>JACCDR010758708.1_pt1 | contig 40935 bp, 65 predicted proteins | sample 7446431 | NCBI WGS metagenome assembly JACCDR01 (sample SAMN15323443, study PRJNA562643) | freshwater metagenome | isolation source: river surface water | place: USA:Blue River Watershed | collected 2017-08-17
CGTGACCGTCGGCAACGGGGCAATCGTCGGGATTGTTGAACGGGTGATTTTTGCGCGCTGCCAAGAAAAGCCGATGTATCTCGTGGAGTGGTGGCGCGATGGGGATTTGTGCGGGCGCGAGTTTCACGAGGATGATGTGAGCGAGGCCACCACATGACCCCGCAGCGCATCACGATCCGCGTTTCAGAGGTGCCGGACGTGTTCGGCATATCCACCGACACGCTCTATAACTGGCAGAAAGCCGGGCGAATCCGCATCCACAAAAAGGGCGGTTTATCGCTCGTCGAGATTGCCGAAGTGCTGGCCTATATCCGGTCAAGCGATGAATAAAGTGGGGGCTATTGGGCGGGCTGGCCGTGCTACCGATCTGCAATGTCTAGCAAATTCAATAGCTTCCGAGGCCAGATTGGTGCGGATGAAATGCACGAATCTCGCGCCGATCTGGCTTGCCATGCGTCGGAAATGATCTAGGATTCACGGCAGGTTACGCCCCCTTCTGCCGATTGATGCAGACCTGCACCGACGTGCAGCGGCGAAGAAAGTGGGGGCTAATGGAGGGGCCAGATGGCCGAGAACAGCGGAATTGAATGGACGCACCACACATTCAACCCTTGGATTGGATGCACTAAGGTGAGTGCAGCATGTGACAACTGCTATGCAGAGGCATGGGACGCGCGCGGGCTGCAAGGTTTGCCGACGCGGTGGGGGCCACATGCCGACCGCACCCGCACCAGCGCGGGCAACTGGTCGAAGCCCAGGACGTGGAACAGCAAGGCCAAAGCAGCGGGGATGCGTTACCGCGTGTTTTGCGCCTCTCTGGCTGATGTTTTTGACAACCACCGCTCCATCCTACCGCAATGGCGGGCTGATCTTTGGGATCTGATTGACGCGACCCCGCATCTGGATTGGCTTCTGCTGACGAAGCGCCCGCAGAACATTCCGAATATGTTGCCCGCCGATTGGGGCAATGGGCGACCGAACGTCTGGCTTGGAACATCGACCGAGAACCGCACCGAAATGCTGCGCCGTGGCAAGGCGCTTGCAGCCGTTCCTGCCGTTGTGCGCTTCTGGTCGGCAGAGCCGCTTGTGGGTGACCTTGGACATATCCCACCGCAGATCATGCCGGATTGGGTCATCACTGGCGGCGAGAATGGCGCGCACTTCCGCCCTGTCGATCCTAACTGGTTTCGCGGCCTGCGTGACCAATGCGTCTCAGCAGGCGTGCCGTTCCTGTTCAAGCAATGGGAAGGCCGAGGGCAAAAAGAAATCAAAGCCAAGGGCCGTGAACTTGATGGAGTTGTTCACGATGGTTACCCCGTAGCAGCATGACCCGCGCCACGAACCGCCTAACCGCCGTCCAGATCAAAGCCGCGCCTCCCGGAAAACTCCAAGACGGCGGGGGCTTGATCCTCGACAAGACGGCAACGGGCGGGAAGTGGATATACCGCTATCGCTTCGCAGGACAGCGCCGGGAAATGGGCTTAGGCTCGTTCCCCGGCGTCTCCCTTGCCGATGCCCGAAAGGCACGCGACAGGTGGGCTGCAACGCTGGCAGACGGCAAAGATCCGATCACCGAACGCAAGCGCATGCTGGCCGATGAAAAGGCCGCGCTTGACCGGAAAGACCCGACCCTAACCGAAATAACCGCAACGGTGTTTGACGCCATCAAGGGCAAGCTGAGAGGCGAAGGCACGCGCGGTCGGTGGCGTAGCCCGCTGGATACCCACGTCTTGCCCAAGATCGGCAAGCGCCGCCTGTCCGACATTCACCAGACCGACATTCACGATGCGCTGAAACCGATATGGACCGCGAAGAACGCGACAGCCGAAAAGGCCATCCAGCGACTTGGGATTATCTTCCGCAACGCAAGGCTGATGGGATACGACTGTGACCCGTTCACGGTGGACGCGGCCCGATACATGCTTGGGGAAGTGATCCGGCAGCCTGTCGGGATTGCGCATACCCACTGGCGCGACGTGCCAGCCCTTTTCCAACGCCTAGACGCCGGATCGGCCAGCCACCTATGCCTTCGCATGATTATGCTGACAGCGGCCCGCTCTGACAGCGTGCGGGGCATGCGGTTTAGCGAGATCGAGGGGGATGTGTGGACGGTGCCAGCCGACCGGATGAAGGGCCGCGCCGGAAAGGTGCAGCCGTTCCGCGTGCCACTGTCGCCCGCCGCTATGGCGGTCGTGCAAGAGTGCATCAGGATAGCCCAAGACGACTATCTTTTTCCGTCCTATCGGCTTGGGTCGTGCATCAGCCAAACCGCCATTCTCAAGGCGCTGAACGTCGCAGGCGAAGCGGGCAGGCCGCACGGCTTCCGGTCCAGCTTTCGGGAATGGGTGCAGGATACAAACGCTTGCAGCTACGATGTTGCCGAGACGGTCTTAGCGCACAGGGTCGGCAATGTGGTCGAGAGGACATACGCCCGATCTGACCTATTGGATCAGCGCCGGATTGTGATGTGCAAGTGGGCCGATCACGTCACCGGCGAGGCTGCGAAGGTGGTGCGGTTGCGGGGGGTGACAAAAGCCCCCCAGCCGAAGCTGAGGGGCGACACAGGCCGGAACCTGTGGGGGCCTTTGGCCGTGGCCGCAGGTGATGAACCTTCCGCCTTGCCGTTTGCGATACGACTTGCCGCGCTCTGGTGGATGCACTCGCCTTCCGCGAATTAACGCTCCCACCGGGAGGTTTGCGCAAAGACTAAGGGATTCGAACCCTTGGATGCCTTCACCTGCAGTTTCCAGCTTCACGTCGTCACGTCGCCTTAAACCTCTCAGCCAAGCCTTCGCGCCCCTCACCCTTACCACATCAGCGCGGGCTTGTGAATACCCTACCAGCACGCACGCGCTTTCCCGAATTCGTTGTGCGCCAAGATCGCCCGCGCATCCCGGTCGGTCAGCCCGTCAATCGACTGCCCGTCTAGCCGGATCGGCTGCCACCCGGCACAATCACCGCCTCCACTTGTCACGCAAGCGCTTGTGAGCGTCACCAGTGCCAGCGTCACGATCAACCTTGTCCCGCGTTTCATGGGCTTTCACCTCGTCTTTGAGTGCATCCACTTTGGCGGCAGATTTGCCCGCCATTCTGCCGCCAAGCCAAACTGCCGACAGCGCGGCAGCGGCAAGGCTGATCTTTGCCGCCCAGCCGCCGAATAAGCCGATAAGCCAGGTCACTTTCGCCCCCAGCCAAACCAAGCGGCCACGGTAGCCAGCGCCGCCGAAACCGGGCCTGCCACAACTGCGCCCAGCCATTTCACGTCCACCGGATGCAAGTCGAACATGCCAGTAGCCGCGTCATAAGTGCCAGCGCCGAAGGCCGCGAGAAGGAAGGCCGCGCCGCCAAAAACGGTTGCCAGATACAGCGCAATGCGCGCTTGGGTCCACATGGTCAGCGTCCTTTCTTGAACATGGCCAGCAGCGCCGCGATAAGCCGCGCCAAGGGGCCGAGTGGGTTTGTGGTGGGGGTTGGTGCGGGAATGGGCGCAGGGCGCTGTGGCGCGGGCTTTTCGCTCAACATGTCGATGAATTCCGCGAACGACAGGCGGCGGCTTGCTTTCCAGATCACCTTGCCCGCGTCGGTCACGCCCCATACGGCGACAGGGCCGGATGGGTATTTGCCGTGCATGAACAGATCGCGCTCGGACTCGCGCCGCGCTTTCAGGCTGGCAGGTTTCAGCCAAGCCATGAAGCCATTCCCCGCCCCGGCATAATCGCCCGCGTTCAGCTTCTTGACCAGCGATGCGGTGGCGACCGCGCCCGTGTTGTAGTGCCACGACACCAGTGCATCGAATTGGCTTTGCGTCAGCGGCACTTTGACCGCCCGCGCAACCGCCGCTTCATATTTCGCCACGTCCTTGCGGAACGTCGCCAGCACGTCAGCAATCGCCGCGTCCATGTCGTCGGGCATGCCGCGCCGCATCTTGGCGGGGTCAGGATCGCCTGCCGCCTTGGTGTGGCCGATGCCGTAGGTCCAGACCCCTACGCTATCCAGATAGGGGCCGGGAACGATAGCCTCATGCACGGCTAGGGCGAAAAGCCCCTTGTCGGAAAGTTTCATCTGTCGCTCCTATCCAGCAAAATCGCCATGCTCTTTTCCATGGCTAGGGTCGCGGCTGTTTGCGCCTTCTGCGCCTCGGTCTGCGCTTTTGACGACTCAATCAGCGCGTCCAGTTTCTGTGCTATCGGGTCGGCCTTTTCCGCCTTGCCCTGCCCCCGGTTAAGCCACATGAACATGGCGACACCAGCCACAGGCCCAAGCGTTGTAATCAAGTCAGGAAGGGTCACGGCGCATCGCCTCCATCAGCATTGCCGCATAGATCGGCGCGAAAAACGCGGTGCAATGAAGGCCGATGACCATTTCCCCGCCCGTCACAATCGCTGAGTATCCCAAGGCGAGATATTGCAGGGTTTGCAGGCTTGCCCCTACCGCGACCATCCAGCGGCGCACCGGATGCCGCAGGCCGATCCAGCACATCGCGCTTGCGCCCATCATGACGCCAGCCCACATTTCGGCAGGGAATTGCAGGGCAAACGCGCCGAAAACCTGCTCGGAAAACGCTTGCCCTTGAAGCCGCGCCTCAATCCAGAACAGCGCCCCGATGCCGATAATCGCCACTTGCATCTGCATCAAAATGGGTTGGTGCAGATAGCGGTAATGGCGAATTGCAAAGGCTAGGCTTCTCATACCCGCGCCCTCACAGCCGCCGATGCTAGGATAATCACCCCCGCGCCGCATATCGCCAAAGGCCACCACCAGACGCCATACCAAGCGCCAAGGCTGACGCAGATCGCATCCTCAATCCCATCCCAAAACTTGCCGCCCCGCCGCAGATCGCCGCGCTCTTTGGCAAGCCAATAAAGCAGCGCGACGGCAAGGGCAGGCACCAGCCCCCACATGCCAAACGGCGCGACCAGCAAGGCCCCTAGCACCGCGTGCCAGACACCACCAGCCGCCCGGCGATAGGCAGCGTCCAGCGGGCCGATTTGGCCCGTTGGCGTGTCAAACTCTGCCAAGATCAGGTCGGCTATTCTCACAGCCCGGCCCCGACCATGTGAACCGAAACCGTGTAGTTGGTGCCTGTCCGGTTTTCGATATAGAGGTTGCCGTTGGAATGGGCGCTGATTGTGGTGTTGCCATCCGTGCCCGTGGTGCCCGTCAAGATCGTGCCCGTGGTGAAGGTCACGTTAGCCGGTGCCGTGCCAAATGACGCGGCGTCCTGCATGGCGATAGGCGTGGCAAACGCGCCGCCAGAACCGCGAGCCTTGAACACGCCAGACGGATAGCGCACCCCGTTGACGCCGCTGCAAATCGTGACCGTCGCGGAACCGCCGCCCCCGGTCGGCAACGGAATGACAACCGCCGTATCATCGGCAATCGTGCCATAGTAGTTGGAGAAACCGACCGTGGATTGCACGGGCTTCAGCCAAACGAGGTTATCCGTCGCGCCGGGGATATAGCCCACTTCGGTAACTGACGGTGCCACGGTTTCGCTGCCAAGACGGGCAAACGTAATCCTCTGGCCGGATGCCATGCCAATATCAGCAGGACCACCTGCCAATGCAACTCCAACTCCGCTAGGTGGGCGGTCACCGTTTGCCGTAAAGTCAGCCCAAGGCCCTAGCCGCATCAGCATTGCATAATTGCGCGCGCCTGACGAAGTGGTGGGTTGGTCCATGGCAACGGCTTGAGCAAGGACGAAGCCATCGCCGCTAAGCCACCAAGTCGTGCCTTCCATTTCGTATTCGGTGCCAGCGCCGCTGTTCTGCGAGGTCGCAAAGTCACGGCGGGCCGTGATTTCGGACCGAGCGATTAGCCGACCCGTCGCCAGTTCATATGCGCTCAGATACTTGGGGTCGGTCGTGGTCGCATTGCCCGACACAATGTAAATCACTTCACCGTCAGCCGTGATCGACTGCGCCGGATTGGTGGAAGCCGTGAAGAACGGGTCGCGCTCAATCTCGACTTCGTGGATGTAGGACGAGGAATAGTTTCCCGCGCCCGTCAACTGCGACATGTCCCAAAGCCGGATCTTGAACACGTCACCATGCGCGCCAAGCGCAATCAGGCGGCTTTTGTCGTGGGTCGCGTTGACTGTGGTATAGGTCGAGTCCGTGAACAGCGTTAGCAGGGCAACGCTTTGCGGCGCAGCCGTGGCCAGATATTCAAACATCGTGGCTTGGTTTGAATTCGCGGCTTGGGTGATGAATTTCCGCGTGCCAGAGGCGTTGTAGAAGCTGCACAAGTCTTGCCCGTGACCCAGAAGCGTCGTTTCCGCGCTGGTGGAAATCCGCGTGCCGTCATTGTTCATTCGGGTTACGACCGTGACTTCCGGCGAGCCGCCAAGGCTGTGGATCGTGAACCATTCGCGGGCGATATGGTCGTAATCCATACCCTGAATTCGGGCCGTGCTGTCGCCGCCGCCTGCTGCGCCGTTTTGAAGTTGGATCAGCGGCAAGGATGCTGACTGGGTGATGCGCGGGGTCGCGTAACGGTTGCTTGTCGTCACGTCCCGCACGCGCAGCCAGCCAGTCAGGTTCGGGTGTTCCGTTGCCCCGCTTGTCCGGACATAGCGCGCGCCGCCGACCGTGACCGTCTGGCCGACAGGCAAGGTCCAGCCGCGTGCAATTGCCTGTTCAAAGCGCTCAGCCGTGGTGAACGGCCCATTCTCGTAAATCTTGCGCAGCCCCGGCGCTGCCATGGTCGCGTGATGGTCGGTAGCACCCGTCGCCGCTACTTCAAAGTTCAAACCGTCGCGGGTGGACAGAAGCGTGCCGACCGCCCATTCGGTGCCATCGGCAAGCAAATTGGCGTAGGTGTTGAACACGTTGGGGATGCCAAGGTTTGACCGCGCGCCGACAACGGTATTGGCCCCCGTGCCGCCTGCCACAACCGGGCGAGCAAGGTTGGCGTCTGCCGTCAGATCGTTCACGAAAGCGTTGTAAGCGGCGCTTTCAATCTCCGTCTGCGGGGTTGCAAACGTGCCGGAAGGCGGGCTGTAGATACCGGAGCCGTTTCTTGGCATTTTGACTTCCTTCGATTTGTGGGGTATCGTTCACGCCCCGAGCGAGGAGGCGTGTTTTTGGAGTTCAAGTTTTTTTGCGGTGTCCTGACCGCCGTTCTTCTCGGAAACGGCCTGTCAGTCCTTTGGGCCTATGCCCTGTTTCGCGGCGATGCCATGATGCGGCGCGGGACGCCGGAAAAGGAATTGCCGTGGTGGGTCTTTGTCGGCGGCGCGTTGCCGCCGTTGATCGGAGCGGCCTGCTTCAAGTATGCCGTTTACTGAGGCACGATTATCGCGCCGGAACGGATAATCGCCTCAATTGCTTGACGCGGGCCTTCCAGTTGCTTTGCCTTACGTATGGCTGGCGCGACAGCCGCACGCGGGTCAGAAGATAGAAGCGCGCGCGCAATAAGCTCCCGAGTTGCAGGGCTTGCCCCAGTAGAGGCCGCAACCGCCTTATCGGCAATTTGACGGCCAGCGGCACCCCAATTGCCGAAAAGCAAGTTGCCGATGACGGAGTTTGAAGCGCCCTGAACATCCGCAATGTCTGCCATGTTATCGGCGGTCCTAGACCCGCCAAGCGCGACTGATCCGGTTTCAAACATCGTGTTTTCTCGGGCTAGCCGCCGCTTGGCTAGGTCAGCGTCAACCGCAAGCGTCTCCAAGTCCTTTGCGGTCTTGCCGGACGTGAGAGGACGGGCTTTGTTGGCGGGCATTGCCGCTGCGTCAATCTTAGCTATCAGGGGGTCGGAATATCCGACGCGGAACGCGCTTTTCCCTTCAGGCGATAGTCCAGCGAAATTTGCCGCAGTATCCTCCGCTCGGACGCGCCCCGATGCGGCAGCCTTGCCGGAGTCAATCGCGCGAATGTCGGCTGAAGCCTTTGCAAAGCCGTCGTTAGCGGCGCGATAATCCGGGGAAGCCGCCTCAAGTGCTGCGTCCAATTCGGATTGAAGTTTCATCAACTCACGCGCTTCATTGCCACGGCCAGCGCGGACGGCTTCCCCGATTGCATCGCCAAGATCCTGCTTTACACCCAAGACGCGGTTGAAATCCGACAACTCAACCGCAGTTGTGCCTTTGGGGAGATTTGCAGCAGGCGCGGCAAGCCTGTCGCGGAAACCTGCAAGGCGCTTATCAATGCCATCCCCTGCAACACCCATGCCGCTCATAGGGCCAAGCCGATCATCAATAACTGAGATGGCCCCCCGAACATCCACGGCGCTAGCGCCCTTGCGCGCCGCATCGTAAGCTGAATTTGCGGTTGCGTTCCGCGCGGCAACCATAGAGGCTTCCCGCGCCGCAGCCGTGTCTTTCGCGTCCAATGCCTCTGCCATGAAGCGGGTAAGCCTGTCACCCTGCCCACCCTGACGTTCCATAAGGAAGTCGGTGATTTCCTTCCTCGCCGTGTCGCCCGGCTGGCGGGCAATGCCAGAAAGAAATCGCTGACCGGGGGCACCGATAGCATCGACAAGGCGGAAAACGTCTTGGCCGTCTGTGGCGGCAGCGCGAATTGCCGCGTCTGCATCGTCAACGCTCATGCCAGACCTGCGCAACAGTTTCAAGATCGCCGCGCTGGTGCGTTGCTCGGAGGGAATGTTCAGCATATTCAAAAGCGGGTTCACGACAGCGTTCTTGGCCGCCCCTAGCCCTGAAATCACCACTGGCGCGGCGGCACCACCTAAAGCGCCAAATGCTGCGGTTTTCGCGGCTTCCTCTGCGCGATTGGCAAAGCCACCCTCCCCCGAACCAAAGCCATAAACCGCACCAGACGCAGCACCAGACGCAGCGCCAAGCCCCGCCCTCGCCGCCAATCCAGTGCCGGATTTGACAATAGCGCCGCCCGGTGCTGCCAAAGACACCGCGCCGCCCGCGACCTCGCCTGCCATTGTCGTTTTAGGCCGTGCAAACTTTGCGTTGTTGTATTCATCCCGCGCAGCGTCTCTGGTGTCGGCATAGGTTTGGGCCATACGGTCGCCCATACCTGAAAAGTTCAAGCTAAGCGCGTCACCCATAGCGCCAGCGCCCGCAGAAATGCCGCCAAGGATTTCGTCGCCAAATCCTAGTGTCGCCCCTTGCGATGCCCCCGCCAGAGCGGCCCGAACCGCGCCGGGATCGCGCAAGTCTTGCTCAACCGGCAAATCAATTGCGGATTGCGCCGCAGCACGTTCTGGCGAAATGCTCAGGCCGCCCGACTTTGCCGCCGCGATGCGCTCGCGCATGGCTAGACGGTTTAGCGCGTCACGCATTGTTTTCTGATCGGTGCCATCGGGGAATTCGACAACCCGCCCATCGGGCAATTCGACCTCAATCATTCGAAATCTCCAGTTTGCGGGTTAAATTTGAGCTTGGAACCGTTTCCGGCAGGCTTGGTCGCCGCGCCGTCGTCCACCCTGATCCGCTTGGCAGCGCGCTCACGGCCACGCTTCACAATTGCCTCGTATTCCTCAAGGCGCTTCATGAAGCCCTCCTCGGTGCCCGTAGCGTCCAGCGCGGCCACAGCAGCCGTGGCGGTCTGGCCTTCCGCATTGGACAGCGCACCCATGCCGCGAAGCTGCTCAATCGCGGTCATGAACGCGCCGGATTTCAGCCGTTCAACTTCAATCTGGAATTCCTTGGCAGACGTGCCCGGCACCATGCCAAGGAACGAGGAGCCGCCCGTGCCCATCAGGCGACCGGGGTGGTTTCTCAGGCTTTCAATGTAGCCAAGCGTCGTGTCGGCGGTTGCCACATCGCCCGGCGCTGCGATCTCGGCCTCTGCGGTTGCTTCGCCCTTGACCTTTGCGCTGGCAGCAAGACCTGCGCCGCGTGTTGCCATGAACTCTTGATATTGCGGCGTGCCCGGCATGAACCCAGCCGCTTGCGCCTGCATGTCCAAGGCTGTGAAGGCGGCAGGTGTGCCGGAGCCGCCGCCATTGCGCATGAACTCCTGATACTGAGGCGTGCCCGGCTTGTAGCCCGCCGCCTGCGCTTGCAAGTCCAAGGCCGCGAAGGATGCGGGTAGATCGCTGGTTGCGTTGGGCAGTTCTCCCGTCAGCAGGTAATTCTGGAATTCAGGCGAACCCGGTTCAAGCCCTGCGGCCTGCGCCATGAATATGCGGTTGGTGTATTCCTCGGGCGGGCCGGGTGGTTGCGGGTTTTGCGCGCGCTCAAGTTCAAGCTGCGCCTTCTGCACCTCGATTTGACGCATGGGGTCGCCAGCCTGCAATTGCGCTTCCATGATAGTCGAAAGCATGCCGCGCTGCTCTTGCGACAGCCAAGGGTTGGACAGCAGCGCCATAAGCTGATCTTGCGGGACTTGCGGCACGGCGGTGTTCGCTGCGGAGTTGCCGCCCGTGTATTCCGCAACGCGGCGCGCGCGGTGTTCCTCCGCAGGCCGCAAGAATTCGTTGACGATTGCCGCCCCGGCCTCGCCCGCATCTTTCGCGCCAGAAATCGCCTGCCAAGCCGCAGACTCCGGACCCTGCAATTCGGTCATAAGGAAATCAAGCTGCACATCCATGTCGCTTACAGGCTTGCCGCGCTCGGCTGCGTAAGCCTCTAGAGCCTTGCGGCGTGGCCCGGTCCATTGCGCCAAGCCGAAGCCGCCGCGCGACCCCGGAACAATAGGCGCGATTTCATTGATGCCGGGGTTGAGGCCGCTTTCATCTTCAAAGTTCATGACGAAGCCGTCGGCGATGTGTTCCGGCATGCCGCGTGCCACAAGGCCCGCCTTGATCCGGTCGCCCGGACCCTTGCCAATCGCAGCCATTGCATCCGCGCCGATAGCCTCGGGCGACATAGGGTCAACAGGCGGCGCACCAAGCACCGAAAAGCCGCCCTGCGGCGCAGAAGCCGCGCCAAGGATGCCCGAGAATAGCGCGTTAGCCTTGTCCCGGCCTTCGCCTTCGATCTTGTCAAGCTTGCGCCCCTGCGCGCCCATGGCGATGCCCGTGGCAAGCTGGCCAAGCCCCTCGCCCGCATACCGCGCCGAACCGAAGCGCGGCATAATAGCCTGCATCAGCGCACGCTTTGTGGCGATTTGTTCCGGGGTGGAATTCGGGTCAATCGTAAACATGCCCTTGCCGAAAAGCGGCTGACCTGCTGCAAACGCCATTAGACGGCCTCCCCGTAGTTCACGCGCAAAAGACCGTCCGCGCCCTTGCGCACGGCCTGCGGCTTCTTCTTCGCCACTTCCTGCGCCATCAGGCCGATTTCGGTTTTCGGGCTGCCCTTGTATTTGAATTTGAAAATGCCGATACCGTCGTCGGTTTCGCCAATCTTCTGCTTGTCCGTCTTTGCGCGTTCATCCGACAGAGAGAACAGCCCGCCAAGTCCACCCAAGAACGAACCCATGGCCGCTTGGCTTTGCTGCCACTGGTTCATGCGCTGGTTGTCGTAATTCCCGATAATCGCGCCGTTGTCGGTGGTCGGGATTGCGCCGATCCCCGCGCCGGTCATGAAGTTGGGCGAAGACACTTGCCCGCCACCCAAAAGCGCCGAAATCTGATTGATCCGCTGGTTGTCCTCGGCCAGAAGTTCTTGATTGGCCTGCCCGCGCCCCTGCAAGAGAAGCTGGTTATAGGCGTCGTTCTGCTGTTGCCCGAAGCCCGCCATTTCGCGGTCATAGGCTTCCGAACCGGCCTTAATGCCCTGATTTGCCAGCCGGGTCCGCAAGTCCTCGTCACGCTGCGCGAACATCGGATCAAGCCGCTTTCGGCCAAGGTCAAACAGCCGACTTTCAACAGCCTCGTTCCCAAGCCGGAAATTCCCGGTCAATTGCTGGCCAAGCGTGCCTGACAGGTTCTTGCCGAGCGTCGCAAGGTTCAGGCTAGCCGAGTCCTGCTGGTTCTTGATTGCCTGCTGCGCCGGGGAAAGCGTGGTGGCGACCGAGAACGTTGGGATCGTGTAGGTCTGGCCGGTGAAGGGATCTTTGACCTGCTGGCTTCCCGTCTGCGTGAACGTCTTGGACCCGTCCGGCCCGGTTTCGTTCATGTTTTGAAGCCAAGCGTTTGCAACCGCCGTGGATACGTTGGTGCCGGTCGTCGCCGCGCTTGTTTCCTTGGGCGGCGTTGGTGCCGGGGCGTCCTTGCTCATTTGGCGTTCTCCTTATGAAAGCCATTGGCCAGCCAGTCACAGTCGGAAAGGACCATGACCGCTTCAACCGTGTCCCTGCCGCGAAGGCGGGGGATGTCGTATCTCTTGAACCCGTAAGCCGTGAAAATCCGCGTGAGCGGCTTGTCTGCGTCCATACGCGCCACAACCGCCTGACAGCCTAACTGGTCGAAGGCAAAGCCGAACATTTCCCGAAGGATCGCGCGGGTCAGCCATCGCTTGCTGTCGCTTGCCGCGCTGATTTCAATGGTCCCAAACTGCGGCGAATAGTTATGGAACAAGACCGCGCCGACAATCACATCGCCGTCAGCCACGGCCAGAATGGTCCCTGCCTCAATCCCCGCAAGCGGAAAGCCAATGCGGTCGCTCAGATAGCCCGCAACAGCAAAGTAACCCGCCCCGTGGGACGGGTGAAGCCAAACAGGCGTCAAGCGACAATCGCCCCTGACGTATAGGTCGCATCGACCGAGATCAGTTCAACGCGCGGCGTCGGCGTCACTCCGAAGGTCATTTGCAACAGGGGGGCAATCACAAAGCCGGTCACGCCGACAGGCACCCATTGCGGCGAATGAACGCGGGTATCAGCGGTATCCCAAAGCGCCTCGTCCCATAGGCCCACGTCCCAGCCGTAAAGCTGGAATTCCGTGATCGACGGGGGCGGCGCGGATACCGTTTCGTCATAGTCCGCAAGCGCCTCAATCTTGGGAAGCACCTCATTGCCGACCTGAAACACAGGACGCATTTGCAGCACGGTCTTTTGGGCAATCGGGCTACCGAAATCCTCGTGTTGCATCAGCATGACGCAGGTATAGGGCACGCCATCATCCGAACCGCCCGAGTCCACAAGGAACACTCCGCCACGGTCATCGCCGAAATAGCCGTCACCCGCGAAAAGCCCAAGGCAGTTGGTGCGCCATCCGGTGAACCGCGACCAAGCGCCGGTTTGCAGGTTTGCCACAAGGCAGGTCCCGATGAAATCGGATTGATACGGCTGCGATACCAGCATGAAGCCGCTTGCTGGCATCTTGATAATCTCCCAGCCCTTGCCGATCAGGGCGCGGGATTGCTGCCGCCAATAGGGGGCAATCGCTTGGCTGACTGCGCCCATTTCCAGCGCGGCAATGTCCTTCTGAACGGCCTGCGACAGCGGCACAAGGCCAAGCTCCGTTGCAATCAGCAGGTCGCCGCCCGCCGTAGTAATGGCCTTCGGGCCAAGCGGCTTGCTGACCTGATAGATACCGGCTTTGCGCCAATCCGCTGCCGATCCGGGGTTGGTGCCTTCAAACACCGCGACTTCACCCTCGGTCGAGACAAACACGCATTTGTCGTCAAGGCCATCGCCCGCGTCCATGGACCATCTGGCCCCGAACAAAAGCGCCCCGCCCATCTTGAACACCCCGGCCAGCGAAAAGGCCGCAGCAGCCCCGCCAATGCTGTCGACGGGCAGATACCATGCCGTCATGCTGTCCTTTTCAACGAAGAACAGCCGGTTGGCGAATGACCAGACATGCGACAGGCTTGAAGTCGTCACCCCCGTAATCGCCGGGGTTGATGCCCCCGTGATCGGGGTAAACGTGGTGCCATCGTATAGCAGCGGGCTGTCCGTTCCGTTCACGGCATAGAGATAATCCCCGCCAGCCGTTCCGAAATGCTCAGTCGAATAGCGCCCCGATGTGCGGCCCGTCACCACAGGAGTCGGCGGGATCAGCGGGCTAGTCGGCGCGGTAATGTCCACAATTGTCGTGTCGGTCGCCGCGAAAAACTGCTCAAACCCGCCGCTCTTATACCGAAAAAGCGTCTCCACGGCCTTTGTGGCGTGGACGGTCGCGTGCCGGATGCAGCCGCCGCGAACCCGAACCCCGGTCGTGGTCGGAACCCAGTTGTCCAAGATGCGCGCGCCGCCCGGCTGCGCAATGGCGCGGTTTTCGTTCAGCACAAGCCCACGGATTGGCGCGGGAAAGCGATACGGCACGGCCATCGGCTTTGGCGTCGGCTGCCCGTTCTGCATCTTGGCCGTTGCAGGGGCTTTCTTCGGGCGGACCTTCATAGGCGTGACCTGTCGTTGAACCGGGCAAGATCCTCGATCATCGCCTCAACCTCGGCTTCAAGGTCTGCGTAATCCATGCCCTTCTGACGCCGCCAGCGCACGGCCAAAGCCTTTGCGAACAGGGTTTCGTCAATCAGGCTGGTTTCGTTGTCGGCGGTGAATGCATCGGTGCCATTGGAACACCAGGCCTTTGATTGATACTGCCCCGTCACGGTCGCAGCGCTCGCCAGATACGGCCAGAACGTCACGTCACGGCCTTCCAGAAGGAAATAGCGCGGCGTGCCGACAGTCGGGGTCAGGCGCGACCATTCTTGCCGCGAAAGCGGGCGCACAATGGAGGTGCCCGCGAACACCGAAGCCCCCGCGTTGAAGCGCGAGAACGTCACGGGCAGGCTATGGGTCAGGTTGGTGCTGTTGCCGGTCAAAGTGATCGACTCTTGCAATTGGCCCCAGTCCACGCGGCGCGCAAGTTCCTCGCCGGTTTCGTTGGCGAATTGCACGGCCTCCGCCCATTGGCGATATGGCGAGGTCATTACCACATCTGTCGCGGCCATGCCGACGTTCTTGGCCAGCGCGTTGCAGATCGTCAGCAGGCTCATGGCGTGACCCCCGGAAGGATAATGCGGGCGCGGGAATAGCGGGCCTGCGCGTCGGAAGCGGCAAGGTCGGACATTTCCATTTCAAGCAGCGCCTTGGTGGCCTGTGCGCCTTCCAAGTCCCTCATGTATTTCGCCGCCTCAAGCCCGACAGCATACAGATAGACGTGCGGGAAGGCTTGCAGCAGCCAGTTGCTGGCCGTCATGGATGCGGTCAAGGTCGGCAAGGTGGCGTAGTAGTCCAGCCGCAGGTCGCCGTCCGAATTGACCAGAAGCGTGCCGTTCTCGACCGCGTAAAAGCCGTTGTTTCGACCCTCGCGGACCATGTGAACCGGCTGTTGGATGTATTCCTTGCCCGATGCGTCAAACAGCCCGATAGCCTCAAGGAAGTCGGCGGGAAGTGCCGCCGATCCTGAAACGATGGTCAGGGTGTCCGTCGCCATCATCTGCCGGGTCCGCAGGGCTTGATTAAGCTTGGCCTCGGCCAGCTTCACAAGGCGCGGCATAACGTCAGTGATGGACGGGTCGCGGACATGCTCCACAACAGCGGTTTGCAGGTCCAGAAAGTCGGCGAAGGCCATTACACGCGCCCTTCTTTGGTGCGCCAAGCGCGGTTGTCGCTGTCATTCAGGAACCGCGACAAATATGCCATGTCGTCCTGCTTGACGGCCTCGGCCAGCTTGTCGTGATAGATGTTCAAGGGGATCGACGCGACTTTGTGCCAATCCCCTTGCCAGCCCTGCGATACGTTGGCGCGCATGGTCGCATTGGCTTCAATCGTGTCTTCGACGGCGTAGTCGGTGCGGAACGTCTGCGATCCATCGGGATTAGAACGCACCCAAACCGTGCGCTTCAACTTGAAGTCGTGGTCAAACAGGGTCCATTCACCATCCCGGATAATCATTCCTTGACGCGCTCCAGCACGCCTTTTTCCATGCCCTCAATCAGAGCATCCTTGGAAACTTCAACGACAGCGCCAGCCTTCACGCGGTCCAGATCGTTGTCGGTCGGCCAAAAGTCCCGCAGCACGCGGGCTTTAACGGTTTCGGGTTTGTCAGCCATGTGTTTCTCCAAAGAAAAAGGCGGGACCGAAGCCCCGCCTCAACTGCGATTTCAAGCGGCTTAGGACGCGGCGGTCAGGCCGAACACGTCGGCAACAACGCCCAAGCCAGCCTCATTCGAGACCTTCAGCGCGCCTTCGCCAAGCATGACGAATTTGCGGGCGTCGCCGGTCTTGGCGACTTCCTTGTCCTCGGCAATCTTCCGGAACCAGCCCCACGACAGGAATTCGGGGTCGATCAGGAAGGCGTTGCGGGCCAAGGTCGCGGAACCGGCCATGACGCGGTTCGGGTGGACCATGACCTTGCCGAACGGGCCCTCATAGATGTCAGCATTGGCGACAATGCTGTTGTCCTTGCCCGACGAGGCAGCGTAGCGGAAGGCCGCGACGTTGGTGTCAGACATGAAGGTCACAAACACCGACTTGATGTAGGGCGACACAACGAGGTGGCGGAAGTTCGCGCCATTCGTGTAGCCTTGCTGCATCACGGTATCCAGCAGCGTCTTGGTGAACGCGCGCTGAGTGCCGGGGGTCGGTGCCACGGTCAGACCGGTGCCAGAGTTGAAGCCGCCGTTTGCGCCGGTCGCGCCGCGCGAAGCATTGGACGTGATCCAAGTATTCAGCGAGCCGCTTTCACGGGTTGCGCCGCCGACAGAAGCGTTGGTGTCAACAATGGCGAATTCCGTGTCCTTGCGAAGTTCCACGGCCTTCTTGAGCTTCTGGTATTTCACCTGTTCCACGCCGCCCGCGTTTTCCGTGGCGTCTTGGGTGCCCGAGATGATGCCGTCTTTGCGCATGATCTGGGTGTAGTTCCCAAGCCGCACGGCTGGGGTGGTCGCGCCGAAGGTGTATTCGTCGCCTTCAAGCTGGATGTTCGCAGCCGGTGCGGCCAGAACGTCCGTTTCCCACTCGGGGTGGGTGGTCTTGAACGTGGTCTTCTCGATCAGCGAATAGATCGGGGTATCTTCCGGCGTGATACGCGAAACAACGTCGGAAAGTTCTTCACGGTTGCCTTTCGCCGAAGTGGTTTGGAAGGTGTTTGCAACGACAGCCATTGGCTATCTCCTTTTTGATGATGGGGGTTAATCCCAATCCACCTTCACCGCGTCGCGGATGGAGCCGGATCGGGCCAGTTTCCGCATCGCCTCGGCATTGCCGCTATTCTTCGCCACAGCAGGCTTTTGCGGTGCCACGGGCGGGGCCTTTTGGACCTTCGCTTGCGCGACCTGCATTGCCTTGGAAGCCTTCAAGCCCTTCGCCGCGTAGTGCAGCGCCGCAAAGATGCGGTGGTCTGTCAGCCCTTGCAGTTCGGCCAGAGGAATTCCCAGTTCCGCTGCCGCATCCACGGCCTCGGTGAAGAATTTCTGACGTTCTGCGGGCTGTGCCAGCGTCGGGAATCGCTCGATCAGGCGGGCATTTTCAACCTGCGCCAGTTCGGCCTTTTCCTGCGCCGTGACGGCTTCCTTAACCTGCTTTGGCTGCTGGCCAATCTCGATCAGTTCTTGCACCTTCGCCATGGCCGCTTGGTGCGCTGCCATTTCGCGGGTGTATCGGTTCGGATCGCGCAGCGCGACTTCATGCGAAGGCGCGGGCGGGACCAGAGCGGACATGTGATCGACAAAGGCTTGCGTAATGCCTTCGATGCGCTCGACTTCCGCGCTCAGGGCCTTGCGGGTGTTGGCAAGTTCCTGCGTTTTGCGCGTGTAGTCGTCTTGCCGAAGATGCCCTTGGATCAGGTCCTGGACCTTGACCTTGGTGCCATCCGCCATGGTCACGACAGCATCGGCTGACGCTTCGACTTCGGCGGTTTCTTCGGTTGAAGCGGCCTCTTCGGCAACTTCCGTCCCATCATCGGTGGCATCGGCTTCCGGGGCTTCTGCGGTGTCCTGATCCTCGTCAGGGTCGTAGTAGTCCCAGTCCGGTGCCGTGTCGTCTGCTTGGGGTTGTGCGTTATCAATCCCCTGCTCGGGGGTGTTGGTTTCGCTGTCCATGTGGTTTCCCTGTTCGGGGGTTATCGCGGGGCCTTATGCAACCGCGACTTTCGGGCCTTGGGTGTTGCGAAGCATGGCCTCGCAGTCCTGCCGGAAAGATCGTGCCTCCTGCACGCGCATAGCGGCGCGGTGGCGTGTTTCGTCGTCCTTGGCGTAGATCATGCCCTCAATGGCTGCACGCTCTAGGGTGTCAAAGACTTCCGCGAAAAGCGGGTTGGTCAAAAGCTGTTCGGCCAGCGATGCGCGTTCTTTGGGGGTCATGCAGCCAACACCAGCAGCGCCTCAACGTCGCGCCGCCGCCTTTCCTTGATATGCCAAGCCTCAATCAGCGCCATTTGCGCCGCGACCGCTTGGGCTACCTGCGAATAGTCAACCTGCGGGGCCAGCAACTGCGCCGTCAGCCGCTCCAAAGCGTCCACGCGGGGCGCGAATTCCGGTATCTCCGACACAAACTTCGGCACATCGGCCACAATCCGCGTCGCAAGCCGCTTGCGCGCCCGTGCAGGGCCTTTAGCAGCGCGTTGGACGGCCTCTAGGCGTTCCTGTAGCCATTCCTCGGCCTTGGCCTGCCAGAAGCGCCTACGCGCGCCTGCGTCGTCGCCACGGCGAACCGTGACAATCGGTGCTTCGGCCTGTCCAGCCAGAAGCCCGGCGGCAAGCCAAAGCGTAATCATGTGCTTACCCGGCCATTGCCACAGAGTTGACAGTCAGGCGGGCTTGCACGGTCGCGCCGTTTGTGAAGCCCGCGCGGATATAGCGCCAGCTTGGGCGATGCACGATTTCAGCATACTGCCCGCCGCCCGTGACCGCCGCCGTTGCTTGCGACTTCACGCGCCGCCAAGTGGTGTTATCCCGGCTTGCCTCAATCCAAAGCGTCCCGCTCACATCCGATTCCGCCGATACGCGGAACTCCTGCGCATATGTCGCCGCGCTGCTGAAGCCCGTGCCAGAACCCGTCGCGGCCAGATCGCGCGATGTGCCGGTGAAGGTTGCGTTGGCAGCAAGGGAAGCGGATGTGTCGTCATACCAAACGCCGCTCGCAGCGACAAAGCCGCCGCGCGCCGTGCCAGCGCCAAGGGTCACGGTGCCGGAGACAGGCTGCGTCCCGCTGATCTGCGCCGCCGGGATCGGCTCAGTCGCATAGCTGCCGCGCTGGAATTTCCATGTCGCCGTGCCTGAGGTGTGCGCCGTGGCGCGAACCCGAATGAACGACAGGCCGTTAACCGATGCTTCCCAAGCATATGCCGGGGTTGCCGCCAGAACACCGCTCGTCAGTTCAATCGTGTTCGCGTTGGACCGCAGAACCTGAATGGCGAACCATGCGCCATCGCTGCCGCTGGTGCTGTCAATCGAGCCTTCAAAGGTCACGTTATGCCCGACCAAAGAGGCCGCGACCATGTGGATTTGCACGTTGGACGCCCGGCGCACATCGCAAAACGCCGTTTGCGCGTTAGCCGTGATAGTTGCTGTCACAAGGTCAAACGATGCGGGCTTGGTGGCGACCTTTACCCGGCCTTCCTCGTCAATCTTGATTAGCGTGTAATCGCCATCCGCGTCGGTGGACGTGGTGTCTGCGACTTGGCGCATGGCAAGCAAGGGGAGGCCCTTGTCGCCACTGACGGCAGGCGCATCCTCTGCCTTGAAATAGCCTTCGATCAGGCCAATTTCCGCGTTCATTGCCGCAAGCGTGGCCTCGGTCGCCGCCCCAGTCGGCAGGGGCAGGCTCGCCGCGCTCACGGCCTGCGTTGCGGGCAGGTTGCTGACAGCCACAGTTCCCGAAACCGGAATGGCGTTGCCCGCGTCGTTGGTGATTTCAATGGCGCTGGCAATCGTGACCGGAATGCTGCCCTGAATTTCCACAGGCACAGGGTTTGCAGCATCCACCAGCGTGCCAGCCGCATCGACCAAAGCAACAGCGCCAGCAAAGCCGCTTGGCGTGGAAACGCCCGCAAGCGCATCCGTGCCCGCGCCGACGTTAGCCTTGGCCGTCAGACTGCCTAGTGCCATCAGTTCACCGCCATAGGTTCAAGGCCAATCACTTCGCCGTTCATGTCGCGGACAACCCGCTTGGGCGCGTTTGCCGACTGCAATTGCTGAGAAAGCAGGGCCAAAAGCGCCTGCGTCTGCCGCATCATGTCCATCATCGGATTGATCGGCTGACCATCCGCCGAAACGCCCATGCCCTGCGGGGCAAGCGCCGCGTTCTGCTCGATCATCAGCTTTTCACGCTGCCAAGCAATGTCCATCTGCTTCAACTGAATGTCGGTCGCCCGCCGCTCAGCCTCAATCGCCTTGTCGGCCTCAAGCTGTGCAAGCTCCTTGTTCGCCTGCACTTCCTTGTCCTTGTCAGCCATCATCATCTGCGCTTGCAACTTGGCCTGCTCGATCTGCATTTGCGTCTGCGCCTTGACCTGTTCCGGCGAAGGCTGATTACGCATAGCCTCAAGCTTGGCCTGCACTTCCTGCATGTCCGGCTCGGTGATGTAGAGCGACGGCGTGCGCAACCCTGCGGCCTCGATCATCTTGGCGAAGGCGTTGTAAACCTGATCCGGCTTCACAAACGGATTGTCAGGCCCAAAGGCTGCAAGCAGCTTTTCCTGCATGCCGACAACCTGCATCAGCACGGCCATGTCCCGCTCACGGGTGCCAGCGCCAAGGCCGGTATTCACGGCGCAGTCCATTTCAGCATTCCATTGGCGCGGGTCAAACTCCACCCATTCGCCGCGAAGCCGCACAGTGCGGGCCTTGTCTTGGTGCCGGATAGTCAGCCGCAGAAGGCCACGGAACAGGCGTTGCAGCCCCTCCGCAATGGTCCGCACCATCAACTCCGTCTGACCAATGCCCGCCTGCTCAATCATGGCGCTGGCCTTGGCTGTCATGTTCTGCAAGGCGTCGGGCGCAAGACCGGCCGAAGCATCGGAAACGCCCGTGCGGTCGGTCGCTTCGTTGTCCAGATATTCCAGCATGCCGAAGGATTTGTCGGCAACGAAGGGCTTGGGGTCATAACCAAGGGCTGCGCGAACATCGACACCGCGAGCCACCTTGATCGGCAGACCGAATTCGGGGTTGTAAACCGCTTCCGGGTCAACGATTGCGCCTTCTTGAATGACAGGCTGCGCGCCGTTCTGCCAGTAAAGGTTATCCAGCGTCTGCCGCAGAAGGACCGTTTGGGCCTTTTCCAGATCCATCAGATCGTCGGCCAGCGAAATGCCTTCCCACTGGTGCGGCTGCGACATGACCTTGACGTCACAATACTGCACCTCGTCGCACTCTTCATCCAGCAACAGGTTGTTTTCGCCAAGCCCGCCCGCGAAGCACATGTGGCGCAGTTCGGCAATCCCATCGCCGTCGCGGTCAAAGCGAACGAACAGATCGTAATACGTCACAGGCGCATTAGCCGCGTGAAGCTCGGAACCTGACAGCGCGGAGTCGCGGCGAATTGCCTCCTCCGTGTCGTCCTCGTCGGCAATCGGCAGGCTGTAGACCTTATCGCGGTCATAGCCCATCGCCACAAGCGCCGACCGGGACAGTTCCGTGCGCTCGCCAAGGATCGGGCTGGCGTCAAGGTCCAGTGCATCCGGGTGAATAAGGAAGTTCTCACGCGCAACAGCCGCAACACGGGCCTGCCCGCGCCGGGAAATCCGCTTGATCTTCATGTCGTGAAGCGTGATCGGCCCGGCCTCGGTCATGTCCTGCCGTGCCGTATGCTCCAATACGGTTACTTCGGGATCGGACGCCATCAGCGCGAAGGCGTTGTCGTCCAGCCCGGTATGCTCAGAGACGGAAACCTTGGCGCTATCGTCCCACCACCAGCGAATGATGCCGTTGCGCAGGAGCAGCGCGTCGTGGATAGCGTCCTCGATTGCAGGGCGGGCCTTGGACTCAGGCACGACAACCGAGTTGATGTAGTCGGTCGCCTGCGAAGCGCCAGCGTCGTCATTCGGACCCACAGGCAGGTATTCCGTCACCTGATCCGATCCAAGAATGGTGCGGACCAGCGACGGCAGAACCTTCTTGATCTGCGCCCGTAGCAGGCGCTTGGCCATGGTGGAACGGTTCGGAACGGCGGGCAGGTCTTTCAACTCGCCACGATAGTATTCCATCGCGCGGATGCGGTCCTTAGCCATGCTGTCCGCGTGGTTTTCCGCCTCGCGGACCATCTGCGCAATCGTAGAAATCGCGTCCATCAGGCTACCTTCCAAGGCTTGAACACAGGCTCTTTCCGCCCGTTCTGCGGCAACTCATAGGCAACAGCCGCCAAGCCAAACGCATCCGCGCCATGGCTCGACCAGTCATGTTCTGGCCCAAGGCCGATGCCCCGCTCGTCGTCGCGTTTCTCGTGATACCAGCCGATAGCGTCCAAGCCGCCTTGGCACTTCTCGTCGAACCACATGGACGGGAACAACCGCCGCGCGGCCTCAACGCGCTTCATCGCAGCGCCAGCGCCCTGATTTGCAATCACCTGCACATCAAAGCCCGCCGCCCGAAGCGCGCTCTCATAGCTTACGTCGTGAACCCGGTCATTCGTTGCGCCGTCATGCGGCAAGACGCAAAGCGCGGAACCGTAGCCCTTGGATCGCAGCCATTCGACATGCGTTGCAAGCGGCTGCCCCTGCGCCTCGTAATAGTCCAGAAACCGGATTTCCCGCCCGACATACTGGGCAATCCAGATTGCACAAGCGTCGGCCTTTGCCCCCGTTCCGCCAATGTCCCAAATTGCCCGCAGCGCCATGAGCGGATCTTTTGCCACCCGACCAATGCGCCCTTCAGACTTTGCCGTTGTGATCTGCGCGGCGTAATATGCGCCCTCGACCACGCTCACATGCTCGCCTTCCCAAATGTGCGGATATTGGTCTGGCCTTTCAGCCAAGTCGCGCTGGCGAACCCGCTCCAGCACCGCAGGAAACCACGGGTTATCGCGCCAGTTCACGCGGACATACTTGATGCGCGGATCGGTCGAGTCCTTGAAGCGACGCTCAACAGGCGCGCCCTTGCGCTTGCCGTTCCACGTCACCCACAGTTCGCTATCCTCTTCCCGCAGCGTCGGGATTAACGTCGTCCATGCCTCGTCAGTGACAGGCTCAGCCTCGTCCACCCAGCAAAGCAGGATGCGGGCCTTTGACTTCACGCTGGCAATATTTCGATCCAAGCCGGTGAACGTGTAGTAAATCCGCCCGCTCTTGGTCTTGATGTATTTCTCGCCAATGTCGAAAGCAGACAGCAGCCACGGCTCCGACCTGATTGCCGCCTTGATTTCCTCTAGCGACGAGTCAGCGAGCGAATTCATAAACTGGCGACCACAAAGGATCTGACCAGATCGGCCAGCAGCGTCCCACATCAGGGCACGCACCGCAGTCATCTTAGCGAATGTCCGCGTCTTGGCTGAACCCCGCCCGCCGTCTGCGGCCCTTACATCAGCTTCGCCATCGAAAAGCGGAATGAGCTTCTCAGGGATTTCCAGCTTGACGGTCGTCACTTCCCGCCTGCAACAAGCTCGATGCGCGTGACCACGTTCAATGGGTTTTCGCCATCGCCCGAAATCGTGGTGGGCAGCACCTTGCCAAGCAACGACATGAACGCAGCCGGGTTCTCCTCCGCTTGCCGCGCCAAGTAGCCCGCAGTGCCGCCATCACCCCCCGCCATTTCAGCGGCTTCAAGAATTGCGCGCTTGAGATCGGCTGTGATTTTGTTGGGGACACCTTTCGGGCGTCCTTTGCCGCGATTTCCCGCAGATTTGCCTAAATTGTGGGGTTCGCCGTCCATCGGTCCAGTCCCTTCCGGGTTGTTGGCCTTGAGAATGCAAAAAGCCCCGCCGTGTGGCGGGGCCTCTATCATGTCGCAATCCTTGCGATGATGCCAAAATAGCGACTTTGTTTGTCCGCGTCAACAGATAGCGTCCAGACCCATGCGCAACCGCTCCATGTAGCGCGGTTCGGATGATCCGCTGCACCCGTTCATGCTGCGAATGGACAGGTCGTTCAACACCACATGCTCCACGAATGGCTTGGCGGCAGGCGGCACTTTGCCCCACATGGTGAAGAATTGGCGCTTGCGATCAATCGCGCTGACCTGCGGATCGCCGTCGCCTTTGCCGTCCACCTTGGCGGACATTGCGGCAAGGGGGTCGCGGGCCGGATGCCCTGCGTATGCGGCATAGAGGTTCTCAGCGGCAGCGGCTTGGGCTGTGGTCAGCTTACCCTTACGCAGATAGCGGGCGACCCACGTTTCGCGGCGCACGCGCTTGATGCCGTTGGGGTTGGGCGTGTCGCGTCCTGTCGTGGGGTCGTAGTCGGTCGCGGGTTCCTTGCGCAGCCTGTCACGGTTGGCGGGGCCTGTCGCGCCTTGGTCCCATGTGGTGGGGGAAGAAGGAAGGGCGGGTTCTCTGTCCCATTTGGTGCCTTTGAAGATGGTCATTCCAGCGCATCCTTTCGCGCTAATTGGTAAAACGGGGTATCCACCGGGGATATACGCTCATCCACTGGCTCGGCATCATTCACAGACCGGGAAATGCTGACGCGAAAGTTGGCTTTTGTGCGCCTGATTTCCTCACCATTCGGCCCCATGTAGATGCCTGCAATGACTGGATAGTGCGCATCAATGCGAAGCGTGGCACCAGAGGCAGAAATCTTATCTATGATTTCCGCAGCAACCCTTAACGTTGAAAGCAACTCATCTTGCAGTTCGGAAATTGTATTGGTCATTCTGTTGCCTTTCTTGCCGCGTCATATGCTGGCATTCCGGGGTAATAGAGGGGGAAGGGGTTGCCCAAATCGACTTCGCTGCCTTTCAGGAGTTCGGCCATTTGCAGGCGAAAGCGCGCAACGGCAATTTTTGGCACTTGATCAAGTCGCACCGCTGCGAACGTGGCGTGGTTTATGAACGGTTCGCCCACGTTAGAAGGCCAAGAGGTCATTCCAGCGCCTCCCGTGCGAATTTCGCCATGCGCCGAACGGTGGCATTGGCGTTGGGGGTTTCCATGTCTCGGATTTGGCAGAGGGCAGCGGAAAACCTGAATTCGCGGTCTTTCAGTCTTCGTTTTTCCGCATTCGCGCCAATCGCGGCACTCCTCCAAAAACGACGCTGTGCATTTTCCTCTGCCTCAAGCAAGCGCGCCCTTGTCAGCGCGCCGCCGCTAATCAGGTCGGCCAGTTTCTCGCGGAATGTCATCGTTCTTCTCCGTCCTCTGCCGCCTGCATGTCGAACACATCGCCCTCTAGCTGTTTGATGCGCTTGGTAGCTTCGCGCATAAAGGCCGTGACGCCCCAGATCGAAAGCTGAAACGCTCTGTTGCTGCACTTGGGGCAACGGCATGTCGCATATGCAATCTCGCGCTCGTCTAGCCAGAAAAGCCCTTCGCTTTCGGCCCCGCACGACAAGCAGATGCATGGGCGTTTTTCAGCTTTCGTCGGCTTGAAAGTGTCTGTCATTTCCTGCCTCTCATTCCGGCCCACCAGCGGGCCAAGTTGCGTTTTCCTGCCCCTGCCCTGCGGAAATGCAGGAAGGGCCACAGGCGGCGATATTTGGGGGGTTGGCGGGTCATGCGGCCACCTTCTTTACCGGGCCACGACTGCGCGACACTTTGCGGGCCTTGGCTTTGTAAAAGTCGACCTGCGCCTTTGTCAGAACCGTCATGGGTCGGTGATCCGCTTCGACAGCGAACAAGAAGCCGTCGGGCGTGCGAAACCGGAAAATGCGCGCACCCGTCGGGGTCGTCCTGACCAGTTCCACAAATTCATGCGCCACAGGGTCTAGTCGGTCGTAAAGTTCAAACGCCCGGCACAGATCGTTGAAAAGCGCGTCGGTGTCTCCGGTATAGCCTCGCTCACGGGCGCGTTGTGCGAAATGGCTCATCCGCCGCACTCCCCTAGCAGGTCATAGACATGCCCCCTGACGCCAAGCGCATCGGCGCGGCCAATGATGTCAGCCCATGCGGTGCGCCAGTCGGGCTTGGCAAGTTCGGCGCGGTCCACCATCTGACACCACAGGTAAGCGTCCAGTCGGTCCACCAGCTTGACCCAGTCGGCTTCGGTCCTGTCGCGCGGCTCGGTCAGCCCGAGGCGCATGGTTTCGCGGATTTCCAGCCGCACCAGCGTGTCGCGCAAGGTGCCGTCTTGCTTTGCCTGCCATGGCACGTCGCCCGTGAACCGCTCGGCAACGTCGTGGTGCAAGGTGGCGGCGATAAGGTTGGCGCTGGCGTCGGGCTTCAAGGCCAGCAAGAGACGGCAGCAACGGGCGGCGTGAGCGTCTGTGTCGTCGCCGCTATTGCGCAGGGCGTAGCTGCGGCTGGCGTGCCAGCGGTAGACGTTGCTGTTCCAGAGGTCGCGGATCACAGGTCAAACCCCTTTTGCTCGGGTTGCGGTTTCGGCGGTGCGATAAGCAGGTCAGGCTGGCGGCTGGCCTCGTCCACGCGCTTGCAGGCGATGGCGAAGTAATCCGGGTCCAGTTCTATCCCCGTGCCGTTGCGGCCAAGGCGCTGGCATGCGACCAAAGTGGTGCCGCTGCCCATGAAGGGATCGAGGATGGTCTGGGCGTTGGGAAGGAAGCCTAGGCACCATTCCATGAGGGCTACGGGCTTTTGGGTGGGGTGGACCGCTCCGTCCTGCATGAGTGCAACACGGTTCATCTTGAACGCGCGCAACGCGGACTGCTGCGATGTCCACGCCAATTCGCCGTCGCTCATGCTAAGGCCGTCTTGCCCCTTATCCCAGTAAAGCCAGCGCATCGAAGGCGGAAGCAGATCGGCGAAATAGTTACCGCCCCAGATTATTGCGCCTTCTGGGGCCGACAGCATCCACTCAAAGACTTCCGGCGCAGGTCGGGATTCATCCCAACCCTTAGCCTCATGAAATCGGCGCTTGTGCTTTGCGTTTTTTGTAAATGTCTCAACCTGTCCCGCTCGGCTTATGCCATAAGGGGGATCGGTTAAGACTGCCCAGCCTTTTGAGAGGCCCACCATTCCTGCTTGTGATGCCGAGTGTGACAGGGCGAGCAAAGCACTTCCAGATTGTCCGGCACGTTGTTCGTATGCACCCCGTCCCGATGATGGATCACCAGCCAGCGCGTCTCCCCGCACCGATTGCAGCGATCCTTCTCGATCATCTGCCGATAGGCCGTGCTTTTCGTCCCGTCCTTGAAGCGACCGTTCTGCGAACCGGCCCGGCCCCGTGACTTCGCTGGCAGACCAAGGCGCGCCAAGGCTTTCTGAAAGCCGCCCAACGACACCCTGTAGAGTGCCGCCATCGCCTCCTGCGACTTGTCGCCGTTCACATACAGGGCCACAATCTCCGACCGGCGCGGCTCCCAAACTTTCATCGCTTCTTCTCGGCGCGCGATGTTGCCTTTTTGTTGGTTTTTCATGGGCTTGATTAAACACAACGGCATGACGCTTGTCAATATCCACCGCATCAAACCGCCCCAGCAACGGCATGACTTGCAGGCAATCCCCCAAGATCAGGCGTTGCCCGCCGATGCGTTCTTCTTTCAGGATCATACCCGGCCCTCCGCAATGTCGATCAGCGCGGCCTTGACCATCGCGTAGGGTGTGACCTTGCAGGGCTGGCGCTTGACCTTGCAGCGAATGGTCTTGGTGCGCGGCGCGGTATCGCTGCGGTCGCTGGTGACGGTGACGCCCGGCACGGCTGGCAGGGTCACGGCGGCGTGAACGTTGCCCATGTCGGTAAAGCAGGTGCGGACGATGTGGGTGGTGCGGTTCATGCCGACACCCCGCGACGATAAACATTCACGCCATGGGCCGACTTGCGGACCCAAACGATGTATTTCTGGTTCATCGCGTTGCGCATCCCGCAGGATACCTGACTGGGCTGAAATTCCGGCATAGCATCGTAAAGGTCGCGTATCGTGAAAGTGCCCTTGGCCTTTTTGGCAAATTCCCGAATTGCGTTTGTCGCGCCTGATCGAGGCACAGAAGATGATCCGAAAGGTTTTAATTCGGGAAGTCTTTTTGCGTGGCCTTCCTTGCGGGCTGATCTAGCCCAAGCGTCTGCCAGCATGGTTTCGGCAAATGGGTGGTTCGGGGTCTGGTAGAAATTCAGGTTCATTTTCAAGCCGCCTTTTTCTTTGCTTTCAATTCGGCAATGATTTTCACCGCCGCCGGGCGCGCGAATTCCACGGCGATGCCTTCAAGAGTGGCCACGGTGTCGGCCAAGAGTTCGGCGGTGGTCCAGCCGGACGACTGCACCACGCGGCGGGTGGTGTCTTCGATGCGGGCGGGGGATAGGTGGCAGGTCATGGGTTTGCCTTTCAGGTGCGGAAAGAGTGCGGGTTGATAAGTGCGGAATTGACCACCTTCTTCGCACCGCACCGCACCCCGCACCCCATATATGGGTGCGGTGCGGAGTGCGGATCGGTGCGGTTTCACAGGTGCGGATTTAGTGCGGTCAGGTGCGGAAAGGTGCGGAAAAGCCATGTCAAAGGTCTCCCTGCGTCGGCACGTTCGGGCCGGGGAAAACACCCTTGGTCATGCGCCCGTTTCGGCTGTCTTCGATCTCTTCCACGACCAAAACCTTTGTCTTGATCCATGTTGAAATCATCGAATTGACGCGGGCGCGGTGCGCTTTGTCTTCAAGATCAAGGCCAAGAACATCGGCAACGATTTTACCGACCCAGTTTGTTGATTGGCTGCTAAATCTCGGGGTTGGATTTGCGGATGCAACAAGGCCGTGCACCCTAATTGCATCAATGGCTGAAACGCCATCAAATGCGTCGGGCCATTGCCAAGGTTTAATACTGGCAACGGAATCGCCGTTTTCCAATTCAACGCTAATTCTTTCATACCAAGTTGAATGCGATGAATTGCGGCTCAGGTTATTTTTGCCAGCGGCTTCAATTCTGAAATGGTCAATATGGGTTTCAAGCCCTGCCTTGGCGGCTTCGTCCACAGACATAGGGTTCAAGGCTCTGCCCGCGCGAACCGCGCCGACAAGTGCGCTGCCGCCCCGGCTGTCTTCGACCGATGCCTCGTTGCCATTCAGCTTGCGCGTATGGTGGACAAGTTCGATTGAGGCATTCAGGCGGTCGGCCATCAGGCTCAGGCGCTTGCCAAGTCTTCTGAATGCATCGTTGGTTTCGGGGGCCTCTGTCATGTTTGCCAGCGGGTCGAAGGCAAACACGTCTATGTTCTCAGACACGGCAAAGCGTTCAATCAGGTCAAAGACCGCTTCAACAATCGCGCCATCGTCACCTTTGGACAGGATCAGTTCCTGATCGCGGCCCGATGCCACGAAAAGCTGTCCAACAAGTTCACCTTGCTCAATCCCATGGCTTTTGCAGATCGCCAGAACACGGCGCTGGATTTCGTCAATGGGGTCTTCTGCGTTGAAGTAGACCACCTTGCACATGGCACTCGGGCGGATGCCGAGAATTGGCCGGCCTGTCGCCATGGCGATGCATTCGGCAAGAACAAGGGTTGACTTGCCGAGGCCACCGGGTGCGACCGTCACAGAGGCAAACTTGCGGATGTAGTGATTGCCGTAAAGAAACTGCCGGGCGGGCAGCGTGCGGGCGTCCACAGTCTCCCAAGACCGGAACGGGGCAACGGCAGGAATGCCGCTACGTTCCGCTTCGGCAGACGGGGCGCGCATGTCGCGGATCAGGCTTGCAAGGTCTTCGCCCGCATCAGCCGCATCGGCTGCATCCCATTTTGCGGGCTTGCCGGATGGAATGCGCAAGATAGTTGCCGACAGCGCCCCGGCCATCAGAATGGCCTCACGGGCGCGCTCCGCGTATTTCAGGCCCGTCTCGTCGTTGTCTGGCCAGATCATGACCTTGCGGCCCGCAAGTGGCGTCCAGTCGGTTTGCTCGACCGGGGCATTGCTTCCGCCCATGGCACTGGTCGCGCTGATATTCTGCGCCATCAGGGCGTCAGCGCACTTTTCGCCTTCAACAAGGACGATCTCAGGCGCGCGGATAACCTCGTGCAGATTGTAAAGCGGGCGATGCTTGGGGGCCTGATACTTGCGCTCTTTCGCATCCCAAGGCCGGAAGGTCTTGCGCTTGCGCCCGCTTTCGTCGGTCCAGTCAAACCGATCAACTTGGGCGATGATAGACCCCATTGGATCGGTATAGTTATAGGTTGCGGTTGGAATTCCCCAAGCCTCGCCACCTTTGGCGCTCTTGCGCTTTGGCGGGCGTCTTGGCGTATTCTCGGATGCGCCCGAGTAATCGCCCATGTCCTGCAACGTGTCGCGGAAGCTGTTGAAGCCGCGCGCTGCGGACCACAAGTCGAACAAGTCGCCGCCCTCACCCGTGGCGAAGTCATGCCACAGGCCAGCGCGCTCGCCTCGCAAAACGATATTGAGACTTTCGCCGGCTGAACCGCGAATATCGCCGATGAAGAAATTGTTGCCCTTCGGGTCGGCATGGCCTTGCGGGTAGAGATAGCCCAAGACGCCCTCAAGCTGCGGCAAGATGCGGGCCAAAACCTCGTCACGGTCATATGACTTGGTTGCCCAAACGGGCGCGCTTGTGTCGGCAAAGGATTGAGGGGCTGCGGTGTTGAAATCGAGTGTCATTGCCAGCATACCCCCGAGAACGGGCAGAATTTGCAGGTGAAGCTGTCGGGTGCATCAGCGGCGCGCGGTAAGGTTTCGCCATGATCGCAAGCCATGAGAACCCGCGCGGCCTTGTCGATGTTCGATTGTGCCAACCCGAGGTCAAACGGCACAAACTCCACGTGAATTTCCATGGTGTCGGCATTCAGGGCGGTGAAAAACGCCGGGTTGTCCGCAAGCTGCAAATAAGCCTGATAGATCGCCAACTGTGCGGCATATTTCGGGTAAGCCTTGGCCACGCCATGCTTGACCAGTTGCGCCCAGCCTTTAGCGCCCAGCACCTTGTTTTCCCAAAGCGCGGGATAGGCGAAGCCGGACGGCCCGCCTGTCAGAACCCCGTCAATGTGGCCCTTGAACCGACCGTCACAGTCTTCAAAGCCAAACTGTTGCCCGCCCTTGGTGGTGCGCAGTTCAAAGCCTGCGGCCCTGATCCATTCGGCCATCCATTCTTCGCCCATATGGCCGCGATGGAAGATCCTTTTGGTCTTGCCGGAAAAGCCCGCCCCATCGTCAAGGGGCGCGCCAAGAAACTCATATTGCAAGCGGCGCTCGCACGGCTCGCCTATCGCAGAGGCCCCAAGATACGACCGCTTGGACTCTTGGCGCTCCTGCAAGGCGGCGTCGATTAGCGCGACAAACCGCTCGCCCGCCATGTTCTTGCTATTGAAATCCAGTGTCATGATCAGAACGGGATTTCTTGGTTGAGGTTGTCAAAACCGCCCTCAATTTGCAGGTGCAAGCTGCGCTGCACCCCCTCCTGACAAGTGCGGATCAGCCCGCAAATGTCGTCTTTGGTAAAGTCGTTGAAGGCTTCGATCTTGCCGATCTGCTCAAGGAATTCGGCGACGGCAGGCACGGTGTCCTGAATGGCTTTGATCTTTTCGTTATATGTCGGCAGTCGCACTTTTTGCTCCTTTGTGCTTCCGTAACAGCCACATGGGAAAACTGGGTTGAGCGGGTCCGGCCCGAAGTAAGGGCGCGGGCCTAGATCGGCTCCGCAAACCCCGCACTCGTAAGACGCCCGCTCTCTCTGAATTCCGCGTCCCACTTGTGTTTCTCCAGAATGAACCCGGTCACAGAGGCGACGGCCAAGCGGCGCAAGTCGCCTTTGTTGAGGGTTCCAAGCGGCCTTGTGTGGTCCATGCCGCTCAGAACCTTGTCGATCATCCACTCAACAGCGCCATCCAGCGCCTTGGCGTCGATCTGGTCTTCCGGGGATAGGGGGCGCTTTTCCGCCCCCTTTCTCGGTGCCATCAGCTTGCCCAAGCAGGACGGCCAGCCGGGGCCGATTGCTGGCCAAGGGAAGACGCGGCGGCGCTCGGGGTGACAGTGGTGCCAGCGCCCGCCATCAGGGCCTGATAGTCCTTGTGGCTGACGGGCAAGACACGCTGGATCACGTTCTTGTCGCCGTATTGGCTGCCCGGCTGGGCCTTATCCACGTCGACAAAGGCGCAGAATTCCAGCCCATCCAGATCGCCGATACCGTTGATCTGGCGTGCGGCAATCGCGCGCTCAGATGCGTCGGACGGGGCGATGCCACGGGCGCTTTCCAGTGCCGCCCGGATGAAGCTGCGGCCCATGTTGCCCCAGTTCGGACCCTTTGGCGAAAACAGGCCGATCAGGTTCCAGACCTTGCGCTTGGCATACTTGCCGCCGATCACGGTGAATTCCGCATCCAGATAGACAGCACCGCTTTCCGGCTTGCGGGTGGCATAACCCCCGGTCCAGCCCTGCGATGCATCGTCATAACCGCCAGCGCGGATTTTCAGGCGGACCTTAACGGCGGTGCCGTGCGGGATCAGATCGCCAGTTTGTTCTTCTGCGTCGTTGAAGTTCATCCAAGACATAGCTTTGCTCCTTAGGCTGCTTGGTTTTCGGGGATTTGGGTTTGCAGCGCGTCATGGCGCTGGCCCGTCTTGATCTTGGAAAAGAGTTTCCCAAGGTGCGGTTGTTCGATCATGTCGAGACGACCGCTCCGATCCTTGGCGGGGTATCCCCAAGGGTTCGGCGATGTGCAGATCAGGCCCCGGTATTTGGTGCCGTCTTCGGTCTGCAATTCCTGATAGGTGATGACCTGATCCACGATGCCGGGCAGTTCGCGCCCGACCTTGGACCCTTCGATTTGGGGCAGCCATTCCTTGCGCCCGTAATCGTCTTCCTTCTGTTCAAGGATGCCGACGAAGACCACGGCCTTGTTCCGGCAGTGCTGCAACTGCGACAGCCAAGCCAGCATTTCGCGCCCATGCAGGCCGTAAGCGCCGCGCGTGTCAGGCTTGCCCGTCTTTTCAGAGAACGCTTCCGGCTGCCCTTGGGCGTGCTGAAAGCACAGCCGACCAGCGACGGTGATGCTGTCGATGAAGATGGTGTCGTATTTGGCGAAAGCTGCCGCAGCGCCATCAGCGTTGACGTGATCAAAGTGCGCTTGGCTGTAGGATTGTTCTGGTCGCAGCGCCGGGTTCGGCCCGGTAATCAGGGCCGCAAGGGTGCGGCAATCGTCCCAAGTGCGCGGGCGGATCGTGTCGCCAGACCAGCCCTCAACGGCCAGATCGCCAGCCTCAAGGTCAAAGAAAAGCGTCGTGTCCGGGTTGAGGGTTTTCAGAAGTGTCGTCTTCCCGATGCCGGACGGCCCAAGGATAACGGCCTTGATGCCGCCCCTTTCTGCCATCCGCTCGGATGCGGTGATAATCTTCATGCTGTTTGCTCCGTTCTTGCTTCGCTCGTTTGGTGCATGGGTGGCGCGGCGTCGGCGCACCGGGAGGAGCGGTCCCTGCGGCTTTCGCCGCGACCGACGCCGCTATTCAGTTGGGCTTGCGCCATGATTTCCCCGGCCATCACGCGGCCTCTTCGGCAGCATTGACGATTGCCCAATCCAGCAAGGCTAAAGCGTCTGCCTCATTGTCATCTGCTGGATTGAAGCCGCGCGCCTTCGCTGCCGCAATCATCGCATCCTTTGGCGCGTTGCCTTTTCCGGTTGCGTGTTTCTTGATGGTGCCGACAGGGACGCCCTGATAGGCGATGCCGCGCAACTCGCACCATGCCGTGAGGGTCGCCATAAGCCCGCCATAGACGTGGGCTGCATCGGTTGCCGCATGACGGCGGACCTCTTCGAAATATATCACTGCGGCTTTACTGGCGACCTCATCAAGCCAGCGAGAAAAACGCAGATACCGCATTCCGCCGCCCTCATAGCGACCGGGCTGGAATGACGCGGTGCCGCTTGCCACCGGCAAGTTTGGATATTTTGCCGCCCATCCCGTTTTGGTGCCAAGATCAAGCGCGATAATCGTCCGTGAGGTCATGGCATTAGCCTTTTTTGCAGAGAGAAAAAGCCGGGGACCGCAGCCCCCGGAGTTTCACAGGGAGAAAACAAAGCGGCTGCGTCATGGGCAGACGCCCCGCCTTCGACCGGGAACGCCCCGGCAGCGATGCCCGCGCTTGCGGTAATACCTTCGGCGGCCATGATGGCGCGCCCGATCAATTCGGGGATTTGGGGAACTACGGCGTTGCCAGCTCCTTTGATATCCCCCAGCCATTCGGAAACCCCATCACCCATAGCCATAGGAACGGCACCAATCGGGCGTGTTCCAATCCAGATTTTCTGACTGTCCATTTGGCTAAGTCGTCCGGGCAACCTTGAGTCTCCGGCCTCATCGAATAGGACCGCTTTTGCGGGCTTCGCTTCCAGTCCGTCGCCGTTGGGGTAGGCAACAATCCAGACGCGCTCTCTGCGATGGGGATCGCCCAAGGCTGACGCCGGTATGTTTTCCCATTCCGCATCATACCCGCACTCGGCCAGGTCTCCGAGAATTCGGCCAAACCATCCGCCTCGCTGGTTGCTTGGGCCAGACAGCAAAGCTGCGACGTTCTCCACGATGACGTAGCGCGGTCGTAACTCGCCAATAAGTCGGACGATTTCGGACCAGAGGCCGGATCGGGTGCCTTCCCCCATGCCGCGCTGCTTTCCAGCAACGCTAAGGTCTTGGCACGGGAAGCCGCCCGTGATGACATCAACGGCAATTCCGTCTCTGGCCAGAACATCGGCTGTGAGGGTTCGCACGTCATTGTAAATCGGCACCTCCGGTCAGTGCTTGCGCAGGACTTTGCGCGGGAATTCTTCGATTTCGCAGAAGGCTACGGTTTCAAAACCGCCTGCCCGTTCAAGGCCCAAGCTGAAGCCGCCGATGCCGCTAAAAAGATCAAGAACCTTTAGCTTCCCGTCGCAGCCCGGACGCGCCGGGCCGCTCTGGAAAAACACTTGTTCTGCGGTCCCTTGATTTGCGGTGTTAGCGCCTTTCGCTTGTGCGCCGTGTGGCGCGGTTAGCCCGGTCGCGCCGGGAATTGTTGCCCCCGCGCCGGGGAGAACAGCGCAGGGGCGGGCCAGCCCGAGGGAGGAGGAAGGGCTGGTCATTGGGGTGCCCCCGTTTGCGTGATGCGGATTTCAAAGCCGCCGCCGATGGGCCACGCCTTGCCCGTCTTGGTCTGGTAGATGCCAAGGCACAGGAACATGAGGCGCGGGTCGGGGTGCTTGGTGTCGCCTGTGACAATGCGCAGGACGGTCTTAGGGTCGCAGCCAAGGTGCCGCGCCGCCGTCTCGCACATGTCCCAGCGTGACGGGCCGGAAAACGTGGCCTCGATCAGCTTGCGGCAAGATGCGCCGAAGTCGTCAACGGGGATCGGCAGCATTGCTTTTGGCAGGCGCACGATTTGCCCAGACTTGGGCAAAGGTTCCGCGTTAACGAATGCGGCAGAAGCATCGTAGGAGACTGGCAATGCGACCATCATACACCCCCAGAAGAGGCGTTGAGTTGCCCTTGCGACCGCCGAGACTGATCTTCCGCGAGGAAGGCCATGATTTTGGCGGCAATGGTCGTTGTGCAGTCGCCGCCCGCCTCTAGCCGCTCGAACAAGCGGCTGTTACCAACAGCACGGCTCGTAATCGTGGCTGGTGCGATCTGGAAGCGATCAGCGTGTGCCTTGATGGCTGATATGAGGTCATGTCTTTGCATGACCCCATTAGGGACAAAAGTCCCTGCCGTGTCAAGAGTGTTTCAGGGACTTATGTCGCCTTTTTTCGCGGATCGGGTTCGGGTTATCAAATGCGCATGATCAGGACGTTCAAAGAAGCCCTTGAGGACGCGGTCGCGCGCAACAAAACCAGCCTTGCGGCGGTGGCCGAGGCGACGGGCGTGTCCTATGAACAGCTAAAGAAGCTGCGCCAGCGCCCGAACGCCTCGACCAACGTGGACGACGCCAAGCTGATCGCTAATCACTTCGGCATGTCGCTGGATGAATTCCTGGGCGATGATCTGGTGCAAGACCGTGCCGCAGTAATTGAGACTTACAATCGTCTAACACCAGAAGAGCGCGCCTTGCTTCGGCGGCTGTCAGAGTCGGACCGCTAGTCGTCCGCAACCTTTCAAAAAAATCTTTTGCACTTAGAAGGTCTGCCTTCTCAAAATCCCTTGCCATCTGTCACCCCCTTGGTGGCAATCAAAAGATGCAGAACAATCGGGCAACTGTCTAGCCGCTAAGTCTGGTGTGCGGTCTGTGTCAAAAGCGCACTGTCTTGAGTTGCGGGCGGCAAAGCGATTCGGCACCTCAGAATATTTTAGGGACAATGGTCCCTTTTCCTGTTGACGGGGACAAATGTCCCTGCTAAGTTGATCCCATGAAGCGCACCAAGCGCAGGGAGAAACGCAATGACCGACCAGAGCCACAACTTCGACCCCGCCAAGGCGATGGAAGCCCGCGCTGACGTAGTGATTGACGTGGATCACGAAGATGCCGATGGCGAATACTGGGAAGGCCAAGCGTTCTTCCTGTCCGGCGGCGAATGGGAATTGCCCGACAGCGGGCCGTCATTCTGGGCGGCTGACGTGGAGTTCATCGGCGCGGTTCTGCGCCACACCGAAGGCGAGACGATGATCGTTCACGGCCACGAGGGCGCGATGTCCGACTGGATGGATCGGGCGATGGAAATTGCCAGCGCAAACTGACCCATCGCTAGCCCTTGCGCGTCAAGGGCTGCACCATGGGCCAATATGGAGAAAGCAAGTGAAATTCGAGATCAAAAACAGATGGAACGGATCGGTCCAGTTTGTCGCGGAAATCGACTGCGCAGATGATGCCGCAACGGCCATCAAGGTAGGACTTAGCGTCAGGTGGGCGCTGAAAAATGGTGCCAACCTGCGCGGTGCCTACCTGCGCGATGCCGACCTGATCGATGCCAACCTGCGCGGTGCCAACCTGAGCGATGCCGACCTGCGCGGTGCCAACCTGATCGATGCCAACCTGAGCGATGCCGACCTGCGCGGTGCCAACCTGCGCGATGCCAACCTGCGCGGTGCCGACCTGAGCGATGCCAACCTGCGCGGTGCCAACCTGAGCGACATTGACAAGGCTAGGCTTTCGATCACGCCCGAAGGATCTTTGATCGGGTGGAAGAAATGCAGGGGCGGCGCAATCGTCAAGCTACGCATCCCCGAGGATGCAAAGCGCAGTAACGCCACGGGCCGCAAGTGCCGCGCCGAGTTTGCAGACGTGATTGAGGTTTTTGGAGCGGAATTTGCCGTGTCTTCGCATGACGGGAAAACCGAATACCGCGCCGGGCAGCGCGTTACGCCGGACGGGTGGTGCGAAGACCGCTGGCAGGAGTGTGCAAGCGGCATTCACTTTTTCCTGACCCGCGAAGAAGCGGAAGCTTATTGACCGCGCGCCTCAACGCCTGAGCCGCGCCACCTTCCCCCGGCCTGCCATTCCTCCCAGTCAGGCCGGGGGGCTTTTCACAGAGGATAGAGACATGACCGCGCAAGTTATCCAGCTTTTCACCGCCCGCGACATTGCCCGCCACGAGGCGCAGAACAACCGCGACGAGTGGGCCGCAGTCGGCACGCAGGGCGACTATGCCGCGCAGATCGAACGCCAGCGCCGCGAGGCTGCGGAGCGTTGGGAAGCCGCAGAAATGGCGCGTTGGCGCATGGCTGCGGTCTGTGCCGTGGCATTTGTGCTGGGCTGCGTGTGCGGGGGGGTGCTGTGATGGATGATCTGGTGAAGCAAGCGCGCGAGGCGCTGGACGGCGTGACCGAGGGGCCGTGGTCAGTGTGCGATTACGATGCTGGTGATTGTTCGTGGTATGACCACAACGGGCCTTGCCCGAGTATTCAGGCACCTGATGACCAAGATTGCGCAATCGTTCATTGGGATGGCTTCAAACAACAGTATTGGTCAGCTTGCAACGGCAACCAGCGCCAAATTGAAGCCAACGCCCGCTTCATCGCCGCCGCGCGCACCCTCGTTCCAGCCATGGCCGACCGCATTGAGGCCCTGATCATCGACCGCACTATGGCGCGTGCTGCGCTGGACGAGGCGGTGGAACTGATCGGCAATGAGGTAAATCGCAGCCGCAGGCATTTGGCGGCGGCAACGCTGGCATTCCATGACCGCCACCAGCGCATCCACGCGGTTCGCTACGTCCCTGCCGACGATGACGACCGCCTGACCTGCGACCGCTGCAAAACGGAGGCGCAAGAATTGCGCGCCATGCCGGGGGAATTCGCGGAGCAACTCTGTGAGGGATGCTGCAAGGACGTCGCGCCGGGATTGGACTTCAACAAGCTGGAACTGGTGCAGGAGGCACGGGGATGAACGACTGGAAAAAGATTGACGAGACTGCGTTTCCGCAGCACGACCTGAGCGGTTATGGGATGGGGCCGAAAGAAGGTCCAGACGGACGTTACCAGATGGACGGAATGACCTTGCGCGACTGGTTCGCGGGGCAGGCACTGGCCGCGATAATCGCCAAACATGCCGCGATGGGCCACCAAGGCGCGCCCGGGCATGGGTTTGTGGCCCTTGACCGTGATGTCGCGAGCAAGGTGCAGAGTGCTATCGCGCGTGGCGCATATGATTACGCCGACGCCATGCTGGAGGCCCGCAAATGACCCACCACGAACCGAACATTCACGGCATGGGCGCATATGAGGGGCTGCGATCCGGTGCGCTGTTGCAGCAAAAGCTTGTGCGCCACGCCAAGCAGGCGGTTCACGATCTGGACGACGCCGCGTTGATCGCGGTGCTGTCCGACGAACTTGCCAGACGGCCCGCCGTGGCGCGCGGAATTCAACAGGCGATGAAGGAGGGGCGGTGATGACGATGCTTACTAGCGCAAGAGACGAAAAGCTTTTGGCGGAAATCGCAGACTATTTTGAAATTCTCGCATCCGATTGTGACGCGATGATCCAACGCGGATACCAAAAGCGCGAGAACACCATCCGGGCCAAGGTTTGGCGTGAGGCTGCCGCAGATGTGCGCAGCATCAAGATTGTTGTCGAGGTGTCGGAATGACCCGCGCGCTGATCCTGATCTTGGCCCTTGCCCTCGCCGTGCTGGCTTGGGCGGTTGGCGAACTTGCAACCATGGAGATACGGACGTGACGCCCGTCACCTGTGCCGCCTGCGGTTGGTCCAGCCGCCGCAAGCCCGGCAACATCGTCATATGCCCATGCTGCGGGGCTATCGCAGCGTTTCAAGGAGTGGAGCGATGATAATCAAAGTCCCGCAACAACCCGTGCAGTATGTGCCCGATAAGCATCCTTTCGGTAGCGTTACTGACGGGGATTGGGTCTGCGGCAGATGCCGCGAGGCGATCACAGGGTGCGCGTTGTGCGCAGGTGAAGTGGTGCATGTGGTGAGGGTCAAGGGCCATGAGTAACCAAGACCTGATCCGGCGCGGGGATGCCGACGAAAGCTATATCCTCGCTGCCCTTGAAGACGTGCATGATATGGACGTGACGCTGCCAATGTATGCCGCTGCGGTTGCACGCGCCCTCGCCGCCATTCCCGCCGTGGACGTGGCGGGGGGCCGGTCGGATGCGCTGCGGGAGGCGGCAAGCGAAGCCGCAGGAGAAGCTGCCGCGCACGGATGCAGCGAATTGGCCCCATTCTTGCGCCGTCGCATCCTCGCCCTGATCGACGCGCCCGACCCCGCGCCTGACAAGGTGGCGCGGGCTGCGGAGTTGATTGAAAGCCTGTTGGAAGGCTACGGCACAGAACGACTGGACTTCGCCACGCTTACCGAAGTCACGGCAGAAGCCGAGGCGTTTCTCACCGCGCTGAAAGGCGGTGACGCATGATCGACCTGACAAAGCTGGTGCGCAAGCTGGAGTGGGAAGACGCCCGATCCGGCTGGGGGCCTGAAACATACGAGGCTTACGCCGCAACTGGATTTTACCAAGTCTTCACCGATGAAGACAGCAGCGCGGGCGCAATCTTTACAGAGTTTGCGGTGGATCGTGTTCAATTTGGCACAATCCACGCGAGAGCGATTGCGCGTGTAGGGTCTTTTCCAGAGGCCAAAGCCACCGCGCAAGCCGACTACGCCGCCCGCATCATCGCCGCGCTGGACGGTGACGCGGTGGCCGCGATGGTGCGGGAGGCCAGGGTTAATGCGCTGCGTGAGGCTGCTGCGATAGCGCGAAACCGTTGGGCAATCTGCAAAGAACACGCAGATCATCTTTACGAACTGGATTACCCCGAAGCAAAAATCGACAGCAAGACTGTCAGTGCCAAGGGTGACGAGGCGGAAAGCATATCCGATGAAATCCTCGCCCTGACCAACAAGGAGCCGCAGACATGACCGCACCGGAAGAATTGGCGCGCGCCTTTCATGCCGCATATGAGGAACTTGCGCCGCAATTTGGCTACACCACAAAGCCAGAGACGCGCGAGTTTTCCACGGACAGCCCGAATGGTCGGCTAATGATTGCCGTAGCTGACCGGATTATGTCCGACCTTATCCCCGCGATGCTGGCCGCTGCCGAGGCGCGCGGGGCGGCACGGGAACGGGAGGCGATTGCGGTTTGGTGCGCAGACGAGGCCGATAGGTGCGATGATGCCGCGAAATGGGGTGGGGCGCGAGCCTATGTTGCCAACTGCAAAGCTGCCGCCTATGCGCTGCGGAACGCCTGCAACGTGATCCGAAAGGGCATTGCATGACCCCCAAGCCTAACAACCTACCCGCGCCCGCAGACATGACGCTGCAACAGTTGATCCGCGAAGTGGCACGCATCCTGGACAACTCTGGCGGGCCGGAACGGGGTGCTGAGTATAGCGCCGCGCTGGCAGCCGAGGCGTTGCGGCGGGCGGAGAACCTGCCGGGGTGGCGGAAGATTGAGACTGCGCCGATGGGGCTTGCAAACCGCGTTATAGTCGCGGTTCCCACTGAAATTTCCGGAGAGTTTGTGACCGGAGAAGCCTACTTTGACCCCAATAATGGGGAATGGTGGTGGGCGGGAACACTTAACGGCGAGTGGGGTGATGCACCGATTTCCGACATTAACCACGGCCCACCGATGCACTGGTATGACTTCGGCGGTGGCGCACCCATGCCGCCCGTGCCTGTAGAGGGGGTGGAGGAATGAGCGAGGCAAAGTTCAAGCCGGGCCAAGCCGTGACCGTCGGCAACGGGGCAATCGTCGGGATTGTTGAACGGGTGATTTTTGCGCGCTGCCAAGAAAAGCCGATGTATCTCGTGGAGTGGTGGCGCGATGGGGATTTGTGCGGGCGCGAGTTTCAC
>JACCDR011192890.1_pt1 | contig 40912 bp, 71 predicted proteins | sample 7446431 | NCBI WGS metagenome assembly JACCDR01 (sample SAMN15323443, study PRJNA562643) | freshwater metagenome | isolation source: river surface water | place: USA:Blue River Watershed | collected 2017-08-17
AAACGACTTGATTACTGGCCTAGCAAGAATAAGTTTCAGTATGACGGGAAAGTGATGTGCGGCGATGTTCTTGCGTTTATTCGTAAGCGTGAGGCCGTATAACGCCGTTATAAATTGCGGCTGCACGAACTAACTAAACGCGGAATTCTAATTCCGTCAATTTGATAACTTTGTTAAATTTGGGATGCTTGCGATGAGAATAGAAGTAAGTAATGACGGCCACAGGATAGAGGGATTTTGTAATCACAGCTCATGGTCTACAGAGGATTGCGTTATTGTTTTTAATAAGTGCCCCTCAACAGGCGAATGGTCTGTTGGGTCTTCTCGGTGCCTGCCAAGCAATTTAGATGACGCCGATATTATTCAAAAGTGTGTTTCAGCAGCATTTGAAGAACTTAAAAAGCATAGAATTTAACAGCGTAATCAAAGGCTAGACCCGCAAAACTACGACATCTTGACGACAACGATCATTGATTTTATTGAGGTTTTTCGGTGCGTTTGTAGTTTTGCTGGTCAAGCCGCATTTTCACAGAAAATGAACCAAAATCGTGCAAAGCACAAAAGAGGTGCAACTTGTTAGAAGAAAAAGATCGTGAAAAATTCGAGCGTGAATACGTAGCGCAACACATGAGCGCAGACGCACTTAAAAGCGTTGAGTCATTGCGCAGCGGTGAAACATACGATGATGAGCATTTAGCCGAATCGTTCAAGAAATGGCGTAAAGGGTTGGAATGGTAATGGCTAAACGTTATCCAGTGCCGGCAAAGGGGCGAATAAACGCAGCGCTAAACTATGCCGATGGCGAAATGTGCAAGATTTTAGACTCTGGCAAAATCCCTTTTATGCAAGTTGGTATTTATGACCCGCAAAGCGAACTACAGAAGCGCAAATATCATGCACAAATTGGTGATCTTTTTGAACAAGCAACGATCAAGCAGCTTGGGCGCAGAATAGTTCTTAAAGAGTTTGGATACGACAAGTGCAAGGCCATGCTTTACGTTTGGTACGCAAACGAGTGTGAGCTCAATGGCGAGCCACTAAAAAAGCCACCAACTTATTTTGAATGCCCGCTAACTGGGCAGCAGATAACGATAAGATCAAGCACAACTGAGATGGATAACTATGAAGCGGCAGGGTTTATCGAGTTCCTAAACGCTTTGGGGGCTGATTGCGGAGTAATTTGGAGTGATCCAAAGCTGGCAAAATATGGCGAATACAAAGAGTCGCAAGCATGACGACATTTAATAATTGCAAATCATAAAAGGAAGTGCTATATTTTAATCTCATAAATTAATTGGGGTTTTGATATGAGTGATTTAGTCCATTTTTCTAACGGCTTTGTTTTGGTTAGCTCAAAAGAGATAGCAGAAAGATTTGGCAAAACGCATAGGCACGTGCTTGAGGCAATAAAAGCAATATCATGTTCGGATGAGTTTAGAAGTGCGAATTTTCGGCTCTCCTCATACACCACACCACAAAACAAAATACTCCCGTGTTATGACATAACTAGAGATGGGTTTGCTTTTTTGTGTATGGGTTTTACTGGATCAAAAGCTGCTGAGTGGAAAGAAAAGTACATAAACGCCTTTAACAAGATGGAATCAATTGTAAAAAGAGATGCCCATGAAATCAGCTTAACCGAGTCGCTTAATATCGTTTCGCTGCGTTTAGATGATATTAAAAAAGCTGGAAGTATTTGGGGTAAAAATGGCGCTGAAATACGCAAACAAAAAAAGACAGCTATAGAGCAGCTTTACCACATTTTAGAGCAGGCGCAACTACAACTAGGATTCGACTTAGTATGAGCGCACCATTAAACCTTAAAGAAATATTGCTCAAGCAAAGGCTGGCAGGCATTGAGCGCAAAGCCAAGAGCACTGCAAAGAAGGCCGGAAAGGGCAAGGCTGACAGATACCGCAACATGACTACAGAAAAGCGCGAGGCGTTGCGTAGAGACATTGTAGGGCTGGAATTGGTATGGGTGGATCGAAACCCATTGGGTGCCGATGGTTGTGACGGGCTGCCAAGAGCCAAAAGTCATAATCCATCACCAATCGTCGCCGCTGGCGTTGAATTTGCTTTTCAGGATCCGTCATACAGAAAATGGATGATTAATCAGGAATTAACGTGGGACGTAGAAGTGCAATTGCACTACCTGCTACCGAATCACAAGACAAAAAAGGCACGAATTGAGCCTATTGTGTTTGTGCAACGTGGTAAAAAGGAGGACAGTCTCGACAATCTAAGTGCGATAAATGCGCGGATTGAGCGTGAAATAATGGCTGCTAATATGTCAAACTCATTAAGGCCGGATGATAAAAATAAGGGCGTGTTTGAGAAGGCAGTTTATAAAATTACGTGTGTGGGGCTGTAATATGTTTGCATGCTTTCTAAAAGGCCGAATTGTAAGCGGAACCCAGTCAAAATCACCTAATCAAGCATGGGTTAAGCTTAAAAAAATGATTAGGTTCAACTATGTTTCAAAAGTAAGTAATTATTATGTTGAGAGCGTGAACGAAAATGGATCGGTTAAATAATGCAAAAAGACCTAAAGCCTAAAAAATGCAAGTCATGCGGGGTTATGTTCAAGCCGTTTTCAAGCTTAGCAAAGGTCTGTAGCATGGCTTGCAGCTTGGATTTTGTCGATAAGCAAAAGGCCGTAAAGGTTAAACGAGAGCACGTTAAGCAGAAGCGCGCATTCTTGGATAACGATAAGTCATTTCAGCGAGCCAAAGCCCAGAAAGCGTTTAACGAGTTCATTCGATTGCGCGATTCTGGTCATGGGTGTATTAGTTGTGACAAACCTAAAGACTGGGGCGGTAAGTGGAACGCCGGACACTTTAAAACGGTAGGTGCGCGGCCTGATTTACGCTTTAACGAAGATAATTGCCACAAACAATGCGAGCAATGCAACTCATATTTAAGCGGTAATATCGGGCCATATACAAAGGCTTTAGAGTGCAAAATAGGGGCTGAAAGGCTTGCGGCGCTGGATATTGAGGGTGTGCCACAAAAATACACGGCCAGCGATTACGCGGCCATACATGCTGAATACTCAGTAAAGATAAAAGAGCTGAAAAATGCTAACAATTGACCAAAACGGAAGCGCTTTAACTGTCACGCAAGAGGGTGTAACAATGCCTGCAAATTACTCGTTTAAGTGTATCAATGACTTTGTGCACGCCCGAGATACTGATTTTGAAGACTTACAACACTTGGCGCTTGGGATGGCCGCATACATCGAACAACTTGAGAAAAAATAGCTTTACATTAAATCAATCGTATGTACAATATAATAACAATATTTGATTGAGGTAAACATGAAAACGCTAAAATCTTATCGGTTCGATGAATCAACAGTAGCGCTTATAGAAAGACTTAGGGCTGATTTGAATTATGCAAATAGCTCTGATGTTTTACGTAGAGCGCTTACGCTACTAAGCCTAGTAAACGATAACCAGAAAAAAGGCGGCTCAGTTGTTTTGAAGTTGGAAAAATCAAGCAAAGAAATAGTTATTTAGGTGTAGAAAATGGATCATATAGAGCTATATGCACTTAGACCAGTTAATAAGACCGCTGGAATTGTGGCATCTCAACGCGGCTGCAATGTTGCTGACAGCTTAATCAAAAAAGAAGAGCTTTTATATTTGCTTGAGAGATTAACTCGCAAGCAGCGACTGATTAAGAAAATTCTTGGTGTGCGCAACAAGACGCACCATAAAAATATCATTCACAGAATAATTGGCGGGCACATTAACCCAAATAACTACAACATTCCAAGGCTTCTTCCTGAGTACAAGCGTGTTGGAGAGGCTATAGAGAAAATAAACCGTAGACTATCAGAGATAAAAGACGAAAGAAGGCAACAACGGCAAGCGGCAATAAACCGTATCGCGTCAGAAATGGGCAATCAAGCACCGGCTTGGATTTTAGAGCAGGCAGGTATTTCTCATTCGCACACACAAAACTTAGGAGCTTAAATCATGAGAGAAACCCAACAATGCAGTGTCTGTAAGCATTACTCCCTATACCACATGCCAGCAGCCAAAAAGACTATTTGCGCTCACTGTGAAGAGTTGGAGCGATCAAAAGTGGCGAATGCAAAAAAAAGTAAAATAAATTAAAAATATTTGCACTTGCCTATTGCGTTGCCATGCACCATTACATACAATGAACTCACTGAAGCAATGGTGCGACAGAAAAACAAATAGGTGAAAAAAATGGCAACTTTTAAAAACACTCAAGTAGATCACGAAAACTTGCCAGATTGCATGGTAGTTTTGTTTAAGGTTGGCGAGGTTTGCCCACAAGGTTACGAGCTTTGCGGTGAAAATGAATTAAAGTTAAGTGGCGCACAAAAGCTACACATTGCAGCGGGTTACGCTTGTTATGGCTGGCTTTAATGACAAGGGCGTGAAAGCGCCCAACTCCACAGAGCGCTCAAGGCTGCGTAGAGAGCGAGCAAAGGCGGCTGGATTAGTTAGACTAACAATTGGCGACTGTTACGCAACACAGGCTCAAGTAGTAGAAATGCGAAAACGAATAGCTATAGTGATAGCAGAGGTTTTAAGAGATGAATGATTTACCCTTGCCCGATGTTGAAGAGATCGAGCAACCGCGCAACCAGTGGCACGCGCAACTAATGAGACAGGCAAATAGCATGCCAATCAGTCAAAAGATATGGCCTACTGCCCCAGAGCAACAAAAGCAGGCGTATGACTGGCCTGAAAGCGCGATTTGAATCCTCCATTGCCTCGCTATGCGGGGCTTTTTTATTTACAATTTATGGTATAATTAAAACATTAGCGGCGGTGCCGTGATAGCGTGAGGGTTGGTCAGTGGCCGATCAAGAGAAGAAATTAACAGATAAGCAAGAGCTATTTTGTCGTGAGTATATAATCGATTTAAATGCCGCTCAGGCTTCATTACGCGCAGGATACAGCGAAAAGACCGCTGGCGTCATTGGCGCAGAAAACCTATCAAAACCTATGATACAGGCGCGCATAGCTGAGTTAATGGCTAATCGTGCTGAAAGTATCAGCATAGATGCAAAATATGTACTAAATCGGCTGGTTCAGATAGATCAGATGGATATTGCTGATATTCTGAATGACGACCTAAGTATTAAGCCGCTAAAAGATTGGCCGAAGTCATGGAGAACAACTCTTTCAGGGCTTGATCTTCATTCGCTGGCTTCTGGCGAAAACGATATTTCAATAATAAAAAAAATTAAGTGGCCTGATAAAGTAAAAAATCTTGAATTGCTTGGTCGTCATGTAAATGTGCGCGCATTCGAGAAAGAGCAAGATAATACTGACGCTGCTGATCTTGCGTCAGCTCTGTATCAGCTAATCAACAAGCAACCCAACTAATGAGTGCGCAGCTTCCTCTTGCCGTACAGCGTAACCTTGCTCGGTGGTATGAGCTCAAGGATCACCATGTACAGTGCGCACTTGTTCAAGCTGTGCCTAATGGCGTTAGATTCCCATTAGTTCCCGCTGGTCGCCGCTCTGGAAAGACAGAAAGGTTTAAGCGTTTTCTTGTTAAAGAGGCTAATCGTAAGACTGGTATGTATTTTGCTGCCGCCCCGACTTACGGGCAGGCTAAAAAAATATTTTGGAAAGATTTGAAGGATTTTTGCATCGTTGCAGCTCAGCCTAAGCGGCCAAGCGAGTCGGATTTAATTATCTACCTTGCTAACGGATCTGAGATTCACGTCATTGGATTAGATAAGCCTGAGCGTATTGAGGGTATACCTTGGACTGGCGGCGGAATAGATGAGTTTGCAGACATCAAGAGCGAGGCGTGGGAGGCGAATATTTTGCCAGCCCTTAACACTGTTAGCCCACTTGATCCAACTCACCGCGCATGGTGTTGGTTGCTTGGCGTTCCTGATGGACTAAATCACTATTACGATCTATGTGAAAAAGCCAAAGCTGGGCTTGATAAAAACTTTCAGGTGTTCCACTGGAAAAGCTCCGAAATTCTTCCACCAGAAGATATTGCATTAATGCGTTCAATCATGAGCGAGCGTCAATTCAAGCAAGAGTGGGAGGCAAGTTTTGAGACTGCTGGCGGGCGCATCTATGACAATTACGGCGAGCTCAACGCAACAACCGAAACCATTCTCCCGCACGAGCAATTGCACTGGATGCACGACCAAAACTATACGCCGCTTTCGTCATCCGTTGGCGTTGTGCGTGATGAGTCGCTATATTTGCTTGATGAGGTGGTGCTGATTAGCGCGGTATCGAAACAGTCGGCGCTTGAATTCGTTGAAAAGTTTAGGTCGCACCAAAACAAAAAAGTGATGATCTACGGCGATCCTTCTGGGCGCGCTGGCGAGAAGCATGGACACATGTCGGACTATAATGACATTGAGCAAGTGCTATCGGAAAACGGCTGGCAGTTTGAGCGCCGTGTGAAGTTTGCACACCCTGCGATCAAAGACCGTCAAAATGCTGTCAGGGCAAAGATCAAGACCGCAGACGGTAAAGTGAGCTTATTCGTCAACATGAAAACCGCGCCTTGGTCACACAAAGGCCTTGCGACCGTGCAGCTTCAAGAGGGTTCTGCGTACCAAGAGGATCAGAAAAACAAATACCAGCACATTACGACCGCGATTGGTTATTGTGTGGATTATTTGTGGCCTGTTAGCGAACAAGCTATGTTCTACGCCCCCCCAGTACGCCGCAGATGATAGAATCTCTCGCAGACAAGCAGCCCGCTATCGTTATCAATACTGGCGACTGTGTCCATGTGATTTCGGTGGTAACATTAAGGCAGCTTGCCAATGGTGAGCCATACAACGGCGACACTAACGAGTTTATACGGATACTTTCTAGGGCTTTGGTGGATTTAATAGAATGAGTTTTTTAGATGACTTCGAGCGCCACGAACTCTACTTACAGCGCCTTGCAACGCAGATGCTCAACTCTAAGATATACCCATCATTGGCCGAGGCTTACAAGGCTGCTAGGCTGATTCTGCTTGATGCTGAAAAGATCGCCTCGCCTTCTGATCTTAACAAACTTACTGTCGAAATTCGCAAAGCCACCGAAACCACTACAGCGCAAGCATGGGCAGAAGTAACGCAAGACTTGCAGGATATTGGCATCTATGAGGCTGGATTCTATGCCTCGCTAGTTGGAGGTTATGCTGATACAAAACTAAAAACACCAACTGACAAGCAGATCAAGGGCTTTATTGATAAATCGCTAATGACTCTACACTCGGGCAGCAAGGTTGATTCTGGGTTCTGGCCTGAGTACATTAGCGCGCAGGTTAAAAGTGTTGGTAATGCATACGATTCAGCGGTGAAGGCGGGATATTCTAGAGGCGAGACTGTCACTCAAATTGCGGGGAGGGTTCGTAGCGTAACCGATGGGTTGCTGAAAAATGAGGCAGAGGCATTAGCGCGCACAGGGACACAGCATTATGCAGCACAAGCGCGCCGCGCATTAGCAGAGGCAAATTTGGATGTGATTACACGCGAGTTCCCAGTTGTGACTTTCGACAATAGGACAACGCCAATATGCATGGGGATCGCGTCAAGGTATCCAAAAGGCTGGCCGATGGGCGAGAATCCAGTAGGGCAACCGCCTTTTCATTTTGCCTGCCGCACAAGTTTGGTGCACCTAGTGGCAGGCCAAGAATACCCAGACGGAACGCGCGCAGCAGTAGGTGGTCAAGCTGATGGCGCAACCGCATTCGAGAAAAAGCAAAGCCGCACAGACAAAAAATTCAAATATCGCGGCAAGAAAGATTTGGATGTTTTTAATCCTGGGCAAATTCCAGCGGGTACAAATATTGACACATGGCTTCGCTCACAGCCTGATTGGTTTATCGAGTCGACACTTGGTCCAACTAAAGCTAAGCTATTCAAAGAAGGTGGAATGCGACTAAGCAAATTCACGGATGCCACACAAAAACCGCTAACAATTTCCGAGTTGCGTGAGCTAGATTCCGCTGCTTTCAAGCGCGCAGGTTTGTGATATAATAGATAAAACTTATCGGGGTTTGATTTATGATAACGCCACACAATGAATACTCGCTCGCGTTACCACACTTAAAACGCATACGTGCGGCTATTGCTGGTGAGTCGTTTGTAAAGCAGCTTGGCCGAACTGCGCTGCCATATCCGAGCGTTATCGATGACAACTCGACAGAATCTCGCGAGCTTTACGCTAAATACTTGGCAACCGCTGAATTTGATGAATTCCCTAAAAAGACTATGGATTCATTAGTCGGACGCATGAAGTTGAGCGACACAATTGTCGATCTGCCAGACAAGATTGCTTATCTTGCAAACGATTCGGACGGTGATGGCTTATCGTTACAGGGAGCCATAACCGAATCCATTAAGGATATTTTACAGGCTAAGTGGCGCATTCTTGTTGCCGACTATCAAGGGCTTTCCGATGTTGATATTAGCTCGGTATCAGTTGCTGATCTTAAAAAACTAAATCCACGCGCAACGATTAAGAGTTACACGCGAGAAAACGTAGTTCAGTGGCATTACACGCGGATTAATGGCCGACTGCAATTAGCGTTTTTGATGCTTCGTGAGGTTGGCAGCAGCTTTGACGCTGCTACATTCCAGCACAAAGACGTTACAAGCTATCTGATTCTCGCTCTTGATCAAAATGGCGATTATTATCAGCAGAAGATTGTTGAAAGTGCTGACGGCATAGAGAAAGGCTTACCTTCTTACGTTGAGCTTGGCAACACCAAGCAGAAGCTAAAATGGCTCCCAGTCCAAGTCGCCAGCGATTCCGAATTACCAAGCGGTTCAATGCCTACTGGTTTCGGCTATCTGTCGCCAATAGTTGACAAGGCTTATCACTCCTACATCGTTAGCGCTGACTACAAAGAAGCCTTGCGCAACTTGTGCCCCACGATCAACACCAGCGGCTGGACTGAGCAGAAACACGCGCTATTCGTGAAGATGAATAACCGCAACTTTATCGCTACAGGTTCTGGGGCTGTAAACAATTTGCCAGAAGGCGTTGCTACTGACATCGTTGGGGGAAATACTGGCTTCGAGGGCTACCAGTGGTACTTCGAGAATCACGCAAGCAAGGTTCGCGCCCTTGGCGGCTCTTTCAGAGATCAGACCGAGACACAGAAAACCGCTACCGAGGCTGGCATTGATGCTGCTGAGCAGAACGCCATGCTGGATACCTTGGCGCAGTCTATTGAGGCTGCCTATTCTCGCATCTGCCTGTATTGCGGAATGTTCGAAGGGCTTTGGTCGCAAGATGCTATTGAGGAAAATCTCGATCAAATCACAATAGACTTACCGCGTGATTTCGCCGCACAGAAGATTACACCGGATGAGCAGCGCGTGATTATAGAAACCTACATGGCAGGGCTTTACACCAAAGAGCAGGCAATTAAAATGCTTGTGCTTGGTGGTGCCGCGCCAGAAGATGCTGACAAAATGATTGCGGATGCTGAAAATTCTGGTGGCTCAATAACGGGAAATTTGCCGGATGTGCAATAAAGTATTAAAATCAATCAATACTCTATCGGTGATAGAGTTTAACTATTAAAAGGCGGTGCCTATGTTTGTCGAAAATTTGGAATCATTACCGGAAACGATGCGTGCTGATTTTGTCGAAAGTGAATTTAACGGCAAAAAAGGGTATCAGCATAAAGATACTATTGCTTTAGCAAATTCGTTAAAGAATGCCAAGGCTGAACGCGATCAGTACAAGACAAAAGCGACTGATTATGAGGCCAAAATGAGCGAGCAAGAAGCGCAAACTGCCGCAAAGATTGAGGCCGCCAAAGCTAAAGCGCTTGAGGAGGCTAGAAGCAAAGGCGATGTGACTGAAATAGAAAAACGCTATCAAGAACAAATGGCTGATCTTGAAAAGCGTACAGCCGAACGAGTTCGTGGCGAGGTTGCTAGCGAGTTTAAAACTGAGCGTGCGAAAGAGCGAAAGTCAGCGCTAGCTAGAGAGATTGCCGTCACAAATGCTGTCGATAAAGATGCAAGCGAGACGCTTTTTGAGATACTTGAAAAGCGCATTGAGGTAGATCCTGAAACAGGAAAAGAGATTTTTTTAGACGAAAAAGGCGGTGCCTTGTCTATTGATCGTGCTGGATTCGAGAAAGAGTTTTTAAGCTCGCCTCGCGTCAATCGGCTGGTAAAGGCTGAGCTAACCACTACTGGTGGCGGCTTGGCAAATGGTAACACTGGTGCAGGCGGTGCCTCTACAGTTAACGCAAAAGCTCAAGAAGCCAAGAAAAAAGGCGACTTGACAGGTTTTTTAAACGCTTCACTTCAAAACTAACTATAGGAGGCTATCATGCCTGCATCTGCTACTACTTCAAGCCTGTTAAATTCTTTATTGAATGACAAGGTAATTAACGAAGCCTTTGAGATTGCGAGAAGCAATCGAACTGGTATTTTACAAACCGTTTCTATTGGCTCTCCACGCTTGGCTTTTGAAGGTTCAAAACTTTCATGGCTTGATATGCGCGTGGATGCAACAAGCTCAACCACTACCAGCTCTGTCCTTGTTGGTGGCACTACCATTCCTGTTGCAGATGGGACAAAATTCCGCGCTGGTATGACTTTAAGCCCTACTGGTTCAGATGAGATTATTTTGGTTACCGCTGTATCTTCAAATGATCTTACTGTTACCCGTGGCTTTGGTTCTACAACTGCCGCGGCATTAACCAGCGGCCAAGTGTTGACTATCGACTCAGTTGGTCGCGAAGAAAACTCTACAGTGCAAAATGATGGTATTTTCCAGCCTGATCCAATTGAAAACTATTTTCAAACTATGGATACCGCTGTTGAATTCTCTCGCCGTGCATTGGCTACTTTGCAATTCTCTGGCACCAATGATCTAACTTTCCAATTGTCCGAGCGTATTCGCCAGCTAACCATCCAAATGAACCGCGCTTTGGTTCGTGGTCGTAAAGCATCTGCCACCATTGGCGGTAATGCGGTTACCTACACAGGCGGATTACGTTACTTCTTGGATCAAGTAGGTGCAATCAAAACTGACAACGCCGCCGCGGTGTTGACGCTTGATGCTCTTAATGTTCTAAATGCCGAGATTGTTTCGCGCGGAGGTATGGCAAACACGTTAGCATTACCGATCAAGCAGGCACGCAAAATTAGCCAGCTTGTTTCAGCAAACTATGATAGCCAGCGATTGGCTGACTGGTCTGCAGATGAGGGTTCAATCCTTACTTTGCCTTCTGATTTGCCGTTGGTTGGCAACGTCAACCGCATTGTAATCGATACCAACCTTTCAGACGGTGAAGCTATTATGTTTGATTCTGGCATGGTAAGCATTATCCCTATGGCCGCTGGAAACGCTGCGGATTCAGGCGCATGGCGCACTGTTGATGCAACTCAGCCAGGCCAAGACGGTCAACGCACTCGCATTATTGGTGATTTTGGCATGGAAGTTCGTCAGTCAAAAACTCACATGGCGCGATTGTTCAATATTGGCTAGATTGATGCCCCTTAAGTGGGGCTATCTTTTGGAGCGGTTATGATATTTAAGAGCCACATCGGAAAGCGTGTAATGGTCAAAAATAGAGAAATTATTTTTGTATCAGAAATATATGAAACAGAAGACAATTCAGAAATTTCTGTTCTCAGCAGCGCTATTGACGTTGAGCGCCAAGAAGAAAAGCCAAAAAAACAAAAATCAGAAAAGTAAAGCCCCGATAAAAGGGGCTTTTTATTATCTGCAAAAAACATGTTAAGATAGCAAAAAATTATTAGGTGTTGAGCATGGTTACAATTAATCATAAACGCGGCGATACTTTTGAGCTAGCATGTTCGATTCCGCTTGATTTCGGCTTGTCTTTGACGTCCACCACCGCGCAAATTAGAAGAAACGGCGAGCTTGTCACTCAGCTTGCTTTGACAGCCGGATCTCCAACTCTCACAGAATACAAATACACTATTAGCGCTACCGCATTGCAAACAGCGCTATGGGTTGTCGGCGAGCATCTTGTTGATATTCAATACACGATAGGCTCAAAAGTGGCAAGTACTGAGACATTCGCGGTATTGGTTGTCGAGGATGTAACTAGATGAGCATCGTCACTACTATAGAAGTCGTCAATCAAACTTTAGTTGAGTCGCAGGTTTTTACAGTTACCACTATTAGTACTGGATTTTCTGTAATCTCTGGCGGTGGTGGTGGCGGCGTATCGGATCATGGAGAGTTATCAGGATTATCTGATGATGACCACCCGCACTATCACAATAATACACGGGGTGATGCGCGCTACTACACGCAAACACAAGCAGATTCATTTCTTTCTGAAAAGCAGCCGTTGAACGCTAACTTAACGTCCGTTGCTGGGCTTTCTGCCCTGGCTACAGGTAACGTAAGGCTGACTAACGGGGTAGCAAGCTTAGATAATAACAGTTACTACTTGGCAAGTAACCCAAATGGGTATACCAGCAACACAGGTACAGTCACTACATTCAGCTTTACGAATGGTGGTGGTTTTACAGGTACAGTGGGTACGGCAGGTACTACACCAACCCTTAGCCTTGCATTACAGAACGCCACATCTTTACAAAATGGTCAATTAACTTCTGCTGATTGGAATACCTTCAATGGTAAACAAGATGCACTAGTTAGCGGGACTAACATAAAGACAGTAAACGGTAACTCGTTATTAGGCTCAGGTGATCTAGTTATCTCTGGCGGTACAGCAAACTTATCGCTTGGTACGATTACCACTACAGCCATTCCTGTCAATATTGATACTGGTACAGACGTAACCTTGCCATCAGCAACAACGCTACTGGCTGGCCTACAATCTGCGGCTGATAAAACTAAACTGGATGGTATAGCTGCCGGTGCTACAGCCAACTCTAGTGATGCTATTCTGCTTGCTAGAGCCAACCATACTGGCACACAAGCGTCATCTACTATCAGTGACTTCACAGAAGCTTCGCAAGATGCTACAGGTGCGATGGTAGATAGCACCTTAGTCTACGTTGACGCAACTCCAAGCTTAGGTAGGGCTGCTATAACTGGCGATGTGACTATTGCCGCTGGTAGTAACGCTGCCACCATCGCAAATGATGCAGTAACGTTTGCTAAGATGCAGAATGTCGCTACTGCAACACTGTTGGGCAGAAGCACAGCCGGAACGGGTGACGTAGAGACCATTACTATAGGCGCTAACTTAACATTGTCAGCGGGGGTTTTGTCTGCATCCGGTGGTGGTGGAGGCGGTAGTCCGGCTGGTACAACTGGTCAAATACAGTACAACAATGCTGGTTCCTTCGGTGGCGCAGCAAATGTACAGATACTTAATAACGAGTTGGCGTTCAACGAGATTGCCACACCAGCCACACCTACGGATAATAACGTCAAGTTGTTTGGTCAGGATACAGCAGGAGAGACCACGCTCAATTACATGTGGTCTGATAGCAAAGTTCGTACTATTCAGCAGGATATTAGCCAATATCACCACATATATTGGAACGCTATACCAAATGGTAACACCCTAACCAGTATTGGCTTAGCAACAATGACCAACAGCGGCACAGCAACCGCTGCTAGCATTGCAACTACCAACAAATACACAAGAACCCCGAGATTGGATATGCTCGTAACTACAGCAGCAACTACAGCGGTTGCAGGTTATAGGGCACCTGTAGCGTTAGTTACAATCGGCGGTTCTGCTGCTGGTGTAGGTGGGTTTGAATGCAAAATTGTAGGCGCTCCTGCCACTGGTGTAGCTACAACAACGTCTAGGTACTTCATGGGAATGACTGCAGGTACAACAGCCCCAACGGACGTTGAGCCGAGTACTGTTCAGAACATTTTTGGTGTTGGGTACGATGCAGCCGATACAAATTTGCAGTTAATGCATAGAGCCGCTGGTGCTGTTACTAAGGTTGATTTAGGGGCAAGTTTTCCGGTGCCAACAACTGATAGATCCGTGATCTATCAGTTGGAAATCCACGCGGCTGCTGGTACTACTCAGTCAATTGGTTACAAGCTCACAGAGATAATTAGTGGCGTCACAACGACAGGGATAGTTACCACAAACATACCAGCTACCACTACTCTACTTGCTCCTCGGATTTGGAGTAGTGTGGGCGGTACATCCTCAGTCATCGGTATTACATTTGTTACAACCCACCTTTGGCTACCAAACTATCTATAACGGAGAATTGAAATGAGTTCTATTATTAGCGGTTATGTTATTTACACTCACACAAACCAAGGCTACTACACCCATGATGTCGAGTTTGCAGACGATATTCGTGTAGCTAAGATATACCCTACAATCGCAGATGCATATGCTGAAATAACTGATCCTAATTTGTTTGTTATATTTGTGGATCAAGCGTGCCTTATACACGAGTACCACAAAGTTATTAATTAGATGATTTGGGGCGTTTTCGGGCGCCCTTTTTCAAAAAAAATAGCACGTAATTAGAGGTAAGCATGGCGCTAATCGTAGAAGATGGGACAGGGCTAGATGCATCACAGGCTTACTGTGATTTCATTTTTTTTAATGCATTTATTGCAGAAATGGGAATGGCTAGCACTTATACCCGCGAACAAATCGAGGCAGCTCTTGTAACAGCATCAAAGCGATGGATAGATTGGCAGCATGAATTCGCAGGCGATAAGCTAACAGAAACTCAGGCATTAGAGTTTCCGCGTGACAATGACATAGGCTTACCGCTTAAAATTAAACAGGCGGCAGCTTATGCGGCTTGGTTGCATCTTAATAACGCCTTGCTGGTCAACACCGCAGCACTCTCAACCGCTGGCGATGTTATTAGTGAGTCTAAGACGCTTTCAGTGATGTCAACCTCAAAAACCTATGCGGAAGGAAGCGCCCAAACTTACAGCCGAGTATTGCCAGTCGAGCTTGAAAATCTTTTGCGTCCATATCTTAAATTAAGCACAGGCTTTGGTCGTGTTGTGAGGGTTATGTGAGCACCTCCCCACAAGAATTTATTGATTTAGCGGCTGAATTGATTGGCGATGAATTCGCAGCTTTTGCTGATAATTGCGTTTTATTGAATGCAACTGGCTGGAATAATGTCACGCAAACAGCAACAACCGAAACGCAAACTGTAAAAGCCATCCGCATTGATTACAAAGCGCGCGATATTGACGGCGAAAGCGTACAGATTAACGACTATATGCTGATCGCTCAATTTAGCCCGATAACCATATCTGTGCGCCCAGACTCAACAACTTGCACATTTAAAACAGAGAATTTGCAGATTAAAAATGTTAATATTGATCCAGCGGGCGCCACAATAATTATGCAGGTGCGCAGGCTATGATTCGGATCATTGACTCTGTTGATTTTGGTGATTTTCTTGATGAATTTGTGCTGGATGATGCCAAAAAAACGGCTGTGATGATTGACTCTATGCTGGTATCTCAAACTCCTGTGGATACTGGCGCTGCCAAAAGCTCTTGGAATGTTTCACTGGTAACAGCGGATAACTCTATAGTTAATCACGGATCACCAGCGGCAGCGGTGAATGATGCGCAAGCAAAAATAAACACTGCGCAAAAGTACAAAAGGATTTTAATCCAAAACATGCAGCCCTACATTGGGCGACTGAATAACGGCTGGTCGCGCCAAGCGCCGTCTGGCTACGTTGAGCGGATAATTTTACAGGCGGCGAATCGTTGAGAGTATCACTAGGGCAAGTTGAAAAAGATTTGACTGATTACCTCGCGGCGCACTTGCCAAGCGGCATAGTTGCTGCGCGTGTAAGCTGGCCAAACGCTCCATTTACAACGCCCACTAATCAGCCGTGGCTGCGCGCTTCGATCGCATCACCTGTGCGGATAGATAAAGATGCGGCTAACAGCTTTCGGATTTACCAAGGTTTTTTTTACATTGACGTGTTCTATCCGAAAAAAACTGGCTCGGTTGCCGCAATGACAACGGCCGAAGCTATCGCATTAAGTTTTGACGGGGCTGCAATGCCGTATACTGTGTGCCTAAGCGCTGAGCCTGATGTGATTGGTTCCGAAGAGGATACGCCGTGGTATCATGTCCAAGTGATTTGTCTATATCAATATCAATCAATTACCGGAGTTTAAAAAATGGCGCTTACACCCACAGCCGTAGCTAATTCAGCACTATCAAAAAGAGACACTTTTTTACTGTCATCACTTCAATCAGCCTACGGCTCAATAAACGCCAGCCCCGTTTTTGAGACCGTTCGCCGCGTGAGTGGTGGCACATTAAAGACTGTCAATTACACTCAGTCGGGCGAAATAATCCAAGGCTATAATCCGCAAAACCAAGTGCAAAGCGGCGTTGATTTAAGCTGCGCATTTGAGACCGAGGCAAGCAAGCAAACTATTAAATATTTGATAGAAGCGCTTTACGCTGACGATACTGCATACACAAACACAGCATCAACCTACGCGGCGCTAGTGAACGGCTTTACAGTTCCGGCGGGGGCTTACGCTGCGCTAAACGTAGGTGATGGGTTTTGGGTTACAGGTTTCGCGGGGTCATCGATTAACGGCTTTTATTTTGTTGCGTCTAAAAGCGGCGGAACCACAATCGTTACTACTATCGCGCCAGCGGCAACCGAGGCAGCAGGGGCGAGCGTAACACTTAAATCAAATCGCTTTATCAATGCCAACGAACCGTTCTACCGCACTTTTCAAACCGCCACAACCGACTTGAGTGCGACTGATGACGTATCTCGCCACACTGTATACGATGCAATCCCCAACACTGGTTCCGTGTCAATTCCCGAAGAGGGCGCTGTGACTGGCTCTTTCGAGTATATGGCAGAACGCGAAAATGCAAGCTATGAAGCGATTGCAGGTCAAACAGTAACAGCCGCACCTACTGACTTGGTGGTGAGCGCAGTGGATGGCGTTAAAGGCTTTTACGTCAACGGGCTTTCAGCTACTTGCATTATGAAGTCAATGGACGTGAGCATATCCCTTGCGCAAGCTGGCGACAATGCTGCAGCGTGCGGCAAGCGTTACTCACGCGGTACGCCAGAATTTAGCGGATCTGCTGTGTTGCGTGCCTTGCGTGATGCCCCGTTCACGTGGCGCAACTACGCGCACGGTGGAACTCGCGTATCAGTAGCGTGCAGAATGGCTCATGGTGGGGGCGATGAAACTGTTATCGTTTTAACTCGCTGCGTAGTAACAGAGGCAACGCCTGACCTGGACGCGGATATTGTCACCACTTCGGCATCATTCAGCGCTGAGTTGGAGCCTACTTTGGGCTATAGCGTTGGCGTGTTCACCAACTGGACTGTTTAATATGCAGCTAAGCGCGTTTAAAGAGTGCGTAAAGAAACAAAACGGCGGGTTCCAATTTTCCCTTGGAACCGCCACTTACACTTTGCGGCGCTGGGGCACCAAGGAATCTGAAAAGTTTCTGGTTGCACTACGCCGCGAGCTGTACGGCGCGTTTAGTGATTCGCCTGAATACTTTCCTGAAATTATCGCCCACTGGCTTGCTGGCTATGGCGTGATGGATTGGGAGGGTGTAATGCAGGACGATGGCGAACTAATCCCTCACACCGAGGCGGTGGCCAGACAAGTTTTTTTAGATCAAAGCTATTGGCTATCGCTCAACATGGAATTGTTTGCAGCGGCGCAAAAGTTTGAGAATTTTCTTGAGGATATTGCAACCGAGGACGCCGAAGACTTAAAAAAGTAGTTGCGTGGGTGTTCAACGAAAACAACACTCACGAAACATGGCGAGATGCGAAAAAACTTGGCGCGCTCGATAAGCTGGAAGCAGCAAGACCAAAAGTAAAGCCGTTAATATATGAGTTTTACAGTGCTTTCAGCGCGTTGCGCCGAGAGGCGGAAGATATGAAGTATATCCGGCGAGCAGATATTGAAAAAGCCGTTGAAACGATATACTACGAACAAGACAAAGCAGTCGAAATCATTCAAAAAGCCGATGACTATTATTTGAGTCTGTGCGCTGCAAAAACTAAACGGATGGCCGCGAATAAATGACAACTACAGCTACCCGCACAATCCGCATAATAGTAGATCACTCTGATGCAGAGCGCGACATTAACCGCGTTAATAACCGCTTAGATCAGCAAGCCCAAAACGCAAACCGGGCTGGTTTTGCAATGAATAAGCTGGCCGCTGCAATAGGTTCGGTTGTATCTGTTTACGCTGCGCTTGGCGCCGTTAAAGCAATAGCTGCAGTGGGTGACGAATACGCAAAAATAACTGGATTGCTGAGAAATGCAACTGATTCTCAAGAGGAATTCAATTCTGCTTTAGAGTTGTCAAAACAAATCGCTGAGTCAACGCGCGCATCACTAACCGGAACAGTAGAAACATTTTCCGCGCTGGATCGCGTAACTCAAGGAACAGGTCGCAGTCAGCTAGAGCTATTCAAAATATTAGAAACGATTAATAAGTCAATCGCACTAACGTCACCAAATGCGCAGGGCGCGGCCGATGCTTTAACACAGTTTGGTCAAGCGCTTGGGAGTGACTTTAAGGCTGGTGCACAAGAGCTAAATTCAATTTTAGACCAAGCGCCTGGGCTTGCTGAAGCTGTAGCGCGAGGATTGGGCGTGCCAACTACTGCACTAAAGGAAATGGGCGAACAGGGCGAGCTATCCACGCAAAAAGTTTTAGATGCGCTGCAAAAGGTGGCAGATGACGTTGAGACACGTTTTCAGAAGATCCCAAAAACTGTATCAGGCACTTTGCAGTTAATCAAAAACGATTTGCTTGTTACTTTTGGAGAAGGTGAAGTGGCAACTCCGCTGGTAAGTTCGCTCGAGGAATTGAGGGATACACTAAAAGATCCGGCTGTAAGAGATGGTCTTATCGGTCTTTCTTCTGCGCTTGTCACGCTTACCGGATGGGCTGCTAGCGCGGCTTCAAAATTTGTAGAGCTTGGAAAAGGCATAGGGTACTTTTTTGCAAGCATCACTGGGCAGATATCAGAAGTTGATGTTTTAGAGCGAAAAATTGAAAACTTGGATGAGGCGTTGAAGGGAGGATTTTTAGCAAGTCTAAACGAAAAATTCGCCTTCAGAAACGCAGAAGAAACAAAGGCGTTGCGGGACTCATATAAAGCGCGAATAGATGCTATCAACGAAGGCATTACAGGAATAAAACAGGCGCAAGATAAAATAAGCGCGCCAGATATTAAATTTGACGCCCCGAATCTTGAGTTTGATTTGCCGGACATTAAGGCAGAACTAGAGGCAGGATATAGAGCACAAGAAGAGCTCGCAGCACAACACGCCAAAAATCTTGAAGCAATAGAGACTGACTTCTGGGATCGAGTCAATCGCGAAGATAGAGAGCAGTCTCAGATTGATGGAGCAAAAAGAACTACCGAAAGCATGATTGCAGAGCTTCAATCTCGCGCGCAAGCAGCGCAGTTTTATAGAGATTTGAATTTAGCAGCTGATAAAGGCCAGTTTGAGCAAGAGCGATTAATACTGCAAGCAAACACCGAAGTAAAAATTTCTGACATAGATAGGCGCGCCGCTGAGGACATAGCAAGACGCGCAGAGGCGCTAGAGAGCTCAATCGATTATGAAACAATGTCAGCAGCGCATATAAAGGCTCTACGCGATGAAGCTCGAAATCAAGATTTAATCGCTGAGATGACTTATGAGCAGCAAAAAATCGCAATCAAAGAAGATGCGGTGAGGCAGCGAGAAGAAATTGACGAGATGGAGAAAAAGGCGCGAATGGCATCATTTGGCGCGCTTGGTAATTCGTTAATGAGCTTGGGAGAGGGGCAAAGCAGAAAGGTTTTTGAGACCGGAAAAGCTCTGGCATTGGCTCAAGCAGCGGTAGCTTTGCCATCGGCGGTAATCGAGTCGTTCAAAAATGGTGGCGGCTTTCCGTGGGGTCTTGCACCAGCGGCGGCAATGCTTGCAACAGGCCTAAAAAATATCCAGCAAATTAAGTCTGCAAAATTTGGCGGCGGCACTGCAGGCGCTTCAATTGGGGGCGGCTCAGCTTCTGGTGGGTTACCAACAACCGCAAATCAATCCAGCGGCGAAACATTTAAGCAAAAGCAAGTCATTGAGGTTCGCGGCATAAATAAAGACTCGCTGTTTACTGGCGAACAAGTCATAGGTATCTTGAAAGCGAATGACGATGTTATAATTGCGATTAATGGCGCTCAGGCAGACGCGCAACGCAGGGGTGTTATCTAATGTCAAATACATATGTTGTAAGTGCGGTAAGCCCAAAAGATCACATATGCAAATCAGTTTTAGCGTTTGATAACGTGATGATTAATAGCGTAGTTTTCGCATCAAGCGAAGATGAAAATTATCCAGTTTCTTTGGCCTACGATTACAAAACAAATACCGAATATTCGCCATTTGTTCAGAGCGGTTATGTTGAGATAGATTTCACGCAGCAAAACCCAACAGAGATAAATTACTTCGGCCTGTTTTCAAAAAATGCGCGCGATTGCGGACTCAGCTTTATTTTTGAAGTAAAAGACATTACAACGGGCAATTATGTTGAAGTGGGCGGGAGAGGATCATTTGAAAATGGCGCACCCCAGATGCTTTATTTTGAGCCAATACTGTCATTCACCCAAAGGCTAACAATATTTTTTACTCGAAAATGCTATATAGCCAGCTTAGCAACTGGCAATGCAATTGTTTTTAGTCGCACTGTTTCGCAGGGCTATCAGCCAGCAAGAAACGCTTCGATAGACGAAGTTTCTGGTTTCTCAACGGACGGTAATAATTTTGTGCAAGGTAGAAGGATCGTTAACGGTTATCAAGAAAAAGCACAGATAAACTATCAAAACTACGCTTCAGTGGATGTGTGGTGGCGTAGATTTATGAACCATGTTTTTGATTCGAAGCCTATTTATTTTATGGCTAACAATCAATACCCAAACAACTGTATTTTTGGGCTTCAAAACCCGTCTACGATCCCAAAGCCAAACTACAAAAACAGCGATGAAACAGACTTAGAATTTGAAATAAACGGGTGGGCTTGATGAGTTACTCGCTAAGAAAAGCAAAGGCAGGGCAAGAGGTTGTTAAAAAAATCACTCTTTATCTAAATGCGTGCAAATACACGCAGGGCGATTTTATAACTCAGAGCGAGCTTATTACAGATAATCCCAGCGTTATTTCGTCATCTTCGACTGGCGGCGCGCTAGTTTTTACGCACCCAAATAGCCCAAACTGGCTTGCTACATGGTCAAGTTATCCAACATACCCTTACTTGTATTTTGTGATTCGTGGCGAGGCTATAAAAGTACAAGTGGTTAGCAGCACGCAAGTAACGATTATAGAGCGCGGAATGTTCGGGACAATACCCGTTTCTATAACTCGATACAGCGGCGTAAAAATCGAGCACGAAGGCAGGCTTGATAAGTCGTGCTTCGGCTATTCTCAAACGTGCTCTAATACTGACTCATACTCTAGCAGCGCAATAAAAGAGATTGTATTTTCTTCTGCGCCTTTGTCTTCTGGTAGCGTTTATCATGGCGGACTAAACTTTCGCGATGTTAGCTACACATCGGCGGAATTAAAGCCCGGAGAAGCAATATCAAGCCGCTCAAAAATATCTTTTAAAATATCGGATCAAATCCACAACGACTATGATCTGGTATTTTGGCCAGAGCAGAGGGTAAAAACGGGTACGCTATTCGGCAAGCTGCTTGCAAGAAACCCCTATTTCAACGGCCGAACAGTCAAATATTCTGTAGGCCTTCGAGATGCAGGAAAGTTGACTGAGCCCGACTGGGAAGATCGCAAGTTTTTAATTGATGATATTAATTTAAGCGATGATGTTTTTACGGCTTCAGGGCTTGATCCGCTTATATTGACCGAGGGCAAAAAGGCAAAAATGCCGATTGTGTCAACAGCACAATTAACCACCGCTATAACTTCGGGATCTACCACTGTACAGTTTGGCAATGCCGTGGCCGGATATTTTGGGACAAGCGGCAACTTAATCGTGCGCATTGATTCCGAGCTCATAGAGGTCACGGCAAACGGCACAACTACAATGCCAATCGTGACAAGAGGCTTTGGGCGTTCAGAAATTAAAGATCACTCGGTTAATGCTACGGTGCAAAACTGTATTCGGTTTATCGATGAGCATGTCGTTGACTGCATAACCTATGCGCTTGAAACGTGGACGCAAGTGCCCGCTGAATTTATCGGTGATTACTCTGATGTTATTGCCCTAACGCCGCTGGCAATAATTAGTGACTATGTTTTATCGTCACCGAAGGACGTAGTTGATTTTATTAACATGTGTATTTTTATCGGCAATTTGAGCTTTTATTTTGACGATGTAGAGCAAAAAATTGTTATAAAGTACGTCACAGAGTTTAGCGCAAACCAAATTTTTATTGATGACGTTAACACGATAAAAAAAGGAACCGGGAAAAGAGACCTAAACTACAAGGAGCAGTGGACTAGATTTAATTTGTCATGGGCGCCATTCGACATAACAAAAGACACAGACCAGAAAAATTATCAAACAAGCCTAACAGCGATAAACTCAGACTTAGAATCGCCCAATAAGCGCGGCGAAGTTAATGAAAAAAAGGCCATGCTTATTCCTATGCTTACTGACAGCTCGGACGATTATCTTCTCGGTGCTGCTGCTGTTAATCGTGTAATAACTGAATCTAGCAAAGTACCGGATATTTTTGAGTGCGAACTTGATGCAGAGTCGATAGGTGAAACACAAGGCGCAAGTTTAGAGCTTGGCAGTGTTGTCAGTATAAACACGTCATCAAATCAAGATAAAATGGGGCTTGCGAGCTCTGCGCTATATCAAGCAATAAGAATTAGCGGCGATGCGTTTGCGGGGTTTAGAGTTAAGTTTAAAAGATTCCAGTCTTACGTCCCGCAGCTTGACGAATACGACTATGCAATCGAGCCGGGCACATACATAAATTATGTGCTTACAGATCATTTTAACCCATTGGTCGCTGGGGTTTACACGGTATATATTAAAGAAGGCTCAATTTTTGGCAGCTATGACACATCTATAGCTGCGTTTGACACAGGCACACCAGCATCGGGAGTAACATTTAGATTCATAGCGCGCTGGCAAGTCATGGGCATGGGCGGAGCAGGCGGTAACGCGGGAACCGAACTTGTTGATAACGAGGAAGGCTTTGACGGTGGTATCGCATTCGAAGCGCACTGCGATGTAGAGATAGATAACGCGGTTGGGCTTATCTGGGCTGGCGGCGGCGGTGGTGATGGTCGAGTATACGAAACGCTCATCTTCGAAGAAAGCGGAACCATTCCATTGCCCGGCAAGGGTGGCGGCGGCGGGCAGGGGTTCGGTACGTCTCTTGGCGGTATAAATCGCAGCTCACTTGGTGGAATTTTTGATTATAGAGCGGCAAGCGGAAATTCCACTGCCGCAGGAAATTACAACAAAGAGAATTTTGGTGGCGCGTGGGGCGAAGAGGGGTATAATGAAACTGGTAGGGCGAGCAATGCTGGTATAGCTGTAAAAACCAATGGCTTTTCTGTTACTTTTACCGCTGGCAATAATACTATTTCTATTAGAGGTTTAATTGCATGAGTTTAATGCCTCAGAGCATAACCGCGCTGGCTGAAACCGATGTAATCGGCTCGGGGAAAAATATCGTTGCAGGCGCATCGGTTAGCATTACAAAAGCTGGCGGCGGTAGCGCAACAATATATTCCGATGCCGCTGGAACTTCTGTAATAACACTCCCAACTGTCACCGATTCTAGCGGCGAACTGCTATTTTATATCGAGAGCGGGAGCTATATATACACAATCGCAGGCTCACCATATCCTGTTTTTGTTAGCGATAAAAATCATCCCGTTATTATAGACACATGGGCAGACATAGCAACAGTCACACCCACGGCTGCAGGCCAGCTATTTACGCTAAAGCAGCACACAAGCGGCGGTTTGGGCGGTGGAACGCTAATGGCGTTTGTTGGGTCGGTTACTGATGATGGCGGGATACAGAAAAATGCGCTTGGTGGGTATTATTTAAAAAGAATTAACTTCATAGATTATGATGTAGAAAATTTTGGAGCACTCCCTTACCCAGCCGATAACTATGCAGCCATTACCGCTGCCATTGCCGCAGCAAAAGCAGCGGCGGGCGGTGACGTGATGCTTCCGTCTGGGGTCTGTAATACATCACAACCTATTGTTATAGACGGAAGCGGTGTGCGCCTTATGGGTAAAGGGTTCGACATGAATCACGATGGAGGCACTACTGTAGGGGCGAAGACTACATTATCATATGTGGGCGCAGTCACAGCGGAGAGCGTAGTAACACTGAAGACCCCACTTCTTGCCACAAGTTCAAAATTTGCGAACATGGGGGCAGAGAATTTTAACATAGAGTGCAATCTCATTGCTGCAGGGGGGTTAAACCTGCTTAGCGTTTTTGGATCCAATGTGCGTAAAATGAGCGTCAGAAATGCAACTTATACCCATTATCAAGTTACCAACTATGTGGCAGGCAGCCTTGCTGAGGCGTGTGATACTCAGCAGTGCCTTTTTGAGCAGTGTTATTTTACTGCTGGAGCTAATAGTGCACATGGGTTTATTCTAAGCAGTAATGCACCGGGGGTTGCTGGGGCCAACACATCACTCAACACATTCAGGAACTGCGCTGGTCGCGTGTTTACTGGGGTTGGGTTTAAACTTGATGATGCAGATAACAACCTATTTTTTCAGTGTGGTGCTTATGTCGTGTCAACAGGTTATGGCTTAGAGATTAACGGTTCAGGTGCTTGTGACGGGAATCACTTTTTTAATTTCTCCTCTGGTGGTGTTGGTAAGCTTCGCATAAGAGGAACGGCATCGGGTTTCGCCTTTAACCCTAGTAGAAACAGCTTCTACATGGTCGATAATTTAAACGGCACCCAATACCCTACTGTAGATGCAGGATGCACGCTATTTTGGGTAAGTGATCTAGGCGTCTTAGAGCAGGCAAAAATACTAGGCGCACTAATTAGCCGAACAATCACTCAGGCTTATTCTGGGGAGCGTAAATCCTACGCAACGGCGCACATTTTAGATGCTGATAATCCCTGCATTGTGCTTGAAGATCAATCGCACGGAGTTGGTTATCTATCGCAACTAGGGGGACAAACCAATCTATGTGCTGAGACTAACGGGGCTTTATCCTATGGCGCAAGTTTCGCGACAGGACCGGTGGGAGGGAAGACTGATGCCGTGTTTTGGGATTCATCTGGCATCGAGGTAAGGTTAACCTCCTTGGATACCCCGGATACTAACTCTAACATGACTTTCTCTCTTACCTCTAACACTCAACTCACTATTAGGGTTAAAGGCACCGACGGTACTGTACGACTGGCAAACATTACGTTGGCATAGGTGTACATTAAAATACCCGCAGAAGTAAGCCAAGCGCCTACAAGGAAGGGCGTCAAATTTCAGTATAGTCATCGTTACGCAATTTATCCGCACAGGAAATGCAAATACCGAGCGAGTTTAGTTTATGAGTGATGAAAGATTAAGAATTAAGATACGGCTGATGATTGTGTTTTTTATGTGTAATATTGTGACCTAAAAATGGGGGCTGGCATGGCTACAAAATCAAAAGGCAAAAAAAGCGGCTCAAAAGTGAGGGTGCGCAGATGAAAAGAAATGCCGCGCTAGTCGTGGCTTTTTTGTGCGTGCTCACATTTATGATGCCGTGGGGCGCGTTTGTTTCCGACCCGTTTTATATCCACACTTGGGCTATCTTTTCGTCTACGCTGCTTGTGATTGCGTGTCACTTGCTTAGCCGCTCTAATTGGTCGTTTTGCGTGCAGACTATCGAAGTTGCGTGTATAGTTTATCAAGCTCAAGTGATATTTGGCTGGGATAATCAAGCCGATCCATTTTACATCTATCACGATCAGTTTATGTTGTGCGCGTTTATTTTTGAGCTGCTATGCATATCAACAACGATAAGAAAAGTGTCTGGGGTGATAGATGGAATCACAGGTTATTTCAGACGTACATTTCTATCTTTTGTGCGCTTATATCCTGTTGAACGTCGTCATCTCAACCTACCTTGCGATAAGGAGAGGCGTCAATGCTAAGAGAGTTAAGCGACGTACTACAAAATAAAATAGTGTCGGCTGTTGGTGCTGGCGGATTGGTTGTATCAGCGGAGGCCACAAAAGGCGGGCTGATAGACCTAAGTCAGAACGGCTGGATAGTCTCATATGCTGGATGGATGCAAATTATCGGCAGTATTTGGATCAGTATTCTAATACTTGAAAAGATAGGCGTATTCAAGCTAGTCAAATTCGTTTATAGCAGAATAAGAAAATGAAAGAATTTATATTGTGGCTTGGCAGATTTGTAACAGATTCTCAGACAGATAAACCATCGGTAAAAAGATATGGTCTTGCGCTTTCTGTTACTGTGCTGTGCGGGGTTCTTCTTGGCTTGGGCGCTGTTATTTCTATTGCTGTTATTAATAGCACTGGTCGCGATCAAGTTGATATTGTCCGCATATCAGCGGAAACTATCCAGTGGGTATCAGCAGCGCTTTTAACAGCCGTATCAGGCTCTTATGTGGCCGATAAAGCATTGGCAAGAGGCAAGCAAAATGACTCATCTAACTGAAAATTTTAAGCTCAAAGAGTTGATCGCAACAAAAACTGGTATAGATAACGCCCCGCCCAACCACATAGTAGACAATCTCTACACGCTTGCGCAGGCGTTAGAAAAAGTACGCACTGCATGCGGCAATAACCCAGTCACAGTATTGAGCGGATACCGCTCGCCAGACGTCAATAAAGCGGTTGGCGGATCAAAGACTAGCGCACACATGAAGGGCTTGGCCGCTGATTTTATTGTCGGCAACATGACAATCAAAGAAGTTTTCGACACAATCCGAAAGGCTGGCATTGTTTACGATCAGCTAATTCTTGAGCCAAGTTGGATACATATTGGCTTAGCTGCTGTGCCTCGCAAGCAAAACCTTATTTATGATGGTAAAACCTATGCCAATGCTTAATCTAAAATTATGGCTCTACGGTGGCCTAGCGGTCGCGCTATTCGGCTTAATTCTACGCCTTGACTACTTGAGCGAAAAAGTAAAATCGCAAAAAGTTGAGATATCACAAAAAAACGAACAGCTAAACGCAACAAACAAAACGCTAGAATCAGAGCGCGAGGCATTGCGTGTAGCAACCGAAAACCGAGCTAAATATTATTTAGAATTGGAGTCAAAAGAGAATGAGATTAAAACTCTACGCGCTCACGTTGATTCTGGTGCTGCAAAGCTGCGCATCAACGCCACCTGTAAAACCTTGCCGCAAGCTGCCACCGATAGACCCAGCGATAACCCAGCCGCTCCCGAACTTACAGAAGACGCTAGACAGGCTTATTGGGATTTACGAAGAGAAATGAACCAATGCCCAGCGCAGTTAAATCTATGCATTAAAACTTTGCAGGATGACCGTAAGTAAGCATTTTATTTCTTTTTGCACGCAACACCTATAGGCGCAGAGTTTGGCCCTTTATCCAAAATTTGATAATCAAAGCCGTTATCTGAGCAGTATTTAGCATCTTTAATTAGCTGCTCATTTGTATAATCTGAGCAGCTAGAAAGCAGCGCTACAAAGCAAAGTAAAATATTAAACCTGTTTTCTAGCCATTTCATTATTTGATTCTCTCGTAAACCGTAACCTTACTGTACCCGTAACGCTCTATAAGCCAGTCGGGTATATCTTTAGTCTTACCCTTTAGCGCCGCATAAAAATTCTGCTTTGTCTGCCCCATGTCAGCCGCTGCATCCACTTTTCTTTCATATTCGCGCCTAACTTGTGCGTTGATATGTACTAGCAATTCATCTTTAGTGCATATTGATTTCATTTTAAACCCTCATTTGTTGAGCCCCAACTCTAGCGCATCAAGTAAAATAAAGCAACACATAAAATAATAAAATATATTTTACCTTTGCTATTGTTTTTTTGAGATTTGGTGTTAATCTTATTTTACCAAAACAAACCGAGGATTAAAAAATGTTATGCGGAAACACAATAGCGGAAATAGACCGCGACACTGATACAGAGCACGCTGAGCGCACGCGATATGAAAACCAAGATGCTCAGTATGTTTATATTCTTAATCGCCTTTTGTCAGGAAAAAAGGTTTACACGTTTTCTGCCAGCTTTAATTTATCTCAAATTCTTGAAGGCAAACATGATGAGTTTGCTGATTTTGTAAATCAAGACTTTGATTTTATGCTTGAGTATAGAAATGGTGGGCTTGATAAAAGCCTGCGGACATTAATCGAAAATGAGGCGCATAGGCTGGCCGGAAATATAGTGGGGTGAGCGATGAGTGAAGAATTAATAAGGGCAGGCTTAGCAGCTCTAAGAGCGCCATTTGAGCCGCACCAAGTAGGTAAGTTGCCAAAGCCAACAAAGCAGCAAACAGATGAAGTTAAAGCCGATTTTAAAAAAGGCGTGCGCTGTAACATTTGCGGGGGCTGGCATCATCCGCAAGTTGTTCATCTTGACTATGTAGGCCATGCGGCAATAACTGACAGATTGCTAGAAGTTGATCCAGCTTGGACTTGGGAGCCTCTAGCCTTTGACGCAAACGGATTGCCAGCAAAAGACAACATAGGCGGACTTTGGATAAAGCTTACAATCCTTGGTGTAACCCGCCTCGGTTATGGCGATGCAACCGGCAAAAGTGGCGGGGATGCAATCAAGGAACTTATTGGTGATGCGCTCAGAAACGCCGCTATGCGCTTCGGCTGCGCTCTTGAGCTTTGGCATAAGGGCGAGCTGCATTTACCAAAAGATGAACCGGAAGAAGCGCCAGCAGTTAAAGAGCGAGAGGCAATTACTGATAGCCGTTTAGCTGGCGCAATTGAGAAAATAAAAAACGGTGAGTTTACAGTTGAAAAGCTTCACAAAAACTTTCTGCTAAACGAATACCAATTAAAAATATTAGAAGAGGCAATCATGAAATGATTCGGTGCAGCTCAATCGACAAAATAATGACAAAGCCGCAAGCTAAAAGCGCTGAATGGTCGGAAACGGCCAAGGGCGCGATGATGGAAACCGTTAGAGAGATTCTATTCGGTGTGCGAAAAAACATTGATGATGTTCAAGCCATCCAGAAGGGGCGCGCTTGTGAAGATGCCGGTATTCAGCTTTACAACGATGTTTTTCTGTATGACTTGAAAAAGATCGAAAGTGATGGACGCCGTAACAATGGAATCATCACAGGCGAGCCTGATTTGGTCGCCGCGCACTCAAAAAAGGGTGTTGATATCAAGATTGCATGGTCTTTGCTTACGTTCCCGCTATGCGCTGAGGATGCCGATAAGAAGGGGTACGAATGGCAAGCGCGCGGCTATATGTGCCTGTTTGACCTCCCTGAGTGGGAGATAGCCTACTGCGCAATAGATACGCCAGAGGAGCTTTTAAAGCCTTGGGATGACCGATCAATACATGTGATTGACAGCGCCATACCATCACACCACCGCATAACTATTGCGCGCTATACCCGCGATAAGGATATTGAAAAAGAGATGCTAGAGAAGTGCGCAAAGGCTAATCTCTGGATTGAAAACGCGGTTAAAGAATTCGCTAACGAACATGACAAATACATAGAGTAACCAACCATGAACGCACAAGTAAAACTAACTATCGATGAGTGCTTTGAAGCGCTCGATTATGAGAGAAAGCAATCAGCAAAGCTAGAAAAAAGACTAGCTTCTGTTTTATCTCAAAACAAAAAGTACGCGGTTGAGATTTCAACTCTTCGTCAAAACGTGTTCATTTTAAACTCAAAAATCGAAAAAAATAATATCCCCGTTACGCATGGAATTAGCTGTGACGACGAGAAAAACATGATTATAGACGAGCTTCGGTTGAACGTAAAAAAACGTAAAGATGCTATCGAGTTGCTCGATGTACTCTTACAATTGCGGGACGTTGATAAGTTTTGGCGAGTGGTTAAAACACAAAGCCTAAACGCAATAACAACAATTTTAACAGGCATGAAAACGCAAGAAGGTTTTGATCTTGTGCTTTCTAAAATAAAGGACAAGTGATTATGAATTACAAAATACCAGATGATGAGATTGAGAACTTTATATCTGTTTTTTGGCAAATGATGCGCGAGATCGAGGAAAGAACTGATCCTGAAAAGGATAAGTTAAACAAAATTTTGGTTGATGGCGCATATAATATCCTCAACAGATCTGGCATACATAGCGGTAGCTCAAAATGGGCAACCAAATTAAAACAGCAAAATAACAAAAACTAGGAGTATAAATCATGGCAGGAATTACAAGTCCTTTTGCAAATCCAACAGAAAGAGTGCTCATAGCTGACGAGCAAAGGACATAATAATCGGCGAGGCACGAATATTGTTTTGCCGCATTCGTGGCGGCTAGGCAAAGATTGGCGGCGGGACTATCAAACACTATGATGACGCGCTTCTGTACGCATCTAAAGTTAACGAATTAATGGATAAAAAATCATGCTAACTAGAGTTCAATTTTTAATCATGGCGCTGATAGTGGCGACTACAATGGCAGGCTATGTGGTGATTTTGCAAGTATTACTAGATGCAAATATACCGCTGCGCTGGCCTGTATTTTTTTGGATTTGGGGGGGTGTAGCTGCTTACGCGATTATGCATTACGGCTATAAGCTGGTCTGTAATATCGGCAAAAAGCGCCATGCGACACTAAACAAAAACACAAATGAGCTATATAACGAGCTTAAAAACTTTTTTTGATGGTGCAGATATGAAAAATTTATGCGAAAGATTAACCGCTGCAACTGGCATAGATTTTGCGATAGATAGTGACACCTGCGAGCCTGCCGCCTCTGGCGCGGCTCTCTGTTACTGGCTAACTAGCTATAAAGAGGGCTATCACTTGGTAGCCAACTCGATCTATGATGAGGTATTTGCGGATCACGTAGGCGATGAAGCTGGCTTGATTGCGAAGATTAACGAGCTAGAAAACGATTTTCGATATGTATAGTAAATCGCAAAATCTATACATGAGGCTAATGTCATGTACAAAAATATCAATTTTTTAAACATGTTGCACTTGGTTTATGTGGTGCTATAATGCAAAGGCGCCTTAGTTACCTATAGAGGTTTGGCGCAGTCTTTTGCGAGTAATCGCCTGTTGTGACAGACAGAGACAAAAAGAGAAAAGGTAAACCAGAGACGCTTTTGAAGTTAGTCCTTGTTTACCGTAAACAATGGCTTAACCTTTTTGCCAGCTTACCTTTTCCACGGTATCTGTCTCCAAGGGCTAACTTTCAAAGGCGTTTTTTTATGCTTCAAATTCAGCAAAATAAATCCGTTTTAACAATGTCCAGCCAAGAAATATCAGCGCTGGTAAATTCACGTCATGATAGCGTCAAAAGATCAGTTGAAAGACTGGCAAGCCTTGGCACAATTCAACTTCCACCATTGGTGGAGGTTAAAAATGGATCAGGTCAGACGGTAGAAGTTTACATGATCGGAAAGCGTGACAGCTATATCGTTGTTGCGCAATTATCACCAGAGTTTACAGCGGCACTTGTTGACCGCTGGCAAGAACTAGAATCAAAACAAGCCGCACCACAATTCAATATCCCGAAAACACTGCCAGAAGCCCTACGCTTAGCCGCTGATCTTGCTGACCAGTTAGCTATAGCTGCGCCCAAGGTTGCTGTTTATGACCTGTTAGCCGACACCAAGGGCGATGTAAATACTACTATCGTTGCCAAGGAGCTTGGCACCACTGCAAACAAGCTAAACCAGTTTTTACGTGATGCTGGCGTCAAGTGGCTAAACGCTGACTTACCCAAGGCCGGATATGAACCTTGGTTTAATGTTGTTGCCTTGGAAGCTAACGGCGGTATACGTCACCAGTGCTTAGTTACACCTAAAGGCCAGTTGGAAATTGCCGGTCTTTGGAATTCAAAATAATTTTTAAGAGAATAAAATCATGAGTTTAGATGCATCTATTTGGGCTTGGAAACAAAACGTAGGTAAGTCATCATCTAAGTTGGTATTGCTTGCTCTTGCTGATCGTTCTGGGGCAGATAACACGGCATGGCCATCAATTGAGTCTATATCAAGAGATACAGAGCTTGATAGAAAAACAATAATTAATTGTATTTCTCATCTTGAGTCTATTGGTCTTATTTTTGATACCGGCGAAAGAAAAGGCGTAACCGGGAAAGTTGTTGTTTATAAATTAATAGGTATCGAAAATAGATACAACGATATGCCTAAGTTTAGAAACAGTACCAAAAGCGGAACAGTACCGGTTTTGGATGGTAATAGTACCGAAAACGGTACTGGTAATAGTACCGAAAACGGTACTCAGAACCTATCATTAAACCAGTCAGTAACAAACAATAAAAAATCACGCTCAAAAAGTGATGAAAAAACATTTTCAGAATGGGCAAAAGAAAAACTTGACGCTGGCGAAAAGCTCATACCTGATGAACATTACATTTTTGACACGGCAAGAAAAATGGGGATACCTGATAACTTCTTGTTTTTGGCTTGGCGTGTTTTCAAAGAATATTACACTACCGACAATCTTAAAAAGTACTCCGATTGGAGAAAGCATTTTGCGACATATGTTAAAAATAACTATGCCAAGATATGGGAGTTCAATCGCGATGGCGAGTGCTACCTGAACGCCAAAGGCAAGCAGTACCAAAACTTGATGGAGTTTGCGTAATGAGATTTTCACTAGAAGCTGAACAGTCTGTAATCGGTGGCTTATTGCTGGACAGCCAAAGATTTGATGATGTAGCAGAAATCATAAGCGCTGATGAATTTTACAATATTGACAACAAGGCAATTTTTCAGGCGATGGCAACAATGTCGGCCGCCAATAAGCCTGTTGACGTTGTTACTTTGTCAGAGCAAATGCATGAGGATGGGACGCTTGAATCATCTGGCGGCCTTGGTTACTTGGTAGAGATAGCCAACAACACACCAAGCGCTGCAAACCTGCTGAGTTATGCGCGGATCGTTGCGGACAGAGCCATGGAGCGTAAGTTCACTGATGCCGGAAACCGTATTGTTGAGATTGGCGAAGATGCGCAAATTGCCATAGACGAGAAAATAAATCTTATCCATTCTGAGTTTTCATCGCTTGAGCGCCATGAGAAAACCGAAATCATGGATTTTGACAAGCTGCTAAAGGCTGAGGTTCAAGACATTGACGCAAGATTTAATGGTCAGCAGGTCAAAGGCGTGATGACTGGATTTGCCGAACTTGATAAGCGTTTTGGTGGTATCGAAAAAGATGATTTATGGATTCTAGCTGCGCGCCCGTCAATGGGGAAAACAACGCTGGCGATGAACATAGCGCAGAACGTAGCCAGCCAAGGCAAGAGAGTTTTAATTTTCAGCCTTGAAATGGGTAAGGAGCAATTGACAAAACGCCTTCTAAGCGCAGCCAGCTCTATTCCTTACGGGATTTTACGCTCTGGTGAGCTAACGCAGGAGAACTGGCCGCAACTAACGGCTGGAATGATGAAACTGAAAGGCAAAAAGATACACATTGTTGATATTGCCGGAATAGATGTTAACAGAGCCATGGCTATCGCCCGTAAATACGCTCGCTACGGTGATTTGGGGTTGATAGTTGTTGATTACCTACAGTTGATGACTGCGCGCACTGACAGCCGTTTTGATGAGGTTTCAGAGGTATCAAGAAAACTGAAAGCTATGGCTAAAAACACCGGATGCCCAGTTTTAGCTTTGAGCCAATTAAACCGAGAAGTTGAAAAGAGAAAAATACCAATCCCAAACAACTCAGATTTGCGCGAGTCAGGCCAGATTGAACAGGATGCCGATATTATTAGTTTCATATACCGCGATGAAGTTTACTTCCCCGACACCATGGAGAAAGGAATCGCTCAGGTGATAACAACAAAGTTTAGAAATGGAGAGGTTGGCACTGATTACATAAGTTCAAAATTGCAGTTTTCACGCTTTGAAGATTTGCATTTTGCGTACCAGCCAGCACAAAAAGAAGTTGCTAAAACTTCGCGCGGGTTCAATTAATCGCTGCAAGATGAGGCAAGCGTAAAGATTTGTAATTTTGCTACTAAACAATAAGGCGGTAACAGATAATGATTAAACGGGCTTGGCACTTCTACTGCGTAAACGGAAAAGGCGGAGTGATAATAATGCCGGAGCCAGTCAGCGCAGAAAAAGCATTGATGGAATGCCGATTATCATTGGGCGTGAAAGTAATGAAAGTTTATTAGGGGCAAAATATGCAACATATTGGCGAACCAACAGTAGCAGAAACAATAGCCTACTATGACGAAAAAATAGGCAAGCTAAATCGCGAAAAAGCAGAGCTAAAAGCTAAAAATCAAAAGTTTTTAACTGTGCTTGATGAGTTATGCGCAAACGCTGAACCAGTTTGCGACAGCTTAGAAATTGGGCAGCCTTTAAAGTCACCGAAAACTTTGGCGGATTTCAGAAAAGCTTTAGATGCTGCTTGGGCTGCGCTGCCAGAAGTTAATTAAAACGGAGGTTAACATGATAGACAAAAGCAAAGGCTTCAAAATCAGGCACCGGAAAACGGGAAAAATTAAAATGGCTTATCAAAGCATGGCGCCGTGGATCATAGTAGATGATGAAGGAAATGAAATCATGTCAGATTGGGAGCTTGTAGAAGATGGCTGGGGCTCTACTTTTGCCGCTTTGTCATGTTTGTTGGCTGTTTTAGCTGCGATATCAGTTTTTATTGTTACTCTTTCTGTTTGCTATTTTTTTATACCAAATTATTAGTTGGTCAATCAAAAATAGTTTAAAATAAATTTAAACAAGTCTTGATTTGTTTTAGTTGTTTGATATAATAACAACATACAAACACAAACGAGGAATAAAAAATGTCAAAATACGAAGCCAAAATCACTGAGTCATCAAACGGTATTTATGCTCTAGTTGTTAGAGTTGACGAAGATGGAGAAATTAATGTCATTTCTCACTACAAAGGCCGTTATTTCTCAACCGTTAATGCAGCTAAAAAATCAACTGCAAAATACATAGAGAAGTTTTGCTCATGACCCCAAGCCAGCAAGCAAAAGCGGCAGGACTAAAAAACCTGCGTCAAGTACAGCAGCTAACAGGCCAAAGCGCGCAAACGCTCACGAACTGGCACCGAGACAAGCCGGAGCTTTTTAAAATTGTGATTCGTGGTTGCGTTGCAAGCCTTAAAGAAACAGATCCGCCGTATCCGGTCGGAACTCGAATCAAGCAGGGCGTTATAGATCGTATTTATGAGCACGCACCAAATACATACGCTGTGCAAGTGGATGGCGAAAAATCAAATCATAAGCTGCTTGTTAAATTTGAGATAAGCGAGATTTTATGACAACAGAAAAAACGCCTGTGCTATTAGTTAATACAAGAAAAACTAACAGCCAAATTGCCGCTGAAATGGCTAATAAGATAAAAGATGTCATCCATGAATATGACGATCAAATCACTCTAGCGCTTGCGTTGGGAGTTCTTAGAATTGTTGAGATTGAATTAATAGACGATGCAAAAAGCTAAAAATGAGGAATATATGGCTAATTTTACATGCCCAAATTGCGACACAGATAATGACGTAGACGTATGCGATATGCCGCAAAACGTTACTGATGATATTACATACGATTGCAAGCGCTGCAACCAAACCTTAGTGATCGGATGGCATGCAGAGGTTGAGGTTCGAGCAGTTAGTATGAGTCAGCGAATATAACGCCGAGCTAATTGTACAAATGAAGTTAAAAAATGAATTGCGAGAAAATGGCGCAGGAGTTTCGATGATTGATAGCTTTGGGAACGAATACAAAGGCAGAAAAGGCAATGGCTCAAAATTAGCGCACCTTAGCGTTGACGATTTAGAAATGCTTTGGATTGGCTCTTTTCGTTACTACTTGGGGCGCATGACAATTAGCACTCACAGCTATTGCGATTCTCTAATTCGCAACTGGAGCACAATTCCTGAGCGTGCGAGATCTTTAATTGAGCGAGATTTGCTAGAAGAAATTAAACGCGATGATCGTGACCGCGAGCGTGGTAGTGAGCACAAAGCATTGGGGCATGATTGCGACTCCCAGAAGTGGCGCGAAGTTTGGAAGGTGGTAAGTGCCTAACGCCGTTGTAAATTGCGGATGGGAGTAGATTTTTAAAACGGCGGCGTAAATTCCGTCAATTTCATAACTTTGTTAAATTTGGGATGCTTGCGATGAGAATAGAAGTAAGTGAAAACGGACATAGAATAGAGGGATTCTGTAGACACAGTTCTTGGCGTGGCGAGGATTGCGTTATTGTTTTTAATAAGCGTCCCTCAACTGGCGAATGGTCGGTGGGTTCTTCTAGGTGCCTGCCGAGCAATTTAGATGACGCTGATATTATTCAAAAGTGCTTTTCAGCAGCATTTGAAGAACTTAAAAAGCATAGAATTTAACGCCGAGTTCAGCCCGTGGATGGGAGTAGAAATTAAATGGCTAGATGGTAATTCCATCGGCTGCAACGATTTGTTATACGAAACACTCGGAGTGAATAAAGTGGAACGATACATAAATGAAAATGGAAAAGAATTCTGGTTTGGAGTTGTATTAAATTCACCTTTTCAGCGTGACATTTTTCATTCAGTAAAAATGAACAACAATCCAGACTGGGAATATGACGACAACTACCAAGAAGCGTTTCACTGCGACATTGGAAGTATAACAGTCCTAGATAGGCGCACAGGTTTTGGTCATAGAGATACTGAGACAGGTTTTCGTGATAGAGATGGCAAATTCTGGCTTGCAAGCGGTATGTGTGACGTTCGTGAGAGCGAGTGCAAAACTATTGGCGAAGCTATTGAATGGATTAAAAAGCACGCGAATACCTGCGTTCCTGAGACCGTATAACGCCGTTATAAGCGGCGCACGTTTTACCAGTGATAAATACGCGGACTTAGATTGCGTCCGTGCTTAATAACCTTGTTGTGACGGGTAATTGAAATGCAGAACTACATGGAAATTGACGGCAATAGAATTGGTGTTTGGACTACAGACGTTTGTGAACCGCCGTGCGTTGCCGTGAACATGACGGTGGCGGTAAAGCGACTGGAAGGCTACGAACTTACCGAGGAAGAAAAAACGGACGTTACAGAGCTTATGGCGAGCTATTGCGGCTATGTTGACCAGTACCAGCTTACAGGTTACGGCGATACCGAATTTGAGGCGATTGCAGATTTATTTAGCAAGGCCAAAAAAGTTGAAAGAGTAGATTCATAACGCCCATGTTCACGCGTGCCGTTTAACTGATAGAAAAATACGCAAGGCTACCCGCATCCGCGCTGTAACGCCTTGTTACATTTACATAGCGAGCTAATTTAGGAGATTAAAGTGGAAATTGTTATAATAATTTTATTTTTATACTCAGTATTTACAACGTATAAATTGTATTTTGTGAGAGCTAGAAAGAAAAAAAACACGCTAATAATACAGGGTATTGAGCCGCATCTTTTTGATAGTGATTTATTAATAAAAATGATAAAGGAGACGCAAATACCGTAGTGAATGTAACGTTAAGTTCAGCGGCAGGATTTAAGGCGAATTTTTATGGAATACTTTGCGAAGCAAACCATAAAAAGGCGACTTAAAGACTGTCCAACGTAGCGCAGCGGAGTGATGCTGCAACGCCTTGTTAAGTTAAATTTTGCTTGCGAGATAATATGCTAAACCAGCCAAGATTTACAATTAGATTGACGCATATACCAAGCGGTATAACCGCCGCAAGAGATGCGTTTCATTTTAGAACCGAGCGAGCGGCTTATGATTCCGCAATGAAATACATTAAAAGTCGAATTTACATGCTAGGCAACCCGCCAATAAAAGAAAGTGATTTAAAGTTTGAGGAATTACAAATGGACACTCAGCAATTTATAGAAACTTTGGTTGTAGATGGTTTTGACAACAATTCAATAATAGATTTTGTAAGAACAAAGCAAGCTCGAATATATGAACTCGAATATGCGCTAAGCGTTTGCATGTGTGAGCATGAAGATGCCGAATACATGACAGGCCGAGAGCGTGACAACATGGCGCTAAAGGTGTTACGCGGTACAACTTAACGCCGAGCTAAAAGGCGCTGGCACACTAAACGAAATTTAACCGACGCTAGCAGCGTCATTTTGAGCGTATTGTTATGCACGTTGGACAAAAGGTAATGCTTATTGCACCGCTAGACCACGCTGCAAACTGGGTTGAGCATGAAAATCCACCAGTTGGCTCTATTGGTGTAATAACTGTAGGCATTGATGAATATAGTGAGTACGAGGTGTGCTTTGAAGGCTACCCTCACCCAGCAATTAACGACCCAGATTGGATAGTCCATAAAAACTGGATAGTACCGATAGACGATTGCAAAAAGACAGTTTACGAAGATGCTACTGCTTTTGCATAACGCCAATGTTAAAAGGCGGCGTTTAACTGATAGTAAATTTAACCAACTTACAAGCCGTCCTTTTCAACGACTTGTTATGTGCAACCACTACGGGGAGTAGAAAATTGTGGATCAGTATGAATATAAAGAGCATTTCGGAGTGATTAGAATGCTACGTGAGCGCGATACCAGCCCATTTGATTATTTTATTATGGGCCACTTTGAAAAAGATGATGATGGGTATTATATTTTTTCACCGTCCGATGGTGTGCGTATGACATGTAAAGACTTGCGCACAGCGGCACAGAAGGCGAGCGAGCTAAACACATAACGCCAATATAACTGGTGCGCTTTTCACAAATGATTAGTGCGCCAAACTTAAACCGCATCCAGTTCATATTTTTGTTATGTGACGGATGCTTGAGAGGATTTAGATTATGAAATTCCCTATGAAAAAGCCAAAACAGAAGACAGGTTATTACGCCAAGAAATACAAAAAAGCTAAGGAATACTGGTCGCCTAGTTGTGATTTCTCAAGCAAAACCCCAAGTACAAAAAATACATTTATGCCGAGCTGTTGTCTATGAATAAATTTCCGATAGAAACAGCGCCTACAGACGGTAGAAAAATAATTGTTTTCGGTGGTTATTTTTATACAAACGACCAAAGTTATGGAATGAGAAATGACCCAGATGGTTACGAAGTTTTCACAAGTAAAGCTGGTAGGTTTTTTCTTGATAAAGATACGCTTGATGAAATAAGAAACGCGACACATTGGCAAGAACTAAACACATAACGCCGAGCACAACGGCGGCTTTTAACAGCCGGAACAGTGCGAAATTCTTGACCCGTCCGCTTGCTGCGACTTGTTACATTTACAAAACATGAGGATTTAATTTTGAACTTATATACAAACACAATTCCATTTGATGTCTCACACTCTATGAACGAGCAGCACTTAGTTCCAATTGGCTCAACCTTTGGGCTAATTGGGGCGAACCCTTGCATGATTATGTTAAGGCCGCCAAAAAATCAACATACGGAAGTTATTACTGTGAACGCTGAAATATTTAAACTCTTCTTTAAAGAAGTTGATCTTTCAGAGTGAATGTAACGCTTAACACAGGGGCGCGCAGCCTGAGAGTGAGAATTGCGACCTTCTAACCGCGTCCGCCTGCTGTGTATTGTTATGTTTTGCTACGAAGTAAATTATTTTCATTTATTTTAATAAAGCGCTTGCGTTACGCGTAACGGTGATGCATAATGATCTCACTGAAGCGAAAGGCGCAACAGAAAAACAAAACATGGTGATTAAGATGAAAACATTAAACCAAGCACAAAAAGAACTAAACCAAGCAATTGAAACCATGAACAAAGTAAAGAAAGAAAACACAGTTAAAAACGATTGGCCTGAAGTAAAAAGAACTTTTAGCTACAAGAAAGACGGAGCGCTTTAATGCGCTTTTCTTGGGGTGTTGATGGATTCGGCAAAAAGTTCATTTGCTCACCTGATTTTATGGATGGGCGATATGTTTTGTTTTCTCCGTTATGCAATGAGTATTTTTACGATTGCATAGACCTGTTGGAGTCGCAATACAATGGACAAAACTAAAAAAGAAAGTGCGCCAAAATCTAACGCTGAGCGCCAAGCGATTTACAGGGCACGAAAAGCCGCTGATAAATTGCAGGAGGTGCGCGGAATATTTTCTACCGAAGAAAACGCGCTAAAAATTCGGCAGTTTGCTGCCAGCTTGAAAACATAACGCCGAGATTTGCGGCGCGCATTGCGATAGTAACGACTGGGCGCGACCTACGCCGCGTCCGTAACATTGACTTGTTATATTGGTGATCACGATGAAGGATTGCTGCTCTAGTTTTTGTATGGTTAGCCTTGATGATAGAGGGCAAAACCACCATAAGCGTTGTGATGGATATAGAACTGAAAAATTCCCATATCTGTTTTACTACGAAGATGCGGTTGACGCATGGGTTCCTGCTCCAGCCGAAATTGCAATGATACTTTCAATAACGAGCTTGGAAGAAAAAGAAAAGTTTAGCATTGAATTTAAGCGCATTGATTTGACCGATGAAGAATATGCGGCGATACCGGAAGATTAGCAGAGGCAATATAACGCCGAGCTAATTGGCGCGCTTTTCACAAACAATTAATTTAACCGACGCCTACCGCGTCCAAATTCAGCGACTGGTTATACGGGCTGATTGAGGTTTCAATGGGTGACATGAGAGAAAGTTTTGACTACATGAAAGAGCTTAATAAGGAGCGCAAAGAACGCAACTTAGCAAGCGCAAGCCGTGAAGGATGGCACTTACACACCGAGTACCACTGGTCACGCACGCTACAAGGTAAACGACTTGATTACTGGCCTAGCAAGAATAAGTTTCAGTATGACGGGAAAGTGATGTGCGGCGATGTTCTTGCGTTTATTCGTAAGCGTGAGGCCGTATAACGCCGTTATAAATTGCGGCTGCACG
>JACCDR012672752.1_pt1 | contig 40880 bp, 61 predicted proteins | sample 7446431 | NCBI WGS metagenome assembly JACCDR01 (sample SAMN15323443, study PRJNA562643) | freshwater metagenome | isolation source: river surface water | place: USA:Blue River Watershed | collected 2017-08-17
ATCCATCCGGGCGTCCAGTGATGAACTGCAAACAGGCCACAGTAGGCTCGCCACTGGATCTCGAAGAATCCGTAGCTGCTCACTTTGACCAGCAGCATGTCGCAATCCAGCGGGATCGGTTCACCGTCCCACGCCGCGTTGTACCGGATATCAACACCTGGTATCACGTACATCGCGTCGATCAGGGAATTCACCTGCTGCACGTCGTCCATCACCCTGCCCTCCATCCCGCAAACCGCTTTGTGAATGCAATGAACTCATCAATGTAGTTCATTGCCCACTGAAATTTCGTGGCAACGTAATCAGGCTCACCGGGCTCAAACAATCTGGCTGAACAGCGGTAATAGCCGATCAACGGAATATCCGAATATGGGTTCACATCCATCACCCTGCTCCCAACATCTCAAACGCCTTGATTCGTTCCGTCTTATCCACCAGCCCGTGTTCGATGCAGTAGTCCGTCGCGATACGCCAGTTGTCAAGAATCTGTGGTCCACGGTGATCGACGATCAGGTTTACCTTGCCGAAACGGTAGGTCGTGATGTAGCAAGATCCTTCACAGCTTACGCTTCCGCGATTAGTGACCACCGGGAATCTTTTCTCCCATAGCTCCGGAATGCTACACGACACAACAAAGTCCCAGTCAGAATCTGGCTTTGCCCCACCGATGATCTGCGAGCCAGTGAATACCATGTCGTCAAACTGCGTGCTCAGTTCATCGACGATAGCCTGCACGTCTGGTGGTAGTTCGATGTCGATAATCATAATCACTGGCCAGCAATAAGACGAACGGAAGCGTACAGCAGATCAGAAACATTCGGATCTTCTGACACGATATCCCAGATAATCTCAATCGGCGTCCACACATCCAGTTGCTGCTCCAGCTTGAACTTGCTTACAGCCTTACCAGCAGTGTGACGAATGAACGGAATTGCATCTGGCAGGAAATTCCGGTCAGCTACGACCATATGATACCACACGCGATTGTGCACATATCTCTCAATGCGGTATGTTTCGTAGCTATATGTCGGCCGCAGTTGTTCATCCGCAATCCATCGCATCGCACCCAGTGGAGCAGGCACCGGCACATGCCACAGCACTGCCGATTCCGGCATGACCATCACATTGAAGTCGTGGTAGACCAAAACGGGGTCTTTCATCATCCTTGGCATCACGCAAACCCCTCATTCATCTCATCAAGCAACCAGCGTCCGTCAGTCTGCCGGCGGTAGACACGGCCAGACAGTGGACCGAACAGACAAATCTCCCATGTATGATCTGGATCCAGTGCAGCACACGCTTCAGCCTGTGCGATGGTCATGCAGTCATGATACTCGCGATGTGCTGAATCCCACCAAACTTCGTGGTCCCGCATCAGATACGCTGCACCAAACCCTACAGTGATACGCTCCTCCGGATCGGCCACAGACTCACCGACGATGTGTTTCGTCACAGTCACTTCTCCTTCACAAGCCACTTAGTCCCACCACACATCGGGCACTCGGTCCTGTGCAGTTTCCCCAGAAACTCGACTTCATGCACACCAGTCCCGGCGCACTCCGGACACGGAACCCTCTGCCGTACTGGAGGCTTTGGCCGTGACAGCAGCAAGATAGCGACGATTACCAGAACGAGCAAGATGGCAAACCGGATCATTGTTTCCTCGCTCTCAACATTGCATCAGCCAGCTTATATGCCGCCTTTGCTGCTTCGCCATCTGATCGCAGCACCTGAACCAAGCCGGCAAGTGCCGACGCGGCAAAGAAATCTCGCAACGTTGCGGCCGACGCCATTGGCTGACCGGCAACCTGCCTGTGATCCCCAAGGAATTCTTTTTCGGCTTCGTATTGGTTCATTTCACGCCTCCTCAATCTCGTAGGTTGTCTCGCCAACGCGATGGACTTCCTTGTGTACAGAATCTACTCGCGGCTTAGAGTCTGTTTCGTACACTCCAACCTTGCCGTCGCCGTAAACCACCAGCCACTTCGGCACCGTGACTGTGCGGCGAGGTTTTGGCAGGTCTTTGCGACGGCAGCGAAAAATGCAATCTGGCCTGCGTTTGACTTTCACGCCAAGTGTTGCATCTGGTGTCATCCAGTCAGATTCGCGCGGCGACTTCCAAACATTAACCTGATCGCATTCACGGACTACATGCTCCGGATCGGTTATCTCAACCCACTCCTCCGGGTCTTCGGCTGGCTGTGGATTCGGTTTTTCTTGATGCTCTGCGCAAAACAGCGTTCCGGACACACAAGGCTTTCGGCAGTGATGCGGATCGGAGTTGCTGTAATCGTGTGTGATATGCCAGCAACCTGCGTCAGGATCTGGCACAGGCTTCGTGTCCAGCAGTGCGAGTGCTTGCTGTTCGGTGAGGCGTGTGCGATTGGATTGATACCATTCATCGGCACTTGTCTCTGTACCGTCGCAATACACTACAATCGCATCATTCAGGCCGATCCGTTTAATAAACGCGACCTTAGCGTCTGCTGGGTCCATTTTCGTCCAATACTGCGGAAACGTCTCAGGCTGCCAATCCCAGCCTGTGCAGTCGGGGAGGTGTTTGAATCTGCTTGTATGTGCGTTGACTATCCAACTTGGATCACAGTCTTTCCGCTGGAAACACGCTACTCCTCCTTGCCCATAACCGACAAACCAGATTCGCTCACCGTCAAACTCATACCACTGCCCGGCAACTGGCTTACTCACTGTCCACCTCACTATCCTGCTTGCTTACTTCCATGCCACGATCCTTTAGAACCGTAGAGATCAGATTAACAATGCCGTCAGAAAACTCACCAGCTTCACCACACCCTTCAGATGTTACCAGTATTTCCCCGTCGGCATTTGCCATAACTGTGATAACGGCGATAGACGCCCACTGATCACTGAATTCCTTCAGTTTATCCTTCATCTTACACCTCCATCCTGTGTGGCCGACAAATCTTGGTAATCAGGTCCATGTTGTGGCCACGCGCTGCCTCTGTGATGATGACACGCAGGAAGTCTAGATCCTCCCGGCCGTCAACCTGAAACACCTCAACCACTGGCTCGCCTGTCACCTGCACAACAGCCGCCTCTGCATCGTCTCGGCTGATAGCCAGAACCAACACATCCTGTTCCTTCAGCCAGGCCTTGTACCAGTTCACGTACTGGCCGACTTCGTACACCTGATGGTTACTTACCACTGCACACCTCCCGGATAGAGTTCACTTGAGATTCCGCGACCAGCCGTGCTGATATCGCCAAACGGATACGCTCGTCGTAGTCCTGTAGTCGGCGGTCTAGAACGGAAACGTCGTCCTTAAGGTTTTGGATTGCACGTTCCTTTTCGAATAGCTGTTTATCATAGCCTGCCTTTTCGCCACGAAGCTCTGCGATCGTGTTGCAGTATTCGATGATCTTTTCTTCTACTACACCTAGCTCAGCGCGTGCAACATCTCGCTGATCCTGTACCTCCTCAAGTTCACTGGCAAACGATCGTGATTCAATCCGCAACTTCTCGTCGGCGTCGTCCAGTTTACGCTGGTAGACGGAATGCAGGTTCTGGATCTCGGATGCGTGCGACTCGTTCAGGTTGTAGATTTCATCATTCAAGCGATCACGCCTTGCAATCCAGCCATCAACTTCGCATTCATGCACGTAGTCACGTCGCTGAATAACGGCCAACATAATCAACAGCATTGAAATGGCTGTCAGCGTAACAGCCGTAATAATTCCAATCATCACTTCACCTTCCCTAAAGACGGATTCACACGCCAGACTCGCGGCGCAGCGTAATCCAAGACACGGAAACAATCCGGGCAGAACTCCACACAACCGTCACCGTCGATCGGAACCACCATCGAATGGCGGTGGTCACACTTCAGGCACTGCAGGATCTGCCGTATCTGTGCTATGCGACGTTCGTTCGATATGGGCTGATCGTGGTTCATGTTCTGCCCGTGTGTAAGAAAAAAGCGCACGGTGCCCATGCAGTCGTGAAACATGGGCGTTCTTTCACTTCAGTCGCCGTGCGCTCCATCACCTCAGTTGCAGCAACAGCCACCAGAACAGCCTTTTGTGCTGTTCAGTCTCGCTGTAGCCGATGCTACGCCTGCGGTAATAGCCTCTGTGAATTTGCGGATCATTTCCGGAGGGCCGGTCAGGTACACATCGCCGTCCTTAATGCCCGGCTGGTAGTTGCCGATCTCATACTTTCCAAGGTCAGTTTCGCCGTGGCTCTCGTGCCGCAACAGGATCAAACCTTCCCCATTTTCGTTGCACCCGATGTAAACAAGCACTTGACCTGAGCCAAGCTGGAAGTGATTGATGCTTGGAGCGGTTTCCTGTTCCTGTGCGTTTTCCTGCTCCGGAAAATCAGGCTTCTCTGGAAACTCTGCATCCAGCGTCCGGTTTACAAATTCTTCTGTCACCTCAACCCACAGCCCCTGCTTTACGTAGCGGTCATGGTGCTCCTGCCACTTGCCGTGCAGACGCTTCTGGCCACCAGAAAGCACTGACCACACATTGCCGTCCGTATCGCGGAGACGGAACAGCGTGCCGTTCTTGAAACCGGACGGGTTTTGGTAGTAACGATCCTTGGGGGCCGGCTTGCGTGCCTTCTCCAGAATCGCTGCGGCCCCTGCTTCGGGTATCTCACGCCACTCTTTTCTTCTCACAAGTTGTTCCAGCATTCCATGCTGGTACACCGTCAGTTCCTCACTTCGCCCTGCAATGGAGTGCGCAAACACCTTTCCGTACTGGTCCTGCTCGAAAACCAGAGTGCCGTCACGGAATCCGCCGCTAGTAGGCACAAACCAGCGTGACGCCGGAACCCAGTCAAAGCCGGTGCAGTGTGGAAGGTGCTTGAAGTCCTTCAGAAAAATATTCGTGGTTACGTAGCCACTGCTTCCGTTTGGCCACAGCACTGTAACAAGATCGTTACGAACGGCAATCACTGTCGCGATCTTATCCGTAAACTTACTGCGCCACCAACTTCCTACGCGAATCTCCACCATCATCATTCTCCGTTTGAATTGAATTTGAACCGTTGCTATACACAACGTGCCGGTCAGAAACCGGGATCACTGTTTGTTTCAGAATTCTCCAGTACCTCGGGAAGTTCTGCCCAGAAGACGACTTCCAGTTGACAGATATCGCCCTTCACGATTCGCTTCTCAAACTTCTTGTTTGCGAACCATCTCACAGACCACGACGGGTTCGCCGGCCGGTCGAACACCCACTCACGGGCGAACGTGAGGTAGAAGCCTTCTTCTTTGGGAGGCTTATCACCGGGCTTCAGCGTCAAGGATATGCGGGGGCTTTTCATCTAACCTTCTCCACCCCTCGAACCTCAGTCTTGCCAATCACCAGCTTCCCTTTGTCCGACTTCGCAACAGCCTTCTTCACGGCTTCGTCTTGGTTCGCCGCGTTGACGTGGATATCACGATAGCCGAACACGCGAATTACGTAGCGGTAGCCCTTCATCAGCACAACTCCGAGATATGCCGCCTGAACCGATAGCCGTCCCCAAAGAACGCCACGATGCTGCCGACCGTACAGCCGCTGAACACGTCACCGACGTACGTCCACGGCCCGCCTTTGAAACTGAACTCGTCCACGTCTTCGCGTAGCACCTGTTCGGAGTCCAGAATGACGTAGTTCTGTTCCAGCATGTCCGAACAGCGTAGCACTTCCACGCCGTCGCGATGCTTGCCAAGTTTGCTGCCGACGGTGCACTCACACTGAATGAACGGGTCAGTGTCCCGCCAGCGAATCCAGTCGCCTCGCCGAATCACGTAGTCCGGGTGCCGGTGTGGTGTCATTGTGAAAATCATGCGGTTACGCATTAGGCTCCCTTAGTATGTTTTCGCCGCTGCCCTTCCAGTATAGGTGCTCGTAGACAACCTCATCCTCTGGAATGTCATCGCCAAACTTGTCTACGCAATCGTCCATGTAAAACGCGACCTCATCGGTTTCCATGAGACGTTCGATTGCAACCTCACAGATAGCAAGCAGTTCACTTGCCGGCTGTCTTCTTGGCCATTTCTTCCACTCTGGTTTCACGCTGCTCACAGCACATCTTCCTGATACGGTTTCGGTCGGTACGGGTAATCTCTCAGCCGGCAGATAGCCCGGCCACTTTCTAACATCTTCACCTGCAACCCGACGTGCTGCTGGCGAACCATTTCATAACGCTCGCTGCCCTTTACAAGCCACCAGTCAACACCGATTCGAAGACGGTGAAACTGTGGCAGATCAACGAACTCTGGTGCTTCTTCGTTTACGGTCATCAAACAGCCTCCTTGTTGTGTGCTGACATAGCATCATCAGAAACAGGATCCCAACGGCGATAAGCTGTCGTTCCATCGGTGTCTTCATTTCCGCTCTCGGAAGAAGTCGGAGAAGTTGTACTTTCGCGGAAGGTTCGTCACGGTGCCGTCGCTTGTGATGCGTAGCGTGATGTAATCGCCGTACGAGCCCGGAACACCGTCGGGTACGTAGTCCTGATCAATTACAGCAATCTCACCCATATGCGGATCCAACAGCCTGTATGTGCCGGAGTCGCGTACTTTCATATGTAAGTCGCAGTACTTACCTTCCGGCAAATTTTCTGGCCAGTCCACCACTTTGCGGTGGTCAAGGTCAATCAACAGCGCAAGACGACCACCGCCAGCAAATGACTCTTGGATCAATAATTCCGGAATCTCGTCGTCATCGTCGTACGGAACTTCGATGCTCAGGTACGCGATGTCGATTTCTTCAGTGATGGTCCGTGTTACCTTGATCTTCACTTTCGACACTCCTCGAACATGCGGTCGATTGCTTCCCTGACTACCGGCCATTCGTCTTTGTCCAGAGTGATATGCCCGCCTTCCTGCCACACCTTGACGAACTCACCAGCCGCTTCGTCCTGAATCTCGACGTGAGTCGCCGTCTCGCTAAAAACAAGCTGGCCGGCCGGAAGAACTGTGACGCGGGTTACGCGGGTTTCGAATTTGCGAGTCACGTCGTCTCCTTCACGAACTTGCCGTTCGGCGCCAGATACCCTTTGCGATCCTTGATCTGGTTCCAAGCCGCCGCAATGCACGCCTTCGGGTCCAGCCCAGCACAGAACGCGACATTGCAAATCGTGACAAATATATCTCCTATCGCGTCAGCCAGTTCAACAACGCACCCTTGGCGGTCGTTCTGGATCTTGTACGAAAGGAACTTCGCCATTTCGTTGTCGGTGTACACTTTCAACTGTGCTGCGGCTACAACCAGTTCCGTCACTTCTTCGACGGTCTTCTCTGCTTGGGCCAGCGGTGTGCTGTTGGCGATAATCTGGCGGTCGGTTGACCACTGCCGGATCAGGTTTACGTAATCGTCGATTGTTTCTGGTTCATTCATCTTTGTTCACCCCAATCTCTCGCGTTGACGCGAGACTAAGAATTACAGTTTTCAACAGCCAGTGTGTCGTCGTCCGTGTCGTCAGCCTCTTCGTCGCGGCCGGAATCGGCGAGGGCTTTGGTGTAGGCGTCAATAACAGGCTTCTGCAGGTCAGCCAGATCGTTGCCGATATCCTCGGAAATGGCGTCCAGCAGGTTTTGCAGGTCGTCGGCTTTCAGGACGAAGCAGACACGTTCAGCCGAATATCGTCCGCTGGTTTCTCCAAGCGTCAGGTCGATGTGGGCACACATGACCAGCCCCTGTGTTGTTGGCAAAAAGACAGGGTTGTATTCAATGTTCACAAGTCGCTTCACGTTACCCTCCTAGAACAGAATGTGCAGAAGCCATGCAATCAATCCGATGATCAGGCCAAGTCCGACCAGATTAGCCTCCAGAGAAACGGATGATTCGATTTCTCGGATCAATCTTTCCAGTGGATTTTCTGGCGGCTGGATCAACATTGCACGGCTCCTGAATGAGTTTTGGCAAATACTCGCGTGCAGTAGACAATTTGTCAACGTCGGCCTTGAAGAAATTTGCGGGGTGGATTAGAATTCGTTCGCCGACAGTGCTGCCGGCATACGAGAATACATCCCCGTGCAAACGGGTCTGAAACCCTCGCGATTGGCGCAGCACCCAAACGCGAGGGTTTTTTTATTTCCACGCTAGTTTAATGGGGCCGTATAGCTATGCGGTCACTACGGCAAAACGCCTGCCTTGAGCAGTTAGATTCAGGTTCGAATCCTGAGTGTGGAGTTGCATCACAGGTCGTTTAGTCTTTTTCGATTGTGATGCTTGTTGTGACAGCCGGAGAGACGGCACCGAGATAGCGGCGTGGTTTAGGGACACGCGGGACGGAGTGAGCATGGCGATGGTAGTAACCATGACCGAGACGGCGAAAGCCTAGTAGTGCCCATGCAGCAGGTGCAATTCCTGCCTATCTTGATTCAAAGTGTGTACTCCCGATTAGAGCCAACTGCGGCTACAAGTACCCTCCGGGGAAGGTCGGGATAGCGCCCGGAGACTGGAACGACGCTTGTGTGCTTGTCGTGGCGACTCGGAGAGACGAGTTTGTGGATGCTGTACCCATTTAAGGGCCTGATACCAAGTACAGCGCTAGTTTCCGGGATCGGCCCGGAACCTGTGACCGGCTGTGTCGGTCCAGAACGTCTTACGCCAGATCGGGGCGTAACGATGAGTGTGAGAGTAGTTCTTACTACCGCCGTGGCACATTGCGTGCACGGTGATGCTGGCGGGGAAGCCGGTGATGTCGTGGCAACGTAGACTGCCGGGGGCAGGTTGGCGACTACAGCCGTAGAGGGTTACCGTCTGGCCTAGCTCACGACTAGAAACGACATACCTTTTAATAGACCCTCGTTGCGCCGATAGACTTTTGAAACCGCGACAGCGTGCGATTCAGAAAAACGCCGGTTGGGAAAACAGCGTGGGTGGCTTGCCAAGCATACGGGTGTGCTGGTGTGCTACGCCGGTACGGGAAACAGGACTGGTTTGGTGTTCTGGCGTCGAGACGGACGGTTACACAACACTGGCAAGCAAAAACGGTGGTTTGGTGATGTACAGAGAACAGTGGGTAGTGGATATCTTGGGTGATCGGTCGATTCTTGACTGTGCACTCGATGTGCGTATGACAGCCTCCGGTTCGTTTGAGCGTAGCCCGGATGATCAGGATGCGGATATCAGAGCGTTGTTCCATATCCTGCGGACGTGGCGTGAGACGACGATTCCGAAGTACAGGCGGTTTGATGAGGCGTGCCGGGAAGTGGTCAGGGCTGCACTGGTGGAAGCGACGGGGATAGGTCAATGAAGATCAAGGTAACCATTGAGCGGGACTGCTGTGAACGTGAGGATTTTGTGTCATACGCCGGTCAGGGCGATATCCCTGTGATCCTAAAGCCGAAGTTCTGCAAGCACTGCGGCCAGTTGTGGGTTCTGGAGTCGTACACGGATGCCGCTGGTGACCGAGACACGCAGTACGTACGGTTCATTCCTCGACTGCCGTGAAAATCTCCAGCAAACCCGGCAATTACTCTGCCATTCCTGCGGGAAATCGGGTAAAATTACGTCTGCCAATCTTGCAAGAGGCATGGACTACGCGCGTAAACAAAGGAGTGTACACGGATGAGTAATTATGTTGACAACTACGGCCTGCCGAAATCGGGCACCACTGCACAGCGACCCGTCAACGCCGACGACGGTGCTACGTACTTCGATACGACGCTTGGCGAGCTGATGGTCCGCGACGGTGGATCGTGGATCGGTGCGACGGGGATCTGTGCTGAGGAACGCACGTTTACTGAAAGCGCTGGCGCAGGCACTTACACTGGTTCAATTACTGTGCCAGCAGGTGCTTTGATCATAGATATTATAGTGCAGGGTGTCGCTCTTTGGACTGCATCTGGCGCTGTGACAATGAAAGTTGGTGACGCGGCAGATGATGATCGCTACTTTGTGTCAACCAACCTAAAAGCTACAGACCTGCTGGCTGGTGAATCCCTGTCATTTGCACAGTCTGGTGGTCTTGGAGGGGCTGATTTTCAAGGTGGTGGTACGCACATAGCAAACCGCTACAGTGCGTCGGCCAGAACGATTTCCGGAATCATCTCTGCGGCTGGTACAGGCGGAACGGCAGGAAGAACGCGACTTATTGTGGTTTATGCAATGCCTCGCTCGTTAGCAGCTACTAAGGCGTAGTTGACTGATGGCCGCGAAGATTGAGCTTGAGAAGTTTTTTCCGAATGAATGTGATCACCCGCATTTCAAAAGTGCGGGTGTTTACTTGTTTGAAATCGGACAGAGATTCTACGTTGGTTCATCAATAGGATTTCGCGAAAGAATTCTTGATCATATTGCCAACATGAAACGCGGAAAGCACCATAACCCAATAGTGCAGTGTGCCTACAACAAGCACCAGAATGTCGCGTTTCACATCGTTGAGATCGTCAAGAATCCGACAAGGGAAAAACTGATCTGGATTGAACAGTCGTACCTAGATAAGCTGATCGACGATCCAAATTGCCTAAATGTTTCGCGAGTAGCTGAATTACCAAACTGCTATTGCCGGCCGGTTATCTATGACGGAAAAAGATTTGAGAGTTCATACGACTTAGCAAGACACCTTGGTGTTTTTGTTACCACCGTTCCCGCATGGCTATCTGGAAAAACTCCTGTTCCATCTCGGTTTTCTGCAGACTTGCGATACGAGACTGACGATCCCGGACTGGTGTATCAAAATCCCAGAAGCAAGATGATTTTGATTGACGGAAAGCCATTTGGAAGAATCAACGATGTGTGTGAAAAATTTGGCGTCTTCCATACGACTGTTCCGCAGTGGATCTCGGGGCGGGCTCCGATTCCGGAAAGATACGGGATAAAGTCAATTCAGTACGAAGGATGCGAAAACAAGTCCCGCGTAAATCCAAAGTACAAGCCAGTGGTTGTAAATGGAGTTGAATTTTCGACTTGCACTGAAGCCGCAAAAAGTGTTGGTGTGCTAAAAACAGTTTTCAGCCAGTGGCTCAAGGGGAAGCAGATCCCTGCCAAGTACAACATTCACGAACTTTGCTATGCTCAGTAATAACTGATCCGCCATGTGCGGAAACAGTACCGGGGCCGTCAGCAATGGCGGCTCCAGCCGTTTCTGGTAAGAAAAAGGTATCACCTCTCCTTACAGAATGACCGGAAGGAACGCCGTGGGTACTGTGAGTGACGTGAACAAAAAAACGGCGTCGGGCCTTGTAAACCCTACGCCGTTTTTCTTTACCAGCGGCTTTGCAAGGTAAAGCGGACTTACCTTAGCAGTGGAGAAGCACCATGAAAGCATTCATAGTCAAAGTCAAGCTGCTCACCATTCTCGCTTATCGGCTTGTTTACGAGATGGTAACTGGAAAGTCGGCATAGTTGCGCCACAGCCTAAAGCCGCTTCCCGTCCAGCCTCTTGCACGACAATTTTTCGAATCTCCGGTCCATAGTCATACGAGCCGCATTCGTAATCAGGACGCGGGCATTCGTGCTGATACGGGTTTGCCCAAGCAAGGATGCTACGGCAATTCTCAATCGACACAGCGGCCTGAAACTCATCAATGACGCATCTGCAATCCATTGGTGACTGGAAGCATGAGTAACAGAAGTTCTGCATTGCGTGAAATCCTACTCGTGATCCTCGTGGCACTGCTGGCAATCGGCGTAAGCGTTGTTTGTATCCACCTTCTCATTGCTCACCCTACCATCAAGACCACTGCCACAGCATTTCCAGCATGGTTCAGCTTGCTCGTTGCCATCGCTATCGTGTCCAACTGAAAACCACCCATTACCACGGCACTCTGTGCAGCAAACGCACAAATCTGCATGCCGCAAGCACATCATGCAGCACTGGCACTGATGCTCAGGCCAACTGCAATTCCTGCATCTTTCAATATGGAAAGGATCGTAATCCATCGCCTCGCCTACTTTGCATCACTGGCTTTCTTCTCCAGTGCCTTTATGGTCTGAACGAGTATGGTGTCGTCGTCGTTCTGTATGAGAGTGTATAGAGTCATTCCCCGTCGTACCCTTCCTCAAAGAACTCGCCGGTTATCTCGTCTTCGTCCACCAGCTTCCGCACTGTAGACCCGTTTTTCAGTGCAAACTGCTGCATAAACGCCTTGATTTTCTTCTGAAAGTATCGCCGTGCAAAGCATTCTGCCGGCGTGCTCCCGTAGTCGTCGATGGATTCCAGAACTTCGCCGCACAGTTCGTGCAGTGCTACAACTTCGTTTTGCGTGACTAGCTTCCTGCGTCCCACGGTTTCAGCCTCCAAACATGCCAGACAGGAACTGCTTGACGGCCGACGCGAATCGCGAGATGACTCCCGGCTTCTTGCCAAAGGATCGCCGCACGGATGGTTCTCGCTTCACAGCCTTCGACCGGATTTTGTTGAGCCAGTAGTTTTCACAGCGGCGGCGAGTTGTCGGATTGGATCCACCAATCTGGCGAGCAATACTCCGCAGTTGTCGATATTCCTCAATCGTCACTCGCATTTATGTATCTCCGCAGTCCTTTACGAATACACAAGACTAGCGCAGTGTGGTTTATTACACTGCATTCGTCAACGGAAAATCTCCAGAAAACCGGAGAAAAAGAATTCCACGATCTGGCGTAGTGTTGTTGAATCTGCGAAAATACGCACTACGGAGCGGGTTGCATGGACTTGAAAAAGGACTTTGCGCGATTCGATTCACAGTGCATGAAGCTCAGGGATGAGCGGCTTTCCGGCAGTGTCACACTGACGGTGAAGTTTGCGGCAGGGATGCCGGTGCACTGTACGGTATCGCGATCTCTGCAACCTGTGGCACTACGACCAGTCAGGGATGATGAAGCTGTAGCTGCTGCCGTTCAGGAGCTTTGGAGGGAATTGAGCCGAGAGGACAAGAAGTTCTTTGGCGAGATTTCAATAAGCAAGCTCTATGCCTGCGGGAAACTCGTTTTGATGAATGAGTCTTCTGCGATTTCCAGCAAGGCATGACTGGCAGGAAGCCAGAGAACATATCGGGTGACCCGAAAAGGAACCCACGTCGCTGCAAGGCTACGTGGGTTTTTTATTTGCAGGGATGTCAGGATGACAGTTGAACTGCCAATTCCGGAAGAAGGCGAGTCGCAACCAGACTTTGCGATTCGGTTTCACACGACTGTTGGCGCTGCCATGCCTACTGACGAGCGGAACGCTGAATGCTTCCGCATCTGGCGAGATGTTCATGGCCCTACGGCTGAGGAACGTATTGCCGAACAGATGTTTCCTGCAGAAAAGTATCGCCGCGTGCGTGATGTTGCGATTTTCGACGAACACGAGACGCCACGAGACAAATACCAGCGACAGGATTTGGTCGGCATTCTGGAAAAGCAGAACAGCCGAATCCGCAATCGCTCCATCTTCTGCCCGATTAGCGACGGCCACACCAGTGACGATCCGGACGCGAAAGAGCCAGACACTCTTGGCTACATGGGTGGCCTGAAACTCGGGATGGTCGGCAACGATAATCCGACATGGTGCCTGTTTGCAGATGAGTATCACCGCAAAGAGGCGATTCCGATTCTGGACAAGAAGCACGGCCGGTCAGTCGAAACATTTCGCTTTGACGCGAAACGCAAGTTCATTCCACCCGGACAACGGTACTTCTACCCGGTTGCCGCTCTTGGTTCGGTTGAGCCGCGATTGCAGTTGCCGCCAGCACGTTATCAGGCAGAGCGTAGCGATGTTGAGCGTTACATGATGCCGGGCGGAAGCAACACGTTCATGCCCGGAATGGGCGGCATGGATAAACAGCAATACGGTGAAGAACTCGACACCGATGATGAAGACATGAATTCCGATCCGCTTGCCGGATTGGGTGGTTCTGATCGGCAGATTGTGATTGCGATCCTGAAGGCGCTGATGGAGTCAGATGTCGTTCAGGAGCAAATCGCCAAGGCGGAAATGCAGAACGGTATGGGTTCTGTTGGTCCCCGGATCCCGAACGTGATCCAGCCGGCACAAGCTGGCCAGCAGATGGGCCAACCGGGAATGCCCGGTCATTCTCCAATGCCCGGCCAGCAACCGCCGCAGAACCCAATGAATGCAATGAATAACCCAGCGAGTGGCCAACAGGCTGGCGCCGCTCAGATGCCGGGAACTCAGCAAATGAACGGCCAGCCGCCCAAAGCACAACAGGGAGACAAAGGAATGTCCGAAGATAAGGCGAAGTACAGTATGACTGCCTCAGCCACTGAAGCTGTTGAAGCGGCCAATGCCCGTATTGCACAGCTTGAAGAAACACTGAAGAGTGTTGCTGATCAGCTTGCACATGAGCGATCTGCTCGCATCTCCTCCGAGCGATATTCTCGCCTCAGCACACTTGCCGGCGAATACGCACTGGATCTCGAAAAGGAAAAGGGTCGTGCTGAAAAGATGACCCCGGAACAGTTCGAAGATCACATCAGCACGATCAAGGAATGCTACCGCCGAAAGGCCGAAGGCGTCCGAGACTTCAGCCAGATTGCAGGCGGATCTGACCGCAACACCGACGAAGCCGGTGAGCAGGAAGGTTCTGAGTTCGGCGAACCGGACGTGAATGAAATCGTGAAGTACGCCGCAAAGCACGGTCTCGACTACGCGAACGCTCGCGAAAAGTACATCGACAGCCGCAAGAAGTAATTCCGCCGCTGATCGTCGTGAATCCAAGTTTCAATCAACGCACAGTATGAAAGGTGAACAATGTACCGTGCAGAAGCAACAATCAATATCTGCCGAATCGTGACTGATGTCGGCACCACCAACCCATACGGTCTGCTTGTGCCGGCGAATGCCACAGTGAAGCCCGTGGGCGTCTCCGGATCAGATCAAAAGTTTCCACCGATTGCTGGATACACCGATTCGCTGGCTGACATTCACGCACAGACTGGTGACCCAGTAACGGTTCACTCGCAGAACTCTGGTAGTGAAGCGGACAACGAAATTCTGGTTCTCTGTGGCGGCAACGTCGCACAGGGTGCACCAATTATGGCTGCTGCTGACGGCAGTGGCAAGGCAATCACTGGCACCACTGGAAAATGGATTCTCGGCTACGCCAAGGAGTCCGGTGCTGATGGTACGTTTATCCGAGCCACCCTTGCCGTAGGATTCCTCGGAACAGTGTCATAATCCTCCAGTACACACGGGGAATGACGTTCTCGTTTGAAAATAATCTGCAAAGGAGTGCAGAACAATGCCAGCAATTCCAGGTGGAAGTAATACCTATGTGCCGAGTCACGAAGCGTCCGGCCGCATGGTGGTTGACTTCAGCCGAAATCCATCGAAGTTTGCCGTCAACAAGTACACCCAGATTCGGAAGGTTGATAAGGACCACGGTCTTTATCAGAAAATGAACTGGGACCGAAACGGGATCCTGCTTTCCGACGATGGCAGTGATCGGCTGTGGCGAGACGGCATGACCCGTCCGGGTGGCCGCGACAACATCAAAGAATTCGACTTCCTGCAGTACCGCACGGAACGATACTCAGAGCAGTTCGTTCTTGGCGACAAGGCAGTGGATCAGGCTTCTTGGGATGTGATCGCCGCCCACTCCGCAATGCTTGGCCAGCAGATGATGACTCTGCGAACCAGCAAGGCTCTGAAGCTGATTCAGACGAACGCGAACCATCTTTCCGGTCACGTCTTCAATATCGGCGACGGAAGCAAGACGACCGGCCGATGGGACGTTTCCACCACTGCCCGACTGGACATCAAGCGATCAATCGACCAAGCCGTGAACCAGTTGATGGACACGACTTTGGCTGCGATCGAAGTTGATGACCTGTATCTGGTGATGGGTCCGACCTGTGCACAGCGAATTGCTGCGACTCAGGAAATCGCTGACTACATCAAGGGGTCTCCGGACGCCTTGGCATGGGTTAAGGGTGAACTCCGCAAGGATAACCCAAACGCGAATTTCGGCCTGCCGCCGAAGCTGTACAACGTGAATCTGGTTGTCGAGCACACCCGTGCTGTGACCAGCAAGCGACGTGCAACGAAAGTGACCAGCCACGTCTGCAACAACGACAAGCCTTTCCTGATTGCCCGTCCGGGTGGTCTGGTCGGAGTCAACGGTGCACCAGCCTTCAGTGCAGTGACGAACTTCGTCTACGAAGAGATGAAGGTCGAGACCATGAAGGACAAGAACAACCGCCGAACCACTGGCACGATCACAGACGACTACGTGTACGTCCTGACCAGCCCAGAAGCGGTCATTCTGTTCGACGACGTGCTGACATAGTCAGTTGGTTGAGCAAGCCGGCTACGCCCGTTTCGATGGACGTAGCCGTTTTTCCACGAGGCGACAATGGCTCAGACTCATCCAGAAGATTTGATCACAGCACGTTCTACAGCCGCCACCAGCACTGGTGTCGTGCTGCAGACTGGCGAATGCCGTGTTGTTGGTTTTCATGTGGCTAACCTCGCTGGTGCCGCCGCTCGCTACGTGAAAATTTACGACAAAGCAACTGCTCCAACATCATCCGACACACCGATTTTCACAATCCCGCTGACAGCGGCTGCTGCGGTTGGATCGGTACAAAGTCTTGTGATTCCGGGGGCGATTCGGTTTGCGGCTGGAATTGGGGCTAGGTGTACCACTGGTGCGGCAGACGCTGACGCTACTGGTGCAACGTCTGGAGATGTGCAAGTCACGGCGTTTTACAGACGAAACATTCCATAACGGAACCCTCCGTTGCCCCGGCGCCGTGCCTATGTACGGCGCCGGGAATTGGGGATACAGATGTTTGCAGTCACAGGGACAGAACTCGCTGACCGTTTCGACATTCGCGATATTCGCGAACTGTTGGTTGACGACGGCAGTGATCCGGACCTTGTGGATGTGAGCACAAACGCCCGTCTTGCCGTCATTATTGACGATGCAAGGGGTGAAGTGGCTGCAGCACTGCGACGTGGTGGCCGATACGACGACGCAGCATTGCAGGCACTGACCGGCGAAAAGCTGGCTTACGTGAAGCGGATTGTGTGCGAAATCGCGATGTTGCACCTGTTGCGACGACGCCCGACGTTTTCACCGAACCAGCTTGAAGCCTATGAGAAAATCCGCTCCGGGCACCTGAAGGATATTCAGGCCGGCAATTCGATTCTGACAGATTCTGATAGTGCACAAAACGCGGGGCGATCCAACATCCACTGGCCGTCAACGGTTGAGTGGAACAGCTTGGAGATGGCTCGCGACAACGCAAGAAACTACTTCCCTAACCGTAGGGATCCACGAATTCCAAGAGGGTAGCAATGGCTAATCCAACGTATGTTCTGCCTCGCGTCACGGGTCCAGCGGTCGTAAAGGTGAATTTCCGGACGGCTGGAACCAACGTCTGGACGACGCTCGGTTACACCGTGGATGGCGTGTCACCCACATTCCAGTCGTTCGACGTGGATGTGTACTCTGACCGGCTCGGTGGCTCACAGGGCGTGCCAGTCGATAAGCAGAAGATGGGAGCGATGGCAAAGGTTCCGCTCCAGCTTGTCGAATTCAACCAAGCTGCCCTCAAGCTCCTTCTTCAGTTCCAGACTGCCGTTCCAAACGTCGCTTCTGGCGTATCCACGCCACTGACGGCTGGCCGGATCGGAAACATCGGGTGTCTTCAGAGCCAGAAGGGGGCAACTGTTCAGCTTCTGGTGCTGGGCGCCAAAGATGAAGCGGAACTGGCTGATGATGCTGGCGCAAACACTCTGACGCCGATCAACTTCCCGAACTGCTTCCTTGATGAGCCGTTTGAGATTCCGGTCGGATCCAAGAACACAATCGTCAGCCTTGGTTTCACGGCCCTGCCGTTCACAGCATGGGATACCGCAAACGGTGGTTCCGGTAACACATGGCTGTACATCGGTGGCACGACTCTGGTTGAGCGACTGGAACGGTACGGTTCATAATCTCGCGTCAACGCGAGAACAACGGGGGTGGGTTGTGTTTGGTTGGATTGCAGACAAGTACAGACAATGGTGGTTCAATCGCTACCGTCTCGTGTTTCGATACTGGGACGGTTCGCGAACTCGGCTTGGTGACCCGCTGGTTCTCTATCGTGCTTTGACGGCACACGAAGACTTCCGGGCTGACGACTTCAAGCTGCTCCAGATGCGTGAACTGTTTCCGAAGATTGTCGAGAAGCTGGCAGTCGTGTATCGGGACGTGTTTGGAGTGAAGAAGCCGGAAGAGGGCGGGCTGACAGAACACGAGTGCGTGGCAAACCTGCGGGCGTTCATTGAGTATCTTGGTTTGCAAAAAAAAAGTACAGGGTTGACGCCGATCTTGCGGCCAACTACGGAACAGGAATCCTCAGCAAGCTCAGTCCCAGAGACGAGCACGAGCGCAGACTCGCCTTCGTCCTCGATATCGACCGAATCCAATACTGGCGAGCACTCAGTGTAGCCAGTGGGATCAACTTTACCCTTGGCAGTGGGATCGGTGAAGAGGCCGCGTCTGCCCTGACTGAAAACAAGGCTTTGCAGGCAAAGCTGTTGGTAAAGAAGGGTAAGAAGCGTGGCACGGACTGACCAGCAAATTACGACAGAGGCGTTGCGAGAACTGACTTACCAGAGTCCGGGATTCTGGAGTCGAATGTTCCGCCGTGGCATTTCGTCAATGATGCCCGATTTTACGCCGCGTCAGCCTCCGCTGTTTGATCGCATTGTCGGCCGGATCGGCTCTGCAAACAATCGCCAACTGCGCGAGCACGCACGATCTGAAGAACTCGGGCTGAACTTCAACCAGAAAGCCGCTGATCACCTGTTGCGTACAATGCTTCAGGGGGCAGAAGCACTTGGTGCCAGTGCTGATGAACTTGCGGCAATCAACTGGGAATCACTGGATATTCGTGACCTGTTCACGAACAACGCTGACGAGTGGTTCGACCTGACTCGCATTCCCGGATTGAGTGACAACCTGCAAAGAATCTTTGGGCAGGTTGGTCAGCACATTGACACGGCGTTCATGCAGCAAATTGGACGCACGTTTCCAGAGCGTCTGAACGAGCGGATTCAGTCCAGAAGTGACACGACGGATCAGCAAAGGCGTCGAGACAGGGAGCTAGATACCCTGTTTGACCGTCTGCATCGCGGGCTGCAGTTTATTGCCCCGGACCCTGTGGATCGGCCGAGACGGTCTGGTGAACCTGCAGGCGAGACGTTCTTTGATAAACTCGCCCGCATGTTTGGCGCAGACATGCAAGACGGTCTGCAGACGGCGAGATTCAGAGACACGATTTTGGATGATGAAGGTGATGTCATACTGAATCCAAATGTGGCTGTTGACAAAATCAACAACTACATCGAGCAGGTATTCGGTCAGACACAGGCTTCTCGTTCTGTCGGGTTGGTGCGAAGGGCATTGGGTGCCGCTGGTCCTGTGGTGACGCGGGCAGGCAATGCAATTTTCAACACGCTTCCGGCGTTTATTCGTCGTCCAATTTTGCTTGCGGCAGGACGCGGCGGCGCCATGGCTGCACAAGCCGCAGGGCAGGGAACTCAGGCACAGATAAACGCTGCTGCTGCTGCTATGGGTGCAGCAAGGCTTGCAACAGCATTCAAGATTGCCAGAGTCGGCGCAGGGATTCTTGTTGATGTTATTAAGACAGTCGTAGAAGCCCTCAAAGGTTTGGCCAAGTACGGTGCCGAAACAGTTGACAGGGTTTCGTCGTACAGTGGTGCACTGGCTTTTGCACAGGCAAACTTTGAGCGTAACGAGACAATGCGTAACATTCGCATGGCTCGTGATATCGAAGATGTTGGCGAGGAGCTAATCAACGCGAGGGACAGGCTTGCGGAAGCAATGCACCCTGCAGATGAAGCCGCTGCAAGAATCGGAGCGCGAGGCAGTGCGATTTGGGATAATCTTCAGGCCGGTGGCTTGGAGTCATTCAACTCTGCGGCTCAGACAGTTGGAGAGATTCCTCTGATCGGGGATGCTCTTGAGGCGTTTTCGCTGACAGCAACGAAATACCTGAATGAATGGTTTCCACAGTCGATGGTTATGGTGGGAATCATAAAGAGCATTGGGGTAAAGGTCGGACTGATTGAGGAAAACACACAGCCCGGAAAAGGTGGCGGAAAGATTGCTCCGATCAATGCCCTTGGTGCTCCGGGTGATCCTATGAGGGAATGGTTTGACGCGATGCTTCCGGGTGGTCGCCGTGTTCCTCCAGTTCAGCCGCCACAGGCAGCAAATAACATTCTGCCCGGTGTAAACGCGATTGCCAACGCAATCAATGCTTTCAATAGATAGGTGTTTTGATGTCGTTTACACAAACTCTTGAATACAACGGTGTTCAGCTTCGAGACTGTCAGACTCTGAATTTCGCAGAGGAACCAGTTCTCGGGCCTGATCATTCGTTGATTGGGATGAAGCGTACACTGAGAGTGTTAGGCTACTACTCTGGTGACGCGACGGCTGTCTATCCGCAGATGTCAGACCCTAATGTTGCCAGCGTTACTCCGGAGTACATGAGACGTGGTGCGGCACAGCATTACAACTACCTCAAAGACTTTCTGCTGACTCCACGAAGACGATTCAAGTTTTGGGCAGATGCACTTCCGTTCAATGACCCAAACGTAATGCCGGGTGGCGAGAATCCGAAACAGCCGTTTTTGCTGTTTGACGTTCTTCCGTTTGAGGCGATTCGCGACGCGCACAGTCTTTCAAAGATTGATCCGCGAAACGAAATCAATGATGGGCCTACACCAAAAGATGCACGAATCACAAATCTTGCATCAAACTCTGTCTGGCGAGTTGAGTTCGAAATCGAATGGACTGTAGCGGCGTTTTGTCCAGTATTTCGAGAAACTACCGGGGCAACTGATCTGGATCCCAACTTGCCGGTTCAGGAACAGTTTCCAGATTCAAATGGCATTTTGCCTGATGCAGAGGAATTAAGCACGTCTCGTGCATACGGTGTCCGGTCGCATAGCTGGACGTGCACGGAAGACATTGATTCCAACTTCTTTGCCACCAGAACGTATAACGGTGAACTTCGGCTTTCAAATCCGAACTTCAACCCGCATGATTTCCGGTATCTGTGCCGTCCACCATTGACTGTTGGGGCTCGCCGAAAGTCCATCATGTACAGTGAGTCGGAAGATAAACTGACACTGCGGTACACGATTGTTGACGAAGAAATTGTCACAGCCGCCCCTGCTCGATTCACGGGCCTTGCAATCAAGCATACGGAGGTGGCAGAGAAATGGGGAGCGACTGTCAAGGTAAACTTGGACGTTCTGTTGCAGGGTGACAGGTTTGCAAACCGATTCGACATGATGGCATACGTGTGTGCGATCATTGACTACAAACTGTACATCAGGGACCAAGCCGCTGGCCAGCAAGGTTTCAAGCTGCTCGTGGATCGTGTTGAGCTATCGACTGCGGAAGGGACAGACAAAGAGTTGTTTGTCTCTGCGAAGGTTACCGGGGAGCGATTTGTTGACCGAAACGCTGTTGCGAATCTTGGTAATAACCAGAACAACAACAACATCTTTGCGTTTGGATTCATGAATCAGCGTCAGTTCACGCGACTTCCGAACGATACGTTTGCAAACGTTCCAAACGCCCCGCCGTACAACAACTCTCTGTCTCGCGGCATCAACAACGATGGAAACGGATGGAGCAAGCCGGATATCACTGGAGGGCTTTCGCTCACGTCACTGTGGCACGCTTACGTCTCTGAGCCATGCACCGAAAAGATGTCGTTCATTGATAATGCAGACTGGACGACAAATGACAACACGCGCCGAACTGAACTTCGAGACGCGATTCAGACTGAGTCGGAAGACGCATGGAATCAGGTTCCTGTTCCATACGTTGTCCCAGACACGCCGCTTCTTCCATACACATCTCTTGCTGGCCTGAGTGACGCCCACGACGCAGCGATTTACACTGTGTACGATATCCAGTCGCATTACTTCAATGACGCCATGAGTGTTGCCCTGCCGTCGTCTGTCACGCCATCAAGCAATATCTATAACACAGTTCCGTCTACAACCTTTGTTCGTCTTGCCCCGAATCAGTGGATCCGGAAAATAAACATTACGGCCGAGCGATACGGCTTGCCGCCTCGGATTCCAACGCTGGACGAAACGTACACGGAAGCAAAGAAGAATGCGGCCACCAGTCAAGACGTAGTAAAAGCCAAGCGGCTTCGTTCCACGGTGTCGCCTTGTGCTCCAAAGCTGGCTGTGCACAGTGCCGGTCGAATTTACTCGATTGATGCCGAGTATGTGTACGCCTTGGATGCGGAACCCAAAAACATGAAGCTGGGCATTCCTGATTTTGAGTCGTACGCGAGTGAAACTGATCCGGAAAACGTGCCAGCATTCACGACAGACTTTGCAAACGTAGCATCATCAGCAACATGGGGTGTTGAAGTCTAATGGAAATCCAGAGAACCACAAAACGGGAAGTGATGCAGCGACTGATGGCTTTGGTGCGGAAGTCCGTGCCAACGTACGAGAACCGTGTCTACTTCTGTGTTGGCAACGAACAGACACCGAACGTCCGTGACCATGAGTTCATCGTCGTTCGGGCACCAGGTGGCCAGTTTGATCAGAATGTTATGCGCGGCAGTGGTCCGCCAGTTGCACCGTACAGCACTGTAGTGGTGATCGAGATTCGGCGTAATAACCGGCAGGACCGTACGGGGACTGATGAAATCTCGGTTGTCGAGGATAGCGGCATTTTGGATGTGCAGGAAAGTATCATCTCCGGTTTGGCAGGTTCTCACTTGGAACTTGAGTCTGATCGGTTTGGGACTGCCATTCTGACGGAACCTCTGATGCCGGTGATGGATTCAGACATTGAACGAGACAGCAACGAAGTGGATGGTGATTCCGGGCCGGGCACAAACAGCCGGCTTGTGCTCGCCATGACGTTCACGGTTAATTTCCACTGGAAGCTCAGATGATTCGCGTAACGTCAGGTGACCAGACTGTTATTCTCCCGCTGGAGCCGCTGGACGATTCATTGAAGGCGTTCATTGATTCGTACTGTGACACTGAGTTAGGGAATTTCTTTGCACCTCCTGCGGCGATTCAGCAGCAGCGAGGAACAGGGATTCCGTTGCCTAATGTGAATCCTCTGCCAAAGCCTGAAATCAACAAATTCGTTCTGCCGACTGGCGCTAGCAGGTGGGGCTATGGTCTATTCCTTGCCACAGAGCAGCAGAAAGACGCAATCTTCTGGGGCGCCAGACCAGACCGGCCAGATTTCCGTATCAACCCGTGGTACGGAGCAACGCTGGAGATTTCTGCACCACTGCTGTCAGACGCAAATCTTACTGAAGCCCAAAGTGATGCCATGCGGACTTTCCGCATCCGAGGGGCGTTCCTGCCTCCACGCGCTGTCACGCCACGGGGAGTGTACGACGGAGTGGCTCGACGTGCCGAGGGAGTGAATGACGCAACGGAACTGCCGAACAAGGTGTATCCGGTCGCGCAGGATCTCTACATTCTTCCGTTTGTCGATGTGCGATACTTCTGGCAGTTCATTGATATCGGCAAGTTGTCTGACGTGAACTTGGATGAGGCTTTGACGGGTGGCGGTGATTTTCAGCCGGCCGTCTACAACATCGTTCGTCACCTGCTGACTCAACTGGAAGACAGTGCCGCCGATTACCCTCTCCTGAGTCTGGACGATACCCGGAAGAAGTATTACACGCTGCCGCCTGCGTTTGCAGAGCACAACGATTACGAAAACGCTGCGATTGTGCTTGACGGTCTGTGCTGGCAATACGGGCTGGCGGTGGTGCACAATCAGGTCCGGGTTCCACGAAATGTGTACGACCTAAGAAACCAAGCTGACTTTGCAATCGTGTCGGTGGAAGAGTCTCGGGCGATTTACGAAGGAACGGAAGAGACTCGCAGGGACCATACCGGGGCTGTGAATGGGTTTGCCGGGCTTGGTAAAGTCGTTCGGTCGGCGAGTGGTGCGGTAACTGGGTTCTACGGCAATCACACGTTTGTCGGTGTGCCGTGTCTGGTGTCTGGTGGCGACAACCAGAAGCGATTGACGCCAAGCTCATCAGTTGCTGTTGAAGGGGCAACGGCGCCGAAGACTGTGCAGGTGCTCAATCCGGACGGCACGTTTGCGGAAGAACTGCCACAGTCTGGATTCAATACCAAGATTGAGTGGTCTGGTGGAAACTCGGATGCTGAGACGGTTGATAAGGTAACCCCGCTGGCCAGCAATGTCCGGATTCACTTTGACTGGATCACGGAAGACGACACGCTACCTGAAGACCTGACCTACATCATCGCCGACGACTACTATCGCCGATTCTACTACCAGTTTGACTACACGTTCGCCGGTATCCAGAAGTGGCAACAGTCCTGCTACGACGATTACCTCGTGATGTCGATGGCAAAGGGGCCGTCTGGATACTGCTGCACGACTCGGGTTGTGTCATGGCCGGTGAACACGGTACCGGAGATACATACGCCGATTCAGTCAACACAGGTTTCTACAGGTGGCGGAACATCAGACTGTCCATGCAACTGCATAGAGACGCCAAATTTGTGGGTAAATGATGTCGCCACCACAACAAAATGGGTTGTTTCAGTGACTAAGGAGAAGAAGTGGAAAGGTGAGCATGGGTACATAGTTCTTCCTGCTGGATCATACACAGTAACTTGGTCGCCTGCTCGCAGTTTGTGGGTATTTGATATTGGTGATTTGCTTATTGCCAAGTTCTGGGATGGCACGGATGCCACCACAGAAACAACTATGGACGGCGAAATCCGCATGGGCTGGACTTCAGGCTCTGCTCCGTACCTTGAAATCTGCGTAACAGGATCGGTGCCAGCGCCATGACCGAGACGTGCAAACGGTGGGGGCTACCGTCGCATCGCAGGTTCACTGGCGGTTGCAGCATGAAACTGGCGTCGGAATCGAACGGCGAACCAGAGTGTGAGATTTGCGTCGAGCCGGTTGATATTGCTGGTTTTAGTCCGGGAACTGTGATTGACGAATCATGCAAACGGTGGTTTGTTCAGGAAAGTATCTTCAATCCAAAATGCACAAATAAGTTCGAGCCAGAAGAGGGAAATGCTGAATGTCCGATTTGCGTGTATCCGTATGCTGTAGCGGACTCGTGTAGCAACTGCAATGAAGCACCAGATCAGTTTACATTTAAGGACTGGTTTTTGTCAATTTTTGGAGGAATATTCATTCCTGTTGTTCCGGGTGGTCCTGAGTTTCCTATCGGCGGAAGATTTCTTACATATCAGATCACGGAAGAAGAATTCAATTCCTACAATGTATCTCGCGTAAGCAAGTGCTCTTGGGAGTCCGGAAAGTTCCTCACTCACACTGCTGTTGCTGCTGCCGGAAACCCAGAAGGATATCCTGCGGGTAAATACCAGCTTTACGCAAACAAGCGGCTTGGCGTATTTTCATCAACAAGCAATCCAGCAAATATCGTTATCACAGTTGGTGGCGATGTTCAATTTTTCAGGCGAATAGATGATGGGGCATTTGAGCCTTATGGTCAATCAGGGTATCGCCAAGAGTCATTAGTAAATTCAGTCGCTGGTGTGTGCTATCCACGATACACTGGACTACCGCGAGTGACACAATTTGGTCTAACTAGTATTGTTCTGGGTAAACTAGATTTTGAGCCAGTGCCATGACAGAGAAATGCTACACATACCGACTACCGGATGAAAGGCACTTTCAGGGCTTGTGCGCGAATCGGTTCTTTGGTGTTAGTGGTGATTGCTCTGTTTGCGCTTCACCAGTGGCTATCGCCGGTCCAGTTGGATGTGCTTCACTGCCAAGCACTGAGGTTTTTCCTGCAATTTGGCGAGTGGTTTCAGAATGGAATGTTACAGGAAATTACTTAAAAGATGATGTAACTACTACCAATAACGCGGCGTTGTACCCATTTCTAAACAACGTGCCAGCCGGATCGCCTGCTCCGGCAGTTGCTACTGTAACACGATACAGGCCGCAGGTGTCAGAAATTGTTCCGATGGACTTTGTGCGTGGTGGAACAGCGGCCTCTGCGTCGTGTAAATGGGGTAGTGTATCTGGTAAAGAATTACGAAGGCGATTTACTCCGTCGTATGGATTTCAGTTACCGGCTGTTGGCCAATGTGCTTTGACGCAAGGTTCCACAGAAATACTCTCTGATTCTGTGATTGAAGGGCCGTACCTAAATGCTGATGGTTCATTGTCTGTTGGTTGCGTTTCTCATCCAAACCAGTCGGAAGATACACAAACAGTCCCGCTTGGATGCAATCCGTATCCCGGTATTGGTGGCGGGACAATCAGTGTTATCACAGACAGTCCGCAATACTCAGTATGCTTCAATCTCACTATCGGCAGTGTGAATAACTGGGTGTTCCCTCCGCAAATTGGTCCGGTTGCAATACTACACATGACTGTAACTGCCGTTCAGGTAACAAAAATCAATCCACATATCTACGTGATTGATCCCGGCACTGGTGCTCCTGTCTGGTATCACGGGCAAAATAGCAGGTCAGCGCGCGGTGGTGACGAAATCGGCATATCAAATGAATATGGGCATTTGACTGGTGAATGTGTTTGGTGGGGAGAGTACATTGCTGGAAACAAACCAACTGTGGTACTGAATAACAGATACACTGCTGGATTAAGAATGCTGTCTCCATTAACGCTTCCTGAGTCTGTAACGATTATGAGGATTGGCTAATGGTCATCGGCGAGCTTCCTGCTGACATTGCTGAATCATGGGTTTCTGGTCATCCCGGAACTCAGATGTATAGTCGAAGTGCCAAGGGAACGGTTCGCATTTGGAGTGACGCTACTGGTAATGATCTTCAAAAGCTGCTGAGTGAATTTCCCGCTGCGACGAAACGTGAGATATCGCAAGTGCGAGGAACCTGCCAGCATCTCGGCGGCAAGCGGCATTGCTGCGCCGCCCTGCATCTCTGCCGGAAGTTTCCGGGGGAAAGTTGTTCACCAAACGGCACCGTTGCAAACGTCCATAACTGCCAGACCTGCGAATTATGGGAGCCTGAGACAAAATCTCAGTGAATCCGAATACCTCCGGCGTACTGGGGCTATCCACTGCGGATTCTACTTGGTAAAATTCGCCTTGCAAAACAGCATGACGTTGTTTCTGTGATGTAGCTCGCCTGTGGTGAGGTCAGAATGGATTCTGATTCCAATTTTGATAGCGGTGCGTCGTCTGCCGTTGAAGCGGCGGCGAATCGCTATTTGATGGACTACATCAAGCAAAGGACGGATCCAGCGTCCAAAGTGCCCGGCCTGCCGCCGAACTTTGGGCAAGAGGTGGTTCCGCACACAGTCTCGTTTCAGTCGTTTATCGGAACGTATAGCCGGTCTTACCTGAATCCCGACGAAGCTATCCGGGATTCGCTTGACAACGCTTTTCGCATGAAACGCGATGTTGGGCTAATGGAATGCGTAGAGGCCCGCAAGCGATACTGTGCAAACCTTGATTGGGAAGTTGTCGCAGAGAACGAGAACTGCCCGTATCAGGTCAGCTTGGCACAACTCCTGCAAAGAGCACTTCGTCGAATTCCACGGTTCACTCAGTATCTCGAAGTCCTGATGGACGCGATCTGGGTAGGACGTTCTGCAATCCAGAACCGCTACGGTTTTGTGAAGATCGACGGTCAGCGTGTGCTCATGCCGAAACGGATGTGTGCCGACCACCCCGGCTGGCACCACATTAACGGCGATAAGGTGGTGTTCCGGTACGATCAGGTCGAGCCGTTTGATGTCCCCGGTGCGTACGCGCATCAGATGGGAATCAAGGTAAATTCGACTCAGCGTATGGATATGGACCTGCTGAAGCGAAAGAACTGGATCCCGGAACCGACCGGAAACGGGTACGCGATCTTTCTTCAGCCGTATGAGCGTGAGACGTTCACGGTTCATAAGCACTTCCTTGAAGATGCAGAGTTTGAGCATTCCGAACTTGCCGGCTCGATTCACGGGGTCGGTATTCGGTCACGCATCTATTGGGAGTGGTGGCTGAAGCAGGAAGCCTTTGCGTTCCTGATGCAGTATCTGGAGCGGTCTGCTGGTGGTATTGAAATCTGGTACTACCCGCAAGGTGACGACAACGCGCTGGCCAGATGTAAGCAGCACGCGGCCGAACGGCAGGCAAACGGTCGGAACACGATCTTTTTCCCGAAACCACTTGGGGAAGATTCGTCAGCGTACAACATCGAATACGTCGAGCCGGGTGCGGTTGGTCTGGACATTATCCAGAACATCGTTGAGCGATATTTCGGCGGTCGTTTGAAGCGGTATATCTTGGGGCAGGAGCTTTCCAGTGAGGCGTCTGGGACCGGGCTTGGGTCTGGTGTGGCCGACGCACACATGGAGACGCTGGCTCAGATTATCCGGTACGACGCGCGGAATCTTGAACAGACCGTCACCGATGAGCTGGTCAGGGTGATCCAGAAGTACAACTGGCCGGAAACACTCGAATGGCACATGCGGTTTGTATTGAAGACTGAGTCTGACAAGGCGAAGTCGGCAATGGAAGCGCTGAAGATGGCACAGGAGATGGGGGCGAGGGTTCCTGAGTCTGCTGTGTTCAAGTTGGTTGGGCTGAACAACCCGAAACCCGATGATCGGATCCTGACACCTTCTGCCGGTGGTGGGTTTGGTGGCGGGATGGGAGCACCTGCTGGCGAGCCGCTTGGAGAAGATCCGGGGCCGACTCCTGAAAAGGACAAGCCTGATCAGAGAGACAGTGATAAGACGTTTGACGAGAAGTTCAGGCAGGAACGACCAGAGTAAGGCAGAACCACATGCCGACCCAGAAGCAGCAGCAAGACGTGAAACTGAAGGGTGCATGGGGGTTTCTGAGCTTCCCTGCCAAGCTGTTCGCTCCTGCAATTTCAAAATGGATTATACCGGGTGTCGGGATCTCAATCGGGATTTACGTAGCCTGCGAAGGAATTGCAAAGATCATCAGTGCAGTTGGGGGAATTATGAAATGATCAGCACAAGCCTTTCAGGAATTTATCTTTGCGGCGTCATTGCATTCTCAGGTGCATGGATGCTGCGCTGGCACTCAGAAGCACGCTACAGGTTTGCCGCAGCGACGATGATGATGGGCGCTTGGCTTTGCACGGCCGGGATAGCCTTTGAGACGATCGTGAAACAGTCACCGGCGACAACTGAGCAACCAAGCACTGTAATTGCGAGCCGATAATGACCATCTTGGCACCAACCGACAAAGGCGAGTTTAGAGCCGTTTCGCTCGATTCGCCAGTCGTTGTCATGCCGGGAGATTCTTGTCGCGTCGTTGGAAATCAACTGCTGGTAATCCGCAATGGAAACGTGATCGCAACTCGAAACCTGATAGGTCCAGACGTTGCGGCATCACTGCAAGTCACGGAACAAAAGACGATTGATTCAGCCATATTTTTCAGGAGAAAACCAGTGGCAGGCGTAGTTGCAACTCTCACAGGCGTCCATAAGGCACCAAGCGGAATCATCAGCTTCCGGTTCTCAAACGGCAACGAAATCCAGTTTGCCAGCGGTGCTGACGCGATCACGCAGACCGACTATCTCGACACCACAACCGAAGTGGCTGAGCATGTGTTGATTCGCAAAACCATGCTCAACAGCCCGGACGAAACAAACCTGACAACGGTTGTCGGTGGCAAGTGCTCCATCGACTTCAACGCCAATGCTCCCGTGACGCTTACGATTGAGTAACCATGCCAGCACAACTGACAATCAGCGACATCCAGCGGCGAGGTAATCGTCTCTATGTCCGTTTTAGCGACGGCTCAGAGATCGAGGGAACTCGCCGCGAATTGCGACAGCACTGCCAGTCAATTCTGGACGACACGCAGGCAGCAGAACTACTGAAAGCGGTTGCCATTGCCAGGGGCTTGCGTGCGTCCGCAGACAGTGACGACGCTGATGATCTGGATGCACTGATTGGTAAGACGTTCATTTTCAACCAGCGTGCCGCTACCAACATTTGCAGGATGATCTGACATGGCTGCGGCAAATGAATTCACGATCGGCACGCACATTGGACCGATGCCACTCGCGGCGTCTCAGAACACAACGATCAACGGCAGCGGCATCGCCGTTGCGTGGGTTGTACAGGCTGAAGCGGCGGGGAGTCTAAGCAAGTTTCGGTTTCGCTATGGTACGCGAACAGGCACGCCTCCGACTCTTGTGGCAACCATCGAAGGGCTTGATGCGTCAGGCAATCCAAACGGCACCGATGCGGGTGGAGGAAGTCCGACTGCTGTGACATTTACGCCACCAGCCAGCACAGCGTGGGACAACTCGATTCGCGAAATCACATTCACGAATCCACTGACGGTGGCTGCTGGCGATTTCGTTTGCATCACGATTCGGTACAGCAGCGGCACGGTTGACGCTTCAAACAATAGTAGTCTGACTCGCGGTTACTCGAACGCCGTGGCTGACTCTCGCGGTATGCCGTACAACCAGAGCCTTTCCGGTGGTGTGTGGACAAAGAACGCTCAGGCCGCCGCGATTGCGTGGCAAGTCGGATCAAGTTGGTACGGATACCCTGTGCTGAGTGCGTACACGACGGCAACAGCAAATACAGCAGGGCATCGTTCTGCCATGTTCATCACGCTGCCGTCTGGCTTCGGCACAACGTTTGACTTGGCTGGCATTCATATCAGCGGCAAATTGGGAGCAGCAGCAGGTTCGACTCGGTTTGCTGTCTGGTCCGCCTCGAACGTTGAACTGGCTGGCAAAACGATTGATGCGGACTGGGTGCGAACTGCTGCCTCCAACGTCACAAACCGGTTGTTTTTCGACTCGCCAGTGACGCTCAATTTTGGCACTAAGTATTACATCGGATTTGAAGTCGTCAGCGGGACCGTGGGCGTCGCGGGCATCACCTGCAATAGTGCTGACGAGATCGCTTGTTATCCGAATGGATTGACTCGCGGACTGGCGACTTACAACGGCACCACATGGACTGAATCATCGCTGACTTATCCGCTGATGGATTTGATTTTGACTGACATCACTGTTCCGTCTGGTGGTGGTGGCGGTGCTGTAATCATCGGCGGACTCGGTCAAACCGGGATTGGGAGCTTCTAAATGCCAGCAGCAGACGCGAGACCAGTTCCACGCAAGAACACTGCATGGCGGTTGTATCTGTCGTTTCGTAAAAGCGACAACACCATCGTGACAGGCTGGACTGGTGCGGATACAGAGGTTTCGCTTGACGGAGGTTCGTTTACGGACTGCACGAACGAGTTGGTTGAAATCGGCACGTCAGGAAGTGGATATATCGACTTCACGGCATCTGAAATGAACGCAGATGCTGTCGTTATCAAGTCAACGATCACAAACACCGACGCAATTGAACTACGTCTGACCGTGTACCCTGAAGAGGCTGGAGATTATCGGGCGGACGTCACACACGTTGCTGGTGTAATTGCCGCAATCGGCACAGCCACTGTCTCGACTGGATCTACCACAACGTCCGTTACAACCTCAGCCTGTAGCCCTGCAGGTGCGGCAGCAGACCAATTTAAGGGCCGCGTAATCATCTTCGGAAACAGCACAACGACGGCTGCACTGAGAGGCGCCGCCGCTCTAATCACTGCATCTACAAACTCATCGACGCCAACATTCACGCTGGCGTCGGCACTTCCAGCTTCCCCGGTGTCTGGAGACACCTTCGTTATTGCCTAAAGGAGTATTCAAATGGCAGCTTACAATAAGTATCAGCAGTTCGTGGAGGATCTCAGCAATAAGGTACACGACCTTATTGGAACGGCAGGCTCCGGGGCAGACACCCTGAAGGTTTGCCTCACCAACACGGCACCAAACGCTGCGACTCATGCAGTGCGTGCGGATATCACCGAAATCTCAGGTGGTAACGGCTACACGTCTGGTGGCTCGTCTGTGGCGAACGTTGGTTCTGAATCTTCCGGTACGGTGACGGTCACCGGAACAGACGTTACGTTTACGGCGTCTGGTGGCTCAATCGGCCCGTTCCGCTACGCCGTTCTGTACAACGACACCCCAACCTCGCCGGCCGATCCGCTTATCGCATGGTGGGATTACGGTTCCAGCATTACGCTGGCTGATGGTGAATCGTTCACGGTTGACTTTGGTTCATCACTCTTCACTCTGGCTTAATAGTGAAGCATGTCGCAGCTAACGCGGAATCCGACGTCTGATGAAGCCGTCTCCGGCGATTGGACGGGGACGGTCGGATCGCGTTACACCCTTGTGAATGATCATCCGGATGCGTCCGGAGTTGATGAACTCTCGCATGGCCCAACATCGGGCAACATTACATTCGGGTTTTCGTCAATCTCCGGGCTGTCCGGCGCCACAATCAGTAGCGTTCAGGTAAGATACTACGACTACAAAGCCACTCCGTTTGTTTCCACAATCGGCGGCCGTCTTAAAGTCGGCGGTAGCTACTACAATGCAACAGAGCACACGCCGAACACTGGCGCTGGTTCGCGTACGCTTCAAACTGACACATGGACGACCAATCCGCATACACTGGCGGCTTGGACTGCCGATCAGATTATGGGAATTGGGTCAGGTGCTCTTGAGGCATTTGGCCTGCGGTCAAGTGACGCTAATCCCGGAATCTCGATCAGTTCGATTGAGTTGGTGGTGAACTACACTGGCGGCACAGTGGCAACACTGACGGCCGATAGTGGTTCATACACGGTCACTGGCACTGCCGCAAATCTTGAGCGTGCCAGACGGTTCTCTGTCAATTCCGGAACGTACGCACTTACTGGGACCGGAGCAGAACTTCGCCGCAATGGCACAACAACGCTGTTTGCTATTGCTGGCCGATACACACTGACGGGAAGAAACGCCGGCCTGTTGCAAAAATACAGAGTTCAGGCGGATGGTGGTGTTTACGCACTCACTGGACGTACGTCAGATTTTTCATACGTCAGAAAGATCGTATGTAATTCCGGATCGTACACACTCAGCGGAACAGCAGCGAGTTTCAGGAAAGCTCCACGAATCAAGTGTAACAGCGGACTGTACTCGCTAACTGGTTCAGTCGCTGACCTGAATCGCAGGTATGAGATTGCTGCAGGTTCTGGTGTCTATAGTGTTGTTGGTTCGGATGCCGACTACAGGGCAACCAATCGAATCAATGCGCTGAAAGGAACCTACGTACTCACTGGTTCTGCGGCCACTCCACGGCGTGCGCCACGTACACTGTCTGCCGACAGCGGAACGTACTCACTGTCCGGAACAGCGGCTACCCTAAGAAAAGGCGGATACATCATCGCCGAATCTGGCGTGTATTCGCTGTCTGGTAGCAATGCAGAACTGGGTAAATTCCGATACATGGCTGCGGCAAATGCAAGCTATGTCGTTACCGGGAATGCCGCCTATTTGTGGCGAAACCGTGTCCTGCTGTCAGTGGCTGGATCGTATTCGCTGACCGGCACAGCCGCCAGAACACTCTATAGGCGAAAGTCAGTCTCTTCAGGTGCAAGCTACACGATCACAGGGCGATCTGCTGGACTGAAGCGGGCGGTAAAGATGACTGCTGCCGCTGGATCGTATTCTTTGACCGGAACAGCGGCAGGGCTTCGCAGGCAAAGAAGGATGTTTCCGGTCAGAGGCACCTACTCTGTCACCGGGACTGCGGCTACTCTTCGCAGGACTCGCAGGGTGACTGCAGCATCCGGCTTATACACTTTGACGGGAAGATCTGCCGGGCTTCGAAGGCAAAGGAGGCTTGTTGCTGCCGGATCGTCGTATTCACTGACTGGAACCGCCGCTACGCTTAAAGCCACAAGGAGAATGGCTGGTTCCGGAAGTTCCTACATCCTGACCGGTCAAGTGGCGACACTTCGGAAGCGGAAGAAGATTGCTGCGGCTGGAAGTTCGTATGCTGTGACAGGAACGGCCGCAACGCTCAGGCGAACCAGAAGAACGAAACCAGTTGCTGGCCAGTATGTGGTAACAGGCACAGTGGCAAGCCTTCGCCGGAACAGGAAACTGGTTGCGGCTGGTGGCTCTTATAGCTTGACGGGACGTTCTGCGACACTCAAAGCGACACGCAGGATGCCTGGCGTCAAAGGCACGTATTCCGTTTCAGGAACGGCCGCAATACTGAAGCGACTCAGGAAGCTGCTCAGTGCTTCTGGTGCGTATTCTGTCACTGGGCAAACCGCGTCTTTCAGTCGGTACGCACTGTGGAACACGAATCAGAGGCTGTTCCCGATTGGTGCATTGTTCCCATTTGGTCGTGTCATGCCTGACGCGCCAATGATGACACCGGATGATGCGGACACTGGTGCATTTGTAGTTGCTGATTCAGGTTCATACTCTCTTACTGGAACAGTCGCGACATTTCGAATTGGATATCGTGTTTCTGCGAACTCCGGAACACACTCGGTTACCGGAACACCAGCATTTCCACGTCGATCATCGCGTCTCATCGCTGCATCTGGTGCATACTCAGTCACTGGAACAGCGGCGACAGTTTACAAGTCACGCAAGGTCACAGCAGACGCTGGCGCCTACACGCTGTCTGGCGTTGCTGCTGCGACCAAGAAACTGTCAAGGCTGGTGGCTGCAACGGCGGCTTATGCTGTTACTGGATCAACGGCCAGCTTTGCTGTGTCACGCAAGGTTGTTGCGGCTGGTGGAACCTACAGCGTTACTGGAACAGCCGCAACATTCGCGACTGGTGGTGTCGCACGCAGAACGGCACTTCAGGGGACAGGTCTTCCGGGGCGCCCATACGGATCATTCGACAGGACGTAAACCATGCTATTTCCAAAAGACGCTTCGAATCTGATTCTTCCTGTTCGGCTTGCTACGGACGGCGAAACACCAATCACTGGTGTGGCGTATAACAGCGCAAGCCTTTCGGTGGGCTACCGTCTGGATGGTTCTTCCGGAAGTTCATTTACCTCGCCGACGCTGGTAGACGGGACTCTTGGAACGTACATCGCCAACTCTTGGAAGGAAATTGGATCCGGCCTGTATCAGTATTGCCCGCCAAATGCTGTTGTGGTGTCAGGTGGGATTACGGTTTTGAAAATCGTGTATGGTTCCAATCAGCCTCGATTCGATTCTCTGGAATTCCGTCTTCCTTCATACACATCAACGGCAGTGACTCAGGACGATATTGATCAGATTGTATCTGGCGTCTTGGCGGCTGGTGTCGGTCTGTACAATGCAGTTCGCGGCGATACGCTGACGATTCGCATTGCAGACGAGTTCGAACAGCGAATTGAGAATCTGGGTGATCTGACTGGCAACGACGACATCGTATTTGCCGTTCAGGAAAAAGCTGGTGTCGATGATGATACCAAGGCAAGGATTTCAATCAGTCGCGTCAACGGCTTGACTGTGCTGAATGGTGCAGTCGTCGCCGACTCAACAATGGGTTCAATCACAGTGGTGGATGCAGCAACAGGGGTTATTACTGTTCGACTGTCTTCCGCCGCAACATCCTCTTTGGTTGCTGCCGACCGCGTGGACTGCGTCAAGGTGATCAAGTCCGGTGGTAATGACAGGACTGCTCGAAGTGGCAAGACGGCCGTACTTCCTGCGGTGATCAAGCGAAGAGGATAGAAGCCAGGACCGTCATGGTGTCGCGGCTTGCGCCGGGGCAGGTGTTAGTGCCGGCTTGGGAAACCGGCACGTTTTTTCTTCAAAAACTCCAGAGAACAGGAGGAATACAGTGGACTGGATTGCAGCAAATTACGTACAAATCTTCAATGTGGTGACAGCGGTGATCGCTGCCGCCTCGGCAATCTCTGCCCTCACGCCGTCTGATGCAGACAACAGGCTGGTGGCAAAGATCAAGGGACTGGTTGATTTCCTCGCTTTGAACGTGCTGAACGCCAAAACGAAGTAAGCCTGCTGACTGACCAAGTCATCGGGCAAGGAGGGTGCCCGGTGGCTCGGAAGTCATCTATTGCGGATAAGCTGAGAAAACACAGAGACGCGGCTGAGAAATCAAAGCCGAGTCAGAAATTCTACTCCACTTGGCCAAAGGATCTGGTGGCGATGGCATATGAGGCCGTCGATGCCGTCCGGTCTGGTGCGGTGTCTATGCCGCATGTGGAAGTAGCACGCTTCATCATCTCCGAAGTGAGAGGCAAGGTTAAGAAGCTGCCTGCCGTTGATACTGTCGCGAGATGGGTTTCCGAGTCTCTTGCCGGAATTCGATAATGACCACAGCAGAACGCGCCGCTAAGTGGAAGAAAAGCAAGGATGCCAAGCCAAAGAGCGAAGTCGAGTCTGTCAAGAGTCAGCAAAGCGGTGATACGGTGTCCGTCGATGCGACGTTGATATCTGATCGCGTTGTGACTCGCGACGACCTACTGAAGAAAATTGGACTGGATCCGGATATCTGGTCGGAAGTGGAATGGGGTGCAACATCTGGGATCATCTGGGTGAAGGACCAGAACGACGAACCGCAAGAGAAAAACGTCTGGTACGTCAAGGCCCGATTCAAGCGTATTACTCCGGCCTATGCTGTGGAGTCAGTAGAGCGGCTGGCGAGCAGACTTCCAAGGGTGAAGCTGCTGACCCATCCTCCCAAGGTTCGCAAGGGTGCTGATAGCTTTCTTGTGATCGGCATGGCTGACCTGCATTTCGGTAAGCGGTGTGTCGATGATGATTCGTCACTGAATCACACAGAGACGCTTGTCGAGCGAATGGTTGAGGAGATGCTTACCAGATGCTGCGGCACGCAACTGGCTGCAATTTACCTCGTGAACCTTGGTGACCTGCTGCAGATCGATACAGAGGCCGGAACGACGACACGCGGCACTAATGTGGAGTCTGTGGCGACGTTCACGGATATCTACGAAGCGGCACAGCTTTCGGTTCTTCGGGCAATTACACGGTGTCGCGAGGCTGCTCCGACAACGTTTATTACGGTCCCCGGAAATCACGACTGGTCAAGCTGCCTGCACATTGCCTCCTGTGCAAAACAGGTCTTTGCAAATACCAAGGGTGTTGTTGTGGACAACTGCCCGCGTCCGCGAAAATACATTCATCGCGGTAAGAACCTAATCGGCATGAGCCACGGCAACAACGAGAAGCCGGCGAATCTGGCTGGCATTATGATGGCCGAACGGCCGGCTGAGTTTGCGTCTTCATCGTCGGCGCGGGTGTTCCTGAAGGGTCACCTGCACAGCAAACACGCGGCCCGATATCTGGAAACAATCGAGACTGGCGGGTGTTGCGTGTACACGCTGCCGTCTCCTGCGGCCATTGACAGCTACCACGACCGCAACGGGTTTGTGGGCAACAAGCGGGCATGTCAGGGGTTTGTGTTCCATGACGAATACGGGCTGAGTTCGATTCACGAAGTGACTGTAAAGCAACTGTTTCGGTAACGGGGTACGGAGGGGTTATGAAGGTTGAAGTTGGGAAGTATTACGTAGACAGCAACGGCGATTTCGTTGGTCCGATGGAAGTTAAAAAACGGTTTTCTGATGGGGTATGCACGTACATTGGATATGTGCACGGAAAGTGCTATTCCGGAGAGTTCTCAGAAGACGGTTGTGGTGACGATAATTTGCCGGGCGGAAGCCCTCGATGCTCGAATCTGGTGAAGGAAGCAAAGACCTGCTACATCGCCGGCCCGATGCGAGGAATCAAGTGGTTCAATTTTCCAGCGTTTGATGAAGCTGCAAAGGTTCTCGCGAAACAGGGCTACTTTCCAATCAGCCCCGCTGACATCGACCGTAAGAACGGATTCAACCCGCGTTCGCTTCCAGAGAATCACGACTGGAACGTAGTTCCGGAAACAGGTCCGACACTGGCGCAGGTGGTTGACCGGGACATCAAGGCTGTGTTGGAGTGTGACGCAATTTACCTGCTGAAAGGCTGGGATAAGTCCACTGGCGCCCGTGCTGAGTATGCTGTGGCTCGGTTCAAGCACGCGATTGTGATGCTGGAGCCCGGGGCTGCTGATCCATCATCGCTGTATGCTCCGGATCAGAAAACGCCTGATGTGCATCCAGCCGAAGACGCGGAGGAGTGGGTGATTCAGGATCGTGTACCGGCGAGACCGACAGATGAGCGGCGATGGGTGAGTGTAGCCGATGGGTCATGCGTTTTAGTAAATAATTGGACTCCAGTCGAAAAGGCTAAAACCGTCAGTCGTTTTGGGAATGTTCGGCATGGAGATGTAACAGGAGGAATGCGCCTCGAACTCCGCTGCCGTCGCAAAGACCTGCCGCCACTCCCAGAACCAAAGCCAGCCGAACTTCCGGAAGGCGCCAAGGAGTCTAATCCAAAGGACATTATCGGCTCAAAGAAGCCGGCTATCGGATACGTTCCATGTGCCCCGATGTTTGAACTCGGTGCGGCTCTGCAGTCCGGTGCACTGAAGTACGGTGCACACAACTGGCGAGCAATCGGCGTCCGGTCATCCGTCTACTACAACGCGATGATGCGGCACATCATGTCATGGTGGGAGGGTGAGGATTCAGACCAGGAATCCGGGATGCCTCACCTGATGCACGCTGCGGCCTGCATCTTCATCCTGCGAGACTCAGCTTTGAAAGAGAACCTGACCGACGACCGCCCACTACAGTCTGTTCACCCGTATCAGCACATCAAAGACACGGTTGAATACATGCTGGACAACTGCACGAACCCCAAAAAGCCTTACACTCAGATTCCGGTGTAACCATGTTTGACTTTCTCTCTCAGTTCTTCCAACTGATCTGGGACATGCTTCCGCGTCCGGTGATGGTGAAACCGACTGAGAGGGCGTCATGCTGGCTGTTTGGCAAGTACCCGTACGACATTGGTCCCGGCCCGAAAATCATCTGGCCGATGATCATGCACTTTCACGTCTACCCGGTTGTGTCGCAAATCTGCGAGACTGCAATCATCGCAGTGACCGACGCTTCCGGGTGTGACTGGCAATATCGCCTCGCAATCGAATACCGCGTTACAGACGTTTTGGCGTACGACACTTCATCGTTTTACGCACAGAATCACCTTGAGCAGATTGGCGGTCATGCTTTGGTGAACCTGATCAGCGGCAGAACCAAGGATCAGCTTTTGGAGATTCCTGTTTCAAGGATCTGCCGGTTGATCAAGGACAGGATAGCGGAAAAGGTGGTAGAGAACGGAATCGAAGTGATTGCCGTTCGTACCGTCATGGCGTCCCGGTGTCGGCCGATTTTCCTGAGTAATGCAGAACGCCTGGCTGTTACCTGAGTTTCTGCAGAACTCGGTTGATCGTCTCGATCCACTCCGCTCGCCACGTATTGCGTTCTACGCCTCGACGCGGCCTTGCAAACGGAACCCTGCTTCCGAAATCGTCGAACTGTTCTGTGTCATCGTATTGCTGCTCTGACTCTGGTGCGTTCTTACTTTGAGCAAGCTGCTGCCTGTAGTCTTTTAGGACGCCGCGTAGCCATTCCTCGTCATGTGCGCCGGGCTTCAGGCTGTGGTCACCAATGGCGATATCGTACGCCTTACTGTCCCAGTCCTGCACGTCATGCCCAAGGTTTTCAATCAAGTCTGATTCCGCGACGTTACCAGATAGAGCATTCTGTGCGTCATGGAATTCCTCGTAGCCTTGCTTTCCTTCGTTGGCTTTGCGTCGGGTAGCAGTGTCAACACCCATATGCTTTCGCAGTGCTGACCGAAAATCCTTGTCTTTTTCCCATTGATCTCCGTCAAACTTCTCTCGCTCCGCTACGTATGCAGCGAAGTCGTCATGGTCAAGTTCATGCTCCAAAGCGAGGCGCTCAATGTTCATCGGCCCGGTAGCTTCTTTGGCGTATTCCTTTGCCCTGCTTTTCTTTTTTGACTGTTTTGCTCGCCACTTCTTCATGGCAGAACCGTAATCGTCTGGTTTCATAGACTTCCACTTAGCAGTAGCAGATTGATGATCCTTTGCGGAGTCAAAGTGTTCTGCCTTTGGTTTCTGGCCATACCAGTCGTCCATAGACTTGTGCCATTCCGGAGTGTCGAAATCCGATTCCTTCGGTGCTTCGTCTTCTTTGAACTCTCCGAGGACACGGTTATCCTTTTCGATCTGCTTTTCCAGCTTCTTTGGGCTAAATGACAGGTCGAACTTTTCTTCATTTGCCTTGGCTTCCGCTTCCTTTCGGGCTTTCTCCTCGGCGGCTTTCTTACGGGCTTCGTGTGCCGGGTTCTTCATTACCTCCTGAACGGCAGGTTCCTGCTTGGCCTCTGGCGCAGGTGCTGGGTCAACCATGCGTTCAGGGCCGGCTGTTGGTGCTGGCGATTCTTCTCGGCTGCTCTGCCCATCAGCCTCGGCGATTGCCTGAGACAAAGCACTTGGTCCGTGTTCTGGATCCGGCTTCTTTTGAACCTCGGGGCCGATTTCGTCAGGCCCATGCAGTGCGTGCGTACCATCATCGAATATGATACGGTGTTTTCCAAACGCTGCATGGCTGACGGTGCCGTTCTTGCCGCCTACGCTGACACGCTTGCCGCTGTGGTTTGTGGCGGCTCGCTGTGCGTCCTGATGTTTTTGCCATTCACCCAAGACGCCTTTGCCGGAATCTTTGGCGGCTTGGTAGGCACGAGACTTTGAAACCTTCTTAGCAGACTCTTTTGCCGATGTCTGCGGGTCGGATTCTTGAGACATTAAAGACAGTGCCGCTGGTTTTAGTGTTGGGCTTACGGCTGGTTCGGTGCTGCTGAACGGTGCCGGCCCGCCAAGTGGCAACGGCTTGCGTGGCGACGGGTCTGTACCACCAGAACCAGTTTCCTTGTTTGCGTCACCCTTTGGCGCAAACTGGCCACCTCGACCTTTCGGGTCTCCAGCCTTAATGTGTGGGTGCTTGTCGTCGGTGCTGCCTGTACTCGCGACCGGCCTCAACTGGCCCTGCTTTGACTGTGGTTTCTGTTGCTGCTGGCGAGCCTCGTGTGCCGGATTACGCATCACATCGGCAAGCCCGGTTGTTGGCTGAGGACCGGAATCAGACGGTG
>JACCDR011832252.1_pt1 | contig 40875 bp, 29 predicted proteins | sample 7446431 | NCBI WGS metagenome assembly JACCDR01 (sample SAMN15323443, study PRJNA562643) | freshwater metagenome | isolation source: river surface water | place: USA:Blue River Watershed | collected 2017-08-17
GAGCGGATTGTTAAATGAAGGAATAAATCTCGGGGACTTTCGCCAATTTCTTCATCGCCGCGGTGTGGGGGAACTCAGTTGCCTCATTCACTCACACTGCTGTTCCGGATTTGTAATCCGGAACGTGCCTGTTGTGGATTTGTAATCCACCAAATGCGATAGCATTTGTCAAGGCTGTTTGATCCAAACAAGCAATGGTTCTCACAAACCAACCTGTCGGGTGCCTAACACCCAAAAATGCTCCCGCATTTTGGTGGATTGCAAATCCACCGCAGATTCGTTCCAGATTCCAAATCTGGAACAGCAGTGTGAGTGAATGAGGCAACTGTGTTGACCAGTAACAGAGCTGTGGAGAGTATTCACGAAAGTCCCCAAGAATTATTTACTCACTTGCTCAGTTACTCATTTTTTCTGGACACCTAGCATAGGTGAATTATTTGTAATCATTCTAAATTAAATAGAAATATGACAAAAGTCATGGATTGAAATGCGGTTTTCCTTTTAGATTGTTCATTTAGATTGTAATTTTGCCCTCTCAAATCGTTGATAGTAACCAAGGAATATGCACCAACATTTTAAAGCAATCAGTATTTCCTACAAAAAAGCACCACTTCAAATACGGGAAAGGGTGGCACTTGATGAGCAGGGATGCAAGTTTTTGATGGGTCAGGCTCGTGAAGTATTAGGCGTAAGTGAAATGCTGGTTCTTTCGACGTGTAACCGAACGGAAGTTTATTATTCCTCTCCTGAAGACCTCAGTGAAGGGCTGATTGCATTGCTGGCGACACAAAAAGGAATTGATGCACAAGGATATGCTGCCTACTTTGAGATCTTCACAGACAATCAGACCGCTGTACGGCGGTTGTTTGAAGTCTCGTTAGGCATCCATTCGCAGGTGATCGGGGATTTGCAGATTACCAGTCAGGCCAAACATGCTTACCAGTGGTCGGCGGATGAAAATATGGCCGGACCCTTTCTGCACCGACTCATGCACGCTATTTTCTTTGCCAATAAACGAGTAGTACAGGAAACTGGATTCCGGGATGGTGCGGCATCCGTATCGTATGCCACTGCTGAACTGTTGGAAGAACTGACAGCTACGGTAGTTACCCCAAAAGTACTGGTGGTAGGATTAGGAGAAATTGGAACCGATGTGTGTCGGCATCTAGCTGATAATCAGAAGTTTGAAGTAACTATTAGTAACCGTACCCATAGCAAAGCCGAAGAACTGGCAACCCAAACAGGTGTGAAAGTGATTCCGTTTGAAGGAATCGAAACCCAGATGGCTGCCTATGATGTGGTGGTAAGTTCGGTAGCCCTTGAAAAACCGTTTATTACCCATACCTCTGTACAAAACTGGCCCATTGTTTCTTTTAAATTCCTGGTTGACCTAGCTGTGCCTCGTAGCATTGAAAGCCGGGTAGAAGAAATTCCGGGTGTTGTATTGTATACCATTGACGAAATTCAAAGCCGTGCCAACGAAGCCCAGCAACGACGTGTTGCTTCGGTAGCACAGGTGCTGCAAATCATAGATCAGGCCCTGGCCGACTTCTCCGACTGGTCACGGGATATGTCCGTTTCGCCGACAATTCACAAACTCAAACATGCCCTGGAACAGATTCGCCAAGAAGAATTGGCTCGCCACCTGAAAGGACTAAGTGTGGAGGAATCGGAACGTCTGGAGGCTGTGACCAAAGGGCTGATGCAGAAGATCATCAAACTGCCTGTACTCCAGCTCAAAGCCGCCTGTAAACGAGGCGAAGCTGAAACCCTAATAGATGTCTTGAACGATCTTTTCAACCTGGAAGCCGTCAGCAGTACCCACGAATAGGGGAGAAGAACAATGTAGGAGATAAAAATGAACCTGTCAAACGCCAAAAAACCATTAGTTGATGCTCAACTAATGGTTTTTTGGCGTTTGTGCGTATAGATTTGTCCTATAGAATCGGGGATGTGAAAAATAGAAAAGAGATTGGTGTCTTTCATTGGAAAATCATGGTTTTCCATAACTATACAATATGCTGAGGCTAAGAAACTATTTACGCAGAAAAAGGGAAGGCTCCGCTTTCTGCGAAGCCTTCCCTGAAGAACTGCCAAACAACCGCATCAAATAGGTTTTAAAACAGCCGCTAAAAAGTTGAAAGTTATACCTAAAACCTTTAGACAGACTGATTGATTCTTCGAGATGTTTTTTCTTCCCCTTCTGTGGCTGTGAGATCTTTCTTTGACATACGCAACTCAACCAGGTAGGAAGCCAGTAAGCCGAGTCCTCCGAAAATAAGCAGCATAGAAAATATAGCTGCTTCTTCTGAAACATGCGCAGAGATAGACAGGCTATTGCCTAGCAGTATACCTATTCCACAGCCAATAGCTAGTAAGGCAAAACGCAAGGTGACAGAGGGGTTGTTGCGTTTGCGAGGTCTGTCCTGATAAGGGTTCATGCCTTTATCAATCATAGCCATGCGTTCACTATTTTCATAATGCCGCATAAAAATGATCATGGACACACCACTCAGAATGGCTATAATTGGAATAAAAATGGCAATTTTTTCGGGCTCCATAGAAAAAGAATGTTTAAGAATAAATGATTGTATTTGCCCATAGGATGCCAAGTCTAGACTTTAGGTTACAACTAATAGATTTATTTTTTTATAAGCACAATTGTTTTTTGTTTAAATAATTGATTATCAGTAGATTGTTTTAAATTTAAGAAGTCGAAATTTTTTTAAATGAGTAAATGAGTAACAGACTGGTGGAGAAGATTCACGAAAGTACACGAGGATTATTTACTCATTGCCAAAAGTAGTATGTAAAAAAAAAGCTTGTAGCTTGTAACCAGATTCTGATTTGATGCATCTAAATGGACGTGAGAAACTCCTGTGATGACCTGACCCTGATAGACAGCATTCTGTCTGGTGATACATCTGCCTGCCGTACTTTGGTAGAGCGGCACAAGAGTTATGCCTTTACTATTGCCTTTCGTATTCTGAACAACCGAGAAAACGCCGAAGAAGCTGCACAGGATGCATTTGTGCAGGCCTTTCGGAATCTGTCGTCGTTTAGCAGAGAGGCTAAGTTTACCACCTGGTTTTATAGGATTGTGTTTAATGCAGCTCTGATGGTGAAACGGAAAGACAAAGGGATGGAAGTAGAACTGGAAGCTGGCGGACAACTGTTTTCGGAAGACAGTCTTTCAAACGACATCCAGACGCATGAACGGCAGTTTTTTATCCAACAATCTATGCAACTGCTTTCGCCAGAAGATGCTACCTTGCTGACACTGTTTTATTTAAAAGAACATTCACTGGAAGAACTGGCCGAAATCACCGGAACCACGGCTGCCAATGCCAAAGTCCGGCTACACCGTGCCCGGCAACGACTGGCTAAACATCTGGAAACCCTGCTGAAAACAGAGGCCAGAAATTTGCTTTAAGTATAGGTTTAACTATTTTTCAATAGGATAAGCCAAATGCATGCACGTACTTATAAATAAAGATACGATGGAACACCTGACTGATGATGAATTACTAGATTGGATAGATGGTTATACACCTCTAGCCGATACGTTGTTGTACAAGACTCATCTGGTAAGCTGTGCGTTTTGTGAGGCCCGGTATCAACAGATGATGTATATCCACGAAAGTCTGGCCGACTTGCCGCTGGAGCAACCTTCAGCGTTGTTTACCCAGCAGGTGATGACCCAACTGATGCCGCAAATGGCCAAGAAAACCCATATTTCCCGCAAACCATTGTTTGTATTTTTGGGTATCATGGGAGGGTTATTACTATTTACTATTTTGCTGATGGTTGGCTTGCCCTCCGTGACTGCTTTTTCGCCTGTGTCGCTGGCTTTAGAAGATGTGACAGGTACGGCTCTCAATTGGACAGGAAAAATCTCCACACAAGTCACCCAGCCTATAGGATTGTATGTACTCGTGATCGTCAATGCCCTGCTGGTATTGACGCTTATTAATCAGCGACTTTTGTATCCCTATTTTGTCAGATACTGGGCTTGGAAAGGATAAGCTGTAAGATGTTTTTTTAGAATGGTTGATGATCAAATGCTTGAATGGTTTCGGTGTTAGATTGCAAATTCACACAGCCACAAAAGGGTAAGTTTCTTGTTTAACTATCTGATAGTCAATTGTTTGATAATATAAGCTAATGGTGATTAAGTACTTGTTAACCTTTGTCTACATGCGTAACTATCTGATCTATTTTCTGTTTTGTGTAAATATATGCATGGCTCAGACCAGTAAAGTACAGGAAAGCCTGCCTATGTCTAGTAAGCTTCTGGGTCGGGTGGTTCGGTATTCGGTTTATTTGCCGGGAGGTTATGAAACGTCCCAGCGACGGTATCCAGTGGTGTATCTGCTGCATGGAGCTGATGGCGGCGAAACCGACTGGGTGGAAGCAGGAAACATGCAACAAACCGTAGATGCAGGCATTGAACAAGGCAACCTGCCGCCCATGATTGTGGTAATGCCCGATGCCGACAACTCGTATTATATGAACAATGTAAAAGGCAGTGTGCCATACGAAGATTTTTTTGTGCAGGAACTGATTCCATTGATAGACTCTACCTACCGAACCCGTGCCAAACGTGACTATCGAGCCTTGACGGGGCTTTCAATGGGCGGATATGGCTCCCTGATGTTGTCACTGCATCATCCGGAGTTGTTTGTGAGTTGTGCGGCCCTGAGTGCCGCTGTCTTTACCGACGAGCAAATAGTAGGTATGAGTGAGGAGTTCTATAATCCCCGTTTTGCCGATTTGCTGGGAGCAGGAAAAGGCCAGAGTCGCCTGACACCCCAATGGAAAAAATACAGTATACTGGAAATGGTCAAAACCTACCCGGAAGAAAACCTGAAAAAAGTAAAAATCTACCTCGACTGTGGCGACGATGACTTTTTGACTCGGGGCAATTGCATGCTACATCTGTCTCTGACTGACCGCAAAATTCCGCACCAATACCGGGTACGTGATGGAGCTCATACCTGGACGTACTGGCGTACTGGTTTGCTGGATGCCCTGAAATTCCTGTCTGAAAGCTTTCGGCGGTCGTGAAAATGAGCTTCAGAGGATGCCCGACAAGCTGCAAATAAAAAACCATATGACTGCACGTTCAAAGCATATGGTTTGAACGTCATTCTTGGTAGAAAAATAGAAAAATGATTGATTTTATGCATTGAAAATCTTTTCTTTGCACATCTGAGCGTGAGACAGGTGAAATGCCGCTACAATTTCCTGCAATATTTTACTCTTTCAAAACCTCCTGATTGTGCGTTTCGATTCGTTTGGAATCCTCATTATTCGTAAAACCTAACCTTTTTTGTATGCAAATTGAACCAAGAACTGTAGTTTCCCTAACATATGAACTACGCGTAAATGACCAGGAAAGCAATGAGCCTGAACTGATCGAAAAAGTAGAATCAGACCAACCACTAGTATTCCTGTATGGCATTGGCAACATGCTTGAAAAATTTGAACAAAACCTGTCTGGCATGAAACAAGGTGAAGCCTTTGCTTTTTCTCTGAATCCTGAAGAAGGTTATGGAGAAGTCAATGATGAAGCAGTAGTACCGTTGCCAATGCAGATTTTCGAAGTAGATGGCGTGGTAGATACCGAAATGGTCAAAGAAGGAAATCTACTGCCCATGATGGATCAGGATGGAAATCATATGCAAGGCCGCGTACTCGAAATAACTGGAGAAACAGTACTGATGGACTTTAACCATCCGCTGGCAGGGATGAATCTGCATTTTAGCGGTAAAATTATAGGTGTGCGTGAAGCTACCCTCGAAGAACTGACACATCGTCATGTACACGGACCCGGTGGCCATGACCACTAAGTCAATCGTATACGTATCGTGACTACATAGACTGTTTTTCTGAATATTTTTTGTATAGGCTAAAAAAACATTCATAGTCAGAGATTTCTTTTAGCCTATACTTTTTGCTGGCAATTAGGGTAAAGATTGTATAAGGTAACTATTGTCAAGTTGTTATATTTATTTTATCCCTGTTCTGCTCCAATGTTTTTAGCTCGTTTGTTTCTTTTGATCTCAACCTCTTTTTTGAGTAGTCATTTCAGCATGACTCAGAATAATTATCCCGTTATTGGGAAAATTACGCGTCTGGATCCTCGTCTAGACAAACTCATAGATATAACTACCCGGCCAGAAGTATTAGCATCGGGTTTTATCTGGTCAGAAGGCCCTGTTTGGATAAAAGAAGGTGGCTATCTGCTTTTCAGTGATGTACCCCAGAATACCGTGTTTAAATGGAAGGAAAAAGAAGGCCTTAGTGTGTTTCTAAAACCTTCAGGCTACACTGGAACTGGAAAATATAGCAATGAACCTGGCAGCAATGGCCTGACTCTCAACGCCAAAGGAGAACTAGTGTCTTGCGAACATGGAGACCGCCGTGTGTCTGCCATGCCACTGGTAGGCGGAGGCAAACGAACCCTGGCCGATAACTACCAAGGCAAACGCTTCAATAGCCCTAACGATGTAGTGCAGAAGTCGGACGGCAGCTATTACTTTACTGATCCTCCGTATGGTTTGCCCAAACAAGAAAATGACCCTACCCGTGAACTGACTGCCGCTGGTGTGTATCGCATTGCTCCGGATGGCAAGGTGACAATGGTGGTTTCTGACCTGAACTGGCCCAATGGTTTAGCCTTTTCACCTGATGAGAAACTATTATATGTCTCTCAGTCTGATCCTAAAAAAGCCGTGATTATGGTCTATCCAGTATTAGCTGATGGGAGCTTGGGCAAAGGTAAGGTGTTTTTTGATGCAACTTCTTTTACGAGCAACATGACTGGTCTTCCGGATGGCATGCGTATAGATAAAAACGGCAATCTGTTTGCCACAGGCCCTGGTGGTGTAATGATTCTGGCTCCTGATGGCACATTGCTGGGACGCATAGAAACCGGAGAGCCTACCGCCAACTGCACTTTCGGCGATGATGGCAGCACCCTATACCTGACCTCTAACATGTACTTGTGCCGCATCCGCACCAAAACGACAGGAATGGGATTTTGATGAAGTGAAACCTGTTTTGTAACGGAAAAATCTCTTACTTGTTCTTCTTACTATACTTTTCTAACGTATAATAAGGTTAAGTAAGAGATTTTTTCGTTCATATTCCTGTCCTTTGCTGAAGAAACTGAGTTTAACATGCTGGCAGGCTCATTCAAAACCCATAAACACCATGTCTACAAGGCTGGTAAACTGGATGTACTGAAGGCATCAGCTATGTATGGTGCCAATGGGGCAGGTAAGTCGAATCTGATGGGGGTATGTCGTGTTTAACAAAAAAACTTGGCAACCCAACACCTCTATATCACTACGCCCTGTCCTACTTGCGGAAAGTTTCTTTCCTAATATATTGATTTTTAGATGACTAAAAGCCATTGCTAATCTGGGAAATACTTGGTAAGGAAAGCCTCCTGGTTACCGAATGATTTTCACGCATGTGTTTTGGGTTAATTTGGTAGGCAGAATGGTAAGCAAAGGATTGCCCGAGATGTCTAACTCTGTCAGCATTTCTAACTCACTGATTTCTGTGGGTAGGCTGGTAAGCTGTGTATGGCTCAGGTTCAAGTGTGTGAGACTCAAGAGCTGTTCGATGTGCAAAAACAGGTTCTTGAGTGGATTGCCAGACAAGTCTAAGTAGAAGAGATAGAGGAGCTTTCCCATTTCTGGTGGCAAGTCTGTCAGTTGATTATTCGATAAACCGAGCCATTCTAGATTTGTTAATTGTCCGATTGTAGCAGGTAGGATAGTGAGTTGATTATCCGTTATAAATAATTCGGTTAGATTTCGTAATTGTCCAATTTCCTTAGGAAAATGTGTCAACTGATTGCCAGATAAGGTGAGGGTTTTCAATTTGTTAAGTAATTCAATGCTGTCGGGTAGGCTGGTCAACTGGTTGTCTTTGAGTACAACTATATGTAAGTCTTGTAATTGTCCGATGGATTCGGGTAGACTAGTCAATTGATTGCCAGATAATTCTAATCGGTAAAGGTTTTTCAACTGTCCAATTGCTGAAGGGATGTGGGTAAGTTGGGTATATGATAAATCTAAAAGCATAAGTTCTTTCAACTCAACCACACACCCAGGAAAACCAGTGAGCGGATTTCCTGATGCCATGAGCCATTGTAGTTGCTGGAGCTGAGCCATTTCCTTGGGCAAAGTGGTTAGCTGATTTCCAGTCAGGATTAATTCGGTGAGTTGGGATAGTTGCCACAGTTCCGCAGGTAGTTCTGTGAGCTGATTCTCTGCCAGGTTTAACGTTTTCAGCTGGAGTAGATGCGTTAGGCTATCGGTAGGCAGATGGGTGAGTGTGTTGTGAGCTAAAGTCAGTTGCTGCAGCTGGGCAAGTTGTCTGACAGATGTGGGTAGGTTTGAGAAAGAATTATAGGACAGATCCAATGTAGTTAAAGTAGTCAATTGTTCGATCTCTTCCGGCAAATCTGTAAGCTGATTGTGTGCTAAAATCAGATGTTCTAGGTTTGCCAATTGTCCTATGGATGAAGGTAACGAGGTCAAGGCATTGTTTGAGAGATACAGGTATTTTAAGGAAGGGAGCTGACCAATAGAGGTCGGCAGACTCGTCAAAGAATTGTCAGACAAGTTTATCCATTCCATACTGGATAATTGACTGATTTCTTCGGGCAGACTGGTGAGCTGGTTGTTGGAGAGACGTATATGATGCAGCTGACTAAGTTTCCCGATTTGTGGTGGAAGGCTACTGATTTGCTGACTCTCTATGTGTATATGCGTGAGTTGGAGCAGCTCCATCCGGTTGTCGGGCAAAGAGACCTTATACTGAGTCAGAAAGTGATAGAGGATCGTAAAATCATCCAGAGACAGCCCAAACTGTTCTTCAAATTCGGCTGGGTACTGAGCTGCAAACGTTAGCCCTAGATCAAAGTTTGCTTGGTTAGGGTGGGTGAGAAGTGGATACAGGTTTTCGAATTTGCTAGAAGGCATAGGCAAGGTGTAGGTGATAGAAAATTCAAATATGTATAAATTCTTGTACTTTCTATACGTTTACTGAATAATCGTCAGATCTGTGCATGGAATGTATTTGGTAAGGCATGAAATAGTGAACTTTTAAGATAGTAAACTAATGTATCACTTGTATTTGTGTTGCTATGTAGTCATCGAACTGAAAAAAGGACGGTTTTAGCCAGAAATTGTGTACGTCTTGGAATATATAAAAAAGGCAACCCGAAGGTTGCCTGGTGTAGAGAGGTAAAGAAAACTTATTCAATCATCAAGCGTTGTACCATACGCAGGTTGCCCTGCTGAATGGTGATCAGATACATACCCGCCGACAAATGTGCCACATCCAACGAGAATGAAGGGGTAGATACCAGCTGTTTAAGCACCTGTCGGCCTGTCAGATCCGTAATGCATACCAAACGATTTTGCCTTTTCTGTTCTGCCAGTGTTATGTGTATGTTGTTTTTGGGCGATGGATTCGGATAGAAGCTAAACCCTTCGGAAACCGAGACAAGTTTTTCTGTACTCAGGGGCGTTTCTGTTGTTTGGTTCCATTGAGTGGATGCGTCTGTTATAGTAGCATTTACACCCCGAATATGTAAGCCTTTGGTAGCCGAGGAAGCATTGGTACATTGCAGGTATTTGGAAGTAGCTTTATTGAGCAAGTAGAACGTTGTATTGTCCTTGTTTACTTTTTTCCATTGTACATCGTCGCCTGTGTTAGTAGTTGGTACTAGGTATACTTGTACCGCTCCATCTACGCCGCCGTCAATAGAGGTATTGGTACATTGCAGGTAGCGGTCGCTGCCTGCATTTTTTAGATAAGACCACCCGTCACTGGCACTGACGAACTGCCATTGTGCATTCATACTGGTTGCAGTTGTGCTGGTTCCTTCTGCATAAGCTGTAGCAGTCGTTTCTTTTTCATTGGTGTATTGCAGTCGGCTTGGGTTGCCTAGATTGACAAGGAATAGCTTCTCGGAAACGGTTGGGATAATACCCACCGTACAGGTAAAGATAGAGATGCTATTGGCATCCAGCGTACGGGTAAAGGTGTCTGCATCTGTTGTGTCAAAACTGCTACTTTCGCCTGTAATGGCAGTAGTGTTTGTCCATTTGATCTGATTGATCGACGAGGTTAGTTGTAAACTTGTCAAGTTGAAAGGAACCGAGGCATAGGCAGATGAGTCATTGACTACTACCATTGTGAGGTTATTGCCTTCGCGAAAGGCCATGGTATATACACCCGGCAGGGTACTTACTGTAGAGGGGATGTATTGTTTGCCGATGACTTGCTTGGTAAACTCTTTCATAATATAGTAGGCACGTAGGCGTCGGCCTGTCTGTCCATTCTGGAAGTATACGGAACGTGTTTCTGCACTGACACCTCTAGAAGTGAGTTCAAACATGACCTCGCCTGCATAGCCAGCGGCATAGTGCAACGTCTTTTTGTAATAGGCAGTAAGGACTCCGGCAATGTCTGGTTCTACCCCAGACGTACGTCCGTTTCCTCCGGTACTGGACTCATCGTCCCAGGCTTGTTTTCCAGCGGCGGCGGCTGCATCGGCAAAGTCGTCGTATTGATCGTTGTTATTGCCCAGGTTGTGGGATGAAAAACAGTAAAAGTCATCTAGATAGCCTAATTGTTTGGTTGTATTGACAAATGTCACACCAGCAGGCAGCCCCCAAGAAGCTGGGCCAATAAGCAGTGGGACGGGTACGCCACGGCTGATACACTCACTTTTCATTTTCACATACGCATCGTGTGACCGTTGTGGAGTAACTATACTCTGCCATTCCTTGGCAGTTGCCAGGTAGCTGATCGTTACGCCGTTTTTGTGCATGCGTTCGAGGTAGTCGGCCAGAAAGATTCCAAATTTATTAACATCAAAGGCTCGGGTACCTGTAGATTGTGAGCAATTGCCACTGGTATTTTCGGCTGTACAGGCATAATCGTAGATGAAGGTAGGCAGGTTATTATGGTTGTCTTCGTTAAAGCCGTCGTAGTCCGACTTCATGGTAGCCAGAAACTTGATGTTGGGGTTGGCTTGCTTGACCCACTTCATAGACTGGATGGCATCGGTATAGAAAGCTGTGTCTTTTACCCCTTCTGTCAGCTCCTGCTTTTTGTCGTAGGAAACGCGGCAGATATTAAATGGAATATCTCCAAAGCACCACTGCATCACTTCCGCAGGGTTGGCAGCTTTGGTAATGAATGTCTGTGACCGTTCAATGTCACCACCAATAGCATCTATCTTTTGTTTGAGCGTAGCTACGTCTATCGCAATCTGTTGTGCTGACGCAGACAAGAAGGTTGCCCAAAGCAATCCGGCAAGAATGTATCTAAGGTATAAATGTTTCATTTATTTTATGTTACGACATATTTAGCAAATATAACCTAATGGAGGAAATAGTGTTGGCAACAGGTCTGTTTTTTATCACACATGTATGATAGGAAACGAAGTAGTATATAAAAAAGTATACTCACCAAAAAGGGCAACCCGCAGGCTGCCCTTTTTGGTAGTAAGGTGAAGATAGATTATTCGATAATCAGTCGTTGTTTCAGTACCTTGTTGTCCTGTTGTACCGTAATCACATACATACCAGAGGCCAGAGTAGATACATTTACTTGCGCCACAGGAGAAGAAACAGACTGGCTCAGTAACTGACGACCAGACAGGTCGGTGATGCGTACCAGGCGAGTTTTGGTTTCATTACCAGGCAGTGCCAGGGTGATTTTGTCTTTCTTGGTAGGGTTCGGATAGACAGTGAAAGAACCTTCGGCAGATGCAGTGGCGGCCAATTCTTCAGTAGCAAAGCGGGCACCGCTCACAGGAGTGTATGTCCATTGTGTCCAGTTGCTTGTTGTGTTGGTGTTGATGGCACGTACTTTCTGACCAGTTGTAGGGCCTGCTACATTTGTGCATTGCAGGTATTTAGGATACGCCTTGTTGAGCAGTTGGAACACACCATTTCCGTTGTCTACCAGCTTCCATTTTACATCATCAGTTGTGGGATTGGAAGGTATCAGGTATACTTGTACTGCTCCGTCTACGCCGCCATCAGTGGCAGTATTGGTGCATTGCAGGCGGCGGTTGATACCGATGTTCTGGATGTAGTACCAGCCATCTCCTGCGTCAATACACTTCCACTGTAACCAACTGCCTGTGGCAGTAGCTCCTGTGCCTTCTACATACGCTATGGTAGATGTCATACCTTGACTGGTATAGCGGATGCGTTTCGTTTGTCCGACGTTGTTGAAGAATATGTTGGCCGTAGGAACAACCCCATTTTCAACCGTACAGGTAAAGATAGAGATACTATGCGCATCTAGCGTACGGGTAAAGGTATCCGGATCAGTTTTGGCAAAACTGCTGCTGTCTCCTGTAATGGCTGTGCTGTTGGTCCATTTCTTTTCACTGATGCTGCTGCTGGTAATGTTTACGCCTCCCAAATGCATTGGTACAGACGTATATTGGGTAGAGTCGTTGAGTACTATGGTTACCAAGGTGTTTCCACTGCGGAAGGCCATTGTATACACGCCCGGCAGACTGGCTACGGTAGAGGCTACATAGTTTTTGTTGAGTACATTATTGGCAAACTCTTTCAGGATGTAGTATCCCCGCATCCTTGTGCCTGTCTGTCCATTCTGGAAGTATACGGAACGTGTTTCTGCATTGACACCTCTGGATGTAAGCTCAAACATGACTTCGCCCGTGTATCCAGCGGCATAGTGCAACGTTTTTTCACGATAGGCATTAATGGTTGTGGCAATGTCTATTTCCGCACCAGACGTACGTCCGTTTGATCCAGTACCGGATTCGTCATCCCAGGTAGGTTTCCCAGCCGCTGTGCTCGCATTGACAAAATCGTCATACTTATCATCGTTATGGCCCAGGTTGTGGGATGAAAACGCATAGAAATCACTGGTATAGCCTAGGCTGGCAGTGCTATTGACAAAGGTAATAGCGGCAGGCAATCCCCAGGATGCAGGTCCGATCAGCTGTGGCACAGGTACACCTCTGAGCTGACATTCACTGATGACTTTTAGATACGCATCATGTGACCGTTGGGGAGTAACCACACTCTGCCATTCTTTGGAGGTAGCCAGGTAGCTGATGGTTACGCCATTGGTGTGCATGTGCTGGAGGTAGTCAGCTAGGAAAATGCCGAATTTGTTGGCATCGAACGATTGAGTACCCGTTGACTGGCTGCAGTTTCCAAGAGCATCTTCTGCTGTACAGGCGTAGTCATAGATAAAGGTAGGCAGGTTGTTGTGGTTACCTTCGTTGTATCCTGCATAGTCCGACTTCATGGTAGCCAAAAACTTGATGTTGGGATTGGCTAGCTTGATCCACTGCATAGACTGGATGGCACCATCATAGGAAGCCATGTTTTTTACTCCTTCTGTCAACTCCTGTTTTTTGTCGTAGGAAACACGGCATACATTTAAGTTGATGTCTCCAAAGCACCACTGCATCACTTCTGATCCATTGGCGGCCTTGGTAATGAATGTCTGTGACCGTTCAATGTCACCGCCAATGGCGTCTACCTTTTGTTTGAGTACGGCGGCATTTACTGTGACGCTTTGTGCCTGAACTCCCAGTGTACTGCCCATAAGCACGACTACAGACAGGAACAAACGTGTAGTGTAGTTTTTTTTCATAAGATGGATGATTTTAGAAAGTGTACAATTTTGAGAAAAAGTTATCTTATCTGTTGCGATCATAAAGATTGATCTGTATAAATTATAAATAGTAACTTGGTAAGTTCTATTTTCAACGTAAGAAAAGGACGACTTTTCAGACACAAGTTCTAGAGGTTGTATTATAGGGATGGGGAGTGTTTTCTGGTCTTTGTATATCCATTAGGATATGGTTTTGTAGATAAAAATAAGAAATAGGTGTGTTACTATTTTGTGGTTATTAGATTTTCTGGCATTAGTCTGATAGGTGATAGGGATGGTTCGGGGAGAAATATGTGTATGGATAAATTTATTTGAGGGGGGGGGGCTTTGTGTGAGGGTAGCTCTAGGTGGTGTCCTGTAATGTAATACTAAGTAAAAGAGTTCGATCTTTTTTATTATTTATTGAAAGCATTTTTTTGCTACAGAATGTAAAATATTGTCTTTTTAAGGGGCAGGAGTTTGATGAAAGACTCATAAAAAAAGTAGACAATCCCAGATTGTCTACTTTTTTTATGAGGTGAAAGTAGTTTATTGTTAGTGTTAATTGATTACCAGATAGTTAAATCACTGCTATTCCTGAAAAAGTCTTCGCTTGGAGCGAAGACTTTCATTATTAGGTGTTTTTAATTCTCTATGTATGTGCTCATAAGCCATTAAAAGCAAACTTAATCAATTACCAGTCGTTGCGTTTGTACGGTTTTATCCTGCTGTACAGTAATCATATATACACCAGATGCCAGGTGAGATATATTTAAGTGACAGGTAGGAGATGTAACCGAGTGGGTTATAACCTGATGACCTGCCAGATCGGTAATGGTCACGATTCGATTCTGGGACTCTTCACCCGCAAGCTCCAGCGTCAGCATTTCTTTTCTGGACGGATTGGGATATACCACAAACGACGCTTTCATAGGCAGCGTATTAAAAGATATTGATTGGCGGGCTCCGGCAGATACGGCTGTTTCTGTCCATTGCGTCCAGGTGCCTGTTTTGTTGGTGTTTATGCCTCGGATGTGTTGACCAGTTGTAGCCAGAGGTGCATCGGTGCATTGCAGGTATTTGGTATGTGCTCGGTTGAGCAGATAAAACCGTCCATTGCCTGCGTCTACTTTTTTCCATTGTACATTTGTGCCTGTGTTGGTCATGGGAACCAGGTATACTTGTACAGCTCCGTCTACGCCGCCGTCAATGGTGGTGGCGGTGCATTGCAGATACCGATTGCTACCCAGATTTTTGATATACGACCATCCACTGCCGGCATCTATAAACTGCCACTGTACCCAATTGCCTGTGGCAGTAGCTCCTGTGCCCTCTACATATGCGGTGGCAGGTGTAGCTCCCTGATCGGTATACCTCATGCGGAGATTATTGCCTATATTGTTCAGAAATAGACTAGTAGATGCATTCTCAACTGAACAGGTAAAGATATGAATACTTTTGCCTTCAATGGTACGGGTAAAGGAGCTGTTGTTGGCTCTGGTAAAACTGCTGCTGGAACCCATGATGGCTGTGCTGTTGGTCCACTTTTGTTGCGAAATGGAACTGGTAATGTTCACACCAGACAATGTAAACGGCACAGATGTGTAGGGCGTGTCGCTTTCGTTGAGCACTATGGTTACCAGGTTGTTTCCACTGCGGAAGGCCATTGTATACACGCCCGGCAGACTGGCTATGGTAGAGGCTACATAGTTTTTGTTGAGCACATTATTGGCAAACTCTTTCAGGATGTAGTATCCCCGCATCCTTGTGCCTGTCTGTCCATTCTGAAAGTACACAGAACGTGTTTCTGCATTGACACCTCTGGAAGTAAGCTCAAACATGACTTCGCCTGTGAATCCGGCGGCGTAGTGCAACGTTTTTTCACGATAGGCATTAATGGTTGTGGCAATGTCTATTTCCGCACCAGACGTACGTCCGTTTGATCCAGTACTAGATTCATCATCCCATGCAGGTTTCCCAGCCGCTGTGGCCGCATTGGCAAAATCGTCATACTGATCATCGTCATCGCCTAGGTTGTGGGATGAAAATGCATAGAAATCACTGGTATAGCCAAGTGTTTTGGTTTCATTGACAAAAGTAATAGCGGCAGGCAATCCCCAGGATGCCGGTCCGATCAGCTGTGGCACAGGCACACCTCTGAGCTGGCATTCACTTTTCATTTTTAGATACACATCGTGTGACCGTTGGGGAGTAACCACACTCTGCCACTCTTTGGCTGTGGACAGATAGCTGATGGTTACGCCATTGGTGTGCATGTGTTGGAGGTAGTCAGCTAGGAAAATGCCAAATTTGTTGGCATTGAACGATTTTGTACCCGTTGACTGGCTGCAGTTTCCACTGGCATTTTCTGCTGTACAGGCATAGTCATAGATAAAGGTAGGCAAATTGTTGTGGTTCTCTTCGTTGAATCCGTCGTAGTCCGACTTCATGGTAGCCAAAAACTTGATGTTGGGATTGACTTGCTTGATCCACTTCATAGACTGGATGGCACCGGCATAGAAAGCCATATTTTTTACTCCTTCTGTCAACTCCTGTTTTTTGTCATACGACACGCGGCATACATTTAAGTTGATGTCGCCAAAGCACCACTGCATCACTTCTGATCCATTGGCGGCTTTGGGAATGAATGCCTGTGACCGTTCAATATCTCCGCCGATGGCATCTACTTTTTGTTTCAGGGTAGCGGCATTTATGGATATACTCTGAGCAGAGCCTGTAAAAGGATATGTCAATGTAAATATCAGCACACTACAGGCAATCAATTTCTGAAAGAAGTTCCTTTTCATATCTATATACAGGAGGTTATAAGTTGAACATATACACACGCAATGAGCTACAAAACGTGCTAAGAAAATCTATAAAAAAGCCCAAAAACAAATAAGATATAGGTGAGTGAAGGTAGAGAACCTGTCCGGAACAAGCCTATAGAATGTTCCATACAGGACTAATAACTGCATCTCCGCTGGTCTGACCAAGCGTGCAACCCATCATACTTAGCAGGAGCAGCCATAGATAAGACTGAATAGATAACATGTATTTTTTTTGGTACTTGAGCAAATCATAATTTAAATTTTTAGTAAGTAAGTATGTTTAATTACAAGTTTTGATAAAAATAATGCAAAAAAATGAAATGTCAATACTTCTGCTACCAAAAAAACAGTAGTATGGTTATTTTTATTTTTTATTTAATTTTTTTGGCTTAACTATAACACATTTGACTGTACCTATGTAGGCCTTGCTGAGTTAATTCTGTAGAAGGAATGGTGGAAAGTAAAAATAGCTGAAAAACAAGCTATTTGATTGATGTGATAGCTTTGGTTTTCAGGATGTGAGATAAACTTGTCAATCGAAGCACACTTGCATATGATTGGAAATGCATTTTTCTAGAATGATTTTTTTGGTGAAAAAATAATATTTCTTTGCCTGTAGCATCTTTTATATAAAACAGCCGAGAAGCAATGGGAGAACCGGTAAATCTAAATCGGTCTTCCTCTGATGAGAAGATTGTCGGCGAGAGAATACAGTAGGCTAAATATAGAATCTTGTCTAGAGAGATATTTGTTTAGCATAATGCTTCTGGATGACTATTTACTTCTGATAAGTGGGTTTTTTATTGACCTAAATAGGTGACGGTTTTTGGGGTCAAGTATGTCAAAACGAGAACCATAAGTATTTATTTTTGAAATTATTTTTATATAAAACTTTTTATAATCAAAAACTATGCATACCTTTAGCCTATAACTTTAAAAAAATATCATTCAATGCAATCAGGTACAGTAAAATTCTTTAATGAAACGAAAGGATTCGGCTTCATTAAATCAGATAGTTCTAATGAAGATATCTTTGTTCATGCTTCAGGATTAATCGACGAAATCAAAGAAAACGATCACGTGACTTTTGAGGTAGAAAGAGGCAAAAAAGGCCTTAACGCTGTTAACGTTCAACTAGCGTAAGTATACCTGCCTTATATATAAGGTAACGTATGGTAAATCTTAGTGTAAAACCCCTTTCTAAAGGGGTTTTACTTCTTCTTACGTCACCTTATATAATTTGATCCTACCATATATCATATATATAGTTTTTTCTTGTAGGTGATTTTTGGAATACCCTACCTTGTGCATTCCCCACTACATCTTAACACTAGTCTTTTCTGAAAAGACTAGCTATGCTTTTTTCTGTGTACCACATATTCCCTGAATTGCTTCTTCCTAAAACCTTTTCATCTATTAGGTAGTCTATAAATTTTTCAGGTCTAAAATATCCCAAAAAGTCTGTTTTGACGGATGATTGCATGTAATAAGTATTTTGATCATCAAAAAAAACGCCAACCTGAAACCTGCAATTGCTCCCCCCGCATTAGCCATATCCATTACCCTAAAATCAATGAGATCGTCAAACAGACCTGTCAGGAGTTTGGCATCAGCTACCTAGAATACCCATCTATGTACAAAGCTTTTGCTCACATCTGACGCTATGAGAGCAGTATAATGCGTAAAAAAACGTTTTATTGCTAAACCATCCAATCCTGTTTTAAAACAGGTCTTTAGGTACAGTTCTGTAATTTTAGACAATGGAATGATTGATTATTGGGTGATGGTTTAATTTTATTTGTCAATAGGTAGTGAAAGCCATTTCTTTTTTTCTTTTTTTTGCTTCTCAATATAATTGATGTATCGTGCTGTGTCTGTTTTGGCCACATCAGTCAGATTGTATGGTTGATCGACGTTAGTTTTCTAGAAAATGATGGCTTCTAGCTCAAATAAAATAGACTTGCTCTTGACTGATAATCAATTATTTGCTAAAATAAAATTAGTTGTACTGTGCAAATTTACGCCAATGATTGCTTAAAGTAGTTTACGTATAGAAATAAAGCACAGTATAATGTATATATGCATAGTTTAGGTGTTATTTATGTGATTAACAAATAGAAGTAGGTCTCATGCTAAAATATAAGATTATTACCCTGTTTTTTTCGGTCAAGATGCTGCTCTGCAACTGCCACTATGAGAAACGAGAAAGTAGGTTTGACAAAGGTACGTCTTCATACAAAGTCACCCGAATGGGCAAACTGCCGCCTGAGATATCCGAAAGTTCTGGATTGGCCATTAACCGAGCCAGACAAACCTTCTGGACACACAACGATGGTGGAGATGACCCGGCCCTTTTTGAGATTACCGAACATGGAAAGCTGCTGCAAAAGATTAAATTACCCAACCTGAAAAACAACGACTGGGAAGACCTGGCTCAGGATACTGCGGGAAACTTGTATGTAGGTGATTTTGGCAACAACAACAACCGACGGCAAGATCTGTTTATTCTGAAACTGAATACAGAACACCCAGAGAAGTTTGACAGTATCCGGTTTCAGTATGCGGATCAGAAAGCCTTTCCGCCACCTGAAAAGGAACGTAACTTTGACTGTGAAGCCTTTTTCTGGCATGCCGACAGCCTGTATCTGTTTTCCAAAAACCGAGGCGACCGCCATGTGAAAATGTATGTCCTGCCCGACAAACCGGGTACATATCAGGCCCAGATTCGAGGTACAATTAAGCTAAAAACCATGGTCACCGCAGCCGATATTAACCCGAGCCATACACAGTTTAGCTTGTTGAGCTATGGAAAAGTCTTCATTTTTGATATTAAGAACCCTGCGAATCTGTTTCAGGAGCCGGCCTTGTGTGTGAAAATAGCCCGCAGCCAGGCAGAGGCTCTGGTTTATATCAATGATACCGACTTTCTGATTACCAATGAACAGGGAAAGATATATAAGGTAGTCCGGAAAAAATAGCTCATCGATGAAACGGATTTTTAGATTACACAGATTTTGTTTCACCGCAAAGGAGCAAAGAGGCTAGGAAAAGGACTCCATATCTATTTTTCCTAGCCTCTTTACGCCTTTCGGTGAAAAACGTACTCATTTACTCATTTACTCATTTACTTCTTTGCCCACCCCGATAGGTATTTTTGACTCAGGTATTGGTGGTATGACTGTTGCCCATGCCGTGACACGAGCTTTGCCGCACGAGTCTATTATGTATTTTGGCGACACGGCCCATTTGCCCTATGGCGACAAGTCGGCGGCGGCCATTCAAGCGTATTCGGTCAAGATTTGTGATGTACTGCTTCAGCAGAAATGCAAACTCATTCTCATTGCCTGCAATTCGGCCTCTGCTGCTGCCTATGAACTGGTGAAAGAATACGTAGGTAGTAAGGCCCGTGTACTGAACGTCATTGATCCGGTGGTGGCATATGCTGGAGAGCACCTGGCCGGACAAACCATTGGACTGATTGGTACCAAACAAACCGTATTCTCAAAAGTATACGACCAGAAAATCAAGGCGTTGCGAAAAAAGATTGTATTAAAATCTCTGGCCACGCCACTGCTGGCTCCCATGATTGAAGAAGGTTTTTTTAACAATACCATTAGCCAGAGTGTCATTGAAACCTACCTGTCTGATGCCCATCTGCAAAACATCCAAGCCCTGATTCTGGGGTGTACACATTATCCGCTGATCAAAAAAGAGATCAATCAGTTTTACGAAAATGCTGTTTCGGTCATTGACTCGTCCGAAATTGTGGCAGAGGCCGTTCGTAAACAGCTGCTGGCTGATAATCAAACACAAACCGAAGGCAAACCGTCGCATACCTTCTTCGTCTCCGACTTTACGGCCTCGTTTGAGGCTTCAACCAAGCTGTTTTTTGGGAAAAAGGTGCATTTGGAGCAGTATCGACTATGGGAGTAAAATCAGCTGTCTTTGGAATGAGTAATTTTACAGAAGCATAACATTTGCCACACAAAGAATCAGTGCATACGAGCTATTTTTACAAAAAAAATGTATATTGTAAGGTTCTTTTATCTGATTTGACTATGCGAAATATCTGTGTTTTTTGTGCCTCCAGCTTAGGCGATAATGAAATATATGCCCAGACAGCCCGTACAGTGGGCAAAATGCTGGCCGAAAATGGCATCCAGCTTATTTACGGAGGTGGTAATGTAGGACTGATGGGGCAACTGGCTCAAACTGTGCTGGCTCATGGAGGTCAGGTGACAGGCGTTATTCCTGAGTTTCTGATCCGCAAAGAAGATGCCTCTCTGACCCTGACCGAACTGATCGTTGTGGATACCATGCATGCCCGTAAAACCCGTATGGCTGAACTGTCCGATGGATTTATGACCCTGCCCGGCGGCTTTGGTACGATGGACGAACTCTGTGAGATTCTGACCTGGGCTCAACTGGGACTGCATGACAAGCCCATTGGTATCCTCAACGTCAACTACTATTACAACCCACTTCTCCAGCTCTTTGACCATATGGTCCAAGAAAAACTGCTGCGTAAGGAAAACCGGGACATGATTCTGGTGGATACCAACCCACTGACCCTACTCAAGAAAATGTACCAGTACCACCCGCCTGTAGTAGAGCAGTGGCTGCGCAAAGAACAAGTGTGAAGGGACATTTCTCAATAAAGATTTCTGGTGATACTGATTGATTGACACAGTCAATCAATCAGATAAGCAATGCTTGTGGCTATGCAGAAGCTTCTGACAGGTCTCAGATGGTGCGTTTGAAGCCTGTCAGAAATTCTTATACCCGTCAGTCAATCGTTCTGGCCTCTATAAAAACATTCCTATAGGCCTTAAGCGTTGCGTCTGAGGGCTGTAGCAACATTCATTTAGCCCTACACTGCGTCTGCCAGCAGAGAAAACGAATCATCCTATATAGGCTGCTTACAGGCAGACATTGCATCCCATTTTTCCGTTCGGTCACTCCTGACTTGTACCTGAATGCCCCAAATAAGTCTGAAGAATAAGGGTGCAAATCGTATCTATCGTCAAAGAAAGCCTTTTACCCATCTTGCAGGGTGAAACACGGTCAAAATATTTTTGAAAAAACGACTATTGACTTTGGAATTATACAAGAATACGCATAGATTTGATCTAATTTTATGGATGATAGTAACTTGTGTACCTTCACTCATAAGATTTCAAGGTTCGAACAAGGTAATCACAAGGTTTCTTTGTTGGATCCTGCCTGAGTAACCCAGGCATTTGATCGTACTCCTCATACATTTGGTTCAGTACCTACATTTTTTTTGATTTTTACCTCCTTCTCAAAGGCCAGGTATGGAATCGTATAGGTCAAACTGTACACTATAATCTATATTTATCCATTTATGTATTTATTTTTTTTATTTCTATGAAACAAATTTGCCGTTTTTTTCTCTTGGTGGTTGTACTTCTCGGACCACATGCCTATGCTACACACATGCGTGGAGCCTTTATTACAGCTGTACGTGATCAGACCAAGCCCACTCAGTATGCGTACATCTTTACACTGACCCTCTATCGGGATAGTGAGGGTGTAGACCAATCCAATGCCGAACTGATTATCAGGCCGCAAGACCATTCGGTGGTATTAGACCGCCTGAAGGCTTTTGCCAATAGTCCCCGTCGGATAGTCGCACCTAATATAGAAGAAATTACCTATACTTTTCCATACACATTTGCTGGGTCGGGTAGTTTTAGCATCTCTTTTACGGAAGCATACAGAAATGCGGATATTGTCAATATGACTAACTCCATCAATACGCCTATCTATGTAGAACTCAATATGTTGGTAAATCCAAGTATAGGAATAAATAATACCCCTTTTTTGTTACATCCGCCTAGAGACAATGCACAGGTAGGGCAGCAGTTCTGTTATAATCTGGCAGCTTTTGATCGAGACGACAGAGATAGCCTTTCTTATCGGTTGGTTGTACCACGTCAGAATGCAACCACGGCTGTGGTCAATTATCAGTCGCCGGAAACGGTAGGACTACCTTTGGGAACACCAGAATTGGGTACAGGGTTGCCTACATTTAAACTGGATCCACTGACAGGGCAGCTTTGCTGGGATTCGCCGGGTACATTTGGGATTACCAACAACGGTTTTACTGAATATGCGGCAGCTATGGTTGTGGACGAATGGCGAAAATTGGGTACTGGCAATTATATCCGAATCAGCGAAACGATGGTAGATTTCATGATCACCGTACGCAACCATACCAACAAACGTCCCAGACTGGTTGTACCCAATGATACCTGTATTGTGGCAGGAACCTTGCTAACGGCCACTATTACGGCCTCGGATCCGGATGTGAGTCAAAAGGTGCGAATTTCGTCAGAATCAGCTCCTTTCTTGAAACTGACTCATCTATTTCCCAATCAGCCCTCTGCGGTGCTTTCAGTACCCAATTACCGCCCTTTACTACCTGAACAGTATATGTATCAGGGCAATCCAGTTAGTAGTACCTTTAGCTGGCAAACCGACTGTCAGCATGTGCGAAACCAACCCTATGATGTGGTATTCAAAGCTGAAGACAATGCAGGCCCATCTCAAAAACTCTCAGATGTAAAAGTTTGGCGGGTTTTTATAGCTCCACTGCCACCTACCGGACTGACGGCCAGTGTCTCAGATGGCAAAAATATCCGTCTTGACTGGCAGACCTATACGGCTTGTTCTAAGGTATCGCAGTTGTTTATTTGGCGTACCGAAAACTGCCAGCCACACACGTTGCCTACCTGTACACAGACCGTTCCGTCAGGGTATATTCTGGTAGGTACGGTACCTGCTACCACCACTACATTTACAGACACATTTCTACAATCAGGAGCCAATTATTCGTACCGTATTTCTGCTGGTTCCAATGTATTGGCTTTCAGTCAGGCTACTACCTGCCTGAGTGTTACCACCAGCCCAACAGGACGTATTACAGCTCCGCTTAATGATGATCGGTATGATGCACCTAAAACCCTGACCATTACTGCCGAAGCCGATGTGCCAGGTGGAACTGTCGCAATGGTTGAATTTTATAACAACTTTGCCAAAATAGGCGAAGACAAAACAGCTCCCTATGAACTGCCCTGGAATTTTACGTTGCCTGGAACGTATGTGCTGACGGCCAAAATAATCAGTGCAACAGGTGTGGTAGGTACAACAGCTCCTGTGACGATTGATGTGGAGCTGGTCAATGGAGTGGAAGATGAGATAAAATATCCACTGGTGGTTTACCCGGTTCCGGCAGAAAAGATGGTTTATCTGTACCATAGCCGCAAAATCAGGAAGGTTTCCGTCATTAATCATTTGGGTATCCGTCTATTAATACCTTTCAAACAAGTAAGTGAAAACAACTGGTCGGCGGATATAGAAGGCTTGGCTGCGGGGGTATATGTGATGCAGATCGAAAACAGTATGGGACGCAAAATCACCCGAAAATTGGTGAAATGGTAGTCAGTATACAATTATAAAAAAAGACGAAAGCTGTGGGATATTTTCCTGTGCCTTTCGTCTTTTTCCTTTTGTAGTCTTATTTCTTACTGGATTTGGCAATAGCTACAGGCAGGGATCTACGCCAAGCCAGCAGTTGTGTAGCCATTTTTTGTACCCGTTTGGCTTCTAGCTTTGGGAAGAGATACAGTGTACCAGACTTGCGAAACTATGGTGATAGCATGTGTTTGTAGCCAACCTGTATTTTTCTCATCCGTTCTCCAAAAAATGAATCTGACGGCTAAAAATGAGTATATCATTGAGAAATAGATCATTTGTTTTCTGTATCTTCCATCTATGAAAATATATCATGCTTTAATGATTGGCGGACATCATACTAACTTTTGTGAAGACTACCTGCTGTATGAAAAACTGGGTTCAGACACTTGGCTGATGGCCGTGCTGGATGGTTGTACCATGGGAAAAGAAAGCTACTTTGCCTCGGCTCTGACTGGAAAATTGCTACGGAAAATTGCCCGTGAATGTTATTATCTAGACTTTCGGACACCTCTTGAACGTACGCCAAAGGAACACATACAGGCAGTCATGAAAGCCTTGTTTGCCGAACTTGTTTCCCTGAAAAATCAACTGCTGCTGTCTACCGAAGAACTTCTGACTACGTTGATGCTGTGTGTAGTAGATGCCCAGCAGCAAAAAGGGGCTGTGTTGGTTGTAGGAGATGGAGTGGTGTGTGTCAATGGTCAACTGATTGAGCTCGATCAGCAGAATATCCCTGATTACCTAGGGTATCACTTGAAGGAAGACTTTGACGAGTGGTTTGCCAAACAGCATCAATGGGTTGACATAGAGAAGTTTACAGACGTAAGTATTTGCACCGATGGCATCCTGGCCTTTGGCAAGGCAGACACCCGAACCTATGCCGTCCACAAAGATCCGATAGACTATCTGCTACACGATACCGAATTTTCGGACCATGAAAACATGCTTCGCCGCAAACTCCTATTTCTGGAAAACACCTGCGGCCTGAAACCCACCGACGACCTGGCCATCATCCGACTGATGCGTTAAGTTGTAACGAAAATGAGTATCTGTCATCCTGGAAGAATCTTCCCGCAAGCGGGACAAGTCCGTGGTCTTAGAAGCTGTTTTAACATATATTGAGATGCAGTTGCTGGTGTCTCCATATGCCGTTGTTGGCGGGGACGCCAACAACTCCCAAGGCTCGGTCTGTGCTGAACGGGGAAGAAAATTATTGCCCTTCTGGAAGAAACCTGTAGGCTGAGAGTCAAGTGTCGGAACCTCCCAAAGCCCCTGTATCATCACAAGATCCTTCCAGCAGGACGGAAAAAATAAGAAAGAATCACTCCACAGGGAATAGTTACTAAAAAGAGAATACAGAAAAAAGAAACAGCCATTTTTGAAAAATAAAAAAAAGCCATACTTTTGTTTGGTATACCCAAGACATAATGAGTTATGTGAGACAAGGATTAAAAATGTAAACTGATTATCAGGTTTTTGCCTCTGATTTTGGCCAACGTTCCTGCCATTCCGGCAAGGAGTAAAATGTTGTCCATGCAAAGGTGGATGCTTGGTTTTCAGGGTAATTATTTTTAAACCCTTGATTCATTCGATCATGTCTTATACCGATTTTGAAAAAATATTTCACCTGCTGACCAGCCCCAGCGAAGCCCACTTCCAGGCAGGTCTTTCCCTTGCCGAATCCTACCCAGCTGATTTTGAAGAATGGTTTGACCTTCCTTTGGAAAGTTTCAAAAACCTGTATCAGTTTTTGTCTGTATATTCTGCAAATTTACATACTCATTTCATGCCTGAAAACCGCATGGAGTTACTGGAAATGAAAGTGTTAGACCTGAGTGAAAAGCAACTCACGGATTTGCCAGCCGAAATTTGCTACCTTAAAAACCTGATCTATCTAAATCTTGCCAGCAATAGATTAACCCATGTCGCTCTCCAACTTTGTCAACTGACAAGCCTGACAGAGTTAAATTTGACCCATAATAAGCTTACCCATTTGCCTGCTGAAATCAGACAACTAATAAATCTGACCCATTTGAATTTAGCCTGTAATGCTCTGGTAGATTTACCTGCCGAAATAGGTCAACTCCGAAACTTGACCTATTTGGATATCTCTGGCAATGGGCTTAGTACGCTACCTGCTGAGATTGGCCAACTGCAAAACCTGACAAGGTTAGAGGTAAATTTTGAGTATATCAACAGATCATCCCAGCCGCTCTGCTATTTACCTGCTGAGATTGGTCAACTCACAAACCTGACACACTTGAGTTTAAGAGGACCATGTACTTTTACCAGGTAGGCTACCGTGATTGTACATGTATTGCAAAAAAACAAAATGGTATGTCCTCTCAAACCTTCGTATCCGCAAAAAATGGAATCTTTCAATCGTTTTAGTCTTACACCCGCTGAGATTGGTCAACTACACAATCTGATATATTTAGATCTAAGTGGAAATGGCATTACCTACTTGCCCGCCGAGATAGGTCAGCTTAAAAATCTGAGGTTTTTGAATCTGGCACTCAATAACCTGGCTCAGTTACCCGTCGAGATAGGGTTGCTACATAATCTGGAAACCTTGTACTTGGACGAAAATAAACTTACCAACTTACCTATTGAAATAGGTCAACTCAAAAACCTGCAAACTTTAACTCTATCCAGCAATCAACTCACCAGTTTACCTGCTGAAATAGGTATGCTACACAATTTGAACAGTTTATCCTTAGGCGGCAATCAACTTACCAGTTTACCTGCCGAAATCTCGCAACTTAAAAATTTGCAGGAATTATACGTATCTCATTATCGGTATTGTGTTAATCCTACGATACCTGATGAAATACGCCACCAACTCCCTGACCTGAAAATCTGGTAAAAGATAGCTTTGGTTTAGCTTAGCCGAATGGTAAAACAGGTATACTATCATTCGGCTAAAGCCGAATCTACAGTGTGTGAATTATTTCCGAGGAAATTTCTGTAAAAGTTATTTTTAAAATAACTGCCAGACCTTTATCTTGCCTGCATGAAGTCCAAACGCGAAGCCAACTGGTACGATAAAATCTTTAAGGAAAACATCGAAGCCGTCACGATGGCTTTGATTGAGAAGGTATTGCATATTCAGGTAGCTCATGCCGAAAAACTACAGGCCGACCTGCCCAAAAACATCGAACGCAAGCCTGACCAGCTTCTGCAAATTACCGATGTGGCTGGAAGTACATTTATTCTGCATCTGGAATTTCAGGTGATAGATGAGCCGGATATGGTATATCGTATGTTTGAATACCGGGCCTTGCTCAGTCGCAAATACAAGCTGGATGTACATCAGTATGTACTCTTTCTTTCCGATGAGCAACCCGAAATGACCACCCAGCTTACCCAACGGAATCTGGCTTTTACCTTTGACCTGATTTGTTTTTCACAGATTGACTATGCATTATTTCTCCGTTCTTCACAAGCCGAAGAAGTAGTGTTTGCCATTCTGGGAAACTTCGGAACTGAATCGCCGCAGGTGGTAGCCCAAAAGCTGGTCAGTCGGTTGCAGGAGACTTCTCAGGGGCAGCTGGCATTGGAAAAACACTTGGAACAATTGCGAATTTTGGCTAATTTGCGTAAACTAAAACCATTCTTAGAACAGATTATGGAATCTATTACGAAATATTTTAAACCTGAAGAAGATTTTCTCTATAAGAAAGGCGAACAACTTGGCTTGGAAAAAGGTGAGAAACGTGCATTAGAGAGGCAACAACAGGAGGTTAAAGCCATGATTCAGCGATTCTTAAAAGAAGGATTGCTGACCACACAACAGATTGCTATCGGCATTGGTGTGCCTGAAACCTTTGTAGAGCATATCAAAGCAGAGATGGAAAGGTAAACGATGAGCCGATTAGAGGCAAGAGGTAGATTCGGCTTTAGCCGAATTCAGCCACAAACACCTTCTCTCAGCTAAAGCCGAATCTACCTCCGGTTGTCGTCGTTTTCCAGCATACTCAAGTAGCTGATGTAGCGGCTTTCGGCAATGGCTCCAGTTTCGACAGCTTCCAGTACAGCACAGCCTGGTTCATGTACATGCGTACAATTGTGGTAACGGCAGTCGCCGAGGCGGTCACGCATTTCTGGGAAGTAATGGCTGATTTCCCAAGGCTCGGTATCAACAAGTCCCAGTTCTTTGATACCAGGCGTGTCAATAATAAAGGTATCGGTCTCAATTTCAAACATTTCTGCAAATGTTGTCGTATGTGTACCTTTGTTGGCAAACGACGATACTTCACCTGTCCGTAACTTCAGATCTGGAGCAATGCTGTTGAGCAACGACGATTTTCCTACCCCTGAATGCCCCGCCAGTAGGCTTTTTTTGCCCCGTATGGCTTCTCGAAGCAACGCAACATTGGCCTGTGTAACGGTAGAGGTTTGTATACATGTGTAACTCAGACTGTTGTACAAGTCCATCAGTTCTTGTTGATAGGCAAGTCCTTCGTCAGTAAAAAGATCCATTTTATTGAAAACAATCACCACTGGTATACGGAAACTTTCGGCTGTGACCAGAAAACGATCTATAAATCCCAGTGATGTACGCGGAAAGGTGAGTGTGACAATCAGCACTGCCTGGTCTAGATTGGCCGCCAAAATGTGACTAAACGCCGACTTATGCACCGACTGCCGGATAATATAATTGTCACGGGGCAGAATTTCGGCAATAATTCCGGTTTCCTGGGCAGGTTCCAACTCGTAGAGGACATGGTCGCCCACAGCAATGGGGTTGTTGACTTTCTTGTCCTGAAGCTTGACCTTTCCCCGTAACCGACACTTCACAAGCTGCTGGTTTTCAGTACGAACCTCGTACCACGATCCGGTCGAACGCATCACAATTCCTTCGGGCATGTGGCAAATGAGTGAATGAGCAAATGAGTAAATGAGTAAATATAAGGCATGTTTGTTTTGAGCTTGTCTGATGCAAAGGTACAAGAAAAATTGGTCTGAATCAGGATTTACAAGATTTTAGGATGCACAGGATTACTTTGATTCCAAAGAAAGAAGTCCTGGCAATCCTGAAATCCTGATTCAGACAATAATCAAAGTAATCCTAAAATCAAGTGAATCCCAGTTCAGACAGAGAAATCTGTGAAATCCTAAAATCCATCAAATCTGTGATTAGAATTCAATTTGCGTATGCACACATTGTCCCCAGATGTGTTGCTGCTGGAGTGGGGAAATCGGGTTTTCGTACAAATACAGGAGTTTTAACTTGGGCAACTGGAACAGGGAATCGGGCAATTTGGACAGGGAGTTTGTGTCCAGGCCAAGGGCTCGTAGTTGCGTGAGTTGGGCAATAGTAGCAGGAATGCTGGTTAGTTGATTATCCGTCAAATAGAGTTCCCGCAGCGTCGTTAACGTAAGAATAGGTGTTGGAAATTGGGTGAGCAGGTTATGGGGGAGTAGCAGTGATTCTAGCTGGCTTAGTTTGCTTAGGCTATCAGGTAAGGTACGGATCTGATTACTGCCCAGATACAACTCCCGAAGTTCGGTAAGCTGGAGTATTTCGTGGGGGAAAGTCGTAAAACCATTGTTTGAAAGCATTAATGCCCGTAATGAAGCCAGTTGTCCTAGATTTTTCGGTAACTGTGGAATCGGATTATCAGCTAGGTCTAGTACTTCCAGGTTTTTTAGTGGAAGAATAGCTTTGGGAAAATGATTCAGGGCATTGTTGTGCAAATCTAGGTATTTGAGTTTGGCAAGTTGTTGGATGTCTGTAGGTAGGGTAGCCAGACTATTATTCCCTATTTCTAGTTTTTCCAATTGAGATAGACGTAGTAGAATGACAGGAAATACCGTAAACTGATTTTCATTCAGGTTCAGTTCCCGTAGCTGTGTCAGTAGTTGTATTTCATCCGGTAAGGTCGTGAGTTGGTTGCTGTGTAGTACTAGTTTTCGTAGGTTAATCAGCTGACCAATAGAGGCTGGCAACACCGTTAGTTGTTTACGAGACAGATACAATTCTTCTACTTCCTGCGGATGCAACAAGGCCTCTTCTAGGGAATAGGCATCCCGGTTGCCTGTTCCCGCAAACGAAATAAACCCCAGCAGGAACCACCCAATCGTTATACTCAGACGAAAACCAGTCATAACTTCAGCAAAAAAATGATTTTCAGCGAAAATACAAAAGATGGACTGACAAACAGCTACTTTTGAACAAATTATCATACATCGTAGGTTTTATTTTTTCACCACAAAGGTGCTAGTAAAAAGATTAAGCCTTTCCTCGCGTCTTTTCCGTGGAAAATGGGTTATACAAGAAATGAACATTCAAAACCATGAAAAATAGCCATACCGAATCGGTACGTATTCCCCTAGTTGGCGTGAATACCACACAAGATTCACTACTGATAAACAGTGAATTAGATAAAATATCTAGCATTGACACCCATTCTGTAGATGCAGCTAATGAACAGGTGCTGGTAGACATAGACACCGAAACCAATCATATTCCACAAGTAGTTCAGGCCATTCGTGGGTTGGGATATGAGGTGGCTACCCTGCGGCAACGGATTCCCGTACTCGAAATGTCGTGTGCCTCATGTGCAGTGAGCGTCGAAAGCATGCTCAAGGCCCAGAATGGAGTGGTTGAAGCGGCTGTCAACTATGCCAATGGCTTGGCTTCAGTCGAATATATTCCTGGTATTACTTCACTACCTGCACTGAAAAAAGCCGCCCAATCTATTGGCTTTGACCTTGTTATTGAACCCGAAATTCAGCAGTCTGCTCCAGATGATGCTCGTCTGAAACGGTATCAGACACTTAAGCAAAATACCCTAGGAGCTGCTATATTGGCTGTTCCGGTTGTGGTAATCGGGATGTTCTGGATGGATTTTCCCTATGGTAACTGGATGATGCTGGCTTGTACGGCTGTGATTCTGGCTGTGTTTGGACAGCTATTTTTTCTCAATGCCTTTCGACTGGCTCGTCACAGACAAGCCAACATGGATACCCTCGTTGCCCTCAGTACAGGCATTGCCTTTGTATTCAGTGTGTTTGCTACATTTTTTCCGGAAATACTGCATCAGAAAGGCATGCATGCCCATGTCTATTTTGAGTCTGCGGCAGTGGTAGTTGTGTTTGTTTTGCTGGGAAAACTGCTCGAAGAACGAGCCAAAGCCAATACCTCATCGGCCATCCGCAAACTTATCGGGTTACAGCCCAACCAAGTCACTATTCTGACTCCTACAGGCGAAGAAAAACAGATGCTACTGGCTGCCGTGCAGGTAGGTGACAAACTTCTGGTGCGTCCAGGTGAACGGATTCCCGTAGACGGCCAGGTGTTGTCTGGAAAGTCGTTTGTAGATGAAAGTATGATTAGTGGCGAACCGATTGCGGTAGAAAAACGAGAAGGAGACATGGTACTGTCTGGAACCATCAATCAGAAAGGAAGCTTTCGGTTGATGGCCGAAAAAGTAGGCTCCGATACCCTGCTGGCACACATCATTCAACGGGTGCAGGAAGCCCAGGGAAGTAAAGCTCCTGTGCAGAAACTAGTAGACAAGATTGCGGGTATTTTTGTGCCTGTGGTGCTAGGTATTGCCGTGCTGACTTTTATAGCCTGGCAGATTTTTGGTGGCGACAATGCGTTTGCTCAGGGTTTACTGGCTGCTGTAACGGTATTGGTCATTGCTTGTCCCTGTGCGTTGGGACTGGCCACACCCACGGCTCTGATGGTAGGCATGGGTAGAGGAGCAGAAAACGGTATTCTGATTCGTGATGCAGAAAGCCTAGAACGAGCCTACCAGGTAGATGCCGTAGTGTTGGATAAAACGGGAACCTTGACTGAAGGCAAACCTGATGTGACAGATATACAGCTATTTGCCAAACAAGAAAATTGGGAAGCCATATTGCTGGCTATGGAAAGTCAGTCTGAACATCCACTGGCAGAGGCCGTGGTGCGTTACTTCCGCCTTAGGCAGGTCAAAACTGTGCAACTGGAATCGTTTGAAAGTATTACGGGAAAAGGAGTGGAGGCTCATTATCAGCAGCAAACCTACCGCACGGGAAACAGTAAATGGATGCAGGAAAACGGCGTTGATCTCTCGGAAAGTCAGGCTGTGGTACGGCTGTGGGAGCAGGAAGGAAAAACAGTCATTTTTCTGACCCAAGAAACCCAACTGCTGGCAGCCCTGGCCATTGCCGATACCCTGAAGCCTATGTCTGCCCAGACTGTGGCACAGTTGCAGAAACAGGGCATTGCCGTGTATATGCTTACAGGTGATACCTTGTCTACGGCTCAGGCCATTGCCCAAAAGGTAGGTATTTCTCAGGTACAGGCAGGAGTATTGCCTTCCGAAAAAGCCGATTTTATCCGACAATTGCAGCAACAGGGCAGGATAGTGGCCATGGTCGGTGACGGTATCAATGACTCGGAGGCATTGGCTCAGGCTGATGTGAGCATGGCGATGGGTAAAGGTTCAGACATTGCCATGGAAGTAGCCAAAATTACACTTATTGCCAGTGATTTACAGAAAGTCCCACAAGCATTGCTCTTGTCTGGACAGACGGTTCGTACTATTCGCCAGAATCTGTTCTGGGCATTTATCTACAATGTCATCGGCATTCCAGTTGCGGCAGGTATCTTGTATCCATTGACAGGTTTTCTGCTAAATCCCATGCTGGCCGGAGCGGCAATGGCTCTTAGTTCGGTGTCGGTAGTGATGAATAGTCTTCGGCTGAAACGTATGAAAAACTGATTTTTTCACCATAATATTGGTTTCTTTTCCAAAAAAGCGGCTATTCCTTTTTTGCAATCTTCAGTGGCTCTTGCCTCGGCGTTGGCAGTGGCGGCATACTGCATGGCTTCTGACAGTGGTAAGGAAGTGATTTCTGCCAATAATTTTTTGGTCCACGCCATAGACTGTCCTGAATTTTGTTCGCAGAGCATCTGAGCAAAAGTAAGGCATTCTGTTTCAATCTGGTTGGCAGGAGAAAGGTAATTGATCAGGTGCGTAGCTTGGGCTTCGGCAGCGGAGATCAGATTTCCGGTCATGAGCAGCTCACGGGCTTTGCCTTCGCCGATTTTTCGACTCACAAAGTAGCTCACAATGGCTGGAATGAATCCAATTTTTACTTCGGTATACCCAAATTTAGCTTCGGGTACACTAAACGAAAAGTCGCACACGGTGGCCAGTCCGCAGCCACCCGCAATGGCGTGTCCCTGAATGCAGGCAATGACCACTTTGGGCAGTGTGTAAATGGTCTCAAAGAGTTGGGCTAGTTGTTGGGAGTCTTGCTGATTTTCTTCAAAGGTATTTTTCTGCAATTGTTGCAGATAGTCCAGATCCGCTCCGGCACAGAAGACATTTCCTGCGGCTTTCAGGACGACCACTTTGGCATGGCTGTCGGCGGCGGCCTGCTCAAAAGCGGCCCGTAACTCACGCACTACCTCACTGTTCAATGCATTTCGTTTATCTGGACGGTTCAGGATAATGGTAGCGATACGGTTGTGTAATTGGTATTCGATGTAGGGCATGGTTTTCAAAGAGAGAAAGTGAATCGATGAAAAATAGGTATACATAATTTAAATTCAGAAAAACAGGGATGCCTACATTTCTGATTTTTACGTTATTACGACACCCATGAGAATCGTTCTGTGGCCTGTTTTTTTGTCATAACAACGTATGTTTGTATGCCAAACAAGGTTGCATAGGGTTTAAAGTAGGTTTTATATTGGGATTGAATAGTTGAAATATAGGTTGTGTCCGTGTTGTTCCAGTTAATAATGGAAAGAAGTTTAATCGTAGTGTGAGGGGTAATGTGAAAAGGGGAACAATCTTGTATTTGTGTAGCGTACGGCTTGTTTAATAAAATGGATATAAACATACTTACACTATCCAAAGATTTTTTAAATAGTTCATTGGTTCGGGCTTTGGTAATACCTTCTTTCATGTGCTTAATCTTTTCTTGAGGGTAAGTTTCATCCTGTTCTTCTACAAGTGTGCCATCACCCCAATCTTTCAACTCAATGATATAAAGAATATCAGCCTGCGTATCATACCAACATACATCGCAAACTTTAAAGTGATCTTGAATCTTTTTGTACCCTTCACAGATGACTTTACCATTTTCTTCAAACCTGAAATAATTAGTGTCGGGAAAAGTAAGGGTTATATTACTCTCTGTAATAGACATTGGTTACGCATTTAAATCTACATTGATTTCCTGGTCGAACATTCGGGCTGCTTCATCAATAATGGAGTTGGGGGGAAGAACGCCGTCTTGGAGGCTATGAAAAGAGTTTAAGATAGGTTTACCTGTTTCTCTTTGAAAATTCCAGCAACCTGTATTTAGGCCATCTCTTTTGGAACAAATAGCTAATTGCTTAATAACAAAGTAACTATGTGTGGCAATAAATATCTGAACTCCTGCTTTGCTCATCTTGACAAGCATTTCCACCATTTGTCTTATTGCATCTGGATGCAGAGCTGTTTCAGGTTCGTCCATAAACAAAATAGTTCCCCGTCCTAGTTGTCTGTTGTTAATAAGGGTTGTTAGTATGCCAATTTTCTTTATGCCCTCAGCTGTCTGCTGCATGGCAAATTGCTGATTTCCTTTTTTAAAAATAAAGGGTTGGTCATTTTGTCCGGTTTGTTCAATTTTGCCTTCAAAAAGGTCTTCTAATGAGTTATTTACCTGACTAAGTTCAGTGGCAACTTTACCTTTTGTAGTGGGTAGATTTAATGATTTTATAAGATCCAGGTAGGTATCGTCAAAACCCACTCCATAAAAATTTTCTCGGATATTTCGTATATCGGAGAAGGCAGTTAATACTTCTTTGGCAGGGACAAAAAGTGCATTTATACTCTCATTTGGAATAGATTCAACATGTTCTATACAGGTTGTAATGGTCTTTTCTGTTCTTTCACCAAATGCGTAATAAATGGGTTGTTTATATTTTTCGTTAGTACCTGTAATCGTAATATTGACATCTAGTTTTTCTTTACTACCTTTTTGAACCAAATCGCCCAAACCGTTTTTTCTGGGCATAAAAGTATCATGTAGTTTTTCTGCAAGTTCCTTTTTGAAGGAAGTGTCTACTGTTTTGCTCTTTAAACTATATATCTCTAATGCTTTGACAGTAGCGTACAGAAGTTTAAGAAGTCCTGTTTTTCCCGTATCGTTCTTTCCAATAATCACATTGATTTCAGGAATGTCTTTAATGCTCATATCGGAATGAGCCATAAAGTTTTTTATTGTTATAGAGGTTATCATTCTGTGTTAGTAAAGCTCAAAGGTGCGAATATACAATTTTATACCTGATAATTACCTAGGGGGTTTTTGTTTGTGTTGGAAATTTTATTGGTTAATGTGTTAGTTTTCAATGCTTTGTTTTTCTTTTGTGTAGTTGTTTTTAGGGGTTTAGTTAAATTTTTTTATCATATATTTAACAGGTTGTCTTACCTAGGATAAGGCAAGTTTTTTTCTAAAACATAAACAACCATAAAACAAAAATGAAAAATCTACTACCTCATGTGTGGCGTGTGTTGCTATGCAGCTTTTTGTAATTGTCGCATCTCAGGGTTCTATTTAGTCCGTATCTAAATTGTACAAGATCATTGCGATACTCAAAATTTTGCCCCTACTTTGTCAGGCTATGAAACCTATAGTGGCACTTGTACTGGCATTTTTATTTCTGATCGGAAGTTTGTTTCCTCGAACCGATATGGAAGAGGTATTCAAAATTCCGAACCTGGTACAGCATTACCTGGAACATAAAGAAAAAGCTACACAGGGTTTTAGCTTCTTGGATTTTCTGAACCTGCATTATGGCATCAACTCTACACATGCCCAAACCCATCAGAAAGAACATGCTTCTGTACCTATGTTTCATGCCCATTGTGCGGGTCTGACTTTTGTACTACCCGTAAGTTATTTTATGTGGAAAGCTATTCCAGAAGTGGTATTGTCTTCCTTGTATACCTCTTTTTATCACAATACCTATCAATACCTGTTCTCCTTTTCATTCCTGCGTCCGCCCCGCAAAAACTAAGTAGATTCGGCTTTAGCCGAATGAAGCAGCAGATAGACGCTGCTTGTACACCTGTTTCTGCATTCGGCTAAAGCCGAATCTACCTTTTCCTTTTTAGTACATCTTTTGTGTAGGCGGGAGTTTATACTATTCGTTTTTTCTATGCTCGACAGAATTATTTATTTTTCCATACACCATAAAATGGTGATTGGGTTACTGACACTGATGCTGATTGCCTGGGGCAGTTGGTCGTTGTCTCAGTTGCCCATAGATGCTGTGCCAGATGTGACCAACAATCAGGTGCAGGTGATCACGGTTACGCCTTCGCTGGCGGTTCAGGAAGTTGAACGACTCATTACCTTTCCCGTAGAGCAGACCATGGCGACGATTCCTTCCATTGAAGAAGTTCGTTCGTTTTCCCGGTTTGGACTTTCGGTGGTAACCATTGTCTTTACCGATCAGACGGATGTGTACTGGGCTCGGCAGCAGGTCTTTGAACGCCTCCAGCAAGCCAAAAATCAGATTCCAGCAAACATTGGCTCGCCCGAACTGGCTCCAGTCACCACCGGATTGGGGGAGATTTACCAGTATGTGATCCGACCCAAAAAAGGCTATGAGAAGAAATACTCGCCCATGGAACTCCGAACCATTCAGGATTGGATTGTGCGACGACAACTCATTGGTACAGAAGGGGTAGCTGAGGTAAGTAGTTTTGGTGGATTTCTAAAACAATATGAAATTGCCCTTGACCCAGACAAGCTGCGAAGCTATCACCTGACCATTGACGACCTGTTTACTGCCCTTGAAAAAAACAACCAGAATACCGGTGGTGCCTATATTGACAAAAAGCCGAATGCCTATTTTATCCGCAGTGAAGGTCTCATTGCCGATACCACAGATATTGGAGCTATTGTGGTGCAACGTACCAAAACTGGTATTCCAATTTTGATCCGAAATATTGGGCAGGTTCGCTATGGAAATGCTGTCCGCTACGGAGCCATGACCCGCAATACCGAAGGTGAGGTAGTAGGGGCAGTGGTGATGATGCTCAAAGGCGAAAATTCGTCCAAAGTGATCCGAAATGTCAAAGAACGGATTGAACGGATTCAGAAAACCCTGCCCGAAGGGGTGGTCATGGAAGCCTACTTGGATCGGACGAAGCTAGTAGATAATGCCATTCGTACCGTCAGTAAAAACCTGCTGGAAGGAGCCTTGATTGTGATTTTTGTACTGGTGATTCTGCTCGGAAACCTGCGTGCCGGACTGGTGGTAGCTTCGGTGATTCCACTGGCCATGCTGTTTGCCGTAGCCATGATGCAGGTGTTTGGTGTATCTGGCAACCTGATGAGCCTGGGAGCTATTGACTTTGGATTGATTGTGGACGGGGCGGTGATTATTGTGGAGGCTACACTACATCATCTTTACCACAAAAAAAATACCTATACACTCACCCAACAAACCATGAATCAGGAGGTGTATCTGTCGGCTATTGGCATTCGAAACTCGGCAGCCTTTGGGGAAATCATTATCCTGATCGTATACCTGCCCATTCTGACCCTGACAGGCGTAGAAGGAAAGATGTTTCGACCTATGGCCCAGGTAGTTTCATTTGCCATTCTGGGAGCTTTTATCCTGAGTCTGACCTACGTGCCCATGATGTCATCGTTGGTACTGAGCAAAACGATTAAAGCTGGACAGAAGACATTTTCCGATAAGCTGATGGTATTCTTTGCCAAATTATACAAGCCAGCTATTTATTGGGTACTAGCCCATCGGGTGTGGGTGGTGGGGACGGCAGTGGTGTGTTTTGTAGGCTCTGTGGGGTTGTTTTTTACGATGGGCGGAGAGTTTATTCCGACACTGGAAGAAGGGGATTTTGCGGTAGAAACCCGGTTGGTGACAGGTAGTTCGTTGTCGCAGACCGTTGAGACGGCCCAGAAGGCTTCTGGTATTTTATTGAAACAGTTTCCCGAAATTAAAGAAGTAGTGGGTAAAATCGGTTCTTCGGAAGTTCCAACCGATCCAATGCCCGTTGAGTCATGCGATTTGATTATTGTACTGAAAGACAAAGACGAGTGGACAAGTGCCACAAGCCGGGAAGAACTGGCCGAAAAGATGGCCAAGGCACTGGACGTATTGCCAGGCGTGTCGTTTGGATTTCAACAGCCCATTCAGATGCGGTTCAATGAGTTATCAACGGGAGCCAGACAGGATGTAGTGCTGAAAATCTATGGTGAAGACCTAGATGTCTTGGCGGCCCAAGCCCGACGCATCGGCAAACTGGTGCAGCCCATTGAAGGGGTGCAGGACTTGTATGTAGAGCAGATGACCGGACTGCCGCAGATTGTGATTCGCTACAAGCGGGACAACATGGCCGCCTTTGGGCTCAGCATTCAGGATGTGAACCGGGTTGTACAGGCTAGTTTTGCCGGAGCCTCTGCCGGGCTAGTCTATGAAGGCGAACGACGCTTTGAGTTGGTGGTACGCCTAGAAGCAGGCAATCGGCAAGGTATTCAGGACTTGGAAAATCTGTATATTTCTACACCTAGTGGCTCGCAGGTTCCGTTGGCTCAAGTGGCAGATATCGAATACAAATCAGGCCCCAATCAGATTCAGCGAGAGAATGCCCAACGGCGGATTATGGTAGGGTTTAATGTGCGAGGTCGGGATGTGGAAAGCATTGTAAAGGAAATTCAGCAGAAAGTGGGTCAGAAAATCAAACTCCCTTCAGGCTACTATGTCACCTATGGCGGTACATTTCAGAACCTGATTGAAGCCCGCCAACGGTTGTCTATTGCCGTACCTGTAGCTTTGCTGCTCATTTTTGCGTTGTTGTATTTTACCTTTCATTCGGTGCAGCAAAGCTTGCTGATCTTTACAGCTATTCCGCTGTCGGCCATTGGCGGCATTCTGGCGTTGTGGCTCCGTGGGATGCCGTTTAGTATTTCAGCAGGTGTGGGGTTTATTGCCTTGTTTGGCGTGTCGGTACTGAATGGCATTGTGTTGATTGGAGAATTTAATCGGCTAAAAATGCAGGGAAATCTCTCTATGCGGGACATTATTCTGCAAGGCACTGAAACCCGTCTTCGCCCAGTACTGATGACGGCCTTGGTAGCGTCGCTGGGCTTTTTGCCTATGGCATTGTCGCATGGGGGTGGGGCAGAGGTACAAAAGCCACTGGCTACAGTAGTCATTGGTGGACTGGTATCGTCCACTCTACTCACATTACTCGTGTTGCCGGTGTTGTATCAGCTCTTTACCAAACTGATTCCAACGAAACCACCAGAACGTGAGTCGCCAGAAAATGAGGATTCGTCTAATGCCAATACTTTCCATCCAAGTTTGAAGAGTATCATTCCCATACTACTGGTAATGGGTGGTGTAGCAGGATCTTTTTCTACTTTTGGACAGCCCACTGACACTCTTACCCGTGTGACACAGGCACAGGCGGTGGACATGGCTGTACAAAATAACCTGAACCTGAAAGCTGGACTTTACGAAGTAGATGCACAGAAAGCCTTGCAGAAAACAGCTTCAGATTTGGGCAAAACCAGTATTCAGTGGATGGGTGGACAATACAACAGCGTCCTGTTTGATCATAATTTTTCTGTCAGCCAGACCATTCCGTTTCCATCGGTATTTGGGCGGCGGGCGGCTTGGCTACAGGCCCAGGTTCAAGGCACTGAACGCAAGGCTGCTGTTACGCGAAACGAACTGGTTTATCAGGTCAAGACTACTTATGCCCAGCTAGTATTTGCCGAATCCAGAAACCAGCTTTTGTTGGAACAAGATAGCATCTTTTCGCAGTTTGTAGAAGTCGCCAAACTCCGTTATCGGACAGGCGAAAGTACGGTGCTCGAATCATATACGGCTGAAAGTCAGGTGCAGGAATTGCAGGTGTTACGGTCGCAGAACCAGGCAGACATTTCCATTCTGCAAAGCCAGCTTCAACGGCTGCTCAACCATGCTACGCCTGTAGGTGTTACCGAAACGTCGCAGATCCGGCAAGTGGCTTCCTTTGCTGTCACCGATACCACTGCCCTGCGTCAGAATCCGTCACTGGCCTATTGGCAACAACAGTATATCGTGGCCCAGCGGCAAACCAGAACCGAACAAGCTCAGCTTCTGCCCGACCTGACCGTGGGCTATTTTAACCAGTCGCTGACAGGCACACAGAATGTAGATGGTACCGATCGGTACTTCAGCAGCAGCTATCGGTTTCAGGGTATACAGGCGGGTGTTGCCTTTCCGTTGTGGAGCCGGCCGCAGAAAGCCCGCATCCGAGCCGCATCCTTTCAGGAAAAAGTAGCCGAAACCCGCCGCCAAGCCAACGAACGTACCTTGCAGCAGGAATGGCAGCAAGGCATGCAGCAGTACCGCAAGTACCAACAAAGCCTGGATTACTACGAAAAAACGGCCTTGCCTACCGCTCAGCTTATGCTGGACCATGCCCGCAAAGCGTATCGTGCTGGAGAAATAGGCTATTTGGAATATACCCAGAACTTGAACCGTGCGCTGAGCATTCGTTTACAATACCTGAATACCTTGCATCAATACAACCAAAGCCTGATTTACCTGGAATACCTGGCTGGCAATGGGTAAATTGCCCAAAACATTGCAAATGTAGGGGCGACCCTTGTGGTCGCCTGGGTGTTTACCCATCCGAACGGTTTGTAGCATCCGACATGTTTGTATGCGTATGTTCCCAATCGTTTGCGTCAGGAAAGTGGGCGACCACAAGGGTAGGCTGTCCAAAGTCTAGTAATCTTCTGTTATAATTCGAGTACTTTTGTTCTTCTAACTACTTGATTTTCAGATAAATGCTCCTTGTTCCATTGGGCTATATCTGCCATAGAAATACTTTCC
>JACCDR011083028.1_pt1 | contig 40845 bp, 38 predicted proteins | sample 7446431 | NCBI WGS metagenome assembly JACCDR01 (sample SAMN15323443, study PRJNA562643) | freshwater metagenome | isolation source: river surface water | place: USA:Blue River Watershed | collected 2017-08-17
CTGACCAAGCCGCGTTGATTTTTGTTTCGACCGAAACCAACCAAGAGCACACCTACAGCTTCCGCGAATTGCATGCCGAAGTGCAGCGCATGGCGGCCATCTTGAAAGACTTGGGCGTCACCAAAGGTGATCGTGTCTTGATCTACATGCCCATGATTGCCGAAGCCGCATTTGCGATGTTGGCTTGCACGCGTTTAGGTGCGATTCACTCGGTGGTGTTTGGCGGTTTTGCCTCTCATTCATTGGCTACCCGCATTGAAGATGCGTCACCCAAAGTCATCATCAGCGCTGATGCGGGCTCACGCGGTGGCAAAGGCGTGCCTTACAAACCATTGTTGGACGAAGCCATCAACTTGTCGGCACACAAACCATCCAGCGTCATCATGGTCGACCGCAAATTGGCGGCGTTCACACCCGTCGCAGGTCGCGATGTGGACTACGCCACAGAGCGCGCCAAGCACATGGACACCGTGGTGCCTTGCGAGTGGGTCGAATCCACTCACCCCAGCTATACCTTGTACACCTCGGGCACCACAGGTAAGCCTAAAGGCGTGCAGCGCGACACCGGTGGCTACACCGTGGCTTTGGCGGCCAGCATTCCCAATATTTACCAAGGCAAGCCCGGCGAAACCTTCTTCTGTACCAGCGACATCGGTTGGGTGGTGGGCCACAGCTACATCATCTACGGTCCACTGATTGGCGGCATGGCCACCATCATGTACGAAGGTCTGCCCATTCGCCCAGACGGCGGCATCTGGTGGAGCTTGGTGGAGAAGTACAAAGTCTCCGTCATGTTCAGCGCACCGACCGCGATTCGCGTGCTCAAAAAGCAAGACCCAGCTTTGCTCACCAAGTACGACTTGTCCACCCTCAAGGCTTTGTTCTTGGCGGGCGAGCCTTTGGATGAGCCCACGGCCAAGTGGATTTCTGAAGGCCTGAACGGCAAAGCCATCATCGACAACTATTGGCAAACCGAAACCGGTTGGCCTATCTTGACCATCTGCAACGGCGTCGAAAAAGCGCCGAGCAAGTTTGGCTCACCTGGCAAGGCTGTGTACGGTTACAACGTCAAGTTGGTCGATGACCAAACGGGTGAAGAGCTCACAGGCGCCAACCAAAAAGGCGTGTTGACCATCGAAGGCCCATTGCCTCCCGGCAACTTGCAAACCATTTGGGGCGACGACAACCGTTTCGTCAACACCTACTGGAAGACGGTGCCCAACAAACTCGTGTACAGCACCTTTGACTGGGCTGTGCGCGACGAAGACTGCTATTACTTCATCTTGGGCCGTACCGACGACGTGATCAACGTGGCGGGTCACCGCTTGGGTACCCGCGAGATTGAAGAGAGCATTTCTAGCCATCCCAACATCGCTGAAGTGGCGGTGGTCGGTGTGGCCGATCAGCTCAAAGGCCAAGTGGCCATGGCGTTTGCCATTGCCAAGGATGCTTCCGGTTTGACCAATGAAGCCGCTCACAAAGCCTTGGAAGCCGAAGTCATGAAAGTGGTGGATGGCCAGTTGGGTGCTGTGGCGCGTCCTGCCCGCGTGATCTTTGTGACATCCCTGCCTAAGACCCGTAGCGGCAAATTGCTGCGTCGCGCCATCCAAGCGGTGTGCGAAAAGCGTGATCCCGGTGACCTGACGACCATCGACGATCCAACTGCTTTGCAACAAATCAAAGACCAAATCGTTTAATTTGGCACCACGGCTGGGTTTTCGGTGGCACAATCATGGATGCACTAGGTCAATCCTGACCACAGTCGCATCTGCTAACCGGTCCAGCCGTGTCGCAGAGGTTTTTTTCCAACCAACTAATGTTCCCTGCAGGGGAACGGAGGTCAGCGCAAAATGAGTGAGACAACCGTCTATCAAGCCTATTCAGGCAATACCCATCTCTTCGGGGGCAATACCCCTTACGTCGAAGAGATGTACGAAAACTATCTAGCCAACCCAGGCAGCGTGCCAGATTCATGGCGCGAGTACTTTGACGCGTTGTCACATGTGCCCGCAGTTGATGGCTCAAACGCCAAAGACGTGCCTCACATGCCCGTCATCAACGCCTTTGCTGAACGCGCCAAAGCTGGCGGCACCAAAGTCGTCATGGCCAGCGAGAACGCTGAAATGGGCCGCAAGCGCACCGCTGTGCAGCAGCTCATCGCTGCGTACCGCAACGTGGGCCAACGCTGGGCAGACCTCGATCCACTCAAGCGCACTGAACGTCCTAACATTCCTGATCTCGATCCCGCTTTCTACGGCTTCTCTGATGCCGACCAAGAAACCGTGTTCGATACCAGCAACACCTTCTTCGGCAAGAACAGCATGTCCTTGCGCGAATTGCTCAACGCTTTGCGTGAAACCTATTGCGGCACTTTGGGCGCAGAGTTCATGTACACCTCAGAAATGGGTGAAAAGCGTTGGTGGCAAGAGAAGTTGGAAAGCATTCGCAGCAAACCCAACTTCAACTCTGACCAAAAGAAAACCATTCTCGAAAACTTGACCGCCGCTGAAGGTTTGGAGCGTTACCTCCACACCAAATACGTGGGTCAAAAGCGCTTCTCACTCGAAGGCGGCGAAAGCTTCATCGCTGCGATGGACGAGTTGATTCAACAAGCCGGTCTCAAAGGCGTGCAAGAAGTGGTGATTGGCATGGCCCACCGTGGTCGCTTGAACGTGTTGGTCAACACCATGCGCAAGTTGCCAGCCGACTTGTTTGCTGAGTTCGACCACACAGCACCTGAAGATCTGCCAGCCGGTGACGTGAAATACCACCAAGGTTTCAGCTCTGATGTGTCCACCAAAGGCGGCCCTGTGCACTTGTCTTTGGCGTTCAACCCCTCTCACTTGGAAATCGTCAACCCGGTGGTGGAAGGTTCTGTGCGCGCCCGTATGGACCGCCGCGCTGACCCAACAGGCAGCCAAGTGTTGCCCGTGTTGGTCCACGGTGACTCCGCTTTCGGCGGCCAAGGCGTGAACCAAGAAACCTTGTGCTTGGCGCAAACCCGTGGTTACACCACAGGCGGCACCGTTCACATCATCGTGAACAACCAAATTGGTTTCACGACTTCTGACCCACGTGACATGCGCTCGAGCGTGTTCTGTACCGACATCGTCAAGATGGTTGAAGCCCCTGTGTTGCATGTCAACGGTGATGATCCAGAAGCCGTGGTCTTGGCCACGCAATTGGCCCTCGAGTACCGCATGACCTTCCGCAAGGACGTCGTGTTGGACATCGTGTGTTTCCGCAAACTCGGCCACAACGAGCAAGACACACCAGCGCTGACTCAGCCGCTGATGTACAAAAAAATCGCCGCTCACCCTGGTACTCGCAAGCTGTTCGCCGACAAGTTGGCCACACAAGGCTTGGGCGAGACATTGGGCGACGACATGGTCAAGGCTTACCGCGCCGCATTGGACGCAGGCAAGCACGTGGGCGATGTGGTGTTGAGCAACTTCAAAACCAAGTTCACTGTGGACTGGTCACCCTTCATGGGAAAGAAGTGGACAGACGCTGCTGACACAGCCATTCCTATGACTGAGTGGAAGCGTTTGGCCGAGAAAATCACGACCATCCCTGACACCGTCACACCTCACGCTTTGGTGAAGAAGGTGTATGACGACCGTGCAGCCATGGGCCGCGGTGAAGTCAACGTCGACTGGGGTATGGGCGAGCACATGGCTTTCGCTTCGTTGGTGGCCAGCGGCTACCCCGTGCGTTTGTCGGGTGAAGACTGCGGCCGTGGCACTTTCACACACCGCCACGCTGTGATTCACGACCAAAAGCGTGAAAAGTGGGATACAGGCACTTACGTTGCGTTGCAACACGTGACTGAAAACCAAGCACCTTTCGTTGTGATCGACTCGATCTTGTCTGAAGAAGCGGTGCTCGGTTTTGAATACGGCTACGCCTCGAACGATCCCAATACCTTGGTGATTTGGGAAGCCCAGTTCGGCGACTTCGCCAACGGCGCTCAAGTGGTGATCGACCAGTTCATCGCCTCCGGCGAAGTGAAGTGGGGCCGTGTCAACGGCTTGACCGTCATGTTGCCTCACGGCTATGAAGGCCAAGGTCCAGAGCACAGCTCTGCACGCTTGGAGCGCTTCATGCAATTGGCCGCTGACACCAACATGCAGATCGTGCAGCCCACCACGGCTAGCCAGATCTTCCATGTGTTGCGTCGCCAAATGGTGCGCGACTTGCGCAAGCCTTTGATCATCTTCACACCCAAGTCCTTGCTGCGTAACAAAGACGCGACATCGCCTGTGTCTGAGTTCACCAAAGGTGGTTTCCAAACCGTCATTCCAGAAAACAAAGCGCTCAAAGCCGACAAGGTCAAACGCGTGTTGGTGTGTTCTGGCAAGGTTTACTACGACTTGGTCAAGAAGCGTGAAGAGTTGGGTGCTGATGACGTCGCGATTTTGCGTGCCGAGCAGCTCTACCCATTCCCACACAAAGCATTTGCTGCTGAACTCAAGAAGTACCCCAACGCCACTGAATTGGTGTGGACGCAAGACGAGCCACAAAACCAAGGCGCATGGTTCTTCGTGCAGCACTACATCCACGAAAACATGTTGCCAGGCCAAAAGCTCGGCTACTCGGGTCGCGCCGCCTCTGCGTCGCCAGCCGTGGGTTACTCACACCTGCACCAAGACCAACAAAAGTCATTGATCGAAGGCGCATTCGCCAAGCTCAAAGGCTTCGTGCTGACCAAATAAATCGTTGAATCGACACACCAAATACAGAAAGAATTGATATGGCAATCATCGAAGTAAAAGTTCCTCAGCTGTCTGAATCCGTGGCTGAAGCCACCATGCTGCAATGGAAAAAGAAGGTTGGCGAGTCTGTCGCTGCTGACGAAATCTTGATCGACATCGAGACCGACAAAGTTGTGCTCGAAGTGCCCGCACCTGCTGCTGGCGTGTTGTGCGAAATCGTGGTCGCCGATGGCGGCACCGTGGCTGCGGAGCAGCTCATCGCACGCATCGACACCGATGGCAAAGTGGGTGCTGTTGCAGCTCCCGCCGCTGCAGCACCTGCTGCTGCACCCGCCGCCGCTGCACCTGCCGCAGCAGCTGCATCCAGCAGCAAAGCTGGCGTGGCGATGCCCGCTGCAGCCAAATTGATGGCTGACAACAACTTGGCCGCAGGTTCTGTGGCCGGTACTGGCAAAGACGGTCGCGTCACCAAAGGTGATGTGTTGTCTGCTGTGGCTGGTGGTGTTCAGTCGACTGCTGCTGTCATTCCAACAGGCGCACCGACAAAAACATTGACACAAGTGGCTGCACCTGCGGTTTCTTTGGGTGACCGCCCAGAGCAACGCGTGCCCATGACACGTCTGCGCGCGCGCGTGGCCGAGCGTTTGTTGCAATCGCAATCGACCAACGCCATCCTCACCACGTTCAACGAAATCAACATGGCCCCCGTCATGGATATGCGCAAGCGCATGCAAGACAAGTTCGAAAAAGAGCACGGCGTCAAGCTGGGCTTCATGAGCTTCTTCGTCAAAGCCGCTGTGCATGCTTTGAAGAAATTCCCCGTCTTGAACGCTTCGGTTGACGGCAACGACATCGTCTACCACGGCTACTTCGACATCGGTATCGCTGTGGGCTCACCACGCGGTTTGGTGGTGCCCATCTTGCGCAACGCCGACCAAATGAGCTTTGCTGAAATCGAGAAGAAGATTGCTGAATTCGGTGTGAAAGCGCGTGACGGCAAGCTCGGCATCGAAGAGATGACAGGCGGTACGTTCTCCATCTCTAACGGCGGCACCTTCGGCTCCATGATGTCGACCCCCATCATCAACCCACCACAGTCTGCGATTTTGGGCGTGCACGCGACCAAAGACCGCGCCATGGTGGAAAACGGCCAAGTCGTGGTTCGCCCCATGAACTACTTTGCGATGTCTTATGACCACCGCATCATTGACGGCCGCGAAGCTGTCTTGGGTCTGGTGGCGATGAAAGAAGCGCTGGAAGATCCAGCTCGCCTCTTGTTCGACATCTAATCAACCTGTTTTCAATGCCCCCTCTTTGGGGGCGTTGTTCATTTAAGAGATATTTACCATGAGCAAACAATTCGACGTCGTCGTCATTGGTGGTGGCCCCGGTGGCTACATCGCAGCCATTCGTGCTGCACAACTCGGTTTCCAAGTCGCGTGTATCGACGAGTGGAAAAACGCAGCGGGTGGCCCAGCCCCAGGCGGTACTTGTACCAACGTGGGTTGCATTCCTTCTAAGGCTTTGTTGCAGTCCAGCGAACACTTTGAGCACGCCAACCATCACTTTGCAGACCATGGCATCACCGCCAAAGATGTGAAGATGGATGTGGCCAAGATGATTGCCCGCAAGGACAACGTTGTGAAGCAAAACAACGATGGCATCTTGTACTTGTTCAAGAAAAACAAAGTCACGTTCTTCCACGGCCGCGGCAGCTTTGCTGGCAAAGCCGAAGGCGGTTACACCATCAACGTCGCAGGCAAAACAGAAGAAGCCATCACGGCGAAGCAAGTCATCATCGCCACAGGTTCGAACGCTCGTGCGTTGCCTGGCACCCCATTTGACGAAATCAATGTGTTGTCCAACGACGGTGCTTTGCGCGTCGGCGCTGTGCCTAAGAAGCTGGCCTTGATTGGTTCTGGCGTGATCGGTTTGGAGATGGGTTCTGTGTGGCGTCGTTTGGGCGCTGACGTGACCATCCTCGAAGGTCTGCCCACCTTCCTCGGCGCTGTGGACGAGCAAATCGCCAAAGAAGCCAAGAAGGCATTCGACAAACAAGGTTTGAAGATCGAACTCGGCGTGAAAGTCGGCGAGATCGTCAATGGCAAGAAAGACGTCACTGTCAACTACACCAACGCCAAAGGCGAAGCGGTGAAGTTGGTGGCTGACAAGTTGATCGTGTCGATTGGTCGAGTGCCAAACACCATCGGCTTGAATGCTGAAGCCATTGGCCTGCAACTCGACGAGCGCGGCGCGATCGTGGTTGACGGCGACTGCCGCACCAACGTGCCTGGCGTGTGGGCGGTGGGTGACGTGGTGCGTGGCCCGATGCTTGCGCACAAAGCGGAAGAAGAGGGCGTTGCCGTGGCCGAGCGCATTGCGGGTCAACACGGTCACGTCAACTTCAACACCATTCCTTGGGTCATCTACACCAGCCCCGAAATCGCTTGGGTGGGTCGCACTGAGCAGCAGCTCAAAGCCGATGGTGTGGCGTACAAAGCTGGCACATTCCCGTTCCTCGCGAACGGCCGTGCCCGTGCTTTGGGTGATACCACCGGTATGGTGAAGTTCTTGGCTGATGCGGCCACTGACGAAATCTTGGGCGTGCACATTGTGGGCCCCATGGCGTCTGAGTTGATCTCTGAAGCTGTGGTGGCGATGGAATTCAAGGCGTCTGCCGAAGACATCGCACGCATTTGTCACGCTCATCCATCTCTGAGTGAAGCCACCAAAGAAGCTGCCTTGGCAGTGGATAAGCGCACTTTGAACTTCTAAAAAGTTTCATCGCTTTGCGTTGAAAAAGCCCGTTGGCAACAGCGGGCTTTTTTCATGGGCAAGGCACAATAGAGCCCTATGTCAGCGCACAAACCTGTTTACCAAAATTACCTGAAAGAACTCGAAGTTCGTGGCTTTCAAAGTGACCCTGCCCAATTGCGTGCCATCGAAGCGCTAGAGCGCTGTGCCGCTGAGTGGGATGCGTACCGTGAGAAGCGATCGAATTCCTTGAAGAAGTTGGTGAACCGTCCGAGCATTCCGAAAGGTGTTTACATGTTTGGCGGAGTGGGGCGCGGCAAGAGCTTTTTGATGGATTGCTTTTTCGAGGCGGTCTCTATCAAGCGTAAAACTCGTTTGCACTTTCACGAATTCATGCGCGAGGTGCATCGTGAGCTGCGAGACCTACAAGGCACGGTGAACCCACTGGATGTGCTCGGCAAAAACATTTCCAAGCGTTACAAACTGATTTGCTTTGATGAGTTTCATGTGGCGGACATCACCGACGCGATGATCTTGCATCGCTTGCTGGTGTCCTTGTTTGACAACGGCGTGGGCTTTGTCACCACGTCGAACTTTGAGCCTAGTGGTTTGTACCCGAACGGCTTGCACCGTGACCGCATCTTGCCCGCGATTGATTTGCTCAACGAGCGCATGCAAGTGCTCAACGTGGACAATGGCACAGACTACCGCCGTCGCACGTTAGAGCAAGTCGATTTGTATTTGCAGCCGCTGGGTGAGGCGACCGATGCCAAGATGACGGATGCGTTCAACCGCTTGGCTGAATGTCAAGATGAAGATCCCATGCTGCACATTGAAGCACGCCAAATCAAAGCCCGTCGCCGTGCGGGTGGTGTGGTGTGGTTTGACTTCAAAGATTTGTGCGGCGGTCCACGTTCGCAAAACGATTACTTAGAAATCGCGAGCCAATTTCATACCGTGTTGCTCAGTGATGTGCCACACATGCCTGTGAATCGGGCCTCAGAAGCTCGACGTTTTACTTGGCTGATCGATGTCTTGTATGACCGTCGTGTCAAATTGATGATGTCAGCGGCTGTCGCGCCAGAAGCGTTGTACACCGAAGGTCCGATGGCGCATGAGTTTCCACGTACCGTATCGCGTTTGAACGAAATGCAATCGGCTGAATTTTTGGCGCTCGAGCGACGTACGGTGGATACGAGATTGACATGAAAAAAATCTGCATTATTTTCAGTTTGCTCATCAGTGGATCGTTATTGGCTGATGATGCCGTTTCTCCAAATGGTGTGCCGATCACTGCTTTTCCCTCTGAGCAAGATCGTGCCTTAGAGCGGCAGCGGTTAGATCAAAAGAGTCAGCAAATCGAAGATCAATACAAACAGGACACCAAAGACTGTTATCAGAAATTTGATGTGGTGAGTTGCAAGATCAGTGCGCGAGAGCGCCGCATAGCAGCAAGGACAGCTTTACGCAAAGAAGAGCGTCCATTCAAGGCGTTAGAGCGCCAAATCAAAACGGAAGAAGCTAAGCAACGATTGGCTGAAAGACAAAATGACGCTGAGCTAAAGCTGCGCGATGCCGAACGGGCGGAGGCGTTGACGTCTGCGAAAGAACGTTCTGATGCGAATGCACAAAAGCAAATTGACCACGCATTGAAGGGGACCAAGCGTGGTGACTATGAACAAAAGCAACGCGAAGCCGCTCAGCATCGTGCTGAAGCAGAGAAGCGACTTCGTGAGCGTGGTAAAGATGTTGCCGCGCCCTTGCCGGTTCCTGGTCAATGACCCATTCTTTGCATGATCTGGTGCAAGAGGCTTTTGCACCACTAGGTGTTTTGGCCCGAGCAACCGATCACTTCAGCCCACGTCAGGGGCAAACAGACATGGCTTTGGCTGTGGCTGACGTGGTATCACATGGGGGCAGCTTGGTGGTGGAGGCTGGCACGGGCGTCGGTAAAACATTTGCGTACCTTGTCCCAGCGTTGCTCAGTGGTGAGCGGGTCTTGTTGTCAACAGCAACGAAAGCCTTGCAAGACCAATTGTTTGCACGTGATTTGCCTCGTTTGGTTGAATCGCTTAATTTGCCCGTGCGCTTAGCTTTGCTCAAGGGGCGTTCTAGCTATTTGTGTACACATCGTTTGGAAATGGCACGGCGTGATGTCCAAATCCCTGATCGACATACGGTGCATTTGCTCTCGCGTGTGGAGGTTTGGTCATTGAGTACACGTACGGGTGATCTCGCTGAGTTGCCTGGGCTGGATGAGCGTTCACCGCTGATTCCGTTAATTACTTCCAATCGGGAAAATTGTTTAGGTTCGCAATGTCCAAAGTTTAAAACGTGCCATGTGAACGCTGCCCGTCGTGAAGCACTGGGGGCAGATGTGGTGGTCATCAACCACCATTTGTTTTTTGCCGACATGGCTGTGCGTGAAACCGGTATGGCTGAGTTGCTGCCCAGTGTGCGCGTGGTGATTTTTGATGAAGCGCATCAGCTCAACGAAGTGGGTGTGAATTTCTTGGGTCATCAATTGGGCACGGCTCAGTTGTTGGATGTGACGCGTGACCTGCTGGCTACCGGTCTGCAACTCGCACGCGGTTTGGCCGACTGGCAGGGCGTGTGTGCTGGGCTAGAGCGTTCAGCCCGAGAACTGCGCTTGATGGGCGGCAAGCGCCACAGTGCTGCGAAATTGCGCTGGACCGAAGAAGCACCTGAGGGCATTCATGCTGGTGCTTGGGCGCAATCCCTGCAAGATGTGGGCGCTGCGTGTGTGCAAGCCTTGCAAGCGCTCGACACCGTGAGCGAAATTGCACCTGACTTCATGCGCCTGCATGACCGTGTGGCAGAGGTCGCCAAACGTGTGGATGCTTTTTTGAATCCCTGTGCGCCCGATGCCGTGCGTTGGGTGGACATCAGCGCCTCGCAAATGCGTTTGATGGAAGCGCCTTTGGACATTGCCGAAACTGTGCGCGAGCGTTTGATGAAGCAGTCCGCTGTCATGGCTGAAGACACGGTAGATCAAGAGCCGCCGCCTTGGCACGATGAGCCATCTTTGGACCAGACAGCCACAGCACTTGACGACCCAGAAGCCACTCCCTTCGACACGGCCTTTCCCATGCGCCCCGACGACGATACGCGTCCACGCGCTTGGGTGTTTACCTCGGCCACTTTGGGTGATGACCCACGTTTGCGTTGGTTCACCGAGCCTTGTGGCTTAGAGTCCGCCACTGTGTTGCGTGTGAGCAGCCCGTTTGATTACCCTGCACAGGCGTCACTTTATGTGCCACGCGACATCGTGCGTCCGAACGATCCTGCGCACAGCGCACAAGTGGCGGCCATCGCCAGCGATGCGGTGCGTCGTTTAGGTGGCCGCACTTTGGTGCTCACCACCACGTTGCGTGCTTTGCGTGCCATTGGTGACGTGATGAAGCAGCAGTTGGAAGGTTCGGGTGTGGAGGTGTTGGTGCAAGGTGAGTGGCCCAAACGGCATTTGATGACCCGTTTTCGCGAGGGTGCAAATCACACTTCGGGCGGCTGCGTCTTGGTGGCCTCCGCCACATTTTGGGAGGGCTTTGATGTCCCAGGTGATGCGTTGCAGTTGGTCATCATTGATAAGCTGCCTTTCCCACCGCCCAACGATCCTTTGGTAGAAGCGCGAAGCAAACGTCTAGAGGCACAAGGACGTAGCCCTTTCAATGATTATTTTGTGCCTGAAGCCGTTGTGGCGTTAAAACAGGGCGCAGGTCGTTTGATTCGCACCGAATCGGACCGGGGTGTGCTGGTGTTGTGTGACAACCGATTGGTGACAACCGGATATGGCCGTCGTTTGGTAGCAGCATTGCCACCCATGCAACAGCTTCACACGCCAGAAGAGCTGTTGCACTCGCTTGATGCGTTACATCAAAACTTTATTTCCAAATCTTCCACCACGATTTTTTAGTGGTTTGGGTGTCAGGCTTGACAAATTTGCTGTCTGGATAGGTTGCATTCAGAACACGTTTCGTATCGTCACGAAGTTGTGTCATGCCGAGTTTGTCATACGACTGAACCATGATGTAGAGCGCTTCTTCAACTGCGGGTACATCACGAAAATCCTGCACGGTTGTTTGTGCGCGGTTGATTGCTGCGACATAAGCGCCACGTTCAAAGTAAAAACGGGCGACGTGGACATCTGAACGAGCCAGCGAGTTCTTGATGAATGCCATTCGCAATCGTGCATCTGGCGAGTATTTGGAGTCTGGGAAGCGAGTGGTTAACTCACGGAAGGCTTCAAACGATTCTTTGGCTTGTTTGGGGTCGCGCTCAGCCAAGTCTTGTTCTGCCAAGGAAGAGAACCAGCCCAAGTTGTCATTGAAATTCACCAAGCCTTTTAAGTAAAGGGCGTAATCAAGGGCTGGGCTTGCAGGGTGCAGTCTGATGAATCGGTCCAGTGTGGCAACTGCTTGAACAGGCTCATTGGTTTTGTACTGTGCCCAAGCTTTGTCGAGTTGAGCTTGTTGAGCCAATGGTGTGCCCGCTGCACGTCCTTCAAGTTTTTCATACAAACCAATGGCTTTTTCATAGCCACCGGCTGCCATCTCATCTTTTGCTTCGTTGTAGAGCTTGTCGACGCTCCATCCTTTGGTTGGATCGTAATTGCTATCGGCACAGCCAGATAAAAGAATTGCGCAAGTCATGCTTGCCGCCATGCATACCGTTGATAATTTGATTCGTAACACCACAGGTCAGCCTCTTGAAACAAAGTCAATCCATTCTATCGGCACAATCTCCTCAGAACGATGTACTGCCAGACGATGTTTTGCTCGATGAGCAGAGCGAGCTCGTTGATGGTTCTGAGGTCGAAACTCGTGAGCTTTTAATCCCTACGGAGTTGCACGGAGAGCGCTTGGATCGAGCCTTGGCCGTGTTACTGCCTGAATTTTCACGAAGCTTTTCGCAGCAGTTGCTCGCTGAGGGCTGTGTGAGTTGTCTTCAGCCGGTCTCGCGCGTGATGACCAAGGCTTCGGCAAAGGTGCGTATGGGTGAGCGTTATCAACTCATTTTGAAACCTACGCCACAAAGTCAAGCCTTTAAGCCAGAAGATATCCCGTTGGATGTGATTTACGAAGACGAAGATTTGCGCGTGTTGTTCAAACCTGCTGGCTTGGTGGTGCATCCCGCCCCTGGCAATTGGAGCGGCACACTGCTCAATGGCTTGTTGGCGATGGACCCGCAAGCCGTCATGCTGCCACGTGCGGGCATCGTGCACCGCTTAGACAAAGACACCAGTGGCTTGATGATCGTGGCGCGAACTCGCCGCGCCATGGATGCTTTGGTGGCCATGATTGCCGAGCGTGACGTGCATCGCGAATATTTGGCCGTGGCTTATCGCAAATGGGTGGGTAATCCTGTGCGCGACGTGGAGGCAGCGATTGGCCGCGACTACAAAAACCGATTGCGCATGGCCGTGGTCGATCTTGAGCGCCTACCTGGCAAAGAAGCTCACACCACATTCGAGTGTTTAAGCAGTCAAGAAGAGGCTTGCTTGGTCCAGTGCACGTTACACACAGGCCGCACGCATCAAATCCGTGTGCACATGGCGCACTTTGGACACCCGTTGGTCGGCGACTCCTTGTATGCCGGCCCCATGAACATGGGCATCGATCGCCAAGCCTTGCACGCTTTCCGCTTGAGCTTTGACCATCCCATCACCGGCGAACCTCTCCAGTTTGAAGCGCCGTTGCCTGACGATATGGTTCATTTACTGAACGAATTGGGTCTCAAACGCCCCGAATCTGCGTAAACGCGCCTCCGTTACAATACAGGCTCACGCTTGTGAAAGCGGTGAGCCCTTTGGCTCTGACTCGTGTCATGCCCCGCATGACCCTTACCAGCCTCAAGATCAATTTTTGTAGGCCATTTCCTCGACCCTTGACCCGGAACTCGCACGATGAACACCGTGGATGCCAAGCGCGTACTTGAGACCGCCCTGATTTGTTCGCACCAACCGATACAGATTCGCGATTTGCGCGTGCTGTTCTCTGACGCCTTGGGCGCAGACACCATTCGCACCTTGCTCGAAGAGTTGCAGCTCGATTGGGCACAGCGAGGCGTGGAGCTGGTGCAAGTGGCCACAGGTTGGCGGTTTCAAAGTCGCCCTGAAATGCGCGAGTTTTTGGATCGACTCAATCCTGAAAAACCGCCCAAGTATTCACGTGCCGTGATGGAAACCTTGGCCATCATTGCCTATCGCCAGCCCGTGACGCGTGGCGATATGGAGGACATTCGTGGCGTGACAGTCAACTCGCTCGTCATCAAACAACTCGAAGACCGAGGTTGGGTGGAAGTCATTGGGCACCGCGAAACTGTGGGCCGTCCTTCGCTGTACGCCACCACGCGTCAGTTCTTGGACGATTTAGGTTTGGCCTCGCTCGACCAACTGCCTGTGTTTGACAGTCAACAAGCCCAAGCCAATGCTTTTGCCCGCTTGGGGGAGGAAGACCCATCGCTGCAGCTGAACATGGCCCTCGAATCGACCGAGCCTTCAGCGGCTGTTGAAGGTGATGTTGTCACTGACGTGGCAGACCAAGGCGAAACAGCCAGCCTCGAGGTTGCTGCACAGCCGCTCAATGTCCTCACCGACGACGCTCCCATTTTTGAACTTTCCTCACCCAGAGACCCCGCCCCAACCGGCGATGACACGCATGAACACTAAACACCACGACCTGGGTGGCAAGCCAACCGAATCACACGACGAGTTTTTGGACGACGATGACACTGCATTTGACTTTGACGACGTCGTTTCTGGCGAGTTTGATGCCGAGCTGATTCGCGCCGAAGCCGCCCCCGAAAAGCGCGTGCTCTTGCCGCAACCCGAATCGCCGAAGCTGCACAAAGTTTTGGCACAGTCGGGTTTGGGCTCACGCATCGAGATGGAGCGCTTGATTGCTGAAGGCCATGTGGCTGTCAACAACGAAGTGGCCCATACCGGCCAGCGTGTGCAGTTTGGTGACCAGATCAAGGTCAATGGCCGTCAACTCAAGGTGCGCATTGCGCCACCACCACCCCGCGTCATTGCGTACCACAAGCCTGCGGGCGAAGTGGTGACCACAGATGACCCACAAAACCGTCCCACGGTGTTCCGTCGCTTGCCACGCCTGTATCAAGGCAAGTGGCAGTCGGTCGGCCGTTTGGACTTGAACACTGAAGGCTTGTTGCTGTTCACCAGCTCAGGTGAATTGGCGAACCAGCTGATGCACCCACGCTTTGGTTTGCAACGCGAATACGCGGTGCGCTCGCTGGGCAAGCTCAGCAAAGATCAAAAAGAACAACTCATCACCGGCATTCAATTGGATGACGGTCCCGCCCAATTCGGTTCGATCGAAGAGGGCGGTGGTGAAGGTTCGAACTGCTGGTACCGCGTGACCATTTCTGAAGGCCGCAATCGCGAAGTACGTCGCATGTTCGAGGCTGTGGGCCACGCCGTGAGCCGCTTGATTCGTATCCGTTACGGTGCCATGGTGCTGCCACGTGGTTTGAAGCGTGGCGCATTTGTAGAGCTGGGCGAGCGTGACATTCGCGCTTTGATGGAAGCCGCAGGCGCTGAAGCCCCCATGCAAAGCGGCCCATCGCGCCACGACCGCAGCGAGCGCGCCAACAGCCGTCGCCGTGGCAACAGCGTGGGCCCACGCCCATCCACCCCACGTGCGCCTGAAGAGCGCAGCGGCCCCGAGCGTTTGGTGCGGACCGAACGTCGCCGTGGTGGCAAACAAGCCGAGCGCGCCCAACAGCCTGATCCGATGCAAACCTCGGTGGGCTACATCGGTGCTGACAGCTATGCCATCGAACGTCAACGCAAAAAAGATGGCCAAAAGGCCTTCAAGGCAGGCTTGGTGGGCGGGTCACGTCCGTCTGGCAATGCGCCACGCCGCGGTGGCTCGGCAGGCGGTAGCTTTGGTGGTGGCCGTTCAGGTGGTGGCTCTGGTGGCAACCGCGGCCGAGGCGGCCGATAAATCACAGCGACGGTGCAGCAAAAACGCTGCCTTATTCAAGGGAAATCCCTTGAAGAGGTTAAAATAGCGGGCTCCGCACCTTGCGAATAAAAATTTCAATCACAGTCAAAACAGGGAAACTCCAAATGACCGAACGTACTCTCTCCATCATCAAGCCAGACGCAGTTGCTAAGAACGTCATCGGCCAAATCTACGCACGTTTCGAAGCCGCTGGCTTGAAAGTGGTGGCCGCTCGCATGGCTCACTTGTCACGCGGCGAAGCTGAGCAGTTCTACGCTGTGCACAAAGCACGTCCTTTCTTCAAAGACTTGGTCGACTTCATGGTCTCTGGCCCTGTCATGATCCAAGTGTTGGAAGGCGAAGGCGCGATTTTGAAAAACCGTGACCTGATGGGCGCAACCAACCCCAAAGAAGCCGCTCCTGGCACCATCCGCGCTGACTTCGCTGACAGCATCGATGCCAACGCTGTGCACGGTTCTGACGGCCCAGATACAGCCGCTGTTGAAATCGGCTTCTTCTTCGCCGGCATGAACGTTTACGGTCACTAAGAGGCACAAGGCGCTGCTGGCAACAGCAGGGCCTGAGCAAAAAAATGACGGCCAACCTGCTTGATTTTGATCTCGACGGTTTGGCCGTTTTTTGTGAGCGCTTGGGCGAGAAACGCTTTCGCGCCACACAATTGTTTCGGTGGATCCACCAAAAAGGCGCACAAGACTTTGATCAGATGTCTGATCTCGCCAAGTCGCTGCGCGAAAAGCTGAAGACCTGCGCACAGGTTCAGCCACTCACCCCCATTTCTAGACACGACTCCGCTGACGGCACCATCAAATGGTTGTTCGATGTGGGTGACGGCAACGCCGTGGAGACCGTGTTCATTCCCGAAGACGACCGTGGCACCTTGTGCGTGTCGTCACAAGCCGGTTGTGCGGTGGGTTGCCGGTTTTGCTCAACAGGGCATCAAGGCTTCAGCCGCAACCTCACCACCGGCGAAATTTTGTCCCAGCTGTGGTTTGCCGAGCACACGCTGCGCAAACAGTTCAACACCACCGAACGCGTCATCTCCAACGTGGTGATGATGGGCATGGGCGAACCGCTGCAAAACTACAGTGCCTTGGTGCCAGCCTTGCACTCGATGCTGGACGACCATGGGTATGGTTTGTCCCGCCGCCGTGTGACGGTGTCTACCTCGGGCGTGGTGCCCATGATGGACCGCTTGGGCGAAGACTGCCCCGTGGCATTGGCCGTGTCGCTGCATGCGCCCACCGATGCCTTGCGTGACAACTTGGTGCCGCTCAATCGCAAATACCCTTTGCATGAGTTGATGGATGCCTGTCGTCGCTATTTGGCGCATGCGCCGCGTGACTTCATCACGTTTGAATATTGCATGTTGGATGGTGTGAACGACCAACCAGAACATGCGCAAGCCTTGATTGATTTGGTCAAGCCCAAACGCGGCTTGGGCGAACCCGTGCCTTGTAAGTTCAACCTCATTCCCTTTAACCCGTTTCCAGCATCGGGCCTCACACGATCTAACGCCGCCACGGTCAAAGCGTTTGCTGCGCAACTGAGTGACGCTGGCATCATCACGACGGTGCGCAAGACGCGGGGTGACGACATTGATGCTGCTTGTGGCCAACTCGCGGGTGATGTGAAAGACCGTACCCGTGTGGATGAGCGCATCGCCAAGCAGCGCGTGATTCCGCTCACGCAGGTGTCGTCATGAGTCTTTGGCGTTTGATTGTGTGTGTGTCCGTCATGTGTGTTCTAAGCGCATGCGGCTCTGCGACTTTTCAGCTAGACGCGCTCACGCAAGCACAGCCCAGCGCCACACGCGAACGCGCCATGCGTCGCTTGAGTTTGGCCACGGCGTATTACGAACAAAACCAAACAGAAGTGGCACAGCAAGAAGTCCGCGCCGCATTGCAAATCGACCCGCAATTTGCCGAAGCCTACAGCTTGCTCGGGTTGATACACCAACGTGACAACGCGCCCAAATTGGCGCAGCAAAGTTTTGAGCAAGCGCTGAAGTTGGCTTCGGAGCCACCTGTGTATCCCGCGGAGTTGGGGGCGATTCAACACAACTACGGTTGGTTCTTGTGCGAACAAAACCAATTCGTTCAAGCGCAAGCGCAGTTTGCCAATGCCTTGTCCCAGCCCAATTACCGATACGCCGACAAAACCACGAAAGCTGTGGTTTTGTGCCAGCAGCGTGCCTCAGCACAGGGCTCTGCAAGCCATCGCAACAATTGACCTCACCTTCTTTTTGACACCGAATGACTGAAGACACCACCACATCGACCAGCCCCAGCACCACAGCGGGGGCTCTGTTGCGTCAGTACCGCGAAGCCCAAGGCTTCAAGCTTGATGTGTTGGCGCAAGCCCTGCGTGTGTCATCCGTCAAATTGCAAGCCTTGGAAGACGACCGTTTAGAGGATTTGCCGGATGCCATGTTTGCTCGTGCGTTGACCTTGGCGGTTTGTCGTCAACTCAAGACCGATGCAGCGCCTGTGCTGGCTTTGTTGCCAGGTCAAGATGTGTCGCGTTTGGCTGCTAAAAATGAACGTGGTTTGGACTTCCCTTTGGATCGTCCTTCGTTCTTGCCGCAATCCAGCTTTGTGGTGGTGGTGCGTTTGTTCACGCCCATGCGTTGGGCCGCATTGATGATTTTGGTTTTGGCTTTGATGATTGGTTTTTGGCCGGAGCTTCATGGGTTGTTGGTGTTCAAAGATGCGCCTGCCTCAGGCGAAGTGGTGGTGCCTGTGGAGTCCTCTGCGGTGGCCTTGCCTTCTACAGAGGCTCCTGCCTCTGCCATTGACAACGTGTCTGGCAATATGGTGGTCACCACCGTGCAATCTGCTGCGGTAGCTGCACAAGCAGCAAATGGCCAAGTGCCCGCCGCCAGTGCCCCAGGAGCCGCTGATGGCAAATGATGTTTTGACCCAAGACAGTGCCTTGTCGTTGACGCACGGCATTGCTTTGTCGCAACCTAAAGCACGTCGCAGCTTGCAAGCGCGCGTGACATGGGGCGACCATGTGGTCACTGTCGGTGGCGATGCTCCAGTGCGTGTGCAGTCCATGACCAATACCGACACGGTGGACGCGATTGGTACGGCCATTCAAATCAAAGAGCTGGCCTTGGCAGGTTCAGAGCTGGTGCGTATCACGGTCAACACGCCTGAAGCCGCGCAAGCTGTGCCGCATGTGCGTGAGCACCTCGACAAGATGGGCATCCACGTGCCGTTGATTGGTGACTTTCATTACAACGGCCACCGTTTGCTCACCGAGTTTCCTGATTGCGCGCAAGCTTTGTCGAAGTACCGAATCAACCCCGGCAACGTGGGCAAGGGCGACAAGCACGACAAGCAGTTTGGCCAAATGATTGAAGCGGCCATGCGTTACGGCAAAGCCGTGCGCATTGGCGTGAACTGGGGCAGCTTGGACCAAGAGTTGCTCGCCAAGTTGATGGACGAAAACGCCAAGCGTGCGCAACCGTTCGATGCCAAGCAGGTGATGTACGAAGCGCTCATCACCTCGGCCATTGACTCGGCCAAATTGGCGCAAAGCATGGGCATGAAGCCCGAGCAAATTTTGCTCAGCTGCAAAGTCAGCGGTGTGCAAGACCTGATTGCCGTGTACCGCGAGTTGGCCCAGCGTTGCAACTACCCTTTGCACTTAGGTCTCACTGAAGCAGGCATGGGCACACGCGGCACGGTGGCGTCCACCACCGCTTTGTCCATCCTGTTACAAGAGGGCATTGGCGACACCATCCGCGTGTCGCTCACGCCTCAGCCCGGTGAAGCACGCACGCAAGAGGTGGTGATTGCCTCTGAAATTTTGCAAGCTTTGGGTCTGCGCACTTTTGTGCCCAGCGTGACCGCATGCCCTGGCTGCGGTCGCACCACCAGCACCACTTTCCAAGAGTTGGCCAAAGAGATTGACGATTTCTTACGCGCGCAAATGCCCGTGTGGCGCAACCAATACCCAGGCGTGGAAAGCCTCAAGGTCGCGGTGATGGGCTGCATCGTGAACGGCCCCGGCGAGAGCAAACACGCCGACTTGGGCATCAGCTTGCCAGGCACAGGCGAAGCGCCTGCAGCGCCCGTATTCATTGACGGCGAAAAAGCCATGACTTTGCGCGGTGACAACATCGCGCAAGAGTTTCACCAGATTGTTGAAAACTACATTGAAAAACGCTTCGGCCAAGCCAAGGCTTGAGCCGTTGACGCTAAGCAACCACAGAGATCGCGGATGACCGAGAACAACAAAAAATCCAAACCCCAAGCCCTGACTGCTGTCAAGGGCATGAACGATTTGCTGCCTCCCCAGTCGGCCCATTGGGAATGGCTGGAAGACAAAGTGCGTCAGCACATGGCACGCCACGCGTATCGCAACTTGCGCACGCCCATCGTCGAGCCCACCGCTTTGTTTGTGCGTGGCTTGGGCGAGGTGACCGACATTGTGGAAAAGGAGATGTACTCCTTTGAAGACCGTTTGAACGGCGAGCAACTCACTTTGCGCCCCGAAGCCACGGCGGGTGTGGTACGCGCGGTGGTCGAGCACAACATGCTGTACGACGGAGGCAAGCGCTTGTACTACATGGGTCCCATGTTTCGCCATGAGCGTCCACAGCGTGGCCGCTATCGCCAGTTCCACCAAATTGGCGCGGAAGCTTTGGGTTTTCCTGGCGCAGAGGTGGATGCTGAACTGATTTTGTTGGCCCACACGTTGTGGCAAGAGTTGGGCATCAAAGACGTTCGCTTGGAACTCAACAGCTTGGGCCAACCCAACGAACGCGCGGCTCACCGTGCGGCGCTGATCGCGCACTTGGAAGCCCATATGGACGTGTTGGATGAAGAAGCTAAGCGCCGCTTGCACAGCAACCCGCTGCGCATCTTGGACACCAAGAATCCCGCGATGCAAGCGGTGGTCGAAGCAGCGCCTAAGTTGATCGACTTCTTGGGCGAAACCTCGCTGGCTCACTTCAACGCGGTCAAAGCTATTTTGGATGCGAGCGGCGTGAGCTACCGAATCAACCCACGCTTGGTGCGTGGCATGGACTACTACAACCTCACCGTGTTCGAGTTCATCACCGAGAGCTTGGGCTCGCAAGGCACGATTTGCGGCGGCGGTCGTTACGACTACCTGATCGAGCAAGTGGGCGGCAAGCCTGCCCCCGCGGTGGGCTGGGCCTTGGGTGTGGAACGGGTGCTGGAGTTGCTGAAAGAGCAGGGCACTTTGCCCGACGCACAAGGGCCAGACGTTTATGCCATCGTGCCTGATGCCGCCGCGTTGCCGACCGTTTTCAAAATCATTCAGGCGCTTCGTGCGCAAGGCGTGTCGGTGCAAATGCATGCCGGTGCAGGGGAGGGTATGGGTAGCATGAAATCGCAATTCAAAAAGGCCGATGCCAGTGGCGCTCAGTTGGGCCTCATTTTTGGTGGCGATGAATTGGCCCGTGGCGAAGTGACCCTCAAAGCTTTGCGCGATGGCGCGGGGGTGCAAGAAGCCGTGGCATTGGCTGATGTGACGGCGCGTGTGCAAGCCAAGCTGGCCCAGTCGCCAGCCGAGGCATGAACGCCAGCTTCAAACTGCCCCCTACAATCCGCTAAATTTTTAGTCAAAGTACCCATACCATGGCATCGCACCTCGACCTCGAAGAACAAGAACAACTGGACGAACTCAAGCACTTTTGGAAGCGCTGGGGTGACCTCATCACGTGGGTGTTGATCATCGTCTTGGGGGGCTATGCGGCTTGGATGGGCTGGCAGTCGTACCAAGGCAAGCAAGCGGGCCAAGCAGCTGCTTTGTATGACACCGTCGAGCGCGCAGCCTTGAGTAATGACGCGGCTTTGTTGGATCGCTCGATCACCGACATCAAAGACAAATTCGCTAGCACCACGTATGCCCAACAAGCCGCTTTGTTAGCGGCACGCGTGTACAACGACACCAACCGCAAAACAGATGCAAAAACCCAATTGACATGGGTCATCGATCAAGCCAGCGACGAGGGCTACCAAGCGCTGGCTCGTTTGCGTTTGGCGTCTATCTTGGTGGAAGACAAAGCCTACGACGATGCCCGTAAACAACTCACAGCGAAAGCGCCTGAATCGTTTGCCCCGTTGATGGCAGACCGATTGGGCGATTTGGCCATGTTGCAAGCGCAGCCGGCTGAGGCTGTTCAACACTACCAAAAGGCGTGGAAGGGCTTGGAGCCCAATGCCGATTACCGCCGCTTGGTCGCTGTTAAGTTGGCCGCCTTGGGCGCAGATCCTGAAGACAGTTCTGTTGGAGAGAGTAAAAAATGAAAGCATTGACACAATTCAGCGCGCATACGTTGTCGCGTATCGCCATTGCCAGCGTTTGTGCTGTCTTGGCTGCTTGCTCTTCCACGCCTACGCGTCCTAAGCCCACTGAAATCAGCAGCGTGCCTGTGATGCAAGATGTGCGTGCGGGCTGGACAGCCAATATTGGCAAAGTTGATTTTTCTTTGGTCGTCTCAGCGCGTGATGACCGCATTGCGTTGGCTAACGGCCAAGGTGTGGTGGCTGTGTTGGATGCCAATACGGGCAAAGATGTGTGGCGCCTCAAGCTTGACCAAGCCATTTCGGCCGGTGTGGGTAGCGATGGCCAGCAATTGGCCGTCGTCACTCGTAACAACGAGTTGGTGACTCTGCAAGACGGCAAAGTTCAATGGCGTAAAACATTGCCCGCCCAATCGTTCACAGCACCTTTGGTGGCAGGTGCGCGTGTGTTTGTCCTGACGGCGGACCGCTCGGTCATTGCTTTCGACGGGGCGACGGGGCGTCAACTGTGGACCCAACAGCGTCCGGGTGAGCCTTTGGTTCTGAAACAAGCGGGTGTGTTGCTGGCATTCAAGAACACCCTGTTGGTTGGTTTGTCGGGCCGTTTAGCAGGGCTTGACCCCAACACGGGTGTGGTTCGTTGGGAGTCCGCGATTGCAACACCACGTGGCACGAACGATGTGGAACGCTTGGTCGACTTGGTTGCGCCATTCGACCGCGTGGGTGATGTTGTTTGCGTGCGCGCTTTTCAAACTTCTGTGGGTTGCGTGAATGCTGAACGCGGTCAAAGCGTGTGGACACGCCCCTCCGCTGGCGAAATGGGCGTGAGTGGCAACGAAAACCTGTTGGTTGCGCCGATGTCTAACGGTGTGGTGCAAGCCTTCAACCGCAGCAATGGTGAGCGACTGTGGGACACCGAGCGCTTGAAATATCGCATCTTGAGCGCACCTTTGGTCACCCCACGCGGTGTGCTGGTGGCTGACAACGGCGGTTGGTTGTATCTGCTGTCGTTGGCCGATGGCGCTTTGCTCAATCGCATCAAGCTCGACAGCGAAGCGTTGGCGACTGCACCTGTGTTTGCAGGTGGTCGTTATGTGGTGGTCACACGCGAAGGTCGCGTGAGTGGCCTCCAAATCCCGTGATCGGGAAGTTAAAGGATTAAGTTTTGAAACCCGTATTGGCCCTGGTGGGCCGCCCCAACGTTGGCAAGTCCACGTTGTTCAATCGCTTGACCAAATCGCGTGACGCCATCGTGGCCGACTTCGCGGGGCTCACACGCGACCGTCACTACGGCAATGCACGTTTCGACAAGCACGAATTCATCGTCATTGACACGGGTGGTTTTGAGCCCACGGCCGACCACGGCATCTACAAAGAGATGGCGCGCCAAACCCAGCAAGCCGTGGCCGAGGCCGATGTGGTGGTGTTTGTGGTGGATGCGCGTGCGGGTTTGTCAGCCCAAGACCACGACATTGCCAACTACCTGCGCCGCTTAGGCAAGCCAACCATCTTGGTGGCCAACAAAGCCGAAGGCATGAAAGATGGCGCGCAGCTGGTGGAGTTCTACGAGCTGGGCCTCGGCGAAGTGTTGCCTGTGTCTGCCTCTCACGGCCAAGGCATGCGTGACATGATGGCTCAGGCTTTGGCCCCGCTCAACTTGGCTGACCCCGACGATGATGCCGGCCCTCAAGACGACGGCACCATCAAGCTGGCCGTGGCGGGCCGCCCCAACGTGGGCAAATCGACCCTCATCAACACCTGGTTGGGTGAAGAGCGCTTGGTCGCGTTTGACATGCCTGGCACCACACGCGATGCGATCAGCGTGCCGTTTGAGCGCAACGGCCAGATGTTTGAACTCATCGACACCGCAGGTTTGCGCCGCAAAGGCAAAGTGTTTGAAGCCATTGAGAAATTCTCAGTGGTCAAAACTTTGCAAGCCATCGAATCAGCCAACGTGGTGTTGCTCTTGCTCGATGCCACCCAAGGTGTGACCGACCAAGATGCCCACATTGCGGGCTATATCTTGGAAAGCGGCCGCGCGGTGGTGGTGGCTGTGAATAAATGGGATGCGGTGGATTCGTACCAGCGCGAATTGCTGATGCGCTCCATTGAAACCCGTTTGCCGTTCTTGAAGTTTGCCGCGATGCACTTCATTTCGGCTAAGAAACGTCAAGGTTTGGGTCCTTTGTGGGGTGCGATTGCACAAGCCCACCGAGCCGCTATGTGCAAGATGCCAACCCCTGTATTGACCCGTTTGCTGTTGGAAGCCGTGCAGTTCCAGTCACCTCAGCGCGGTGGCATGTACCGCCCCAAACTGCGCTATGCGCATCAAGGTGGCATGAACCCCCCCATCATCGTGATTCACGGCAACTCACTCGAACACGTGACCGACGCGTACAAGCGGTTCTTGGAAGGGCGTTTTCGCAAGGCCTTTAATTTGGAGGGGACCCCCTTGCGAATTGAGATGAAGACCTCAAGTAACCCCTATGCCGATAAAGGCGACTGATCCCAAACGGTTTGCAGTGATGTGGTAACGTGGGATTTCTTTCAACTACACAGACACGGAGAATATCGTGAACACCGACAACTCAAAGAACAAAGGCCAACTGTTGCAAGACCCATTCCTCAATATCCTGCGCCGCGAGCATGTGCCCGTGTCCATTTACTTGGTCAACGGCATCAAGCTGCAAGGCCAAATCGAATCGTTTGATCAATACGTGGTGTTGTTGCGCAACACCGTGACGCAAATGGTTTACAAACACGCGATCTCGACCATCGTGCCTGGCCGCGCTGTGAATTTCAACCCCACCGACGGCACAGGCAGCTCGCCTGTCGATGCCTGAGCTTGAACGCTCTGCAAAAAGGGCTGTTTCAGCCCTTTTTTTACGTCTTACTTTTGTAGATTGACCGCTTGAACGATACCCCTTCTAAAAACGACGGCGCCACCATTTTGGTGGGGGTCGATTTCGGCTTACCGCATTTTGATGGCGAGTTAGAGGAACTCGGCCTGTTGGCCGAAACCGCAGGTTTGAAGCCCGTGGCGCGCATCACCTGTAAACGTAAAGCGCCCGACGCGGCGCTGTTTGTGGGCAGTGGCAAAGCCGATGAAATCAAAGAGCTGGCCCTGATGCACGGGGCGACCGAGATTTTGTTTGACCAATCGCTCAGCCCTGCGCAGCAGCGCAACTTGGAGCGTCACATGGGCGTGGCGGTGAATGACCGCACGTTGTTGATTTTGGAAATCTTCGCCCAACGCGCGCGTAGTCATGAGGGCAAATTGCAGGTCGAGTTGGCCAAGTTGCAATACCTCAGCACACGCTTGGTCCGTCGCTGGTCACACTTGGAGCGTCAAAGCGGTGGTATTGGTATGCGCGGTGGTCCCGGTGAGACGCAGATTGAGCTGGATCGCCGGATGATCAACGACGCCATCAAGCGCACCAAAGAACGGCTTGAAAAAGTCAAAAAGCAGCGCAGCACCCAGCGGCGTCAGCGCAACCGCCGAGATGCCTTCACCATTTCGCTGGTGGGTTACACCAACGCGGGTAAATCCACGCTGTTCAACGCCTTGGTCAAAGCACGTGCGTATGCGGCTGACCAATTATTTGCCACGCTCGACACCACCACGCGTCAGTTGTATTTGGGGCATGCCGATGGCACGGGCCGTTCCGTGTCGCTGTCTGACACGGTGGGCTTCATCCGCGACTTGCCGCACGGTTTGATTGACGCTTTCCAAGCCACATTGCAAGAGGCGGCAGACGCCACGCTGCTGATGCATGTGGTGGACGCCTCTAATCCTAACTATCCCGAGCAAATGGACGAGGTGCAAAAAGTGTTGGCCGAAATTGGCGCAGCCGATGTACCGCAGGTCTTGGTGTTCAACAAACTCGATGCCATGAGCCCTGAATCGCGCCCACACCAGTTGCATGACCATTACGAGGTGGATGGGCAGAACGTGCCGCGTTTCTTTGTGAGCGCGCAAACAGGCGAGGGTTTGGCTGCGTTGCGTGAGTTTTTGGCACAAGAGGCGGTGTCTACGATGCCCGAAGACCATGCAAATTCGCAGGAATTGGAATGAGGCCTGAATCCTTAGGCACAATCGAAGACTTCAGAGATCAAATAACGATGCGCATGAACACGTTTAACCTCAACGATGGCCGATGGGGCCGCGACAAAGACGGTCACCCCACGTTTGACCCGAATGCGGGCCAACAGCCCCCAGTCTCCAGCGACGAGAAAAAACCACAAGAAGAACCCAAGCGTCCACCCGCAGGTGCAGGCGGGCCTCCCGATTTGGATGAGTTGTGGCGCGACTTCAATGCCAAACTCGGTGGCTTGTTTGGCGGTAAAAACGGCGGCGAGCCTCCCAGTCACAACGGTGGCCCCAATGGCTCTAACAACGGCCCAGACTTCAAAGCTGCACGTTTTGGTGTGGGCGTCATTGGTGCTGTGGTGTTGGCCATTTGGATGAGCACGGGTTTCTTCATCGTGCAAGAAGGTCAGCAAGCCGTGATCACCCAGTTTGGCCGTTACAGCTCAACGGTTGGTGCGGGTTTCAACTGGCGTTTGCCTTATCCATTCCAACGTCACGAGTTGGTGCAAGTCACACAAATTCGTTCGGTGGATGTGGGCCGTGACAACATCGTTAAAGCCACAGGCTTGCGTGAGTCAGCGATGTTGACTGAAGACGAAAACATCCTCGAAATCAAGTTCGCTGTGCAATACCGTTTGACCGATGCACGTGCTTATTTGTTTGAAACCAAGAACCCCACCGAAACTGTGGTGCAAGCTGCTGAAACTGCCGTGCGCGAAGTGGTGGGCAAGATGAAGATGGACGCGGCGATGTCCGAAGAGCGTGACCAAATTGGTCCACGCATTCGCACCATCATGCAAGCCATTCTTGACCAATACAAAGTCGGTGTCGAAGTGGTGGGCATCAACTTGCAACAAGGTGGCGTACGCCCACCCGAGCAAGTGCAAGCGGCCTTTGACGATGTGCTCAAAGCCGGTCAAGAGCGCGAACGCGCCAAGAACGAAGCCGAAGCCTATGCCAACGACGTGGTACCACGTGCCGTGGGTGCAGCTTCGCGTTTGAAGCAAGAGGCCGATGGCTACAAAGCTCGCATCGTGGCGCAAGCCGAAGGCGATGCCCAACGCTTCAAGTCACTCGTGGGTGAATACCAAAAAGCGCCACAGGTGATGCGTGACCGTCTGTACATCGACGCCATGCAGCAGATCTACAGCAACACCACCAAGGTGTTGGTGGACACCAAGCAAGGCTCCAACTTGTTGTATTTGCCGTTGGACAAAATCATTCAGCAAACTAGCCAAGCCAATGCCGCAGCGCCTGCCGCTGCTGATGCTGCCCACAACAATGCGGGCAACACACCTGCCAACCCAAGCGCACCTGCGGCAGACGCACGTGCCCGAGATGGCCGCTCACGCGACCGTGACAGCCGCTGAGAGGGGAGATGAACATGCAACAAAACAAAATTGGTTTTTACATTTCCTCAGCTTTCGTGGCCTTGGCGCTGCTGAGCTCCACCTTGTTTGTGGTGGACCAACGCCAGTTTGGCGTGGTGTATTCGTTTGGCCAAATCAAGAGCGTCATCACTGAGCCTGGTCTCAACATGAAGCTGCCGCCTCCGTTTCAAAACGTGAGCTACATCGACAAGCGTTTGCTCACACTCGACAACGCGGACACCGAGCCCATGCTCACCGCTGAAAAGCAACGTGTGGTGATTGATTGGTACGCCCGTTGGCGCATCACCGATCCCTCGCAATACATTCGTAACGTGGGTTTGGATGAAAACGCAGGCTCTGTGCAACTCGCTCGCGTCGTGCGCAATGCCTTCCAAGAGGAAATCAACAAACGCACGGTGAAAGAGCTGCTCTCACTCAAGCGCGATGAACTCTTGGCTGATGTCAAACGCGAGGTTCTGGCCTCGGTCAAAGGTGCGAAACCTTGGGGTGTGGACGTGATTGATGTGCGCATCACTCGTGCTGACTATGTGGACACCATCACCGAATCGGTCTACCGCCGCATGGAAGCCGAGCGCAAGCGTGTGGCCAACGAATTGCGTTCGACGGGTGCTGCCGAAGGTGAAAAAATCCGCGCGGATGCGGATCGACAACGCGAGGTGACCGTGGCCAACGCCTACCGCGAAGCGCAAAAAATCAAAGGCGAGGGCGATGCTGAAGCCGCACGCCTGTATGCCGACTCGTTTGGCCGAGACGCCAACTTCGCTCAGTTCTACCGCAGCTTAGAAGCCTACAAAACCACATTCAACAAAAAGAGCGACGTGATGGTGGTGGACCCCTCCAGCGACTTCTTTAAAGCCCTGCGTGGCAGCGGTGGCGGCAGCGCCCCTGCACCTAAGAAGTAAAAGGCCCCTCGTATGAGCTTAGACAGCGACACGCTGTGGGCCGCGTTTGGGCTGATGCTGATTTTTGAAGGCATCATGCCCTTTGCTTCGCCCCAAGGTTGGCGAGACAAAATGGCCCAATTGCTGGTGTTGCAAGACGGCCAAATTCGTTTTTTCGGCTTGGTTTGCGTGCTGGCTGGCGTTTTGATGCTGTGGTGGCTCGGTTAAGGCTGAGAACCCCTGTAAAATCACGTTTTTAACAGCCTCCCTTTATTTCATGTCTGCTTGGGTTCTGCCGGATCACATCGCCGATGTTCTGCCTTCTGAGGCCCGGCACATTGAAGAGCTGCGTCGCCTTTATCTCGACACAGCCAGAGGCTACGGCTACGAGCTGGTCATGCCGCCGCTGCTCGAATACCTCGAATCCTTGCTCTCAGGCACAGGCCGTACCCTCGATTTACAAACCTTCAAACTGGTCGACCAGCTCTCAGGTCGCACCTTAGGTTTGCGCGCTGACACCACGCCACAAGTCGCCCGCATTGACGCCCATTTGCTCAACCGTGCTGGCGTGACGCGCCTGTGTTACTGCGGCCCTGTGTTGCACACACGCCCAGACCGTCCTTTTGCCACCCGCGAGCCTTTGCAGTTTGGCGCTGAAATTTATGGTCATGCAGGCATCGAGGCCGACCTCGAAGTGCTGCACTTGGCACTGGACAGCTTGAAGGCCGTTTCCATCCATCAATTCACCGTTGACTTGAGCGACGCACGCATCGTGCCCGCGTTGCTCAACGGCGTGACGTTGACGACTGAAACCCGTGATGCCTTGCACAGCGCCTTAGCAGCCAAAGACACCACAGGCGTTCAAGCGCTTGCGCAAAACCTGCCAGCCAACGTGCGTACCGCTTTGGTCGCATTGGTGGGCATGTACGGTGATGTATCGGTTCTGACTCAAGCTGAAAAAGCGTTTGCCGCATGGCCCGTGGTCATGCAAGCCTTGGCTGAGTTGCGTCAAATCGCAACCGACTTGGACGGCGTGCCGGTGACTTTTGATTTGGCCGACTTGCGCGGCTACGCCTATTACAGCGGCGTGCGCTTTGCCATTTTTGTGCCGGGTGCCAGTGATGCTTTGGTGCGCGGTGGTCGCTACGACGAAGTGGGCGCGGTGTTTGGTCGCAAACGCCCAGCCGTGGGCTTTAGCTTGGACCTCAAAGAGTTGGTGCAAGTGGTGCCCGAGCGCGCTCTCAAAGCTGCCATCCGTGCGCCTTGGGGCACCGCCAAAGGTTTGCGCGAAGCCATTGCCACCTTGCGTGCCAATGGTGAAACCGTGGTCTGTGTGTTGCCAGGCCACGAGAGCGAAGTGGATGAATTCAATTGCGATCGTGAACTGATCGAGGTGGCCGGCCAATGGGCTGTTCAAGCCATTCCCTCCGGTCAAGCCCTTTAATTTTTTAAGTAATCGAGTAGATATGAGCACTACCCAAGGACAAACCGTGGCCGCCACCAAAGGCCGTAACGTCGTCGTTGTCGGCACCCAATGGGGCGATGAAGGCAAAGGTAAATTGGTCGATTGGTTGACCGAAACCGCCACCGGTGTGGTGCGTTTTCAAGGTGGCCACAACGCGGGCCATACCTTGGTCATCAATGGCGTGAAAACCGCATTGCATTTGATCCCAAGCGGCATCATGCGTCCTGGCGTCAAGTGCTACATCGGCAACGGTGTGGTGTTGTCTGCCACCAAGCTGCTTGAAGAAATTGCGGGCCTTGAAAAAGCCGGTGTGGAAGTGCGTTCACGTTTGCGCATCAGCGAAGCTTGCCCACTCATCTTGCCTTACCACGCCGCCATCGACGTGGCCCGTGAAGCCGCCAAAGAGAAGGCTGGCACGGCCAAGATCGGCACCACAGGCCGCGGCATTGGCCCTGCCTACGAAGACAAAATTGCACGCCGTGCTTTGCGTGTGCAAGACCTGAAGCACCCCGAGCGCTTCGCCACCAAGCTGCGCGAAAACCTTGAGTTGCACAACCACGTGTTGACCGACATCTTGCACGCGCCTGCGGTGGACTTCGATACGGTTTACAACGAAGCCATGGCCTATGCCAAAGAAATTCTGCCCATGGTGGCCGACGTGTCACGCGAGTTGAACGAGGCCAACAAGGCCGGTGCCAACCTGTTGTTTGAAGGCGCACAAGGCACCTTGCTCGACGTGGACCACGGCACATACCCCTTCGTCACGTCCAGCAACTGCGTGGCGGGTAACGCTGCGGCAGGCGCGGGCGTTGGCCCCGGCATGTTGAACTACATCTTGGGCATCACCAAGGCGTATTGCACACGCGTCGGTGGCGGTCCATTCCCCACCGAGCTCGATTGGGAAAAAGAAGGTACCCCTGGCTACCACATGTCGATCGTGGGCGCAGAGAAGGGCACCACCACAGGCCGCTCACGCCGCTGCGGTTGGTTTGACGCCGCGTTGCTCAAGCGCAGTGCGCAAGTCAATGGTTTGACCGGTTTGTGCATCACCAAGCTTGATGTGTTGGATGGCTTGAGCGAATTGCTCTTGTGCGTCGGCTACGAATTGGACGGCGAAAAGATCGACATCTTGCCCATGGGCGCAGACGAAATTTCGCGTTGCAAACCCATCTACGAAACCATCCCAGGCTGGACCGATAGCACCGTGGGTGTGACCGATTACGCCAAGCTGCCCAAGGCCGCACAGCATTACTTGAACCGCATTGCCGAAACCACAGGCGTGCCGATTCACATGGTGTCGACCAGCCCAGACCGTGACCACACGATCTTGCTGACCCACCCCTACATCGCTTAATTTTTTAAAGGACCATCACCATGTTGACCGAAGACGGCAAACACCTGTACGTGTCGTACGACGAGTACCACAACCTCATCGAAAAACTCGCCATCAAGATTCACCAATCGGGCTGGGAATTCGACACCATCCTCTGTTTGGCACGTGGCGGCATGCGCCCCGGTGACATCTTGTCTCGCATCTTCGACAAGCCTTTGGCCATCATGTCGACCAGCTCGTACCGCGCTGACGCGGGCACGGTGCAAGGTCACTTGGACATCGCACGTTTCATCACCACACCCAAAGGCGAAATCGCGGGTCGCGTGTTGTTGGTGGACGACTTGGCTGACACCGGCCACACCTTGCGCGCTGTTGTGGACCAGTTGAAAAACAACTATGCGCCTATCACTGAGCTGCGTACCTCGGTCATTTGGACCAAAGGTGTGTCAAGCTTCAAGCCTGACTACTCGGTGGAAGATTTGCCCACCAACCCATGGATCCATCAACCCTTCGAGCCGTATGACAGCATGCGTCCAGCGGCTTTGTTGGAGAAGTGGAAGGTTTAACTTCCCCTCGCTGGCTTCGTCAAACGACGTAGCCAGCACGCGCTGTGGCTCATCAGTCGCTGCGCGCCAGAAAATCGCCACATCGCGCACTGACTCCGCCGTTTGACTGCGGAGTTTTTTTTGCCTGTCGTAATATGCGTTCATGTCACGTAGTACCGACCTGATCCATCACACCTACCTTCCCCCCGCCGAATTTGAAGCACCCCAAGTCGGCGTGTTCAAAGCCTCAACGGTGATCTTTCCCAATGTGGCGGCTATGCGCACGCGCGAGTGGATGGACAAGTCGGCCTACACCTACGGCTTGCATGGCACGCCCACCACGTTCACGTTGGAAGAGCGCTTGGCCACGCTCGAAGGGGGTACACATTGCATCCTTACGCCCAGTGGTTTGGCCGCGATTGCGCATGTCGATTTCGCGTTGCTCCAAACAGGCGACGAGGTGCTGATTCCCGACAACGCCTACGCGCCCAATAAGTCGTTGGCCGAGGGCGAGTTGGCGCAGTTTGGCATCACGCATCAGGTGTACGACCCGTTGGATGTGAACGACTTGGCTGCACGCATCACGCCGCGTACGCGTTTGGTGTGGCTCGAAGCCGCGGGCTCGGTGACGATGGAGTTTCCAGACTTGGTGGCTTTGGTTCAGTTGTGCAAATCGCGCGGTGTGTTGTGCGCGTTGGATAACACCTGGAGTGCAGGCTTGGCCTTCAATGCGTTTGACTTAACGCCAGGGCATGGCGAGTTGGGGGTGGACTTGACCATCCATGCGCTCACCAAATACCCCAGTGGTGGCGGCGATGTGTTGATGGGCAGCATCGTCACGCGCAGCGATGAATTGGCGCGGGTGTTGAAGCTCAGCCACATGCGTTTGGGCACAGGCGTGGGGGCGAACGACGCAGAGATGGTGTTGCGCTCCTTGGCCTCTATGCCGTTGCGCTACCAAGCGCAAGACACCGCCGCACGCACCTTGGCGGCATGGTGTGCCTCACAAGCAGCGTTTAGCCAAGTGCTACACCCAGCGCTCCACACGTCACCCGGACATGCCTATTGGCAGCAGCTGTGTGTGACGCCGCAAAACCCAGAAGGCATGGCTGCAGGTATTTTCAGCGTGGTGATGGATGCGCGTTTCCCCGCTCACCAAGTGGATGCGTTTTGCGATAGCCTGCAACTGTTCAAGATCGCTTACAGCTGGGGCGGCCCCATGAGTTTGGTGATGCCTTACAACATCGCCTCTGGCCGTCAACGATCGACCGAACACTTGCAGCGTGGACGGGTGGTGCGGTTTTGCATTGGCTTAGAAGACGTGGACGATTTACAAAGAGACATCTCGCAAGCTTTGAACAAGGCGGGCTTGCCGAGCTAAACACCTTCAAGGGAGCCTCATGCAGCTACACGACAACCCAGAGCCTCGCGAACGCATTGAGATTCACCCGATTGGGCTGCTAGCCCCCATGCAATGGCTGTGGCGTGGCTTGTGTGACTTGCGTGCACAACCTTGGATTGCCTTGTTTTACGGCGTGTGCTTTTGGGGCATGGCACTGGTGGTGTCTGCGGTGTTCAAAAGCAGCCCTGAGTACACCTTGTCCGCCATTTCTGGCAGTTTGTTGCTCGGTCCATTTTTGGCGATGGGCTTGTATGACGTGAGCATGCACCTTGAGCGTGGCGAGCGTCCGAGTTTTCGCAGTTCACTCACGTGCTGGAAATCGCACATGGGCAGCATGAGCATGTTGGTCTTGGTCATGCTGTTGTTAGAGCTGTTGTGGGGGCGCGCTTCGTTGGTGGTGTTTGCTGTGTTTTTCGATACAGGTGGTTTGCCCAGCACGGCCACTGCGCTCGACGCCGTGCTCAACCCACAAAATTGGGAATTTGTGACGGCCTATGTGTGCGTCGGAGGCTTCTTCGCAGGCTTGGTGTTTGCCAGCATGATGGTGTCCATTCCCATGATTTTGGACCGAGATACCGATGCCATCACCGCTGGCATCACTAGCCTACGCGTGTTCTTTGATCGCACGGCAGTGGCGGTGTTGTGGGGCGCACTCATCACGCTGCTGGTCGGTTTGGCCATGTGGCCTTCGGCCGTTGGTTTGGTGGTGGTCGGGCCTTGGTTGGGTTTTGCCAGTTGGCATGCCTACCGTGGCTCGGTGCATGTCATCGAAGCCGATGCGGCTTGAGATTCAAGCGCTGACTTGTTGACACAGTTGGCGAGCCACTTCACGCAAAGCTTCTGAACTTCGGTTGGGTGCAACGCAGGCCGTGGCTTTGTCGTTGCGTGTGAAATTGCGCTCCATCGATGCGGCGTAGGTGGGGTCGTAGTGGATGGTGAGCAACTCGCGTACCACGTGGTCAATGTGTCCCGTTTGAACCCGTTCTTGCCAAGCTTCCACGACGGCTTTGCCACGAATGGCGACCAATGCATCGAGTCGATGGCAAAACAAGGCGGGGTCGTTCACAAAGAAGGGGTAGTCTTCCATCAGCAAAGCCACGCGTTCGTCCAAGCTGAGCTGTAGCTCAAAGCACGGGCTGTCACGCATGGCGTTCATGAGGGACTCAGGGATGGATACGTTGCCTACCTTACGGCTTTCTGATTCCACAAACACGGGACGTGTCGGGTCAAAACTGCGAAGGGCTTGCCACACGCGTGTGTCAAAGTGTTTTTGGCTGGGCTGCGGTTGGCCTGGGATGTGGCCCAACACAGAACTGCGGTGACAGGCCAAGTCTTCAAGGTCTAACACTTGCGCACCTTCGGCAGCCAAGGCGTGCAGCAACCGTGTTTTGCCAGAGCCTGTAGGGCCGGAGATGACTTTGAATTGCAGCGGGGTCACACGCTTCGGAATGTCCTCGACGATGGCCGCGCGAAACGCTTTGTAGCCGCCTTCAATCAAATTCACTTTGAAACCAATTTGCCCGAGCACCAACGACAACGAGCCACTGCGTTTGCCGCCACGCCAGCAGTAAATCAATGGTTGCCAGTTCTTCGGTAACTCCAGTACTTCGCGTTGAATGTGTCGTGCAATGTTGGCTGCCACCATCGCCGCGCCGTGCTTTTGGGCTTCAAACGCATTGACCTGTTTGTACATGGTGCCCACGAAGATGCGTTCTTCGTTGTTGAGCGAGGGCCAGTTGACAGCGCCCGGCAAATGGTCGAGCGCGTACTCGTCTTCGCTGCGGGCGTCGATGATGGTGCTGAATCCGCCAGGCGCGCCAAGGGGAGTGGCCATGCGTTGCATGGCGTCTTGCGCAGAGATGAAAGTGACGCTCACGGTTTACAAATTCTTTTTGACTTCGGGCCACACATTGGCCAACATGCGCGGGTGCGCTTCGGCTTTGGGGTGTATACGGTCGGGTTGAAACTGTGCCGTTGCATCGGGTGCATCGGCAATGCCTTTGAGGAAAAACGGCACAAGGCCCGTGCGGTATTTTTTAGCGAGGTTGGCAAACATCACGCTGAACTTGGCGCTGTAGTCGGGCCCATAGTTGGGCGGAATTTGCATGCCGACCAGCACCACACGTGCGTTCACGGCGCGGCAGGCTTGAATCATGGCTTCGAGGTTGTTTTGCGTGCTGTCGAGGTCGAGGCCGCGCAGAGCGTCGTTGCCGCCCAGCTCAATCACCACTTGCACGGGGCGCACTTGGTCGAGCATGGCGGGCAGGCGAGAGCGGCCACCCGCAGTGGTGTCGCCGCTGATGCTGGCATTGACCACGCGCACATCGGGGCGCTCGGCTTGGAGTTTGTCGGCCAGCAGTGCCACCCAGCCCTTGCCGCGCGGAATGCCGTATTCGGCACTGAGTGAATCACCCAACACCAAAATCGTGGCGGCAGGTACCGTGCCGGGGGCTGGGGCTGAACCGGGTGGTGGCACTTGGCCTTGCGGTGGTTGGCCACGACGACGGTGCGGGCCCGTGGAGGTGATGTCGCCCTCCATGCCTTGTCCTGTGGACGTGATGACGTGTTGTTGTGCCGAAGCCGAGCCGACGCCCAAAGCCCCCAGCCAAACGGCGCTGAACGCACCCAAGTTAAAGTCACGTCTGAACAAACCCTTGCGCTTCATGACCCAGCCTTCATTTCAAAAATCTTCCACATCGCCTTTGATGGTCGTCTCGCATTTATCCAAATCGGTGCAAGACGCCACTGGCACACTCGACATTCTCCGCGATATCGACTTCCACCTTTTGCCACAGCAGTCCTTGGCCATCGTGGGCGCCTCGGGGTCGGGCAAAAGCACCTTGTTGTCCATCATGGCGGGGCTGGATACGCCGACACAAGGCACGGTGTATTTGGGCGGTGTGGACATGTTTGCGATGGATGAAGATGCACGCGCGGCATTGCGTGCGCGACAAGTCGGCTTTGTTTTTCAAAGCTTTCAGCTCTTGGGTAATATGACGGCGTTAGAAAACGTCATGCTCCCGCTGGAGTTGGCCGGTGTCGCCAACCCACGTGCGGCGGCTAAGGACATGCTGGTGCGTGTCGGTTTAGGCGAGCGTTTGAGCCACTACCCCAAAGTGCTGTCGGGTGGCGAACAACAACGCGTGGCCTTGGCCCGTGCCTTTGTGGTCAAACCCGCGCTGCTGCTGGCCGATGAGCCCACAGGCAGCTTGGACCATGCCAGCGGCGAGCGCATCATGGACTTGATGTTTGCGTTGAACCAAGAGCTAGGGACCACCTTGGTGTTGGTCACGCACGATTTAAAGCTGGCGGCCAAGTGCGATCTGGCCATCACGATTGAGGCCGGCAAGATCAAGCGGTAGGCAAGGGATAATCAAGCCCTATGTCTTCAGCCCCCAAAGTTCTCTTCGGCTTTCACGCCGTTGGCGTGCGCGTCAAAACAGCGCCGCAATCCATCATCGAAATTTACTTTGACCCCACGCGCCGTGATGCGCGTATGCGTCAATTCATCGAGCGCGCCACCGAAGCCGGTGTGCGTTTGATCGAGGCAGATGGCCCACGTTTGGCCAAGCTCTCAGGTGGTCATGGTCACCAAGGTGTGGCGGCACGTGTGAGCGAAATCAAGCAAGTGCATTCGTTGGATGAATTGCTTGAAGGCATTGAAAAAGTCGAAGCACCTTTGATCTTGGTGCTGGACGGTGTGACGGACCCGCACAACCTCGGCGCATGTTTGCGTTGCGCCGATGGCGCAGGTGCCCATGCCGTGATTGCACCCAAAGACCATGCTGTGGGCATTAACGCGACCGTTGCCAAAGTGGCCAGCGGTGCGGCTGAGACGGTGCCTTATTTCATGGTGACCAATTTGGCTCGCACCTTGAACGAGTTGAAAGAGCGCAATATTTGGATCATCGGCACCAGCGACGATGCACCAAAGACCTTGTACCAAGTCGACCTCAAAGGTCCCACTGCTTTGGTGTTGGGTGCTGAAGGTGACGGCATGCGCCAGCTCACACGCAAGACGTGTGACGAGCTCATCAGCATCCCCATGTGTGGCGGGGTGGAGAGCTTGAATGTGTCGGTGGCCAGCGGGGTGTGTTTGTACGAGGCACGTCGCCAGCGCACAGCGGCTTAGATCACACCCAAACCACCCAACAACGCACCTGCGGCTAAGAGCCACAACAGGTGCGTTTTTGTTTTCCAGACGATCAAAGTGCTGATGGCCGAGGCAGCCCACATCGGCCAGTCTTGCGCTGGGTTTTCGTGCTTGCCGGTGAGCAACCAACCTGTGGCGATGAGCAAGGCAATGACGAGGGGTGCCATGCCGGCCTTGAAGGCTTTGACGGCCAGCATGTCACGGTTTTGATGCGCCCAGCGTGTGGCCACAAAGGTGAGGGTGCAGGAGGGAATCAAGATGCCGATCATGGTGACGCACACGCCCCACAACGCCATGACCACAGCAGGCCAGCCAGCGCCCAAACCACCTGCTGCATTGAGGCCCACGTTCCAACCCATGAGGGCAATGAACATCACATTGGGGCCTGGTGCACCTTGGGCGAGGGCGATGGACGAGGTGAACTGTGCATCACTTAACCAATGGGTTTCGTCTACCAAGTAACGGTGAATGTCGGGGGCGGTGGTGATCGCACCGCCCACGGCCAAGAGCGAGAGCGACATGAAATGGGTGAAGAGCGAGAGCCAATCGGCCCATGACAGATCGAGCGTCATGCGGCACCTCGCTGCTTGATGCAATGCGCGGCCCACACGCTGGCCATGGGGCCGAGGCTGAGTAGCACCCACGCCAAGGGCAAGCGCAGCAAACCAATGGCGATGAAGGTGAGGGCGCCGATGCCAATGCAGGTCATCATGCCCATGGGGTTGTTTTTCAATGCGCCCATGAGCTTGATACCCACGGCTGCGATCAAGCCCGCCGACACAGCACCCATGCCGCGCAACATACCTTGCGCCACGGCCGTGTCTGCAAAGCCAGCCACAGCTGCAGCCAGCAGCAACACCACGATTGTTGGGGCCAAGAGCAATCCTGCCAATGCGGACAAGGCACCGGCCAATCCAAAACAGCGCCCCCCAATCATCAGGGACAGGTTCACCACATTGGGGCCGGGCATGATTTGGGCCACGGCCCAATCTTCTACAAACTCATCGAGTGTCAGCCATTGTTTTTTGTCTACCAACTCGCGTTGGACAACGGCCAGCACGCCACCAAAACCTTGCAGTGCAAGGAAGGTGAACGACCAAAACAAATCGGTTTTGCTTTTTGGGGCGTTGGGTGTGGCGCTGTGTGACGCGGTCATACGGTCAATCCGCCGGCCACTTCAATGACGGTACCGTTGATGTACGACGCTTCATCGCTGGCTAAGAAGGCATACACATTGGCAATGTCTTCGGGTTGGCCCAAGCGTTTCAACGGCACGCGGTCTTGCATCTCGTGAATCACTTTTTCAGGGATGGTGCTGAGGATGGGCGTGGCAATGAAACCGGGAGCCACGGCATTGACGCGAATGCCTTTGGGGCCGAGTTCGCGACTCCACGTTTTGGTGAAACCAATCACGCCAAACTTTGTAGCAGCGTAGTTGGTTTGGCCGAAGTTGCCATAAATACCGACAACGGAAGATGCGTTGAGGATGACGCCACTGCCTTGCGCCACCATCGCATCGGTGACCGCTTGCGCACAATGAAACACGCCGCGCAGGTTCACGTCAATCACGCGGTCAAACTGTTCGAGCGTCATTTTTTGCAGGCGTGCATCTTGGGTAATGCCTGCGTTGTTCACCAACACGTCAATGCGGCCAAATTTTTCCAACACTGTTTTGACGGTGGCGTCCACCATCTCGCGCTGGGTGACATCCACCACAAAACCAAGGGCTTGCGCACCAGTGGCTTGGCACAGTTTGACCGTTTCATCGACCGCCGCTTGCTTGACATCGCACACGATGACGATGGCACCTTCACGGGAAAATTTGAGCGCGGTGGCGAGGCCAATGCCTTGTGCAGCGCCCGTGATGAGGCTGACTTTGCCAGCCAATCGGTGTGTTTGTGTTGGAGTGTTTGGATGCATGGCTGAAGTGTAATCAGGCTCAGGTGCTGCCGCGCACCATCAGTTCATAGCCCACGTCCACACTGGGGGTGTGAACTTCTTCTTGCCGCATCAAGGCCAGTAGCATGTGTGCTGCGGCTTGACCAATTTCGGCACGAGGCGTGCGAATGGTGGTGAGTCCGGGGCCGATCAAGTCGCTGCCCGTGAGGTCGTTGAAGCCCGCAATGGCCAACTGTTGTGGCACCTTGATTTTGAAGCGTTGCGCTGCCAGCAATGCGCCTTGGGCCAAGTCATCGTTACAGAAGAAAATGGCATCTACCTGTGGGTCCTTTTTCAAGATGTGTTCCAGCATCTGACCGCCGAGCGCCATCGAGGAGGCAGACTTGTTGGTGTAAGTTAGGGTTTTGTCATACCGCTTTGCAGCTTTGAGTGCTTTGCGCCACCCGTCTAAACGTTGCATTGTGCGTGGGTCAAGCTGTGCCGCGGCAAACGCAATGCGTTGGCGGCCGCGCTGCAACAAATGCTCTGTGAGCGCAATGGCCGCCTGCGTTTGCGAAAACCCCACGCTGTTGACTTCGGACGATTGGGCCAACTCCATCATGTGGACGCAAGGAATACCGCTTTGTTCAATCAGCGTGCGCGCAGCATCGCTGCGGTCTAGACCCGTGACCAAAATGCCCGCAGGTCGGTGCTGCAATTGCTCGCGCAAGAGTTGCTCTTCTTCGCGTGTGTCGTAATGGGTGATGCCAATGAGTGTTTGGTAGCCCGCTTGGCGCAGCGTTTTTTGGATGGACTCCAGTACATCGACAAACAAGTTGTTCGACAACATTGGAATCAACACCGCCACGTGGTCGCTGTGGCGCGAGGCGAGGGCGCGTGCCGCAGGGTCGGGGGTGTAGCCCAGTTTTTGCGCTGCGGCTTTGACGCGTTCGGTCAAATCGCTGGCCACGGCACGTTCTCCGCGTAACGCACGTGACACCGTGATCGGACTGACCTTGGCCAACGCTGCCACATCGGCCAGTGTGACGCGGCCTGTGGCGCGTGAACGTGGGCTCTTTGACTTCATGGGTGCTACGGGTTATTGCTAGGTGGTGTTGAATTTGATTTGTTTATGATAGCGCTATCCAAGAGCGACTGGTGTGATGGTTATCACTCAGAACGCTCTCCTTTTTTATCAAATGGGATAGCGCTATCCGAAATCTGAAAATGAATGCTCCTGTTGTCATCATGGGTGTGGCCGGTTGCGGTAAGTCCAGTTTTGCTGCGGCGCTGACGCAGGCACTCGGCTGGGCCTTGATCGAAGGGGATGAGTTTCATCCGCCAGAGAACGTGGCCAAAATGCGTGCCGGCATCGCCTTGACTGACCAGGACCGAGCCGGTTGGTTGAGTGTCTTGGCCGATGAACTGATGCATCGTGGCCCACACGCGGTGCTCACGTGTTCGGCCTTGAAAAAAGCATACCGTGATCGTTTGCGGCAGAGCGTGCCTGAGTTGCGTTTTGTGCATTTGGACCTCACACGTGAGCAGTCCATGGCCCGTGTCACGCAACGCCCTGGCCACTACTTTCAACCCGCGCTGGTAGACAGCCAGTTTGCTGCCTTGGAAAAACCAGTGGGCGAAGCGGGTGTGTTGGTGGCAGATGCCACGCAAAGTATTGAAACCCTTCAAGCACAGGTGTGTGCTTGGTTACAAGCGAAGGAGTGTGTATGACGACTCAAACGAAGATCTCGCGCAGTCAGTCTATGGCGCACGTATTGATGGCCGCGTGCCTAGGTGTGATGGCCGTGGCTGTGTTTTTTAATGTGGTGCTGCGCTATGGTTTTGGCAGTGGCATTGCCGCGAGTGAAGAACTGTCGCGCTTGCTGTTTGTGTGGATGGTGTTCATTGGTGCGACGGCCGCTTACCCAGCAGGTGAGCACATGGCTTTCAC
>JACCDR012090407.1_pt1 | contig 40841 bp, 75 predicted proteins | sample 7446431 | NCBI WGS metagenome assembly JACCDR01 (sample SAMN15323443, study PRJNA562643) | freshwater metagenome | isolation source: river surface water | place: USA:Blue River Watershed | collected 2017-08-17
CCCTTCACGCTGGCCGGACACTGGTGCCGCGCGAAGCTGCTGGACAACGTCACAGGCTCGGACGACTACACCATGGCGGTCTTCAACGGAACCAAGGTGTTCGGCGGGCGCACGGCCATCTGGACTCCGTCGACTACTGCAACCGGCCGCATCCGCCTCAGCGCCGTGGACGGCATCGTGTCGTCCTGTCACGTGGTGAGTCGAGAGGTCGTGCGCGGTCAGCTGTGACAGTGCTACGGTTCTCACCGTGGCGAATCCTGGCGAACCCGCAGGGCTGCAGCCCTCTCAGATCACGATGCCGACCGTCGGCAACGCGATAGGGCAGGCTGATGTCCTTCTGGTGTACGGGCCGCTCGGGATCATGGCTCTCATCTTCCTGGTGCTCCTCGGCTTCCTGTGGAAGCGCTACACGGGAACCCAGGACAAGCATGCCGAGCAGCTGGCGAAGCTTCAGACCGAGCTGCAGGAGCACCTGCGCGAGGAGCGCGAGGCGTTCTTCGACGAGCTGCACCGTCGCGACGCGGCGCAGGACAAGGCCAACCGGGAGATCATGGACACGGTCAAGGATCTCGCGGAGAAGTCCCTGGCCATGACCAGCTCTCTCGGGGCCCTGGTGGAAGTGCAGGGCCGCCGCATCAAGAGCGCGCGGGAAGGACGCTGACCGATGCGACGAATCCCCTCTATCGTTCCCATGAGTCAGGACCTGGAGCAGACGCTGGAGGACGCTCAGGTGGCGTGTCTCAGGGCTGACGAAGTCAGCTCGGACGCCCACCAGGTGGCGCAGGACATGGAGGACAGCGGGGTGGTGATGGAGATCATAGATCCCGAGGACGAGAAGAGCCTCGTCCTCTGTCTTCAGAAGGTGCGCGAGCAGATCGCCGGCTACGAAGCCGCGGCTCTCGCGATCGCTTCGTAACACACAAGGAGATGGCGATGACCCTCAAGCAACGACTGATCGGCTACTTCGGTGGCGCACTGCTCGGCATCATGATCGCGGCGATCTTCGTCGGATACGTCGGTATCCACGTGAACGCGGCCTACGCGCAGGACGCCGGTATCGTGGAGGTCCAGGTGCCGGAGCCCGGCGCGAAGCTGCAGGTGCCCGATCCGGTGGACAACCCCGGCGCCGCGGTGCGCACCGTCAGCGACACCTACGAGCGCTTCGGCATCTGGTCCACGATCCTGCTGTCGCTGTTCGCGATCGGCAAGGCGGTCCAGAAGCGCAACCTGCACACGCACCTCGGCCGATGGGCTCCGCTGCTGCTGGCCGCCTTCGGTCTCTCCGGAGCCTGGGCTGAGGTGCTGATGACCGATACGGCGTGGGTCGTCGGCCTGGCCAACTCCCTCTTCTACCTGGGCATGGCGCTGAACGCCGCGCCGAAGCAGGAATGAGCGGCGGCGACATCGCGGCGCTGGTGGTCACGGGGAGCGTATCCCTGGCGGCCATCGGCGCGCTCGTCTACAGTCTGGTGGTGGTGCGCCGCTCGCACAACGCCGAGACCACGGCCGTGCGTGCCGAGGGCGTGGCGCTGGCCAAGCTGGCCGAGGAGCGGGTGGGTCGGCTGCTGGCGGAGCAGCGCGCGGAGCAGGCGGAGAAGCGCAGCGCGGCCGGCGCCCTCCAGCAGGGCGCGGCCGAGCAGGAGGCTTCCGATGCTGCGAGCGAAGTGGTGGACCAGGCTGGTGACGACGAGCTGCCTCTGGCTATCGACGACATCATGTCGATCCACCTCCCCTGAGCGGCCCCTGCCGGTGCTGGCGCCGGCGCCCGCCCAGCCGCCTTGCGTCCTACCAGCCGCACCAGCGGCTCCACCACTGGGCGCTGTAGCGTGCGGCCCCGGCCAGTGCGGCCCGCTTCCGGGGCCTGGCTACGTGGTGCCCAGGGAGGCGCTGCGGGCGCACGGCAAGGCTCTGGCGAAGCGCGAGGCTCGACGGAAGGCGGCGGAGCGCTGCCTGGCGGCGGCTGGGCTGCTACCTGCCCAGAAGGTTGAGTAGGTTAAGGGGCAGGTTAAGGGCGAAATTTCTGGGAGGTTCCGAGCACCTGCTTAACATACTTAACCCCCTTAACTTAAAGGGGGTGGTTAAGTAGGTTAGGGGACCCGAGGGACCGCCCTCCTGGGCCTGGGGAATCGGAGCGCAGGTTAAGTAGGTTGAGGGCTCAACTTAACCTATCGTAACCGCGGAGGAAACTCTCCACTTAACTGGTGGCCGGCAGTTAAGTAGGTTGAGGGAGAGGTCGACTGCAGTGCGTCCGGCGCCGCGGTTCTTGCGGCGACCAGGCTCCACCGGGTAGGTGTGGGTTTAGAAATGGAGCACTCGGACTTCCCGTTCAAGCGGCCGCCGTTCCAACACCAGCTGGAGGAGTGGCAGCAGTCGCGAGACCTGCTGGTGCGCGGCATCTTCTGGGAGATGGGGTGCGGCAAGAGCAAGGTGACGATTGACTCGCTCGCCTGGCTCTACCTGGACGGGAAGATCGACGCCGTCATCGTTCTTGCGCCCAACGGGGTCCACTCCAACTGGATCACGGACGAGCTGCCTTCGCACCTGCCGGACAGCATCCCGTGGCGGGGCACGGCCTATCACAGCAGCCGTCGCACGCAGAAGCGCCAGCAGCTGTCGGTGGAGGCCACCATGGCTGAGGCCTTCCTCGGCCTGCGCGTGCTGGCCATGACGTACAGCGGCATCATGACGGACGCCGGCGCCAAGCTGGCGAAGAAGTTCATCACCAAGTACCGATGCATGCTCGTCGTGGACGAGTCCACGGCCATCAAGAATCCCGGCGCGAAGCGCACCATCCGCGTGCTGGCGATGGCGAAGTACGCTCCGTACCGCCGCATCCTGACCGGTACGCCGGTGGCCAATGGTCCGTTCGATCTCTTCTCGCAGATCAAGTTCCTGGACGAGCACTTCTGGAAGAAGTACCAGATTGACGACTATGGAGTCTTCAAGGGCGAGATCGGGGTACAGAAGACGTTCAAGAACAACGCCACCGGTAAGAGCTTCGTCAAGACGGTGGCCTACCGGAAGCTGGAGTGGCTGCACGACATCATCCAGCCGATCACCAGCCGCGTCACCAAGGCGCAGGCCCTGCCGCACCTGCCTCCGAAGCTCTACACGAAGCGTCGGTTCGAGATGTCGGACGAGCAGGAGAAGGTGTACGCGCAGTTGTCGCGAGAGTATCGCACGGAGCTGGACGGCCAGCGGTTCGCGGTGCCTCTCGCCATGGTTCGTATCCTGCGTCTCCACCAGGTGACCAGCAACTACCTCCCGTTCGAGGACGAGGAGGGGGTCACGCACTTCAAGGAGATCGGCAAGGACAACCCGCGCCTGGACTGCCTCTCAGACGTGGTGGAGGAGCTGGCAGGGCAGCAGGCCATCATCTGGGCGCGCTTCCAGCGCGATGTCGTGAAGATCGCCGAGCGCATCCGTACTGGTGTGAGGGGCAAGTACGAGCCGCGCACCTGCACGATCTACCATGGACCCTGCTCCGTGAGGGAGCGCGAGCAGGCCATCGCGGACTTCCGCAGCGGCAATGCGCAGTTCTTCGTCGCCAATCCGGCGTGTATCGGGATGGGCGTCACGCTCACCGAGGCCACTTCGGTCGTCTACTACAACAACTCGTTCGTCTACCCCGATCGACTGCAGAGCGAGGACCGCGCCCACCGCATCGGGCAGAAGAACGCGGTCAACTACATCGACATCATCGCGGAGGGCACGGTGGACGACAAGATCGTCAACGCTCTTCGCACCAAGCTCAGCATCGCCAACATCATCACTGGCGACAACTTCAAGGAGTGGATCTGATGCCGATCGTCTACGTCGTGCAGGATCAGCACCGGTGGGACGAGGAGCGGCGCATGTTCGTACCGAAGTTCCCCTCCATCCGACTGGCGGAGGAGTACGGCGAGCTGAGCTATCTGCTGTCTCCGACCGCCTCCCCGTTCGTGCCGGGGCCGATCATCCAGGAGCTGGACTCCAAGCTCTCGCAGATCGAGTCGGAGGACTACCTGCTGCTGATCGGCAACCCGGTCCTCATCGGGTGGGCATGCGCCATCGCGGCGGACTACAACGACGGCCGACTGAACGTCCTGCAGTGGTCCAACGGCAAGTACCTGCCGGTCTGCGCCGATCTGGACGTCTGCATTCGCAACGGTCACTAGAAAAGGAGCAGCGACGATGCCCGTGTACGACTACAGCGGCGAGCCCGAAGCGCAGCCGCGTCCCACTGACCAGACGGACCTGGAGAAGTTCGCGCTGGAGTACGTCCAGCTGGAGGAGAAGATCGAGGCAGCCGAAGCCGAGGTGAAGAAGCTCCAGGCTCAGCTGGACACGCTGGCCAAGGGGCGCATCCCGGAGATCATGAAGCAGCTGCGGTCCAGCAGCATGAAGCTCGAGCACTGCGGCCTGCAGGTGGACTACAAGAAGAAGGTCCGCGCCAACATCAAGGAGGACGACCGCGAGGAGGTCTTCACCTGGATGGAGACGCAGGGCGTGGGTGCCATCATCAAGCGCCGCTTCACGATCGAGTTCGCCAAGGAGGACGAGCGGTGGGCGAACAAGTTCGAGAAGGACCTGGGGAAGCGCAAGCGTCCGCTCGACGTGGAGCGCACCAAGACGGTTCACCCCGAGACACTGGCCAAGCTGGTAGCTGGGCGCCTCGAGGCTGGCAAGCCGGTTCATGAGAAGATCGGCGTCTACGAGCAGCCGTTCGTGACCGTGAAGAAGGTAAAGTAGCCGCTCCATCCCGCGCCTCGGGGACACACCATCAGAGGCCGAAGACGAACAACGGAGAACGAGATGAGCAAGGACAATAAGAGCGGAAAGAAGCCCGAGGCGCAGCCCTCCACGGCGCTGGTGCCGGAGCCGAAGAACAAGGAGATCGCCGTCTACGACTACGGCGACGACCTCGGCAAGGGCTTCGAGAACCAGGGCAAGGACGACAAGGCGATCCCCTTCATCGCCATCGCCCAGGCCCTGAGCAAGATCGTGGCGCGCGGCGAGGCGCGCGCCGGCCAGCTGTACAACACGGTCACCGGCGAGGTCTACGGCGACCACGTCTACGTGGTGCCGGCCATCACCGAGAAGCGGTTCGCGCAGTTCGCGCCCCGCGACAAGGGCGGCGGCTTCCGCGGTCAGCACCTGGAGAGCGACGACGTCGTCGTCAAGTCGAAGCGCATCGCCAAGGAGACCGGCGCCGACTTCGGCGTGTACAAGACCGACAACGGCGACGAGCTCGTGGAGACGTTCTACGTCTACTGCGCGGTCGTGGACCTGGACGGCAACGCCCTCGGCATGGCTGTCATCGGCTTCAAGAAGACGCAGATCAAGCTCTACAAGAAGTGGCAGACCCGCCTCGGCTCCATCATGGTGGCGACGCCCAGCGGTGGGAAGCGCAACCCACCGATGTTCGCCAGCGTGTGGAAGCTGAGCACGTACGTGGACAACACGAACCCGAAGGGCGTGTTCTCCAACTACGTGATCGAGGCCGGCGCCGACGACGACGTGTTCGAGTCTCTGCTGGCTCCCAACGACGAGCGCTACCTGCTCGGCAAGCGGATGCACGAGCTCGTCACCTCCGGCGAGGCGGCGAAGCAGGTGCGCTACGACTCGCAGGCCGACGACGGCGGCGGAGGTGGTGGCGCGGCGGCGCCGGCTTCCGATCCCGTCTTCTGAAACAGCGAGGAGAGCTGCCGCGTCGTGCTGCGTACCACCCCCGCGGCGTAGCGACGTTGGTGGTGGACCACCCGGCTGCTAGCCGGACCATCCTCGGAGCGGCGTTACCCCGGCCGCTAAGACAGCCACGGGGTGCCATGCTCGTGATAGCTCAGGTGGAAGAGCGACCAAGGGCGCGACCTTCGCGGGCCGGCTTCCCTGGTAGACCATCCCCGGTTCGATTCCGGGCGCGAGCGCCGATAGAAAAGGAGCACCGAATGAGCAAGCGATTCTTTGAGATCATCGAGGGCGACTCCGTCACCTATCTGGTGGTGGCAGCCAGTCCGACGGCCGCCTTTGGCGTGCTGGCCAGCGCCGGGGTCGATCTGGCTGCCGACGTGGAGCCGGAGGCGGACGGGATCAAGTTCATGCTGTCGGAGATCTCCGAGGACAGCGCGGAGGTGATCCGCGTTACCCCGGACAAGCCGGGAGACCCGCAGTACCTGGGCATGTACCCGATCGGGTCGTTCTTCTCCACGGAGAACTGACGTGGAGCCTTCCCCCGAGCAGGACCGCGCCCTGAGCGCCGCCGACGCCTGGTTCCAGGCGTGCGTCAACGACGAGGCGGAGCGACTGTTCTACATGGCTGGCTTCGCCGGTACCGGAAAGACGACGCTGGCCCGGAAGCTCTCCGAGAGCTGGGGCAACGTCCTCTTCGCCGCGTACACCGGCAAGGCGGCGCACGTTCTGCGACAGAAGGGCTGCCACAACGCCCGCACGCTGCACTCCCTCATCTACATCCGCGGCAGCGAGGCCGCGGAGCAGGTGCAGCAGCTGAAGGAGCAGCTGGCGCTCGCCGAGGAGGCGGCGTACCTGGACGAGCAGGAGGACAAGATTGACCACCCGGACGCGGTGGCCAAGGGTCTGCCCATCCCGTGGAGCAAGAAGACTCGCGCCAGCCAGGTGAAGGCGGACATCATCCGCACGCAGATCGCCGAGGCGGAGAAGCTGGCCGCTAGCGTGGAGCGCCGCGGTGGGCCCATGTTCACGCTCAACCCGGCGAGCGCCCTGGCCACCGCGGACGCCCTGGTCGTGGACGAGGTATCCATGGTGGACGACCGGATGTACCGCGACCTGCTCTCGTTCGGGAAGCCCATCCTCGCGCTGGGCGACCCGGCGCAGCTGCCCCCGGTGAAGGGTGCCGGCGCCTTCCTTCGTCGCACGCCGGACTTCCTGCTGGAGCAGGTGCATCGCCAGGCCCAGGACAGCGCCATCCTGTGGGCTGCCACCCTGGTGCGGCAGGGCAGGGCGGTCCCGCTGGGTCGCCACGGCGAGGACCTGCTGGTCATCGACCGTAACGCCTCGCACGGCTACGACATGAAGGAGCTGGTGCTGGGCGCCGATCAGATGCTGGTCGGCCGCAACCTCACCCGCAAGAACGCGAACCAGCGCTTCCGCTCGCTGCGGGGCTACGAGAGTTCGTACCCGGTGGAGGGTGACAAGCTCGTGTGCCTCCAGAACCACAACGAGGTCGGACTGCTCAACGGCTCGCTCTGGGAGGTGCTGCGCGGCGAGCACCTGTCGTCGCAGGCCAGCGTCGCGCTCACGGTGAGTCCGCTGGACGAAGGAATGCGGATGCGCGAGCTCGCCGTGCTGGCGCACGCTCAGTACTTCACCGGCGAGGAGCCGGAGTGGTACGAGAAGAGCGAGAAGGAGGCGTTCGACTACGGCTACGCCATGACCGTCCACAAGAGCCAGGGCAGTCAGTGGGACCGGGTCTTCCTGCAGGACGAGTCGTCGGCCTTCCGGGAGCACCGCAACAACTGGCTCTACACCGGCATCACCAGAGCTGCGAAGAAGCTCGTCCTCCTGAGGTAGTCCATGGGAAACATCGCTCACATCACCATCGGCGAGATCGTGGAGATCGTCGCCACCTTCAGCATCGACCGCAGCTTCCTCGGCCAGAAGGGAGTCGTCACGAGAGTGGACGGCGACCGCAACGTGGTGCGGGTGCAGGGACCCTTCCTGGGCGGCAGTGATGCTACCCCATGGGACGTGGAGCTGAAGGCCGACGAGTGGAAACACGCGCCGGAGAACCAGGACGACCCTCCGTACGACCGCCTCCTTGGCGACGTGTCTCCGGAGGAAGCGATCGAGACGATTGATCGCCTGAAGGCGGAGCGCGACGACCTGGACCGGCGACTGGCGGCCGCGGAGGGCAGGGCGAACGTGGTCCTGGCGAAGCTCAAGACCTACCAGAAGGAGGAGTGGTTGGACGCCAAGCGCGTCTTCGCGATCTCCATGGACCACTCCGAGTCCAACGTAGGTGAGGGACGCAAGCTCGCGATGGAGGTGGCGTGGTGGCGAGCTGAGTACAAGCCGGAGCTCGGCTTGGAGGAGCGCGTAAAGACGCTGGAGCATCAGCTCCAGGAGGTGCGCACCGCTCGGGAGATGGCCGAGGCCCAGGTGGCGCGCCTGGCGCCGCTGGAGGCCCGGGCCAGCCAGCACGCCGCGGACTACCAGAGAGTCGTGCGGCACAACGTGGAGCTCAAGCTCCGCAACGACTATCTGGAATGCCTGCACCGCGCTGGCGGACTGCGGCTCATCGTGCTGTGGTTCGCCCAGCAGATGGAGCAGAAGCTGCGCGAGAACGACCACAAGGGCGGATGGCACCACAACAAGGCGCCGGAACTGGTGTCACGTCTGCTGGAGGAGGTGGCGGAGCTGCGCACCGCTCTCACGCAGCCCGGATCCGCTGAGACGGTGGCGGAGGCAGCCGACGTGGCCAACTTCGCCATGATGATTGCCGACAACAGGGTGAACGGACGATGAGCGTCTCCCTCTCGCGGCACGACGCTGCCTCGCGCTTCTACACCTTCATGATAAAGCGCGAGGAGCTGCGCCTCAAGAAGGCCAGTGGCGCCCCGCACCCGTGGACGGACGACCCCATCCTGTCCGCCTACAAGTTCACCAACGTCAAGCGGGTGCACGACCGCACCACGATGGAGCTGCTGAAGAGGCTCTACGAACCTCACCTGGGCCGTCCGCTGCGGGAGAAGCTCCTCAACGCGGCGATCGCCCGCTACTTCGGCACCTGGGAGTTCGCCGAGGCCGTCGGCTGGCTGACCGACTTCTCGCCCCGATTGGAGGGTCGTCATGTTCGAGAGCTGGCCGCCGCCCGCATGGCCTCCGGCGATCGGGTCTTCACCGGCGCCTACGTCATCACGAACGCCGGTCGCAAGGAGCCGAAGGAGGACGTGGTCGTGGAGACGCTGGTGAGCCTCTGGCACAGTCACGAGAACGTGACCGAGGCCATCAGCTACCGCAATCGGTGGCGGGATGCGATCGAGGCTCTGCGCGAGCTGCCTGGGTTCGGCGGCAGCGGCTTCATGGCCAAGGAGGTGATGCTGGATGTCATCCTCATGAACGGCTTCGGGACGACCGGCCCGCACGATCGCAACGAGTGGTGTCCCGCGGGACCCGGCGCGCGTCGCGGCATCAACCGTCTCGTCGGACGCCCGACGAACCAGGCGATGCACGAGAATCTGGCCGTCGACCTGATGCTGGAGCTCTTCTCCGAGAGGGTCACCTACTGGCCCCGCAGCTTCGTGGAGCTGGAGCTGCACGACATCCAGTTCCAGCTCTGCGAGTACGACAAGTACGAGAGGGTCCGCCTCGGGGAGGGACGGCCGCGAAGCCGCTACCACCCGCCGAAGAAGTAGTCGCCTCGGAACGACGACTTACAGAATATTCTCACGGCCGAGTTGCTTTTCTTGTCGGCCGGCGGCAAGCTGATTCTCGTAGCAGCGAACCAACGAAACGAACGAGAAAAGGAGCAGCCGTCATGTCCAAGAAGAACTTCCCCGTCGCCGGTACCGTCACCAAGAACGAGCTCAACACGCAGTCGCTGGGCAAGCTCATCGAGATCTACAACAAGCTCGCCGAGAAGCCGGTCAAGGCGTTCCGCGACAAGCCCACCGCGCTGGAGCGCGTCTGGGCCCTCGGCAAGGCGGACGAGGCCCCGGCGGCGGCCCCCAAGGCCGAGCGCAAGGAGCGCGTGAAGAAGGAGAAGGCGCCCAGCGCCGGCCGCCAGCGTCGGCCCGTGGACCTGGCCTACAGCCGCACGGAGGAGAACAACTCCCCGCGCGCCGGCACCGCGGTGGACATCGCGATGCAGCTGTGGGGCCGTCCGGGCGGGGCCACCGACGAGGAGGTCTGCGAGGCCACCGGCAAGTCGCGCGGCCACGTCCGCGGCATCCTCCGCTGGTGCAACAAGGGCTTCGGCTACGGCTTCAAGCAGGAGGGTGACAAGATCTTCCTCGTCGACGCCAAGGGCAAGGCGGCGACCTACACCCCGGCCGCCAAGGCCTAGCGAATCAGCGCCCACGAGGGCGCCGAGAAAAGGAGCACAGTGAACCCGAACCTCCGCATCATCATCCCCACGTATCGCAGGGCAGGGGCGCAGCACACCTACCGCGCCCTCCCGCCCGAGTGGCAGGAGCGCGTCATCTGGGTCGTGGACCGGAAGGACGCGGACGACATGGAGCGTGCGCACCGCATCTCCGGTCTGCCGCGCGGCGGCAAGTACATCGTCCACCCCGACACGGTCAAGACCATCGCCCAGAAGCGCGCCTTCATCCTGGCCACGCTGGCGCCGCAGATGGGTCTGGAGCGCATCGTCATGATGGACGACGACCTGCGCTTCGCCGTGCGCGCCGACCCGGAGACGACCAAGCTGCGCGAGGCCCGCCACGACGACCTCCGCGAACACCTGGCCGCGATGGAACTGCTGCTCAGCTCCAAGTGGCCGCATCTTGGCTGGTCCGCCAGACAGGGCAACAACAACCACGGCCCCACCGGCCCGGACCCACACGCCACCGGCTGGGCGGAGAACACGCGGACCATGTACGTCCTGGGCTACCACATGCCCACGGTGCTGAGGCATCTGGAGCTGGGGCGCATCGAGCACCGCGAGGACATGGACTACGCCCTCCAGCTGCTGCGCGCCGGACTGCCTAACAAGGTCTGCTTCACCATCGCCTGCGACCAGACGTACAACGCGCCAGGCGGCGCGTCGCTGGAGCGCACGATGGAGGCCAGCAACGCCGACGCCGACAAGCTGGCGGCCCTCCACCCCGGCCTGGTGCGAGTCGTGGAGAAGGAGTACAGGGCCAGCATCCCGCGACGCGAGGTCGTCGTCAGCTGGAAGAAGGCCTATGAGTCGTCGCAGGTGCAACCGAGCGACCCTCCGGGCAAGCCGGTGGCGAAGGTGCGAACGAGGAAGAAGCCCGTGCGCCTGTCGGATATCTACGCGGAGATCTCAGCCGCTAGTGCGGCTGGCGGCAGCGAGACTGACAGCGACGAAGGAGATCCGGCGTGAGCCGGCTGGGACTCAGCGGCGCGCGCATCCACCGCGCCGTCGTCAAGACCGGCCCCGGCTGTGCGGACCAGTCCATCCTCATGGGCGTCCTCGGCGACCAGGTATGTCCCCGAGTGCTGGGTCCTATACACGATCCGGTTCTCGGCAGCGGATACGCGATGGAGGAGTGCGATCCCGTGCGGCCCGGGGAGGCGCAGGGTCTCATTCTCATTCACATGCGCGACCTACTGCGCGAACGGGTGTGGGGACGCCGCGCTCGTAACGAGGAGTCGGCCGCCTGGAGGGAGGAGCTGGGCGAATGGCTGTTCGCGCAGGGGCAGTCGGATCTTTACCACACCCTGTGTCGTCTCGACTTCAGTGACGCCCGGTGGTCGCTCATCCATGGCGACCCTACGATCGCCAACGCCATGCGCACGGCCGGCGGCGAGCTGCGCATCGCCGACCCCCTCTGGCCCGGCGGGAAGATCCCCAGCCTCCGGTGCGTGGATCTGGGGAAGCTGCTTCAGTCGGCCGTGGGCTGGGAGCAGCAGCTGGACCCCGCGTACCCGAAGCCCGCGGTGCGCTCCGCGCTCTATCTGCTGGACCCCTACGGACAGGCGGAGCAGCACCGCGCCTGGTTCTGGGCCGCGGTTCACTGCCTGCGCCTGGCTCCCTACGCGGAGCGAGCGGGACACGCTCATCTGGCCGCCTGGGGACGTCAGACGGCGGCTGGAGTGGCGGATGCGCTGAGGAGGCGGCTGGATCGTAGAGACGAGACGATCGTCGGGGCTCGGTCGTCGTGATTCTCGTAACGGACATGGACGGAACTCTCGCCGACACGCGGGACGCGGTTGAGGCCGCGTACCGCGCTTGCGGCGTTTCGTCGTTCCCGGAGGGCTGGTGGGGGAAGCCGCTGTCCGAGTGGGCACCGTGTGAAACGGAACAGCAGCTGGCCAGCCTATCCCGATGGAAGCATCTCCACTACAAGCAACTTGCTCCGAAGCTGGTGCGTCGCTTGCCGGCTGCTCAGGCGGCAGTGCGCTCCCTGAACGGCGGATACCGCGTGGTGGTTATCACGGCGGCGAAGGAGCGCAGCGCTCGGGTGGTGCTGCCGCTGGTGGGGCTCGACTGGTGCCACCCGCTTCTTACTGTTCATTCTGAGCGTTCTCTAGAGCAGCGACTGGAGCTACTGCGGCACTATGGTCGGACTACTGGCGAAGGCATCTACCTGGACGACTCCCCGTCCAACGTGGCCGCCGCCCGAGAGGTCCTGCCGACATGGATGGTGCTGCAAGTCTGAACGTCCTGGTCCCCGCCGCTGGCGAGGGACAGCGCTTTCGGGACATCGGAATCGAGACGGCGAAGCCGCTCATCCAGTTCCGACGAGGCGACAGCCCGCGGATGACGATGCTGGAGCACGCGCTCCGCGGTCTGGATGTGCCGGATGCCCGCATCCTCGTCGGGGTGCGCGGTGACCAGCCCTGGCCGACGCTGACCAACCTGTGCGCTCCTCACGAGCTGCGCCTGGTGGGTCGGACGCAGGGCCAGACGCACTCCGTGATGGCCCTGGCGCTGGCCGCCGGATACGACCCGGAAAGCCAGGAGGAGGTGCCCGATGCGCCCGCCCTGGTGGTCAACTGCGATCAGGGCTTCTTCGGTGACCTGCTGAACGTGATGTCGCGTTCGCACGCGCTGTTTCCACCACCCGTGGAGGCAGCCGTGCTGACCTTCCAGTCGCGGGATCGCCGGTACAGCTACGTGGACCAGGCGCCTCGCTTCCAGTACGCCGTCGAGAAACGACCGGTGAGCCGCTGGGCTCTGGCCGGCGCGTACTGGTTCCGCTCCACTAAGGCCCTGCTGGACGCCTGCATCAAGCAGCACCGGATGGGCCCGCGCCACAACGATGAGCTCTACCTCAGCGGCGCCCTGGAATTCCTGGGCGGCGGGTGGTGCCTGGAGGTGGACAAGAAGTACGTCTTCAGCTGGGGCACTCCGGAGGAGCTCGCTGCCGATGTCGCAGTGCACGATCTGTCTCCTGAGGTAGAGTCGCTACTCGCCGCCCGCTACGCCAGGAGTCTCCCGTGAACATCGTCTCCGCTCGCAACGTGAACCAGGCGCTGCCGCTGGCGCTGGAGCTGCTGTCCGCCGTGGGGAAGCCGCGCGCCAGTCGCAACGGCCCGGTCCTCTACAGTCGCAACCCCACCACCACGATCTACGAGAAGCCGGCGGAGCGCGTGGTCTTCTGGCCGGAGCGCGACGCCAACCCGTTCTTCCACCTCTACGAGTCGCTCTGGATGCTGGGAGGTCGCGACGACGTGGAGTCGCTGGCGTCCATGGTGCCGCGCATGCGCAGCTTCAGCGACGACGGCACCACGCTGCACGGAGCCTACGGTCATCGCTGGCGTCACCACTTCAAGACCGACCAGCTGGACGACATCGTCAATCGTCTACGCCGACTCCCCGACGACCGGCGCTGCGTCCTGTCCATGTGGGACGCCAGGTCGGACCTGGACCACGATGGCAGGGACGTTCCCTGCAACCTGCTCGCCACCTTCCAGATCAGCGACTCCGGCCGCCTGGACATGATGGTCGCGAACCGCAGCAACGATGTCGTCTGGGGTTGCTACGGCGCCAACGCCGTTCACTTCTCCGTCCTGCAGGAGTACGTGGCCACCTCCGTCGGCGTTCCGGTCGGGATCTACTGGCAGGTCAGCGCCAACTGGCACGGCTACCTCAACACGTTCGAGCCGCTGCGCGACAGCCTCCTGACCGGTCTCTACGAATTCGTCTCGTCGTCAGGAGACTCCGCCAACAACCTGGTCTACGCGGTCGGCGCTCTGGATCCCTACGCCCAGGGTGTGGTCGCGCCCTACCCGCTCATGAGCGAGCCGCGCGAGCAGTGGGACCGCGACCTGAAGGTCTTCCTGCAGACGCGCGGTCTGCAGGGCTACTACCGCGACCCGTTCTTCACGGAGGTGGCCGCGCCCATGGCGTGGGCTCACACCATCTACAAGCAGATGGCGGGAGAGGACAAGTTCGACGCAACGCAGGAGCGTCTCAGCACGGTGATGGCGTCCGACTGGAGGCGAGCCGCGATCGACTGGGTCGAACGGCGGCGAGCCAAGTGGAACCGCGAGAAGGACGACGGGGTGACCTATGACGGGTGAGGAGTTCAGGGCGGCCTTCGCCATCCTGGAGATGGCGGTGCCGGTGCAGAAGGTGAGGGCTCTGCGCGAGTCGGGTGCAGTCAAGCGCGGCCACACCATGTCGTTCGGAGGCGACTACACGGTGGGGAAGCACTCCTACGACGCCGTGTCCATGCTGCTGGTGCTGCACCCGGCACCCTCCCTGGACCTCATCAGGTGCCTCATGTGGCACGACGCCGCGGAGCGGTGGCTGGGCGACCTGCCGGCGCCCGCCAAGTGGCAGTTCCCCGAGCTGAAGGCCGCGTACGAGGAGGCCGAGAACACCGTTCTGCGCGCCAGGTACGGGGTGGACATGAGCGTGCTGACCGATGACGATCGCCTCTGGCTGGAGGGGATCGACCGTCTCGAGTTCATCATGTGGTGCCGCGACCAACTCGGTCAGGGCAACGAGACGGTCGCATCGCCGTATGCTGCGGCACAGGATAGCTTCGAGAAGAAGCGGACCGCGTGGCCGCACCCGCTCTGGGTCGTCTACACCACGTACCGCGCGAAGAGGCTGTCCGAGGAGATCCTTCCCGATGAGCAACTCGACCGTTAGTCCGATGGACATGGCGAAGTTCATGTCCGCGCAGCACCTCAGCGCTCCCTTCGCCGCGCTCGCTCTCAACGACGTCAACACGCTGCGCCGCAAGGACGCCGAGTACGGCAGCAGCTGGAAGAAGCGCGGCGGGGTGGGCGCCTTCATGATGCTGGCCCGCAAGATGGATCGGATCGAGAAGCTACTGGACGGTCATGCGGTGCAGGACCTCGTGCAGGCCCTACAGGACGACACCCGCGAGGAGGGCGTGAAGGACGACGTCGGCGACCTGCGGCGCTACCTGCTGCTCGTCTACTGCCAGATCTGGTCGCAGATCGTCTACGGCACCGGCGACCACGAGCACTTCATGGGTCCGACGCTGCTCCAGACGGCCGAGCGCTGCGCCCTGTACGCCGAGAGCACGCCGAAGATCGAGTGTCGTCGCGGAGAGGAGACAGTTGCCCTTCGCGACTACTGGCGTCGCCTGGAGGCACTCGCGAAGGACGCCGGCTGGGACGTGTTCCAGGTGGACCTGAACGACATCATCATGGTCGCCGGCCGTCTCTACGCGATCGAAGTCGCCGCCTACCCCACCTGAGGAGACATGGCGGGATTCCAGCACACCTTCGACTCGTTCCTGCCAAAGAGCGACTGGAAGCCTCCCCTCGTCTCGCAGCTTCCCAGCCTGCGCGGGGTGAAGCGGATAGCATACGACCTGGAGACGAGAGACGACCAGCTGCGAACCCACGGGCCGGGGTGCCGTCGCGGCGGGTACATCGTCGGTGTCGGCGTGGCCATCGAGGACGGCCCTCAGTTCTACCTGCCGGTGCGCCACGAGGGTGGCGGCAACATGCCGGAGGAGGAGGTGGCGCGCTGGCTGGAGGGTGAGCTCAGGGAGTACGACGGAGAGATAGCCGGTAGCGGGCTGAACTACGACCTCGACTACAGCTGGACCAAGGGCATCGCTGGTCGCAAGATCATGATGCCCAAGGTGAAGCGCTTCAGGGACGTCGGCGTGGCCGCGCCCCTGAAGGACGAGCTGCAGATGCGCTACGGCCTGGACGCCGTGTGCGAGCGCCTGGGCATCCCCGGCAAGGACGAGAGGCTTCTGCGAGAAGCGGCCGACGCGTACGGGGTGGACCCGAAGAAGAACCTTTGGCGCTTTCACAGCCGCTTCGTGGGTACCTACGTGCTGGGGGACCTGCGCGCTCCTCTGACCGCCCTGCGACGCCTGGAGACGCAGCTGGAGGAGGAGAACCTCTGGGACATCTACAACCTGGAGTCGGACCTGCTGCCGGTGCTGGTGCGCATGCGCATGCGCGGCGTCCGCGTGGACCAGGACCGCCTGGAGCATATCGAGCGATGGGCGCTGCGCGTGGAGCACGAGGAGCTGGAGAAGGTCCGCCACCTCACCGGCGTCAACATCGGGGTCGGCAACGTCAACAAGAAGGTGCTCCTCAAGGAGGCGCTGGAAGCCATCGGCATGAAGGTGCCGATGATCCCAGGCAAGCCGAACAAGAAGGGCGGGACCAGCAAGCCGCAGCCGAAGATCACGGCAGCGATGCTGAAGAACGCGAAGCATCCCGTCACCGACGCGATTCTGCGCGCCAAGGAGTTCAACAAGCTCCGGACGACCTTCTGCGCGCGCACGCGGAAGTTCATGGTGGACGGCCGGGTCCACTGCACCTTCACGCAGCTGCGGACCAGCAAGGACGATGATGACGGTCCGGACGAGGACGATGATGACGAGGACGAGACTGAGGGGGCTCGCTTCGGCCGGACCGCGTGCAAGATGCCCAACCTCCAGCAGGAGCCGGCCCGCAACGAGGAGTTCGGGAAGGAGTGGCGGTCCATCTACCTGCCGGAGGAGTGGGCCCTGGAGAAGGGCGGCTGGGGCGCGCTGGACTACTCCCAGCAGGAGCCGCGCGGGATGGTGCACTACGGCGTCCTGTTGAACCTGCCCGGCGCCAAGGAGTTCGCCCACGCCTACAACACGGATCCGAAGACCGACTTCCACGACATGACCAGCGGCATCTGCGGCATCAAGCGCAAGGAGGCCAAGATCATCGGCCTGGCCGCCGCCTACGGCATGGGTGACGCGACGCTGTGTCAGCGTCTTGGTCTGCCTCTGACGAAGAAGATGACGCCGCGCGGCGAGCGCCTGGTGGCCGGCCCCGAGGGCAAGGCGCTGATGGAGAAGTTCCACGCCGCGGTGCCGTTCATCAAGCAGCTGTCCTACAGGTGCCAGGACCGCGTCAGGGAGGTTGGCGTCATCCGCACCATCCTGGGCCGTCACTGCCACTTCCCCAAGGACGATGAAGGCAATCCGGACTGGCTGCACAAGGCGCTCAACCGCCTGATCCAGGGTGGCGGCGCCGACCAGATGAAGAAGGCGCTGGTGGAGCTGGACCGCGCCGGGAAGTTCCTGCACGTCGTCGTGCACGACGAGGCAGGCCTGTCCCTGCGAGACCTGCGTGATGCCCGGGAGTGTCGGGACATCATGGAGAACGTGGTTCAGATGAAGGTGCGCAGCAAGGTGGACGTCGAGATGGGTCCGTCCTGGGGCGGGGCGGTCGGCGTCGAGGAAGAGATGCTGATGGCGGCCTAGGATGCCGCACCGCTCCACTCCGCCGCCCTGCCCCTGCGGAGCGACTTACCAAACGCTTCGCACCGGGTTAACATTTGGAGCCGTCAGGGCAATGCTCTGGCGGGGCCAGGACGAGGAGTGGCGCAACAAGCGGCGTCGCGGCGTCCTGGGATTCTGGCGAGAGCTCAAGCTGCAGCTGTGGGATCAGCTGCATGGAGGATGCGTGCAGTTCAAGGATCTCTCACTCGAGGAGCAGCGGAAGAAGGTGCTGGAGGCGGTGGCCGCGCGCAGCTCTTCGCCCTCCGGACTCACCAACGGCACCACCTTCGCCGGCGTCCAGGTGGACCTGTCGGCGCTCGGCTTCCACGGCGACAAGTCCCGCCACGTGGACCGAGCCCTGCAGTGGCTGCGCAAGCGCGACAAGGTGTGCTTCGTCAAGGGTCGTTGGTACACCACGTGAGCGTCCACGCCTGCCTCTACTGTCGTGCCTGGTTCCACACGGCCGGTGGTCTGGAAGCCCACCTACTCAACCACTCTCTCTCCTCGTCGTGAGGTATCGGTGACCATACTCGCCCCGCCCCACCAGCGCCCCAGCTGGGACCACTACTTCATGAACATGGCCAGCGTGGCCGCGACGCGCGGCAGCTGCGACCGCCTCCGCGTGGGCGCCGTCATCGTGGGCGGGGACCGTCGTCTGCTGGCCACCGGCTACAACGGCGCGCCGGCCAATCAGCCCAGCTGTGCGGAGGCCGGTCACGAGATGATGGACGTCGGCGGCGGCCGCATGTCTTGCGTTCGCACCATCCACGCCGAGGAGAACGCCATCCTGTCGTGCGCCCGGTACGGCGTGTCCCCGGTCGGCGGCTGCCTCTACACCACCGCGTCCACCTGCTACGACTGTCTCAAGCGAGTCGTCCAGGTGGGCATCATGCGCATCGTCTATCTCCACGACTACACCGGCGGTCGGAACCAGGGTCGCTACATTCCGGACATCGCCCGCCAATGGGGCGTCGCCATGGAGCAGCTCACGTGATCCGCTTAATCCGCATCGGAGACCAGATCTGCCACGGCGAGGACCAATTCGCTTTCTGGGACACTGTGCGCGACCGATTCATCAGCGTCCACGGCGAGCAGGTGTTCGACTCACTGCGGATGTTCCTCGACCACTCGAATGACGCCGTCCGCCACTACGAGATGGACATGGACTTCCAGATGCAGTTGCGCGCTCTCATTCCGCGCACGATGCGCTGGGACGAGCTGGAACACGAGATCGGCACGCTGGTGGAGTGGAAGGACCACACGTCCGGTGGCGAGACCCTCCTGTGCTGCGTCAAGGCGGTCGGTCACGTCCTGCTGAAGGAGGGCTACGCCAACGAGTACACCGTCTCCAACGGAGCGATGACGGCAGGGGGAATTCTCGCCCCCGAGTTGCTGGTGCCGGTGGACTGAGCCCATGGGTGCCGAGAGCAACATGCGGGGTCGGGTGGTCCACGCGCTGCGCTCGCTGAAGGCGTTCGCCGTGGAGAACGCGTGCCTTCCCGGCACGCCGGACGTGACGATGCTGACCGGCCTCTGGATGGAGCTGAAGCAGATCCCCGCCTGGCCGGTGCGCGTGGACACGCTGGTGCGCGTGGACCACTTCCGACCGGAACAGCGCATCTGGCTTAGCGACTGGAGCGCGGCTGGAGGTCGATGCTGCGTGCTGCTGCGGGTGCACCGGGACTGGCTCTGGCTGGAAGGCGGATGGGCCGCCGACAACCTGGGCCACGTCACACGAGCTACCCTGCTGCGCTCGGCCGTGAAGGTGTGGGAGGGAGGACTCAACGAGAAGGAGCTGCTGGATGCGTGTCGGTAAGCTGAACGATGCTGAGCTGCTGCTGCTGTCGCGCCGACGCGCCGGTCTTCGCCAGTCGGTGATGGCCGCCAGCCTGGGCGTCGGAATGCGCCAGTACCGACGATGGGAGGAGGGCGTGGACGCGGTTCCGCACTCCACCGCGGTGCTCGCCGGCATCCCGGCCGTGGAGGCCAGCGGTCTCACGGACCTGGAGAAGTGTGTGATCCTCCGGGTGCGTACCGGGATCACGAGGGCCAAGCTCGCTCGCAAGATCGGCGTGTCGCCCACGTGGGTCACGCAGATGGAGCGCGGCCTGGTGTCGGGGGAGCGTCTCGTCGAGTACTGGAGCACTCGTGCAGCACGACGCTGATGCGGCCCTGGAGCACCTGCGCCTGGTGCGCCCAGGAGGTCCCTGGGCCCTGGTGGCCATCGACCCGAACAAGAAGGGCCTCACGGGCGCGACGTTCGGACCGGACAGTGAGAAGAACCTCCGCTCGTGGCTGGACGCCCACAAGGCGCGCAACGTCTACTTCCACCTGAACCAGCCCACGGGGAAGGAGGCGAAGGCCAGCCGGGTCGAGATTCTCGAGGTCTCGTTCCTCCACGCCGACCTGGACCCTCGGGCCGGCGAGGAGCTGGCCGGCGAGCAGCTGCGGATCCGCAACCTGCTGGACAACGTACCTGCCCCGCTGCCACCTCCCACGGGTCTGGTGTTCTCCGGCGGCGGCTACCAAGCGGTCTGGGCCCTGCGCCAGCCCATCCCGGTGAACGGGGACCTGGCGGCCGCCGAGGAGGCGAAGCTCTACAACGTCCAGATCGAGCTGCTGCTGGGCGGCGACAACTGCCACAACATCGACCGGATCATGCGCGTCGCCGGCACCATCAACTGGCCGGACGAGCGCAAGCGCCTCAAGGGGCGCACGGCATGCCGCGCGGAGATGGTCTGGTATCATCCCGAGCGGATCTACGACGTCGCGCAGTTCAGCAAGGCGGCCAAGGTGCAGCTGCCGGGGCCGACGTTCGGAGGGATGGGACCGCCGGAGTCGGTGGAGATCCCCAGCAACGTCCAGTTCCTGGACCCGAGTCAGATCCACGATCTTCCGGTCAGCGACCGCACCAAGATGCTCATCGTGCAGGGCTGCGACCCCGACGAGCCGAACCGCTGGGAGTCACGCAGCGAGCTGCTCTTCCACGTGTGCTGTGAGCTGGTGCGTGCCAACCTGCCCAACGAGACCATCTACGCTCTCATCACGGATCCCGACCTGCGCATCAGCGCCAGCGTCCTGGACAAGAAGGACCCGCAGCGCTACGCCACACGCCAGATCAAGCAGGCCCGCGAGGACGCGATCGACCCGTGGCTGGCCAAGCTGAACCAGAAGTTCGCCGTCATCGGCAACCTCGGCGGCAAGTGCCGGGTCGTGGAGGAGGTGATGGACCACGCCCTGGGCCGTCCGCGCCTCACCAAGCAGTCGTTCGAGGACTTCCGCAACCGCTTCCTCAACGTGAAGATCATCCTGGGCAAGGACAAGAACGGCGACCCGGTCAAGACGCCGGCCGGGAAGTGGTGGCTGGAGCACGAGCAGCGGCGCCAGTTCGACACCATCATGTTCGCGCCCAACAAGGATCTCCCCGACGTCTACAACCTCTGGCAAGGATTTGCGGTGCCCGCCAAACCGAACGGTCTTCACGAGAGCTACCTGCGCCACGTCCACGACAACATCTGCTCCGGCAGCGCGGAGGTCTACGAGTACGTGGTGCGCTGGATGGCGCGCGCCGTACAGCACCCGGACAGCCCCGGCCAGGTGTGCATCGCACTCCGCGGCAAGCAGGGAACCGGCAAGAGCTTCTTCGCCAAGGTCTTCGGTGAGCTCTTCGGAAGGCACTTCATGCAGATCTCCGACCCGAAGCACCTGGTGGGCAGCTTCAACGCGCACCTCCGCGACTGCGTCGTCATGTTCGCCGACGAGGCCTTCTACGCGGGCGACAACAAGCACAAGGCCATCCTCAAGGCGCTCATCACGGAGGAGTACCTGGTGGTGGAGGCCAAGGGCGTGGACGCGGAGGTGTCGCCCAACTACATCCACCTCATCATGGCGTCCAACTCCAACTGGATCATCCCGGCAGACAGCGAGGAGCGCCGCTACCTGGTGCTGGACGTCGGCGAGCTGCGGATGCAGGACCACTCCTACTTCGAGGCCATCCGGCGCGACCTGGACGCCGGCGGCCGCGAGAGCCTGCTCCACTACCTCATGAACGTCGATCTGAAGGGCTATGAGGTGCGCGACTTCCCCCGCACCGAGGCGCTCCGCGAGCAGAAGCTGCTGTCGCTGTCCCCGGAGGAGGAGTGGTGGTTCCGCAAGCTGACCGAAGGCAGCCTGCTCCCCCACCACCTGGAGTGGGGCGCCCCGCTCCGCACCTCCTCCCTGCTGGACGACTACCTGCTCTACACGGCCCGGGTTGGGGTGCCCCGGCGCGCCACGGCGACCGCCCTGGGCAGGTTCCTCCACAAGGCGTGCCCGGACGGCTGGCCGCGCAGCCACCAGCGCGAGGTCACGTTCCGCAACGAGATCGGGGTCTCCATGAAGGAGAGAGCCTACTTCTACGAGTTCCCCACGCTGCAGGAGTGCCGGGACTGGTGGGACGCCAAGTACGGCGGCCCGCACGAGTGGACCGCGGTGGAGGTGCGCCACGAGCCTCGCGCGGAGGAAGTTTTCTAGCGAGGCATTTTTCAGTTGTCAAAATTACCTCCTCCGGCCATACTCGAATTCGCGCTGGAACCGGGGTAGGTAGCGGCCACCGATACATCCGCCGCTAGGCTGCGACGGCCACACGGCTCGGTGGCCGCTACCTACCCGTCCTAGAAAAGGAGCCTCGTGTCGGACCTCAAGACCCGCGAGCAGTGGCTCGCCGCAGCCACGGAAAAGCTCGACAGCGTCCTGGCCGCCGTGGAGCTGAAGCGGCCCGAGAAGCTGCAGCTCAGTGTCGGCTTCCCCAAGACCGGCGCTGGCAGCACCAAGACCGCGATCGGCCAGTGCTGGTCGCCGGAGATGACTGCGGACGGGACCGTTCACATCTTCATCTGCCCGACCATGTCGTCGTCGCTCCTCGTGCTGGCGGTCCTGCTGCACGAGCTCGTGCATGCCGCCGTCGGCCACGAGTGCGGCCACCGCGGTCCCTTCCATCGCGCGATGCGGAAGCTGGGATACACCGGCCGCGTCACGCACACCAGCGAGGAGGAGCTGACCGACGAGCTGAAGGCCAGTCTCAACGAGATCATCGCCGCCCTGCCCGCCTATCCGCACTCGGCCATCCAGCCGCGCGTCAAGCCGGTGCGCGAGAAGAGCCTCAACATCGTGCTTCGCAGCGTGGTGGAAGAGGACTACAAGATCGGCATGCAGCGCGACCTCTTCGAGGAGAAGGGACCGCCGCTCTGCCCGGACGGTAAGAAGATGGTACCGGTGCGCGAATGACACCATTCCGCATCTGTCAGTGGCTGCTGACCGTGGGGCTGGCTCTCGGTGTGTTCTCCATCGCCTGGTTCGTCTTCAGCATGGTTGCCAGCGACGTTCGCTCGTGGTGGAGGGGACAGTGAGAAGCTACCGTCCCACCGAGGAGCTCACCTCCACTCCTCGTCGCCGGCTGCGCCGCGCGCACCGCACGGCGCGCCTGCAGGGTCTCCTGAACACCAGCCTCAAGCAGTTCGCTCGCGACCTCGCCGGCACCTGCGGAGGTCTGTACCAGGCCACTCCGCGCGACGCGATGGACTGGCTGGAGAGCAAGGGGTTGGAGTCGTGAAGGAGCCTTCGCCACCCTGTCGTGAGTGCGGCGGCGACGCATGGCCGGAGTGCGCCGGGATGAGCCGCGAGGACGCGGTCTGCGACTCATGCGTGGAGAGGCTGCGCGGAGACGCGTGGGTCGCCTTCCGGCTCACCATGGCGCTGCTGCACCTGGTGGCCGCCGCTCTGGTCGAGCTGACCGCGAAGCCGCAGGAGTACGAGAGCAGCTTCGACTATGAGGTGGATCTGGTCGCCGGCTACATGCGCGCCATGGGACTCTGCGACTATGACATCTACGACACGTACGACGTCATCCAGCACGCTGTGGACCGCGAGCAGCGGCTGGGGAGGCTCTGATGGCTGGCCGTGACGAGGAAGCCATCGCGGTGGCCCGACTGGTCATAGGTCGCATCCTCGCGGCTGCCGCCCTGGAGGACCCGCCGGGATGGCACGACGGTCAGACGCTCGTGCTGGTGGCGCAGGACACGCCCGAGTGGTGCAACGTGCACGCGGTGCAGGACGCGCTGGACGACATGGAGAACGACGGCGACGTGGTCGCCGACCGAGACGCACCCTTCCACACCGCCGGACGCTATCGCCTCAGAGGTACGGTCGCGTGAGCGACCGCAGCACCTACGCCGTCGGCATCCCGCAGGGCATCACGCTCGGTGCCTGGCGTCGCAGCAAGTCGGTCTCCACCGTGCCGTCCGTGGAGACGTTCTACTGGATGCCGTGCATCACGCCAACCGAGGACGGCTCACCGCACCACTGCTTCTTCATCGCCTCCAACGAGGAGCCACACGCCAAATGTCCCGAGTGCAGGCAGTCATCAACATCCGTCTCGAGGCCGGCGCCGTCGCGCCTCTATACGCCTCCGACCAGGCCGCTGGAGCCGACCTCGTCCCCGTTCTGAGCGGGCCCATCACTATCCCGGCCGGCGAGCGGATGTTCTTCAACACGGGCGTCTGTCTGGAGCTGCCGGTGGGACTGGAGGCCCAGGTGCGCGGCCGCTCCTCCATGGGCAAGCGAGGGATCATCACACTGCCCCACCCGCAGGGCACCATCGACGCCGACTACCGAGGACCCATCGGGGTCATCCTCCTGAACACCTCGCACGACGACTTCGTGGTGGAGCCCGGCCATCGCATCGCGCAGATGGTCATCGCCCCCTACGTGCACGCCGCGTTCTCGGTGAAGGAGCACCTGTCGGAGACGAAGCGCGGCGGGGGCGGCTTCGGGAGCACCGGAGCGTGAGGACTGCGCTCCTGATGCTGCTGGTGGCCTGTCGGACGCCATCGCCCCAGGAGCCTTCCCGAGAGGACCCTACACCCTGGTGCTTCCGCCTGGAGCTGCGCCGCAACGAGCGGTGGGAGCTGGGGAGCGCCTGCTCCGAGACCATGAAGACGTGCCGACACGCTGCCGCCCAGGCGCGCCGGTGGGCTGGGATCGCCCAGCTGAAGAACGTGGGCGAGTGCAAGGAGACCCCGTGAAGCTCGCGTTCATCCTACTGCCGCTGGCCAAGGTCCTCGGCATCTACACCGTGGGGCCGGTGGCCAACCGGCTCCCCGACCGGCTACGCCAACTCGCCTGGGACGCCGGCGTGTCCTTCATGGCGCGGCTCGTCGCGTACGTGGTAGTCAGCGACATGCGGCGCACGCCGGAGCAGTCGTTCGACGCCATCAAGCGCCGCAAGGGCAGCCTCCCGCCCGGTCGCAGCGGTCACGGCTTCGGGTGGTCCATCGACATCCACGTACCCAAGACCATCGCCAACCTCCAGCGCGCCGGCTACAACGTGCGCAGCAAGCGTGCCCTGGACGACTGGATGGCGCAGCGAGGATGGTATTGCCACCGCGCGGACGGCCTGATGGAGCTGGAGAACTGGCACTACAACTTCCTGGACACCGACTACCTGCGCGACAAGACCCCCGCGCAGAAGCGAGCGAAGAGCCCCGCTCTGCTGGAGCTGCAGATCCAGCGAGCCTACGGAGAGGTGTTCTCGCGGTTCGCCTCCGACGTGTCGGCACATCAGCGCGCGCTGGCGACGCTCAAGCTCTACAACGGCGCCGTGGACGGCGACGCCGGTCCTCGCACCCGCTCCGCCATCAGCATGTTCCAGCGCATGATGGGCAAGTACAGCCGCGACACCGGCAAGCTCAGCGCGATGGACGCGCGCATGCTGTGCTTCTGCGGCGCGACCACCACGGTGACGCCGTGGGAGCAGGTGCACTCGTGACTGCGAACGACGAGGAGAAGCTGAAGGAGCTTCTCTGGCGCATGGCGCCGGTGCAGAACCCCGACTTCGTTCGCACGACGGTTCGCTTCGACCACTGGCTGTCCGACCAGCCCTTTCGCGCCGGTGCTCGCATCTACAACGGACACACGGACGTGACCATGCCGAAGGACATCGCGGAGCTGGTGGTGCGCGCCGTCAACACGGCCTACGATCTCCTCCTGGAAGTTTCGCAGCTGCGCGCTCAGCACCGTGCAGGGACCCTCGCCTGGGCCGCCGCGAGCGGGCGCCCGTTCTACCGGCCGTGCTGGTTCGACCTCGTGTGCGAGCAGCGGAAGCACGACACCACCGGCCTGGTGGCCTACCCGCCAGCTCGACCCGAGTTCTGGTGGTACTTCCGCCCGAGCGTGCACGACGTGACGGCCACCGACTACGTGCTGCTGTGAGCGAGCCGGAGATCACGGTGGTCTACAAGGTGGTGGACGAGCACCAGGGGCTCGCCCGAATCGCGATCCAGGTGGGCGGCGACACCTTTGTCCACAAGAAGCTGCTGCCTGAAGAAGACGCCCACGACAAGGCGGTCGCCGTGAGCCAGGCGCTCCGCGCCAGGATGGGAGGCAAGACGCGATGAGTTCACCCGAGCACGTGGAGACCTGGAAGGGCATCGCGGCTCTCTGCGACCGCAGCGAGCGGTGGTGCCGCTACATGGCCCGCGACCGCGTCAACCCGCTCCCCGTCTACAAGATCGGCGGCATGGTCCGCCTCAACGTGGCCGACTATCGCCGATGGGAGGCCAGCAACCGGCCGATACAGCGGCCGGTGTCCGCCGCTTGGCCTCTCGTCCGACACGATCGCACGCAGTGTGGTTACGTCTGCACCGCCTGTCAGCGAGTGATCATCGCCGACTCGCTGGTGGAGATCCTCAGGTACCAACCAATCAATCACGTCGGCTGCCCATGCGCCGGCATCACAGAGGAGACGACATGAGCACGATGCAGGGTGATAAGCAGGCTCGCCTGAGCCAGGACCAGGTCACCATCCAGAACATCCGGCTGGCGTCCAAGACGCTGGCCCGGGCCGCCGAGGAGCTGGCGGAGGGCCGCCGGGCTTCCGCTCACAGCCAGGTGGAGCTCGCACACCGCTTCCTCGACGAGGTGGTGATCGACAAGGACCAGGACCGCATCAACGAGGTTCCCAGCATCCCGGTGGAGGAGAGACCATGACCAAGTCAGTCGTCATCAAGCAGACCTACCGCATCGTCCCCGACGCGCCGCCGGAGGAGTGGCGCCTGGTGGTGCGCCCGGACGGCCAGGTCTTCCTGGAGGCTCGCGGTCGCGACCAGCTGGGCAACACGCGATGGATGCCGGCGCCCGAGGTGCCGCAGCTCATCATCCCCATGCTCGGCAAGGCGGTCCAGGCCCTCGCCGCCTACGGCTCCATCGGCAGGGAGTCGGATGCCGAGATCAGCCTCTACGCCCACGAGGGATCCACCGACGTCGTCTCCGTGGTTCTACCGGACCACGCCCCGACGCGGCCGCCCTCGCCGGGACCGCAGGCCGCGTCCGACCTGGACGGGGAGCCGGAGCCCACGCCCTACGAGTCGCCCGACACGTACAACGCCGACAACTACGGAGCCGGGGGCTTCTGATGTCATACGCCCGCACCAGGGAGGATGCCGGTCGGCCCATCCCAGCTGTCCTCAACTGCGGCTCCTGTGGAGGTCGCCACGTGGATCGGGACGAGTGGGCCACCCGCCGGCACCGCACGCACCTGTGCGAGCACTGCGGACACCTGTGGACGCCGCACGCGTTCTACACCGTCGGAGTCGAGCACACGCCGCGCTTCAGCCCCAGCGAGGTGATCCTCATGCGACGCATGGGGGTCACGGAGGAGCAGTTCTGGACCTGCGCCGAGGCCAAGCCTCGCGCCGTCCTGGTGGGAGAGGCACCCGGCCCGAGCACCTGGGCGGACTGCCCACTCTTCCCGTACCCGATGGCGTCGGCAGGCGGTCGCCTGATGGCGATGAGCGACATGGACCAGGTCGACTACCTGCGCCTCTTCCAGCGCGTCAACCTGCTCACGGCGTACCCCGGCGCCTCCTGGAGCAAGGGGACGAAGAAGACCGCGCGCGAGGCGGCCAATCAAATCGCCCACGCGGCGCGCGCCAAGTCGTGGCCGCTGGTGCTGCTCGGCGCGAACGTGGCGCGCGCCTTCGGCGCCGGAGATCTGGACTCCCACACGTGGTACCGGCTCGCCACGGTGAGTCCGCCGGGCATCCCTCAGGCCAGCGAGGTTCACGTGTGGCGTCGCGAGGTGCTCGGCGCGCAGCAGTCCGGCGTCCGCGCCATCCGCCTGCCCCACCCTTCCGGTCGCAACCGCGACTTCAACGACCCCGGCGCGCGGTTGCGCGTCCAGCGAGCACTGCAGGAGGCTCTCCAGTGAGCGGACAGAGAATCAGCATCGAGGTGGACGGCGATCGCTACGGCCTGAAGGGCCGTACCGTCCTGGACGCGCACGACGAGGAGATCGGAATCATCCGGGACGTCGCGCACACCGAGGTCAACGGCTTCGTTCTCCTCCTGGAGACGAACGACAACCGTCTGAAGTGGCGCAACGCCGAGGGCGTGCGGCTGCGCCCCATCCCGACGCTGTCCGGCGACGACGGCGACGAGACCGGCGACTTCAGCGCGGAGAACGCGTCGTGACGCGCTTCCTGGCTGCCGCCTCGCTCGTCGGTCTGATCGCGGCAGGCGCCGTTCTGCTGTTCGCCGGCGACGCCCTGGCGCGCCTCGGGGCGCTCATCCCCGGCGACTACGAGAAGGTGAACTGATGCACTACCTCGTCCTGTACATCCTCATCGGAGCGATGGTCGCCGGCGTCACGGAGCAGCGCTGGATGGTGCTCGGCTGGGGCATCGCCCTTCTCGGCCTGCTCGTCTTCGTGGGCTGCGTGCTCTACTACTCCGCGATCTTCTACGCCGCCTACCTCCTCTTCCGGGGCGCGTGGCTCATCGGCCGCCGCCTCCAGAATCCGGGAGGTGTTCCCGCGACTTAGAGAATGTCGCTTGTCTTCTTGCGCGATCGACCGCACGATGAGGTCAGGAAGGAACGGAACGATGAAGGCACACAGCGTCGATGCCCTGCAGGAGTCCTACAAGCTGACCGTCGGCTTCTTCTGGGCTGCCGCCGAGAAGGCTCGGCTGTACGCCGGCCAGGGCGACAGCGCCGAGGGCGCCCGCGAGCTGAACACCAGCGACGAGCTCTGGGACCAGGGTCAGGACCACCTGCTGGACTACGTGCACCAGGCGCTTGGCCACGAGGACCTGGTGGAGGCGTTCAGCGGCAACACCCCGGTGGAGACCGACGCCACCGACGGCCTGGACATGGCCGACTGGGGAGCGCGCCGCGAGCGCGCCCTGCGCCTGAACGTCACGCTGCTGGCGGCCGTGCTCCAGCTGCGGGACGACCACCGCCACGACCGCCCGCTGCGCACCTCCGCCATGCACCAGCTGAACGAGGCCTACTGCGGCCTGCTCGAGCTGCTGTCCTAGGGCTTGTCCTCGACCGCCCTATCGCCCTAGCCTACCTGCTGCACCCCCTAAGAAAAGGAGACCGCCGTGAAGACCCTGACCGCCCTGCTGCTCGCCGCCGCGCTGCTGACCGCCTGCGACTCCGAGGAGTCCACCCCGCCCGACCAGGGGCCCGACGCCGGCGGCAAGCCGGACGCCGGCCCGCAGGGTCCCTACCCCTGGACGCCGGGCCTGGTGGAGGCCTGCCGGGAGTACTGCGACGCCATCTCGTTCGCCGAGGGCTGCGAGGAGGACTTCCTGGACGGCCAGACCGCCGCCTGCCGCTTCGGCTGCGAGACCAAGCTCGACCAGATCGGGCAGGAGTGCGAGGACGTCACTCGCTACTACTTCGACTGTCTCGAGAGCGAGCTCTGGCTGTGCCAGGGCGACCGCGTCGTGCCGGACCGCGACCACTGTGTGGTGGACCGGAGCAACATGAACGACTGCCTGGGCCGAGCCCAGGTGGACACGACCGGGATGCCTGGGACGTGAGCGGCGACGGGAAGTGTGAGCTCTGCGGGGCGGCCCGCATCGTCGTCTTCACGACGGCCGACTGCCCCCACGGATGCGACAGGCTGAGCGAGGAGCAACGCGCCGAGTTCCGGCGCTCCGAGGAGGCGCACGCCGCGCCGAAGTACCGCCGGTGCGGCAACTGCAATCGCATCACCGCCAAGGGGACCACCTGCAAGTGCGGCGTCTACGTGTCGCGCTTCTACTAGGAGAACGACGTGGCCAAGAACGACATCGTGGTGGCGAAGTGCGCGCTGCAGCAGGAGCTGGACGGGGAGGACCCCGACCTGACCTTCTGCGTGGCGCCGGAGGGAGATCGCCTTGTCGCCCGGTACCTGCCGGGAGTAGACGGCGATGGAGTCTACATCTGGGACGCCCTCATGGGCATCTGGTCCTGGGAGGAGGACGTACCCCGCCCGCCCACTCCGGGATCTGGCCTGCGGCGCTGGTGGAGCGCCGCGAGACGCCTGGCCTGGGGCTTCGGACGGCAGCTGCCGCTGGAGCCAACGGCGGAAGGGCGCCAGGCCCACGAGGCCGACATGTCGGCCTACTGGTTCGTTCGCGAGAAGGTGTCGTGAGGCGACCCTCCTACGTGCCTTCGGCCGCTCTGGAGAACGACCTTCTCTCGCTGACGACGTCGTTCCCGAAGCTGACCCTCACCCGCCTGGCCAGCGACCTCAACTGGCCGATCGCGCGGCTGCAGCGCGCGCTGGGGCGGGCTCGCTCGCGACGCATCTCGCACGGCATGGCGCAGGCCAGGCGGCGGAGAGCGGCGTGAGCGCCTACGGCCAGTGGATCCGGCCGGCGCGCCGCCTGGCCATCTACCTGCGCGACGACTTCCGCTGCGTGTACTGCGAGCGCGACCTGCGCGACGTCGGGGAGCGCGGCATCACGCTGGAGCACGTCATCCCGCGCTCCAAGGGCGGCAGCAATCGCGACGACAATCTCGTCACCAGCTGCCTGCCCTGCAACTCGTCGCGCCAGAACGCTCGCCTGCCTCGCGCCGTGTGGCTGCGAGTGCGTAGCGCCGCGCGGATGGCCCGCGCCGAGCTGAAGACGGTCAAGGAGTGCTGGAAGCGATTGGGTAGCCTGCGCCTGGCGCACCAGGCGCTGCGCGACCTGGGAAGGAGAGCGGCGTGAAGATCAAGCCGCCCCGGCCAAGGGGCAAAGTACACGACAAGATGTGCGCGAAGTGTCCGTTCAGGCCGGACGGTTCGGGCTACGCGCAGGACCACCCGGAACTCCCCAGCATCGTCAAAGCGGTGGAGATCGGCCTGCCCTTCTACTGCCACGAGACGGCGCTGCTGGACCCTCGCACCAAGCTCACGGCGAATGGCGACGTGGCAGGTGTGCAGGACCATCACGAGTTGTGTAGAGGAGGACACGAGCACCGGATGAAGATCTGGCGCGACAGGACTGTTGCAGCCGGCCACGAGCCGGACGAGGACCCATGAGTCGACGCAAGTGGATGGACCACCTGACCGGGCGGCTGGTGGAGATCGACCCCGGCGAGTACACGTACCTGGACCTGGAGTACGGTGAGACGACCATCACGCGCGGCGTGCGGAAGGGAGACTGGGGTGGCGAGGTCCCGGTGTGGGAGACGCGGTTGCCCGACGCGCACCCGGACCGTCACCACGTCGGCGTCCTGAAGTTCGACTCGCTGCGCCAGGCCGTCATGGAGCTGGAGAGGGCCTGCAGCGAGGACAGCTGGTGACGGTCGTACACGTCGCCAGCTTCAAGAGCGACTGGACGATCTCCTACGAGGTGGGGCCTCTCTTCGGTGACCCGCGCGCGGTGGCCCAGCGGCTGCGCAACGCTGGGCTCGCGGCGAAGGTGTACAAGGGCGAGGTCCGCGTGGACGCGGACGCTCCCATCGCCAGGACGGTGGCGCGTCGCTAAGCGACGCTATCCCGCCGAGATAGAGAATAGGTGGGACCGGGGTTGCCTTTCTAAGCAGCACTAGGTAATCCTAGCAGCAGAAAAGGAGCATCGATGACCACCACCGACGACAAGCCCGGTCGCACCCGCACGCCCTCTGGCCGCGGCCTCATCATCAAGATGTGGCTTCCAACGATCCCGTACAGCCTCTCCGACGCCGTGAACCGCGTCGCCGCAGCCACCGGCTCCGTGCCCAACGCCGTCGCGGCGTCCACCTCGTCCTACAACGGTCATCTCGTCTCCGTGTGGTGGAACGACTACAAGAAGTTCTGGCTGGCGGAGTACCACTGGGGCGAGCGCGTGGTCCTTGGCCGGGGATCGCTCGAGGTCTGCCTGGAGGCCGGCAAGGCCGAATTCCTGCGCGGGGCGCGCGGCACCACGGTGCACGCCAACCTGCGCACGGAGGAGGAGGCCGAGGTGGCCGCAGCCATGGGCTACAAGCCCTGGAGCAAGGAGATCGAGGCTGCCCACCGCGCCACGTGGTCCGACGACCGTTACGACCGCGTAGGCGACGCCCTGCGCGAGGAGAAGAACTTCGGCACCCCGGCGGTGGCCATCCTGCTGCAGAGCAGCAGCGCCGCGGAGTACGACCGCAACGTGCGGGAGCGCGGCTGGAAGATGCGGTTCGGCGACGTGGAGAAGACGCTGCACCTGCAGAAGGGCGACAACGTCATGCAGGTCGTCGTCTTCCAGGAGCACGTGGTGTTCCTCATCAACGACAAGTTCCACTCCGAGCAGGTGCGCGACGAGCACGGTCGCAAGTTCTACCGCGAGAAGCTGTCCGGAGGCTGGAGGCCCTTCTGATGGCGTCCCTCATCAGCATGCGGCTGCCGGTACAGCACGGCTTGCTTCGGTACCGCACCGTGGACGTGCACGCGGATACCGGCGTGTACGGCTCACTCAACTACCGTGGCACCTGTAGCGACTTCATCCGCTCGCTGGAGTACCATCTGGTGCGCGGTGTGGACGGTACGTGGCGAGGCTTCTGGAGGGACGACGAGGGTGTCATGAGTGACGAAGAAGTGGATGCCTGCAAGACCATCGGCGGTGGCACGCCTCTGCTCGATCTGGTCGAGCGCTGCGTGCGCGCCGCGCGGGTGGCGATGGAGGGGGTCGACTAGAGCGCAATCTTTGCCGGTAGTCGGAGGGGTAGGAGGGTGGGTTGGGACTTGTCTTTCTAGACGCGCAGGAGTACCATCAAGTCTGCTCGCGGGGAGTGGGGACACCCGTGACCCGCCCTTCCACAAAGAGGACCAATGCTCAAGTTGACCGAGCGTCTCATCAGGACTTCTACCATCGCCTCCATCGCGCAGGGCGAGATTGAGGGTACTACCTGGCAGCTCAAGATGTCGCAGGACCAGTGCATCCAGGTCGAGATCGGCGGACTGCGCGGCCGCACGCTGGTGCTGCCCATCCACGATCTGGTGCAGGAGGCCCACCGGATGATGCAGCAGGCCGGACTGGCCCTGCACGGCGTGGCGCTGGACCCCAGCGACGGCGACCCCACGTTCCAGGAGCTGGTGCAGGAGTGCCCGCCCGGTGCCTGGCTCCCGGGCCAGCTGGAGATCCAGGGCCGGCCCGTGGACGCCCTGCTGTGCTCCACCGGTGAGCCCGTGTGCACCACGCGGGACGAGGAGGTGGCGCGCCTCCTGTCGCACTGCCACGCGCACACCATGCGGGTGGCGGAGGAGCTGAAGAGCGACCTGACCATGGAGGCCTGCGGCGACCTGCTGAACGGCGAGCCGCTGACCATGGAGCAGCGAGCCCTCGTCGGTCGCGTGGTGCTGGCCTCCGTGGAGATGGTGGGGTGAAGGGCGCCAGTTGGGAACGATCGCCGCGCGCCGCGCACGGCCGCCCGAAGCGGCGAGGCGTGGTGGTGCCGCGCGTCACGCCGCAGGCCGAGCCGCCGCCGCCGGTGTGCTTCCTGTGCCGCATCCTGAGCGGTCGTGACGACGCCACCTGCCACGTTCCCGTCATCGTGGACGACCCGGTGACAACGCCGCTCACGCGGGAGCAGCGCATGGAGGCGATCCGCTTCCTGGTGAACCGGCAGTGAGAACAGCGGTACGCGCCGCCATGGGGCAGGCCGCGATAGATCTGATAGAGGGATGGCCGGTGAAGGACGTGGCGACGGGACTCCAGCTGGAGTGGAGGTACGTGGTCCCGCCCCACGCGCAGCGCCGCGGCCAGGCGCGGCTGGAGCTGACGGTGCGCGACGATGTCAACGTCACCAACCACGTTCTCCTGGAGAACGACGTACCCTACATGAGGCCCTACGTCAGGGTCATCGAGTGGGCGCGGTGGCAGATCACCCACAGAGGAGAGGAACCATGAAGAAGACCAAGACCGACCTGAAGCCCGTGGTGCAGCGTCTGACGCTGCTGCAGATGACCGTCGCCGTCGGCGGGAGCCTGGCCGGCGGCAAGTCGACTAGCAACTTCGCCGCCGACAGCGGCGTCGGCAAGAGCAGCAACACGTACTAGCGATTCGGCGACCCGCCGCGGTCCCTGCTCCGGTAATTCCATCGGAGACGAGGAGGTCCATGGCTGGCGGTGGGTCGCCACTTGTTCCCGTGGCGCAGCGGTAGACGCGCCGCCCGGTGCACCGGTAGCGGAGGTCCCAGGTTCGAATCCTGGCGGGGACACGAAGGAGAGTGGACCATGGCGATCAAGTGCGAGTGTGGAAACGACGCGAGATACGTGGACGAGACCGGGGCGATGACGTGCGCCATCTGTCCTCTGAAGACGGGGCAGGACAGCGTGCGGCTGAAGGACGTGCCGGAGCTGCTACGCCTGGCGCGGCGGCTCATCGCGGACGGCACTATGCACGCCGCGGTGGACGAGATGCGCCTGCTGCTGGGACGGCCGCCTCGCAAGCCAGCGAAGCTGATCGTCAGCGTCGGGCCGTACCAGTCCAACTGGTCGGCGCTCTACCGCGAACCGCCTCCACCGCCTCCGCTCTCCTGGAGCAAGCTGCACGACCCGCCGGTGCAGAGCGGGGCCTGCGACTCGCTGCGGCGCGCGATGCAGGGATTCGCCTCCGGGCAGGCGGAGGAACAGTTCGCCGCGCGGCGCGCGCTGCGGCACAGCGAGGCGACGAACCGGCTCCTCATCCTGCGCGGCTACCCGCCGATGCCGCACTGGCTGCGCGACTCCGACGACCGCACCGACGTCTACGGCTGCTGCGCCGCGGCCTGGGGTGTCAGCAGGTACGAGGCCAAGTGCCGAATTCTCGGCGTCCAGTTCGGAAGCAGTCGCTCCGTCATCGAGCGAAACTGCGCGCTGCACCCGCAACTGCGGTGATTGCAACGACTTGGAGAATGTAGCTTGTCTTCTTGAGCGACAAGGCGCATCATCACGTCATGGACAAGCTCACCAACGCCGCTCGCGCCGGGGCCGCCCACGCCAACCTGGAGACCGCCAAGGCCGACCCGGTGGCCTGGCTCAACGACCCGGAGCTGGAGGTCATCATGGACGCCGAGGGCATCGACACCACCGACCCGCAGCAGTGGGACGCCTACTGCGCCGCCTTCTACCTGGCGCGCCTGGCTCCGATGGAGCGCTCCGTCGTCTTCGCCACCGTGGCCCAGGTTCGCGCCGAGCGGGTGCTCCCGTGACCAGCCTGCCCTACGCGGTGACCGCCCACGTGGGCGGCCTGGTGCACCGGGTGGAGGACGGCGTGGTGACGTACTTCCTGGCCATGGGCGAGGAGACCACGCGGGTGTGGCGGGACCCGGCCGACTGGCGCCACGACCACACCAAGACCCTGCGCGTCCGCCAGGCTCTCCAGGCCGCGCGCAACCGCGCACGCGCCGCCCAGCAGCCGGTTCGCATCGTTCTCCAGGCCTCGGACGGCAGGGTCCTCTACGAGACCCCCGTGGTCCAGGCCTGCGGCGACATCGGTGTGCCCCGCCCCGTGGACGAGGAGCCGACCCGCCCGCTGCGCGCGACGAGATCGTCCGCCATTACGACGAGATAGAGAATCTCGCTTGTCTTCTTGCGCGACAAGGCGCATCATCACGTCATGGACAACGTCACCAACCTCCGCCCGATGTTCTGCCCCTACTGCGAGGAACCGCTCCACGGCGATTCCATCGCCACCGCCACGCACCCCGCCAAGGCCACCCGCGCCCGGGACGGCCAGGTGTGCCCCTGGAACCACGCCGCTCGCCACGAGGTGCGCACCAGCGCGGTGCACGTGCGCGACGTGCGCGTCGGCATGCTGGTGGACGTGTACGAGACCGGCCAGGTGCGCCCCGTCATCGACCGCAAGGTCGGCCGCGGTGAGTACCTGGGCTGGGTCCAGGTGACAGTGCAGGTGGGCTACGGCGTCACGATGAGTCGCTGGTGCCGGCTGGACACCGTCTTCCACCGCGAGGAGGTGGCGTCGTGACCACCCTGGCCACCCGCATGCTGCGCCTGGTCCCCGCCCTGCGCATTCCGGTCCCCGTACAGCGAGACTGGGACGAGGAGGGTCGCTTCCGCGCCACCCGAGCCGCCATCCACCGCAACCTGCGCCAGCGGGCGGCCGCCGGAGAGCGCGACGCGAAGCTGCTGCTGGCCGCCTGGTGCACCGACGAGGAGGCCGGGGTGGCCGTCTTCCGCCCCTACGACAAGGCGGAAATCGTCACCGAAATCCCCAGCGACTACGATGAGATGCGGATTACGCGAGAAATCTGACTTGTCTTCTTGAGCGACCTGGCGCATACTCATCTCATGGACAACAACCTGAACATCGTGCTCCTCGGCGGCGGCAACTGGAACACCACCGAGGTCCTCCCCGTCTCCTACCTGGAGGTCCCGGCCACGGTCACCGTGCTGCACCGCCTCTCGGCCGACGGCAAGCTGGTCCCGCACAAGGGGATGGGCTGCACCGAGCAGCTCTTCACCGACCGCCGCGCCTACACGGTCGTCGCGGTGTCGGCCTCCGGCAAGACCTGCAAGGTGCAGGCGGACAAGTTCGTGCGGACCGACGCCAACGGCATGAGCGAGGACCAGACCTACGACTACGCCCCGGACCCGAACGGCGCGGTGGTCACCCTGCGCCTCACCAAGAAGGGATGGCGCAGCGGCGGTCGCCGCTTCGGCATGGGCTACCGCCGCGCCTACCACGACTTCTCGTTCTGAGTTCTACAGCCCGGGTCGCCACCGCCACACGCGGGGCGGCCCTCCCCTTCCCTCCCTGGTCTCCTTCACGGAGACCAGGGAACGACTCGGCCGACACCGGCGCCGCAAGGCCGAGTCCGAGATGCAGGCGCCTTACCAGGAGAACCAGAGATGCGTAACGTGACACTGGTGTGCGGGATCGTGCTGTCGCTGCTGGCGATGGCGTGCGTGATGGACGTGGACGACCACGAGCTGAGCGAGGAGCAGCTGGCCGGCATCGTGACCAGCCCCGAGGTCGACAAGGGCATCGCGACCACGCCGGAGGAGAAGGGCCTGGTGACCAGCCCCGAGCAGGTGTCCAGCCCGGACGGTGGTGGGGAGGCCGACATCGTCTCGCCGGTGTGCGACGACCCGTACGGCTACTGCGAGCCGGACATGCCGGGCGGTGGAGGCGGCGGTACTGGCGGCGGAGGCGGAGGCGGCTCGGGTGGCACGCCTACCGGGTCCTGCCCTGCGGGGTGGCGGTTCATGGACCGCTACCGGCAGTGCGTGTACCGCGGACAGCCCTGCAACGGGCTGTGCGACGAGGCTACCGAGGGCGTGTGCACCATCAACGTCAACTACATCTGCGAGTGCAGCGGCGGAACGGGCTGCTGAGCCGTAGCTGAGTCCAGGCGCCGCGCTCGTGCAGGCGGCGCCTCTTTCCGCGACGTTAGAGAATGTCGCTTGTCTTTCTTGGCGAGGAGGCGCATAGTCACGTCATGGACAACGACAACATCGACCTCGAGCCCTACACCCTCGCCAAGGGGACCATCACCACCGAGTACGGTCACTTCCACGTGCACGTGACCGACGACCCGGATGGCGACGTCACCGTCAGCATCTCCAACGCGGTCGACACCCGCGCCATCGCCTTCTCCGGCGGGGTGTGGACCGAGGACGGCTACACGCTGCTCGGGAACCTGGTGCCGTACCCGAAGCGGGTGCGGGACGCCATGGTGGCCATCTGCGCCACGCAGGCCGCGGCATACAAGGCCCTCCGCCAGGCGGGTGTGCTGTGAACCGCCGCGGTGGTCGCCTGCGCCCCGAGCGCTCCGCTCCGTTCTACGGCCCGCAGCCGCTTCCAACCGCCGCTGCGGTGCGGTTCCTGGTGGGTAGCGTGTGGACCGGTGGTCCTGAGCACCAGGAGCTGCGCGCTCAGGTGGAGGCTCACATCCTCGCCACCGGCGACTGCGTGCTGCACGCCATGGCAGTCGTCACCGGCAAGCCCTGCTGCTGCGCTCTGTGCCGGCCGGACATTCGGAGGTTCGCGTGACCGCGGCCCTCCGCCTCCTCACCGAGGAGGAGACCCAGGGCGCCGTGCCGGAGTTGGCGTTCGACCCAGAGCAGACCCGGGCCTACGGCATGGACGGCCCGGAGGCGGAGCGCCTGGTGCGCCTGGCGGAGTACGCCACCCGCTCGGTGTCGCACGCGGGAGCCGCGATGGCCGCCCTGCTGGACCTCTACGCGGCGGACCCGCGCCGCGCCCAGCGCGCCAGGTTCTTCCTCCTGAATCTCGCGTGATGACGAGACGTTAGAGAATCGTCTCCTGAGGACTTGTCTTCTTGAGCGAGCAGGCGTACACTCATCTCATGGACAAGAACATCGCCACCGCCGCCCTGCTCGCCACCGCCGCCCGCACCGGCTACACCGTCCTCGGCCAGAACGAGGACATGGTCGCCCTGGCCTTCCAGCTGGAGGCGCAGGGCAAGCTCACCCGGGTGCGGGTGAACGGCTTCGAGACCTTCGTCACGCCGGAAGCCGCCGGCCGCCTGGCGGACCGCTGACCCACCAGCCCCTCGCCGGCCACCGCCACACGCGGGGCCGGCCTCCCCGTAGTACCCTGCCCCTAGAAAAGGAGCCGAACGTGTCCACTCAGAACCGCACCAGCGACCGCAGCCTGCACAACCACGCGCGGTGGTCGTACAAGACCCCCGGCGGCCGGCGCTACTGCAGCGACTGCGGAAACACCGACTGCCCCAACGCCAGCGGCGACCCGTACTGGCGCCGGTGCCCCGCCGCCGTCGGTATGGGACCCCAGGTCACGGCGCACTGGGACGAGGGCCACCAGCAGCGTCTCCAGGGAGCTCTCCAGGCGCTCGCCGCCGTGCTGTGCCTGGTGGCCGCGGCCGACCTGGAATCTCGCGCCCTGCGGAGAGTGGACGACGCCCTGGAGGCGAACGCGGACCACGACCCCGAGGCGCGCGCCGACGCTCTCGGCGACATCGCCAACCTGGTCCACGGCCAGGAGCTGGCGGTGGCCGCATACGGCCGCGCCCTGGGCCTGTCGGAGGACGAGGCGCACGCCCTGTCCCTGGGCGGGGAACACGAGTGATGACCGACATGGACCGCGCTCTGCGCCGGCTGCAGCTGGACGCGCTGGAGCGCAAGTACGCTCGCGCCAGGGAGATCGTCAACCTGATGCGCTTCCACGCCGAGCTGGCGCGCCTGCGAGAGGAAATACCGACGTGAGCGACGTGCGAGTGGTCAGCGCGGAGCGCTGGGGCCGGTGGACCTTCCTCCTGCCTCGGGACGGCGTCATCACCATCCAGGGCACGCCCTGGGTCCTGCTGCGCGACGGCGACGGCCGCTGGGGCCTGTTCCACGCCACCCGGTGCGGCGACTGCGCGAAGCTGCACCTGGAGGAGATGGAGGGACACGGCCGCCTGCTGAGCGCGGCCGGCTGGGCCGTGCTGCTCGAGCGCGCGTTCCACGTCGTCTACTTCTTCGGGTGCTGCTGGCTGGCAGCGCAGCACGCGCTGGCGGACCGGGAGCTGAACTGACCGTGCGCGGCCGCTGGCGCTACCTGGAACGCGTCGCCTGCTGGGCCTGGTACCCCGCGCAGGGCCCCGGCTCGTGGCCGCTGGACTGGCCGTCGCGCTACTTCAGCGCCCAGGACGTCGCGGCTGGCGTGCACCGCGCCGAGGGCTACCCGGATCCACCGTCTCGCTCCGTTGGGATGATGATCGTCCCACCGACGCCAACCACCGAGCCACCCCGGAAGTCGCTCCTGGAGGAGATCCGGGAGACCTGGCGGCCCTTCTGGCGAGCGGTGCGCGCCTGGAGGGACCGGAGGGCGACGAGAGCCCGCGTGGTCGGAGCGGCGCCGCTGGAGCGCCTGCGCGCCCACCTGCGCGGCACGCTGGACGCCTACTGCGGCCAATGCCAGCGCGTGCTGCGCGGTCGCCCTGGTGGGCGCACCGTGTGCGCGCACTGCCTGGTGGAGTGGTGGGAGAGCCCGGAGGCGGCGCGCCTACGCCTGGGCGCGCGGAGAGCCGGCTGCCCCTGCGAGGGCGACCGGCTCTGCTCGAAGTACGCTCCGGGCCTGTACCGACTGCTGGCCGTGGAGCGACTGCCGGACTAGCCGCAGAGTAGACCGTCCGGGTCGAACAGGTTCATCAGGTCACCGTGGGCGGCCAGCACCATGGGGAGCACGCTGGCCAGCGCCGACACGCGCTTGTAGTCGCCGCACGAGGTCGTGGAGATGTCGACCTGGCGGTCCGTCAGGCGCACGCACAGGTCCACGAGGGACCCACCGGTGGAGTCGAGCACCTCCACGAAGGCCGACTCGCCGGCGCACAGGTCGGCCAGGGGATTGTGGGTGCTGACCTGGCGGCCGACCTTGCGGAAGTCGGCGGCGAGCTTGGCCAGGCGAGCGTGAACGGCGGTGGCGAGGTTGTTGTCCATGAGACGATGATGCCTGCGCGCGGCTAGAAAGACAAGCGACATTCTCTAGGTCGCTGGAATCAATCGATGGTCTGGGTCAGGTCGCGTCGCTCCATGCGGCCCAGGCGTAGCGACATGACGACCAGGTTGGCCTCGCCGGCTGCGCGCCACGCCAGGTCCTGCGCCGGGACGCCCTCGGCGCGCAGCTGGACGTGCGCCTGGGCGAAGGCCGCAGCCCACACCTGGCGGTCCAGGCGCGTGGTGCGGTGGCGCCACCAGCGAACCAGGGCTCGCATCAGACGGCCTCCGGGTGCAGCATCTGGCGGCGCTCCATGGTCTCCAGCACGGCTACCAGGGCGGGGAGGGCGCGGGCCAGCAGCAGGGCGCGCTCGGTGCTGCTGGCGGACATCGTGGAGAGCTGCGCGTGGTGGCCGAGGCCGCCGTAGGGCCGGCGGTCCACCGTGAGCGAGGCGAGCTCGGTGCCACGCATGTCCAGCACGGCGACGTTCACGTAGCTGCAGCCCTCACGCATCTGCGCGGCGCTCAGGTTCCAGGCCACGCAGCACCCGGGGACGTCCAGGGTCTCCTGGAGGGCGGCAAGATAGCTGATGGCGACGGTGGGGATGTTGTTCTTGTCCATGAGATGATGATACGGCCGCGCGGTAAGAAAGACAAGCGCCATTCGGTGACCATTCTCCAGGTCGCGGTAATCACGGAAGAAGTCGCGGGCGGAAGAGCGGCTCCCACGGCTCCAGGCGCCGGTAGACCTCCAGGGGCAGGTCGTCCAGCACGGCCTCCCACCAGGAGAAGGCGGACACGTAGAACCAGGCCCCGCCCCAGCTGAAGCCGAGGGA
>JACCDR010998562.1_pt1 | contig 40822 bp, 49 predicted proteins | sample 7446431 | NCBI WGS metagenome assembly JACCDR01 (sample SAMN15323443, study PRJNA562643) | freshwater metagenome | isolation source: river surface water | place: USA:Blue River Watershed | collected 2017-08-17
CTTGGTGGCGGTGGATGTTTTCCACCACCACGATGGCGTCGTCCACCAAAATGCCGATGGAGAAAATCAGCGCAAACAAAGACACGCGGTTGAGCGTGAAGCCCCACGCCCACGAGGCAAACAGTGTGACCGTCAAGGTCAAGATCACAGCGGTGCCCACGATGGCGGCTTCGCGGCGGCCCAAAGCGATGAACACCAAGGCCACCACAGAGGCAGTGGCAAACAGCAGTTTTTGAATCAGCTTCTTGGCTTTGTCATTGGCTGTTTCGCCGTAGTTGCGTGTGGTGGTGACTTCCACGTTTGCGGGAATCTTGCTGTGCTTGAGCGAGGCGACTTGAGACACGATGGCGTCAGCCACCTCAATGGCGTTTTCACCCGGCTTTTTCGTAATGGCAATGGTCACAGCCGTGCGTTCAATTGGCTTGACGCCTGCCACGCCGTGCCACACGGCGGTGTTGGCTTGTGCGCCACCATCGCGCACTTGGGCGATGTCATGCACATGCAAAGGCGTGCCAGCGCGAACACCCACTACCAAGCTGGCCACATCTTTGGCGCTGCTCAAGAAGGGACCTGATTCAATGGCAATGGCTTGTTGGCCCACCAGCAAGTCGCCCACAGGTGCGCCTAAGTGCGCGGCTTGCAAGGCCATGCGCAGCTCGGGCACGGTGATGCCCGCGGCTTGCATGCGTGCAGGGTCGATGTCAATTTGAATCGCGCGCGATGGGCCGCCCATGGTGGTCACTTCGCGTGTGCCTTTGACGCGTTTCAAATCGATCTCGATGTTTTGGGCAATGCGCTCTAACTCAAACGCGCTCAGGTCGGTGTCCTTGCCATGCAAGGTGAGCGACAGAATAGGCACATCGTCAATGCCTTTGGGCTTGATGAGCGGCTGCAACACGCCCAAGCCCTTGGGTAGCCAATCGGCATGTGAGTTGACCGTGTCATACAAGCGCACCAAAGCCTCTGTGCGCGGCACGCCTACCTTGTATTGCACCGTCACCACCGACATTCCAGGCTGTGAGACAGACATGACGTGCTCAACGCCTGCAATTTGCGATAGCACTTGCTCGGCCGGGCCCGACACCATTTGCTCGACATCCTTCACGGATGCGCCCGGGAAGGGGATGAGCACGTTGGCCATGGTCACATTGATTTGGGGTTCTTCTTCGCGCGGCGTGACCAGCACAGCGAAGACGCCTAACAAGAAACACACCAAAGCCAGCAAGGGCGTGATTTGTGAAGCTTGAAACAAACGGGCCATTCGGCCAGAGATGCGAAGTTTGGAATCAGTCATGGTGCGTATTCTATAAATAATTAACTGATTATTTAACTAAACAATTAAATAATCAATCACTTAAATAATATTACAATCTGGCCATGACCCAACTTCCAGAGCAAGCCATCGATCGTGTGGCCAACTACTTTCAAGCGTTGGCTGAACCCACGCGCCTGCGCATCTTGAACCTGCTGCGCGAAGCCGAGCACAACGTGGGCGAATTGGCCGAGGCCTGTGGTTACACGGCTGCCAATATGTCGCGCCACTTGGCGGTGTTGATGCAGCAAGGCTTTGTCAAGCGTGAAGGCCGTGGCACCAGCGTGTATTACCAAATTGCTGACCCCACCATTTACGCTCTGTGTGATTTGGTGTGCGACCGCATCAGTCAACAACATTCCGCCCAAGCCTGGCCCACAACGGCCACCCCCAAAAAACGAACCACCACAAGGAAAGCCGCATGAAAACCGCCCACGATTTGGTTGTGCAAGCCAAGCAAGCTGTTCAAGAAATTTCTGTCGATGAAGCAGTTGCAGCCATTCATTCATGTGACGTGCTGATTGATGTGCGCGAAACTGAAGAATACTTAGCAGGTCATTTGCCAGGTGCCATGCACATGTCGCGTGGCATGTTGGAGTTCAAGATGGCGGCTAACCCCAAGATGCAGTCGCGAGACCTGAATATCGTGTTGTATTGCAAAACCAGCGGACGTGCCGCTTTGAGCGCCAAGTCACTGGCTGAGATGGGCTACACACACGTGAAGTCGATCGCTGGCGGTATTGATGCATGGGTGGCAGCAGGACACGACGTGTTCAAGCCTGCACAGCCCTCATTTGAGTAATACGCATCACGCTTGAGCTATCGCAATGGCTTTGAGCGTCACCAGGCCTAGTATTTGGTATGAAAATTTGAAAGACACTTTATGAGTACGTTTGATCATGCGGGTTTGATTCAAAACATCAACGAGTCGCTCGGCCCATTTCGTAAATCGCAATCCGAAGCCATGCAAGGCTTTGGGCAGCTCGCCAAAGCTTCGATGGCAGAGGGCACGATCAGTGCCAAAAACAAAGAGCTGATCGCTTTGGCCATCGGCATCACGCAGCATTGCTCTGGCTGCGTCGGCTTTCATGTGAAGGCTTTGCGCAAATTGGGTTGCACCCGCGAAGAGCTAGAAGAAATGTTGACCATCTGCGTGTACATGGGCGGTGGCCCTGCGTTGATGTATTCGGCCGAAGCCCTCAAGGCTTGGGACACATTGGCTTAAATTTTTAAATATCACGATTGACTTCTATGACCACCGATAAGCAAGAACCGAAAAAAGTCATTCCCATTCAAGCTGTGCCAGCGGACGAGAACGAAGAAATGGTGTCGCTCTACGCTGCGGCCAAAAAAATCTACCCCCGTTCGGTGGAAGGCATCTTTGCCTACTGGCGTTGGATCACGGTGGCCATCACGCAAATCGTGTTTTATGGTTTGCCGTGGGTGGAATGGGGCACACGCCAAGCGGTGTTGTTTGACTTAGAAGCGCGTCGCTTTTACATCTTTGGTTTGGTGTTGTACCCGCAAGACTTCATTTACTTGACGGGCTTGTTGGTTATCTCAGCTTTGTCTTTGTTCTTGTTCACCGCCGTGGCGGGGCGTTTGTGGTGTGGCTATGCATGTCCGCAAACGGTGTACAGCGAAATTTTCTTGTGGATAGAACGCAAGATCGAGGGAGACCGCTCAGCCCGCATGCGTTTGGATGATGCAGACTTTTCTGTGAAGAAGCTGAGCAAGAAGGTCTACAAACATACCGCGTGGATTGTGTTGTCTTTGTGGACTGGCTTTACCTTTGTCGGCTACTTCACGCCTATTCAAGAATTGTTGGCAACGGCTATGGCTTGGAGCTTTGGCCCTTGGCAAGCCTTCTGGGTTTTCTTCTACGCCTTTGCCACTTATGGCAATGCAGGCTTCATGCGCGAGCAAGTGTGTAAATACATGTGCCCCTATGCGCGCTTTCAAAGCGCCATGTTTGACCACGACACGCTCATCGTGACCTATGACGCTGAACGCGGCGAGCCACGCGGCGCACGTTCTAAAAAGACAGACTTGGTCGCTGCCAATTTAGGCTCGTGTGTCGATTGTTCGTTGTGCGTTCAGGTGTGCCCCACTGGCATTGATATTCGCAATGGCTTGCAATACGAGTGCATTGGCTGTGGTGCTTGTGCCGATGTCTGTGACACCGTGATGGACAAGTTGGGCTACGCCAAAGGTTTGGTGCGCTACACCACGCAGAATGCGATGGAAAACAAGTGGACCACCAAACAAACGCTCTTGCGTGTAGCGCGTCCTCGCGTGCTGATTTACACCTCGGTCTTGATGGCCCTCATCATTGCTGTGGGCGTGTCGTTGGCAACGCGCACGCCGTTCAAGGTGGACGTGGTGCGTGACCGTGCAACCTTGGCACGGATCACCGAAAACGGTGGGATTGAAAACATCTACCGCTTGCAGGTGATGAACGCCTCTGAGGTGGACAAAACGTACCAAGTGTCTGTGGACGGCATGAAAGACATTGCCATCACCACCGACGCACAAGTGAAGGTGGCTGCTGCCCAAGCACAGTGGGTGGTGTTGAGCGTGACCATTCCTTATGGTTCGGCAGATGCTGGCTCGCACAAAATCACCTTCGACATCAAGGACACCTCAGGCAGTGATGTGATTCACGAGAAGTCCGTTTTCTTGGTGCCGCGTTAAAACGACTGGCTGTTGAAGCAGGGCCTGATGGCCCTGTTTCTTTTTGACATTTCTATTGCACATGACATCTTCACCTTCGACTGCTTTGCACTGGCGCACGCTTGTGCAGATGACGCGCCCCGGCTTCTTGGTCATCACGGCGGTGGCATGTGTGTTGGGCACAGTTGTGGCTGCGGCCTGTGGGCACAGCCCAAATGTGTGGACGGCCTTGGCCACCTTGGTGCTTGCGGTGCTGATGCACGCAGCGGCCAATGTGCTGAACGATTACCACGATGCACTCAATGGCGCGGATGAGGCCAACACCCAAGGCTTGTTTCCTTTCACCGGTGGTGCGCGCCTGATTCAAAACGGCCACGTGAGTACGCAAGACACCCACAACTTAGCCAAAGCACTGATTGTGTTTTTGATTCCCTGTGGCTTGTTGCTGGCAGTCAAGACGGGCGGTGGTTTGATGGTGTTGGGTTTGGCGGGCTTGCTGCTGGGCTGGGCTTATTCAGCGCCGCCTTTGGCATTGATGAAGCGCGGCTTGGGTGAGGCCACGGTGGCGCTGACGTGGGGCTTGGTGGTGGTAGGTGCTGACTATGTACAGCGTAAACATTTCTTTGTCATCCCAGTTGCGGTGGCCGTGAGCTTTGCGCTGCTGGTGGGTAATATTTTGGTCATCAATGGATTTCCAGATGCGGCAGCTGATGCACACGTGGGCAAGCGCACCTTGGTGGTTCGCATGGGCAGACGCAGAGCTGCTTGGCTGTATTTGGCTGTGGCCTTTCTGGCACATGCATGGCTGATGGCTGGTGTCTGGCTGTTCATCCACCCCGAGCCTGCGCTATGGGGTTTGGCATCATTGCCTTTGTCTTTGGTTGCGTTTGTGCTGTTGCGCAAGCATGCAGATGAACCCACGCGTTTGGCCCCCGCTATTGTGTTGACCATTGCTGCTGCTGTGCTGCATGGCTTGGCCATGTCGGCAGGCTTGGCTTCTCTTTCTTTGTTTGGGTCTTTATGAACCGTCATCTTGTTTTGCTGTCTATTGCGCAGGGTTTGTTCCTTACGAACAACGTCACCTTCATTGCCATCAACGGTTTGGTGGGTTTGAGTTTGGCCCCTGAGAGTTGGATGGCCACGCTGCCCGTGATGGGCTATGTGGTGGGTGGTGCGCTCAGCACGGGATTGGTGGCCAAATCGCAGCAGCGCTTTGGGCGCAAGGGCTCGTTTCAGTTGGGGTTGTTGGTGGCCTTGCTGTCAGCCGCCTTGGGTGCATTCGCTGTGCTGAGCCAGTCGTTTTGGTTGCTCGTCACGGCCACTGTGGTGGCGGGCTACTACAGCGCCAACGGTCAGCTGTATCGCTTTGCAGCGGCTGAGTTGTGCAAGCCCGACTTTCGTGAGAAGGCGGTGTCGTTGGTCATGGCGGGTGGTTTGATTGGCGCGGTCATTGGCCCCAACTTGGCCATTCAAACCAAGAGCTTGTTTGGCATGCCGTTCGCCGGTGCATATATGGCCTTGATGGTGGTGGCTGCGTTGTCGATGACGGTGATGAGTTTTATCCAATTCCCACCCGCGCCTGTTGCCAAGGCGGATGATGATGGCGGCCGTCCTTTGGGCGAGATCATGCGTCAGCCCGTGTTTGTGGTGGCAGCGATGGCCGCTGCTTTGGGCTACGGCGTGATGAACTTACTCATGGCTGCCACGCCGCTGGCCATGCAAGTGTGTGGCTTGCCTTTTGAAGACACAGCGTGGGTGCTGGAGTGGCACGTGATTGGCATGTTTGCCCCAGGCTTTGTGACGGGCCACTTGATCAAACGCTTTGGTGTGTTGCCCATCATGGGCGTGGGTGTGTTGCTCAACATCGCATGCATTGCCGTGGCGCTGTCGGGCGTGGACTTGCACCAATTTTTGTTGGCTTTGTTCCTGTTGGGCATTGGCTGGAACTTCTTATTCACAGGCAGCACTACGTTGTCGATGCAGGCCTACACACCGCAAGAAAAAAACCGCGCACAAGCCGCCATCAACTTTTGCGTGTTTGCCACCATGGCCTTTACCTCGTTTGCCTCGGGAGCGTTGGTCACCACGCAAGGCTGGGCTTGGCTCAACTGGGGATCGTTGGTGCCCGTGCTGGCCACGGGTGCAGGCTTGATTTGGTTGGCACGTCAAAAAGCCTCAGCCGCTTAAACCGCGCTGAGGCTTTGGCAGGAGCGTGCGCCGTTTATTTGGCGTGCTCTTCTTCCGCAGCTTTCATTGGGCAGGTGTTCACACCCAACAAGGTGTAGGCACCGCAAAAGCGGAACACGCCTGTGGCCAACACGATCACACCTAAGTAACCCCAAGCACCCACCACGCCTGTGGCTGCCAATGCGATGAGTACCAAGCCTGCGACGATGCGCAGGATGCGGTCAATTCCGCCAACATTTGCTGTCATACATTTCTCCTAAAGAAGTACTCATTAGACACGCTTAGGCTTGTTTGGGCTTGAGATAAGTCAAGCGGGTTTTGTGTTGCAAATTTTGCGATACTGATAAAAAACTGTCATATTTGCCATGTCCACATCTCACACACTTTCACGCGCCAATTTATCGGGCGACATTTGGGGTGGTTTTGCCGCCATGTTGGTGGCACTGCCATCGGCCATTGCATTTGGCGTGACCATCTTCTCGCCGTTGGGCGCAGAGTTTGGTGCCAAAGGGGCGTTGGCTGGCATGCTGGGCGTTACTGCGTTGGGTTTGATTGCGGCCACGTTTGGTGGCACGCAACGCCTCATCTCTGCACCTTGTGCGCCTGCGGCCGCGGTGCTGTCGGCACTCACCATTCAAATGACGCAGCAGGGCACAGGTGTGGGGGCTGTGGTGCTCACCTTGTTCTTGGTGGCGTTTGTCAGCAGCTTGGTGCAAATTTCGTTTGGTTTGCTGCGCATTGGTGAGCTCATCAAGTACATGCCGTTTCCCGTGGTGAGTGGCTACCTCAGCGGTGTGGGCTTGATCATCATCATGAGCCAATTGCCCAAGTGGATGGCGTTGCCCAAGGGTATGAACTGGTGGCAGGGTTTGCATGCGATGGAGCTGTGGCAAGCGCCTAGCTTGATCGTGGGTGCTGCCACGGCTGCTTTCATGTTGTTGGCCCCGCGCATCTCGACCAAGGTGCCTGCCGTGATTGTGGGTTTGTTGGGTGGCATGGCCTCTTATTGGTCGCTGGCCTTCAGTGCTTGGCCAGAGCTGCGCAACTTGCATGACAACCCATTCATCATTGGCCCGTTGGCGGTGGGTGGTGAAGGTTTCTTTGAATCGTTGCTCGATCCTTTCCGCAGCCTCAGTGAATCCGGCTTCCCTCATTGGACGCAAATTGCATTTCCAGCCATCACCTTGGCTGTGCTGTTGTCTATCGACACGCTCAAAACTTGCGTGGTGTTAGATGCCATGACCGGCTCACGCCACGACTCCAACAAAGAACTCATTGGCCAAGGCTTGGGTAACTTGGCTTCGTCCCTCATTGGCGGCGCGCCGGGTGCGGGCACCATGGGCGCAACCTTGGTGAACAAGGCCAGCGGGGGCACCACGTATTTGTCGGGTGTGTTTCAAGGCGTGTGGTCGCTGTTGGCGATTTTGTTGTTGACCTCGCTCATTGCATGGGTGCCTGTGTCGGCATTGGCTGCTTTGCTCATCGTCATTGGTTTCAAGATGATTGACTGGCATTCGTTACAACTGCTCAAAGCCAAAGACACCATGCTCGACTTTGCGGTCATCTTGCTGGTGGTCATCGTTGCCAACACGGTGAGCTTGATTGCTGCTTCGGGTGTGGGCGTGGCCATGGCCATCATGTTGTTCTTGCGTGAGCAAATTCACACCTCCACCATTCGCCGTAAATCGTTTGGCGACAAAGTGTTTTCATCACGCGTGCGTGGCCAGCGCGAACGCGATGTGCTGACCGAGACGGGTGGCCACACTGTGATTTTTGAATTGCAAGGCAGCTTGTTCTTTGGCACCACCGATCAGTTGTACACCGCGATTGAGCCTGAGTTGAGCAAAGCCAAATTTGTGGTGCTTGACTTCATGCGCGTGCAGTCGATGGACATGACGGCAGGCCACATGATTGAGCGCATCCGCAACATGCTGTCTGATCGTCATGCACGTTTGGTGCTGACCCGTGTGCCCGAACGTTTGCCTAGCGGGCGCGACTTGCGCTCGTATGTGGACCATATCGGTTTGTTGTCGGACAGCACCGCCAAAATTTTTGATGAATTTGACGAAGCACTGGAATGGATTGAAGACGAAACTTTGTCACTGGCGGGTCACGCCCATGTGTCACACGATGGCATTCCTTTGGGCAAGTTTGAAATCTTCCACGGTTTGAACGCGCAAGAGATTGAAGCGCTTGAGCGCTGCGCGCAGCACCATGTGTATCAAGCGGGCGATTTGGTGTTCAGTGCCGACTCCGGCGGCCATGAGCTGATGCTCATCAGCCGAGGCGAGGTGAAGGTGAGCTTGCCATTGGCGAATGGCAAAACCATTCACCTCACCACCTTCAGCCGAGGTCAGTTCTTTGGCGAGATGTCGTTCTTAGATGGCCGCGCCCACTCGGCCGATGTGTACGCCACGCGTGAGACCGAGCTGATTGCCATCGACCGCAAAGCCTTTGCCACTGTGGCTGCGGGCGACCCTGTGATGAGCATCAGCGTCATGCGTGCGGTGGCCTTGGCCATTGCTGACCGCTTGCGCCATGCCAACGCAGAGCTGCGAGAGATGCGTCAGGCTTGAGATGTAATTTAAAAGGAGTTGAGTGATGAAAAAGATATGGCTAATTGGTGGATTGATTTGCGCTGGAGCCTGCCATGCCTACGATGGCTTAACCAGCGAGTTGAGCCACGCCGCGGGCGGTGCATTGATGGCTGGAGCCATTACGAAGATGTATAGCGAGTCGGAGAACCGTGCCTTGATTGGTTTTTCCATCAGCACGGCGGCTATCGTGATTGAGCAGGGTTATCACATTTCACGCGGAGCGAATGCCAAAAGCCAGTGGCTAGACATCGCTTCGCATGCCATTGGTTCGGCCATTGGCGCGTGGGCGACAGACAAATATTATTTGATGCCGATCGTCACGCCCAAATATGTTGGCGTGATCTATCGCCAAGAGTTTTAAGCGTCTGATTGCTAACGGCTTATTTGGCAGGACGGTACATCGCACAAATCTTGTTGCCCGCTGGGTCACGTAAGTAGGCGATGTAGTAGCTAAACGCTGGGTTGGTGCGTAAGCCCGGTGGGTCTTCGCAGGTCACGCCGCCATGGGCCACGCCCGCAGCATGAAACGCATTCACTTCGGCTTCTGACTTCGCTGCAAAACCAAACGTGCTGCCATTTCCAAAGGTTGCAGGCTCGCCATTGATGGGCAAGGTAATGCCAAACGTGCCCGTGGCCGTGCGGTACACATAGCGGTTGCCGCCGCCAGCGCCTGGGGCATGACCCAATGCGCCTAAGGCTGCGTCATAAAACTGGCGCGAGGCCTCAATGTCTTTGGCACCTAAAAATACATGGGTGAACATGCGTGTCTCCAAAACGATTTAGAAAAAGAAAAAAGCGGCTCGGTTGCCCGATGCCGCTTTTGTGCGTGAACGCGAAGAATTACTTCTTCTTGGTGTTCACAGCAGCTTTGAACGCTGCGCCAGCAGTGAAGCGAGGCACCACAGCAGCTGCGATTTTCAAAGCTTCGCCAGTGCGTGGGTTTTTGCCAGTGCGTGCAGCGCGAGCAGCAGCTTTGAAAGTGCCGAAGCCGATCAATTGCACGTCGTCTTTTTTCGCAACAGCGTGCGTGATGACGTCTAGGATGGCATTGACAGCGCGGCCAGCATCGGCCTTTGTCAATTCGGTTTGTGCTGCCACTGCTTCGATCAATTCAGTTTTGTTCATGTCATTTCCTTATTAAAACGGGTGCATTGTGCCAGTTTTGCCAAGGGTTTTAGCCACTGTGAGGGTGGCTTTTTGCAAAGGATGGTTAGGAACTTCCCTGACTGTGCACCACTCTGAGACAAAGGCTTTAAAAATGAATCCTGTTTAGTTACAAAACGCCACGCATCAGAACTGCATCTGTCTTCGGATGTGCTTGTGTTGCTCAGAATCGATGGTGCCTCCGACAGGAATCGAACCTGTATCTACACCTTAGGAGGGAGTCGTTCTATCCATTGAACTACGGCGGCAACCGATCAGTATTTTACGTTGCCGCTATTTGCTCAACATGCGCATCGCTTCTTCCAAGCCTTTGAGCGTGAGCGGATACATGCGGTTGCTCATGATTTGTTGAATGATGGCAATGCTTTGGCGGTATTGCCACACGCCTTGGGGCTCAGGGTTGATCCACGCAAATTTAGGAAAGGCATGCAACAGGCGCTGTAGCCATTCAGCACCCGCTTCTTCGTTGTTGTATTCCACGCTGCCACCAGGTTGCACAATTTCATACGGGCTCATGGTGGCGTCGCCAATGAAGATGAGCTTGTAGTCTTTGTTGTATTTTCGAATGATGTCCCACGTTTCAAACTTCTCGGCGTAGCGGCGTTTGTTGTTGCGCCACATGAAGTCGTACACGCAGTTGTGGAAGTAATAAAACTCCAAGTGCTTGAACTCGGCTTTGGCTGCGCTGAACAGTTCTTCCACTCGGGCGATGTGGTCGTCCATCGTGCCGCCCACGTCCATCAGCAACAAGACCTTCACGTTGTTGTGGCGCTCGGGGCGCATCAAGATATCTAGAAAGCCGGCATTGGCCGCCGTCTTGTGGATGGTGCCGTCTAGGTCTAGCTCTTCAGCAGAGCCTTCGCGTGCAAAACGGCGCAAACGGCGCAAGGCCACTTTGATGTTGCGTGTGCCTAGCTCTTGGGTGTCGTCGTAGTCGCGGTAGCTGCGTTGGTCCCACACCTTCACGGCACTTTTGTTGCCGCCTTTGCCGCCAATGCGAATGCCTTGCGGGTTGTAGCCACCATTGCCAAAGGGCGATGTGCCGCCCGTGCCAATCCACTTGTTGCCACCTTCGTGGCGCTCTTTTTGTTCTTCGAGGCGCTTCTTCAGCGTCTCCATCAACTCGTCCCAGCCCATTTTTTCGATGGCGGCTTTTTGCTCAGGGGTGAGTTCTTTTTGAAGAATCTTCTCAAGCCAATCGAGCGGCACGTCTTTGGTGAAGTCGGTCAGGAGCTCCACGCCTTTGAAGTACGCACCAAACGCGCGGTCAAACTTGTCGTAGTGCTTTTCGTCTTTGACGAGGATGGTGCGCGACAGGTGATAGAAATCATCCATGGTGCATGCGTCAGATGCAGGCCCCACCACATTGGCCTGCAACGCTTCAAGCAGAGTCAGGTACTCCTTCACCGAAACCGGCAGCTTGGCTGCGCGCAAGGTGTAGAAGAAGTCGATCAGCATGGCTGTGTTTTATTCGGCGTCAGGTTTGGGCGCACGAAAGCGGCGAGCGGCCTGTAAGCCCGAACCGCCACCCAAGCCCACCAGCAAGATGGCAATGATGCTGCCCGTGCCATAGCCCGGCGCAAACAGGTCAAGGCCAAAGGCCGCGCCTACGCCGTAGCCCAACAGTGCGCCCACCATAAAGCCAATGGCGTCGGTCAGGCCTTCAATCAGAGATGCAAACATGTGTGTGTCTTTCGCGTTGGAATGGATCAGCGGTTGCGGCTTTGCATGAACACCAGTTTTTCAAACAGCGTGGTGTCTTGCTCGTTCTTCAGCAGTGCGCCTACCAGTGGTGGGATAGACACTTTGTCATCTGCGGTTTGCAGTGCTTCGAGTGGGATGTCTTCAGCCACCAAGAGTTTTAGCCAGTCGATCAACTCGCTGGTCGATGGCTTTTTCTTCAGGCCAGGCAAGTTGCGAATGTCAAAGAACGTTTTCATCGCCACGCTCAGCAAGTCTTGCTTGATGGTGGGGAAATGCACCTGCACGATGTGGCGCATGGTGTCGGCATCAGGAAACTTGATGTAGTGGAAGAAGCAGCGGCGCAAGAAGGCGTCGGGCAACTCTTTCTCGTTGTTCGAGGTGATGAACACCAGCGGGCGGTTTTTGGCTTTGATCAGCTGGCGCGTTTCGTAGCAATAAAACTCCATGCGGTCGAGTTCGCGCAGCAAGTCGTTGGGAAACTCGATGTCGGCTTTGTCAATCTCGTCAATCAACAAGGCCACGGGCTGCTCGGCAGTGAAGGCTTGCCACAACACGCCTTTGAGGATGTAGTTGTTGATGTCTTTCACGCGCTCGGCGCTTTCGGCATCGGCCATCTGGCTGTCGCGCAAGCGGCTGACGGCGTCGTATTCGTACAAACCTTGCTGTGCTTTGGTGGTGGATTTGATGTGCCATTGCAGCAAGGGCATGCCCAGCGCCTCAGACACTTCTTCGGCCAACATGGTTTTGCCCGTGCCGGGCTCGCCCTTGACCAACAGCGGACGCTTGAGCGCGATGGCGGCATTCACAGCCAGCATCAGGTCTTGGGTGGCTACGTAGTTGTCTGTGCCTTTGAATTTCATCGGTCGTTCCGTTTGATTTTGAATTTGATGCAACGTGTCAGAGCTTAGCTTAGCTCGTTCAACACTTCTTCGGTGTGCTCACCCAAGCGCGGCGCAGGTCGCCACACGCCGGTAGGTGTGCCGCTCATGCGCACAGGTGGGCGCAGCTGACGCAGCGTGCCTTCAAACGGATGCGGCACATCGAGCCAGCCTTGGGTGGCGGCCAAGTGTGGGTCGGTCAGCAAGTCGTCAAGCTTCATCATGGGCATGACGGGGATGTCGTGCGCGGTGAAGTCTTTCATCCACTCGGCGCTGGTGCGCGTGCGCATGTGTTGGCCGACCACACCATAGAGCGCATCGATATTTTTTAGGCGATCAGGGTGCGTGGCAAAGCGTGCGTCGGTTTGAAACAAATCAGGCTGACCCACGAGTTTTAAAAAAGCTTGCCAATGCGCGTCGTTGTACATGAGGGCGCAGATGTGTCCGTCTTGCGTGGCGTAGGGTTTGCGATTGACCGCCAGCAGGCGTGCATAGCCCATGCCGCCAAGTGCGGGCTTCCAAGTTTCGCCACACATGTGATCGCCCAACACAAACTGCAACAAGCATTCAAACATGGGCACTTCCACATGCTGGCCCACACCTGTGCGGTAGCGCGCAATGATGGCGGCCATGACGGCATGCACCATGTTGAGCCCCGTCACGCGGTCGGCAAAGGTGGTGGGCGCGTAGCGGGGCTCGGCGCTGCCGCTTTGCGTCATCAGCCACGGCATGCCCACGGCGCCTTGAATCAGGTCGTCATAGGCGGGCCAGTCAGAGTACGGGCCACCTTCGCTGTAGCCATACGCGCCACACACAATCAAGCGTGGGTTGACGGCGCGCAGCGTGTCATACGACAAACCCAAACGCGCCATGGCGGCGGGGCGAATGTTGTAGGTCAGCACATCGGCGGTTTTGCACAAGGCCAGCAGCTGTTCGCGTTGCTCGGGCTTTTTTAAATCGAGCACCACCGAGCGTTTGTTGCGGTTGGCATTGATGAAGATGTGGCCCATGCCCGGATGCTTCATCGGGCCAGCGTGGCGCATGATGTCGCCGCTAGGCGGCTCGATCTTGATGACGTCTGCGCCGTAGTCGCCCAAGATTTGTGTGGCGTAGGGGCCAAGCACCACGCCTGTCATATCAATCACGCGCAAGCCCGCTAATGCACCATGTAGTGCGCCTCGCAGGCCTGCGTCGATGCTTGAGCTTTCTGTGGTGCTCATGCTTTATTCAGGTGTGATGCCAGCCGTCTTGACCCAACCGCCCCATTTTTTAATTTCAGAGTCGATGGTTTTGGCGAGTGTGGCTGAGTCTTCTACATCCAGATCAATGCCTACGCCTTGAATTTTTTCGCGCACTTCAGGCTTGGCCAGCACAGCCATCAAAGTGGCGGTGGCTTTCTTTTGCACGTCGGCTGGAATGCCTGCTGGGGCCATGAGGCCAAACCATGCGCTCACGTTGTAGCCGTTCACGGTGTCGCCAATGGGCGGCACGTTGGGCGCTTTGCCCGCGCGCTTCTTGGTGGTCACGCCCAAGCCACGCATGCGGCCGCCGTTCATTTGTGATACGGCGTTACCCGTGTCTGCAAACGCAAATTGAATTTGTCCACCCAGCAAATCTGTCAGTGCAGGGGGAATGCTTTTGTAGGGCACATTGACGGTTTGCAAGCCTGCCAACTCGGTGAGCATGGCGGCAGACACCAGCGAGCCCGATGAGCCATGACCAAACGCGAGCTTGCCGGGGTTGGCCTTGGCGTAGCTCACAAACTCTTTCATGTCTTTGGCGGGGAAGTCGGTGTTGACCATCAAGATAAAGCCTGTTTCGCCAATCTTGCCGATGGGCGTGAAGTCTTTCACGGGGTCATAGGGCAGCTTGCGGTACAGGTGCACGTTGGCCGCTTGCGTGGTGCTGGTGGTGACCAAGAAGGTGTAGCCGTCGGCAGGCGACGCCTTGACGGCTTCTGCACCCAAGATGCCGTTGGCACCAGCTTTGTTTTCTACCGTGATGGTTTGGCCCATTGCGTCGCCCATGGCTTGGGCCAAGATGCGGCCTACGTTGTCGGTGGCGCTGCCTGCACCAAACGAGTGAAGCGGGCTTGAAATCAGGACAAAGCGCGGTTGAAATTAGGACACGAATTTAACTCATAAAAAGCCCTTTAAATAAACATTGAAAATCATTTAAAGAGCAATCCTTAAAGTTGGTGATCAGCGCCTCAGCAGGTTTAAATCTTCGCAGAAGCTGAGTAAGTCGTTTAGCAATGATCACCAGTTGGGTCAAACGGGTCCAAGACCGGCTCGATGAAAAGCACCACAGCCAAGCGCCAACCTTGGCTTTCGCGGTGGTGGCGCTTCAGTCGCGCGGTGACGGTGGTTTCTTTGGGCAGCTCAAGCAGCACCACAGTGAACACCAGCCAGTTGGCGGTGATGTCGATGGCAATACCGACAAGCGCCACGGGTAACGCCAAGGCCCTGGCAAAGGGTGTGAGCTTTCCAGCGGCTTGGACGCGCTTGACGTTCATCACGGCAATGTAGAACACCCATAGCAGATAGATCAAACCCAAGGCTGCGGCAATAAGTTGAAGTGCTTGCATGGCTTTACTCCGGCTTAAAGAACGATTGACGGAACGGCATCCAAGTCTGCATAAATGCAGGCATGTTTTCTTTAGTCAGCACTAGGTTGTTCCCGTTCTGAAACGCATACAGGGTCGGCTTGAACGCCGCACCTTGCATCTGAGACGCGAGAAGCACGGCGCAAAGACCATTCTGGTCGTCGCGTGTGGCACTGCACATAACGCCTTCAAACTCGATGCCTACTATCTTTGGGTCGGGTGGAAGTGGTTTTGGCTTGAGTTCCTCGGCTTCTTTGTCGGTGATCTTGACGCAGCCAACAGGCAAAAAGCCTTCGTAGGCCGCGCTGTCGAGCCAATGCAGTTTGTTTTCTGTGTCTTTGTAGTATCCCATTTGTTTCTTCCTTATCTCAATTCATACCAAGCCTGAAGGACAGCGGTAGACTCACACCGATAACTCCCACCCGGCGGGATAATTCCATATACTGCTGAGTAATAGGCCCCGCCACCCGTAGTTGTTGTGTGCCCAAAAAATGAGGCAGCACCATCAATATGGAGACGGCAACCAACGTTCGCTGATGAATGTACCGAGATTTGCAAAAAAATAGGCTTTCCTGTCATGTTGTAGTAAGTGGTGTTTAACTCACGACTCGCCATTACGTTCTGCGAAGTTTGCCAAAAACCAATCGAAGACATTGCAGCCAAAGCCTGACCGCCAGCACCTTGGATAGTGCTAGGCGCAGTGTTCCAAACGCCAGCGCCTTGTTGGGTAATTTCAATGAAGCCCACCACGCGATAAGGCACGTTTGTGCGTGCATCGGTCGAGTAGATGATGCTGTTCGCTTGGGCGTATGTGCTGATTGCAGTGGTGCTAATCAGCTGGGTTTCATTAAGCATAGGAGCGCCTGACAAGTTAGCAACAGCCAGCTCGACAGTACCGGCCACGTCGAGCGCGATAACAGCCAAACGTGCAGACTGTGCGCCTATTGTTCCGAGGTCCGCAAACTGGGGCACGACCAGAGAAATTGCGTTGGCGACGGTTCGTGTGTTGACCGTACCGCTTGAACGCGTTGCGCTGCGGAAATCAAGTGTCGTTGGATTGAGCGTCAGCGTCAGCGCATTGGCCGCGACTGAGGCGGTGATGGGCTGGATTTGTTTTACAGATGCCCCCATGGGAAGAGCGTCAAGCAAAACAAAATCAGTGCCGTCATACTCCACATCGGCCAACTGACCAGCAGCAATCACAGCAGCAACTTTTGCACCTGTCGAATCGTATTGCTTGATCGACTTAGCGCCAAATCCGCTCACGTTCAATGTGTCAGAACCAGTGCTTGCGGCATGAAACTTCACACGCAAGCGCACGTTGGCATTCAATGCACTGAGCGCTGGGGTGGGTGAAGTGGTGAATGCGGGCGCTGTGCCTTCGGTAGTGCAAGCGGTGTTGGCTTGAGTTTGTGCTGCTAAAGCGATTTGACCAGCGACTTGAGAGGTCACCATCTCTGTGGAGCGAAACGATGTGCTGGCTACGTCATACACCACGCTGACCACCATTCCTGCAAGTATGTCACCCGCTTGCATGGGCGTGCCATCTTCGCGCACCAGTGGTTTTGCACCACCACCGGCATCGAGCGTGACGCCTGCGGTGTTGGTGGCGGGCGCTTTGAACCGGAATGATGTGTTGGCGTTGTAGCTGGTGGTGGCTGGCACCAGCACAGCGGTGATGGCGTTGGCGGTACCGCCTGCCACAACGTAGTCGCCCACGCGGGATTCAATGAGCGCATTTATTGCTGCAAGTAACTGCGCATTGTTCGCTTTTGACGGTGATATGCCAGCTGCCTCAAGCACCGCAATCAGCTCACTCTGATACGCATTAAGCCAATCAGCCGACACAATCGTCGGCTGCTGTCCAGTGGCAGGATTTTCCTCAACAAAAGCCCCGTTTACGCTACCTACCGTATCAATTTTGAACATGCCAACTCCATTGGCCGCTTGCGTCGACCATCCAAACAAAAACAGTTGCCAACTTGGCCTCGATCAGCGCATCCCACAGGGCTTGCGCGTCCACCGTTGCCGACGAAAAACTCACCAGCATCACGTAACGCGCGCGTGGCCCCCAAACCCTTGCGCCCACTTTGAAACCGGCATATACAGGCCGTGGCCGAGACACTGCCACCGAGTTGGCAAGCGCTGGCACAACAGCAGCATCCGCCACCCGCTGATAGTCCACCAACCGCCAAGACCCAGCCGCCACGCGGTGCGCGGTAATGGCGTCATCCAACACCGCCTGCACTTGCGCCTCAAGCCGAGCAGGCTCTTGCGCTGTAGCCAGCAGCAGTGCGTGGCCGGTGCCACCATCAGCCCAGCGCCATGCTTCACCAGGCGGCAGCAGCGCATCGAGCGCCCCTGCAAAGTCATCGGCGGTGTGCGACGTCACTTGCATATCAGCCCCACACCAACGGTTGCAACACAAACACCTCACCCGCGCCACATGCCGCTTCAACGGTTGGCAAAATGCGCGTGTATTGCGCCGTCACCGAGGCCACAGCATCGTCAATCTCGGCGGGCGTAATCACAGCCAAATCGCTAGCCTTATCAAACACCAACGCGCCCACCGCCTCGGCAATCGCCGAGCGGTTTGCCGCCGTGTCCACCGCCGCCGCCAAGTCAATCGAAACAGTCAAAGATTTAGCCACAGGGGCCAACGCATACACATCGCCAAACGGCGCGGCGTTGGCCAGATAGGCCGCCACAGCAGCCAGCACAGCGGCGGTCGGCATACGCCCAGCCAGCCCATCACAAATAGGCCGCACTACCACCGTGCCAATGCCCAGCGTGTGCAGCTGCACCAGTGCGCCGGTGACCGACGGGTGTGCAGACTTCGCCCAATACACATAGTCGGCACGCTTGCCGCCGCGTGCGCCTTGCGTCACCAGCGTTTGCCACTCATCGGCCACGCGTGCGCGCCAGTCGTCCACCGCTTCGTCCTCGGCACCGCCGGTCAGCCCGGCCAATGCCGTCAGCGTGCCGCTAATGCCCGCCACCGCGCTGGTAATCGTTAATGTTTGGCCAGCGCTCAGGTTCGACGCCGTGCCCGTCGACGTGCAGCGCACATCCACCGTTGCCGCGCCGCCAGCGCCCAGCGTCACCGCCGCCAATGTTTGATAGTCCAGCCCGTTGCTGGCCCGCGCCACCGTGCCCGCCAGCAGCATGGCACCCACTGTGCCCGTCACCGTCAAACTGCCAGTTGCCGCTGTGGCCACAAGGCGCGGCACGTTGTACAGCTCGGCCCAGTCATACAAGCGCTCCAGCTCGCACGTCAACGGCGAGGTTTGCAGCACCACCCAATCAAAGTGCCCGTGCAGACCGTGGCATAAGCGCCCCCACGCCGCACTCAGCGGCTCGCGCAGCGCCGCAGGCATCGCAGCCAAGTCGGCGGCAATGCGGGCGTTCAGCTGTGCGTAGGTAGGGCGCGTGTAGTCCATTTTGTGCGGCGCGTTAAAGCGTCAAGCCAATTTGAAAAGATTGCCCATTGTGTTTTCCCGACACCTCTAGTGCCACCACGGAAACAGTTCCCGCCGGTGTCACGTCCACCACGCGCACGTCGCTTAGCGCGGGGGCCAAAGCAACCAGCGCATCGCGCACCATGTCCACCGCCTCGGCCCGTGCCGCGCTACCCAGCGCCTGCCTGCGCACGTACCAAAAACCGCTGCCCGTGTCGGGACTGGCCCACCAGCCACGTCGCCCATCTGTCACCCGACCATCCGGCGCACGTGCATCGGTAAACAGCGTGGCATACACCAGCGTGGCCGCCGCCGCCGCGCTCGCATCTGCGGCCTCAGACGTGGCCATAAATTCCACATCAAACACCTGTTGACCATCTATTTCTTTGCGCACCAAATTCAACATAGTCAACCCTTTAAATCACGTCGCTGGTCGGCGTGCCAGGCGGCGTGCTGGTGTGCGTGTGATCAGCGCCCACGCTCTTACCCGCTTGCTTGAGCGCACCAGCTACGTCCATACTTCCGGCCATTGCTGCGTCACCGGCAACGTCCAGTCCTGCTTGCAGCGTTGCATCACCATGCACCAACAGCGACCCACCTATCTCGGCATTGCCAGTGGTTACAAAAAGCGGCGTATCAGCCACCACCTTCGTCGCCGCCTTCACCGTAGCCACACCACCGCGCCCTAGCTTCACAAAGTTGCCTTCGTCGTCATGCAGTGCCACCTCTCCCTCTTGCAGCTCTAGCTGATAACGCTTATCGCCCATCAACAGCGCAACGCCACGCCCACGGTCACCCGCTGGAAAAAGCAAATACACTTCGCAGCCAGACTTGGGTCGGTACGAAAGCCCATATGGCTCCACGCGCTTGCATCCAGCCAGCACCTCATCGTCCAACACCTGCACCTGCACAGTGTCAGCACCAATAAGCGTGCCTCGGCCTTGTGCAAACAGCAGCCGCAAGCGCCGCCATGCCTCGCCAGCCAGCCCGCTCATTTGCGCACCCCAGCCGCACGCTTCTTGCTCGACTTCGGCTCACCCACAAACGCCGCACGCGGCATCAGTTGCAAAGTTGTGTTGCGGCCACCTTGCGCCGTAAAGCTCAGCGTGCGCTCACCCACCAGCAGCACCTCGTCTATGCCCTCGGGCGGTATCACCACGCGCACCTGCGTATTCACACGCCACAGGTCTGTTGCATGCCCCCATCCCTTCACCACAAGCTCAATACGGTTAGCCCGTGCTTGGCGACGGTTGCGCTCTAGCTGCGCACGGCTATCACAGCCCTGCAAGTCGTGACCATGCCGCTCAGCCACGATGTGCATGGGTCTAAAAAACGTAACCTCCGTGTCTTTGGCTGCTCCCTTAAGCGTTTGGTCACTCACGTAATCAAAGCTCTTGACCACATACTCGCTAAAACGCAAGCGGTGCTCATCCACCACGTCATAACTCACAATATCGCGGCCATACATCAACGTGGCCACAGCCGCGGCATCCGTCGGCTTGGTCAGCACCACACCACCGTCAGCTGTGGCATACAGCAGCATATTGGCCGCACGCGCGGCATTCAGCAGCGCATTGGCAGGCAGCTCGCACTGCATCGCAAACTCAGGCACCCGCGGCGTTTTTGGTGGGGCCTGCAAAGGCACTTTAAACGTCGTACAAAGCCGCTTTGCTATCTCACCCAAAGTAAGACCACTCAACGCTGCGCTGTACTGGCAGTCCACAAGCTCGCGCCCCAAGCTACGCGCATCCACATTTATGCTGTGGCTCGTCGCCGTCACCTTGCGGCGCAGCACATCCAGCCGCATGGATGCCACTAGGACATCATCAGCCAGCACTTCAAGCACACTATTGACCGTCAACCCCAAGTCATTGCCAGTGCCAGGGCCAACAACTGATTCAAGCTGCATCGACGCACACAAATCATCCACACTCTCGCGCACGCTCACGCTCTGCCATGCATCAAAGCGCACCCCGTTGAACTTCAACACGACTGATTCAGCAGCATTAGCCATACACACGCCCCCGCACAAACAGCGGGTGGCGCACGCTGTTGCGCTCTAGCAGCACCGCCTCATCCGTCCCCAGCTCATACGCAAGCACCACCGCTGGCATAGCTGTGGCCACATCACGCACGGGCGCGTCCATGATGTCCTGTGCCGCCAGCGCAGTCAGCAGCGCAGCGCGGGCCGTGGCCGCTTTTTGATACGCCACATCCGGCAGCATCGGCATCACCACATCCAGCGCCTCCAGCACCTGGGCCATGCTTTCAGCACGCGCCGCCGGGCTGCTGTAGTCAGCCAGCGCCACTTGCATCGCAGCCGCCGTCCACAGCCCCGAGCGCATCACCACATCAGCCTTGAGGCTCTCGCGCAGCGCCACCGCCCTGTACTCCGTAATCGGCTCACGCGCCGCCTGCACTGCGCAGCGGGCCAGTGCCGACACCACCCGCACCCGGCCCGCGTCGGTCAGCGCCTCAGCAGCCGCGCCGTTGCCCTGGGCCCCCATCCCAGCATTGGCCGAGGCATCCCCCGTTGCACGCTCGGCCAAGCTCACCGCCGCAGTCCCTTGCGCACGTCCACCTGTCGCGCTCGCAGGCGCATTGGCCAGCGCCTGCGTCACGCTGCGCATCATCGTCACGTAGGCCCCCGGCACCGCCATCACCTCAGCCAGCTCGGCCTTGGAACTGTCCAGCATCCCCAGCACCTGCTGCGCCCACGTCAGTGGCAGTCGGGCGCGGGCCATCGCCTTGCGCACCACGTCCAGCCCCGTTTGGGCCTTGACCACAAACGCATTCACCTGCGCTTGCAGCGTCACCCAGGGGCTGCTCTCCACCGATGCCGCAAAGCCATCTATCGCCCCCGCCGCCGTGTCTGACGCATCCGCACTCGGCACCGGCAGCTCTTGGCCAGCGTGCACAAAATCTACCGTCACCGTGCAAAAGCCGCCTTTGTCCGTGCTCTCATGCACGCCCCAGGTATGCGCCCGCACACGCAAGCGGCCCATCCATGGGTGCATCAGCCACTCCGCACCTGGCGTGGCAAGCAGCGCCAAAAACTCATCGCGCCTCAAGTCATACTGCGGACCAATAAAGTACGCCGCTACCTTGTAGCTCGGTGCCTTGGCCCCCAGGTCTTCCACGATTGGCGCGTCCGCGCCAGGCAGCTCCGTCACCACCAGCCGCTGGCCATGTTGGCTATCGTGGCTATCGGTCAAGAATTCAACATTGCGCCACTTCGCTGGCTTGAGGCGGGTTGTCCAGTCTTCGGCCATCACATTGCCCCTTGCCACAAGCTGCCAGTGTCAGCCTCCAGCGTTGCATTCATGCCCGTGGCTTGCACGTTGGTTTGCGTCACGCGCACGCGGTCGTCGCTGACGCTCACCTTGATCTCACCACTCATCTTGGGTGCATCTTTTTTTACAAACAGGTCTTTAAACCCCTCAACACCCAGCCCTAACGCACCACCCACCGCTGCGCCCACTGCAGTCCCCAACCCCGGAATCACGCTGCCGATAAATGCCCCAGTGGCCGCGCCATTGAGCGCCGATGATCCATACCTCGCAATCGCCGAATCTTCGCCAGCAGCCATATTTAAGGCAGCACCGCCCACCACGGCCCCGACACCCAAAACACCAGCTCGACCCATCGTCTTACCCGAGGGTAAATAAGCAGCAGCACGCCCAGCAGCCGCCGTAATCGCGCCCCCCTTGCCGCCGCCCCCAGCCGCCAAAGCAAACACACCAGCCGCGCCCGCAGCTGCACCCAACGCCGTGGCGGCCAATGTGGCACTGCCTGTCAGCACGGGGAACTTTTGTGCCAAGTTTGCAATCGCGTCATTCACCCCACCGAAAGACGTGCCCTCCAGCGCCCGCTGCTCGGCAGCTGTCACACCTTCTTGGCGTTGTCGATTTTTGTAAGCACCCGTGCCCGAAATCAGCTCAAAGTTTTGGTCCACTGCGCCGCCGGATCGCACGTCATTGCCACGCACTTCTTTCAGCACTTGCGCCATGTACTCGCCGTTGTTCATCATGCCCAGAAGCGCCATCAGCGCCTGGCGGTCTTGGATCAATTTGCCGATCCCTGCACCTTGCGCGATGGTTGTCATGCTGTCCAGTGTGGCGCGTGTTTCGTCGTCGGTCTTTGCGCCCTTGAGCTGCTTTTGCAGTGCTTGATAGTCAGCACGCTTGCTCACCGTGCTGCTGACCAGCTCGCCAAACGCGTCCACCGAATCAACACCCTTGGCACGCCGGTCTTGCAAATACTTGGGCAGGTTGATCCCCAGTTTTTTTGCATCGTTGGCCGTGTCCGAGCTGTTGATCTTGGCAAGCAAATTAACCACGTTGTTGCCAGCCTCGTCCTTGTTGCCCGCCGTGATCGCCGCCGCCTGGTTGAGTGCAGCGAGCTTGGCAAACCCGGCCTTGCCGGACAAGCCGCTCATCGTCGCTGCCGCCATCTGCTGCGGTAGCCACTTGCTCATGTCTTTGAGCTCAAACCCGCCCGCCTGGCCTGCGGCCAGCGCCATGTTGAGCACGTTGGGCATGTCCTCCGCGCCGATCTTAAAAGTCTGCATCGCCCGGATGCCAATGTTGGCCAGTTGCGTCGGGTCGGCGTTGGCAGCGCTGGCGGCCTTGGTCACCGATGGCAACATCGTCACTGCATCCTTCGCCGACATAGCCCCGCTGGCAATCATTGCGTCCAGCGCCTGCGCTGCCTGTTCGCGTGTACCGCCACCGCTTTGCTGTGCTTTGTCGATGGCATCGCGCAGCTCACCCATGCCCAGCTTGCGGCCACGCACATCGCGCTCACGAAATGCCGTGTTGGACATATGGGCCAGCCTCTCTTCAAAGCTCATGGCTTGCTGCACCGGCTCACGCAGCGTATACGCCGCCGCCGCGCCACCTGCCAGCGCCATGCCGCCGTACTGCAAAGCCTTGCTACCCCGCGCAGCTTGCTCTTGCGCCTTGGTCAGCTTGCCCATCTCGTTGGTTAGCGCGGCCACCTTTGCGCGGGTCGCTTCCATTGCGCGGGCTTGCTCACTGGCGCTTAACTTGCCTATGCGCATCAGCCGCTCATAGGCCGCCTCAGTCTGTTGTATCTCGCGCTGTACACGCTGCTCACTACGCACCCCCAGCAGCTCGCGCGCCTGGCTGGTGCGCTCGCAGCTGGTGCGCTGCTGCGCGTTGCTGCGTTCGACCGCTGTGGCGGTCTTGCCCAGCGCCTGCTGTGCCCGCGCCGCCGCCTTATCGATGCCGGGCGTTGCGCCGTCTTGCAGCGCGAGGCGTACTGCTACATCCACTGCCGCGCCGCTCATGCTTTTGCACCCGCCATAAAAAAAAGCTCCAAACACATTCAAGTGTCTAGAGCTTATTTTTTTAGGGTGCCAAGTGCACCGCAGGAAACGCTTCGTGGGGCCTGAGCGGCTACCCCTTAAACTGTTTGATCGTCAGCCGCTTGCGCAGCCTTCATGGCCTTGTCCAGCTTGCCGCCAGCGCGCTCAACTTTGTCAGACACGGCTTGTGCAATTGCGGACTCTGTCAAGCCTCCGGTTGACACTGCATTGACGATCGCCTCGACCACTTTCTTTCCGTCATCCTCGTCAATGATGGAGGCCTGAACTTCGTCTGCAACAGCAGTGCGCTCGGCGCTTGTCAGAGTCATTGCGTCACCAGCTTGTGCACCGTCTTGTGTCGTGGTGCGAATCAAAATGTTGACTGTCTGGCCCGATGCAATTGCCGGAATCGGTGCATTGAGCGTGAGCGTGCCCGGCGCTCCGGGCATTGGCAGCTTGGTGTGGCTGCTGATGCTGCGCTGGATGGGCGAGCCAGAGCCATCGTTGATGACGATGTAGTGTCCGTCGAAGTCGCCCGCATCAAAACTTGCGTCGATGGGCAGTGTTGTCGCACCCTCTGCAACAGCAGCGCTCAAGTCAAACTTGTGAGCTATGAGCGTGTTATGGATGGTTGCCAGCTGAGTGGACTGCGTTGCAGTCAAACCACTTCCGCCGTCAGTGCCGCCACCCGTCGATGCTGGTGCGTTTTCCAAAGCTACGGCGGTGAATTTCGCAGTGCTTCCAGCGCCAGTGGTCATGCTGTCCAAGTCGGTCAAGGCCTGCGCTTGCGCTGCCGTCAAGCCTGCATAAGTGCTGCGGGTGCTGACTGCGGCATCAATGCGCCCAAGCTCTGTTGCCAAGTTTGTTCGCACAGCAATGGCGTTTTCACTCGCAGTGGGCACGGCCACAGTAAGCGTTGTCACCGACGTAGCAAATTGTATTTGTCCAGCCGTGGTGCCATGGAAGCGATCACGCGCATCGGTAGCATCTGCGTATTTCACAGGGAATGATAAATACGCACCGGCCGTGCTAGATGCGGACAAATACACATGTGTTGGATTACCGCTTGGGATGACAAAACCATTTTTGGAGGTGTTGGTCTGGATTTGGTTCTCCCACAGAGCGACAAGGCTTGGCGAGTGCAAGATTTGCTGGAAGCGCACATAAGCATTCGTAAAGTCAATTTCAAGCTCAGATGAGTTTGTGTTTGCGATCTCAATGCGCTGGGTTGTCGAGTTATAGCTGATTGCAGCCATCTGCACAGGGTCAGTCGTTTTGCTAAAAATAGCCGAGCCGCCAAGGTCACTCACTACTATTAGCGCAGCGTCGAGCGACAGACCGAATGCGCCCGTGTTCACAGTCCGCTCTTGCCACTCATAGCCCGGCACGTGTATGCGCACCTCATAGTCTGCACTTGCCTCAGATGCGATGGTCACACTGCTACCTGTGGTGCTTGTGCGCGTCCATGTAGTCGTACCGACCTTGCGAGTCATCACGCTTGCAGGATAGGTCGCATCAAGCGTCAAACCGCTGGGATTGAGACCAGTCACGGCAAGCGTAACGCCAGCAGATGATGCGACAAGGCCAGACACTGTGGCGCCATTCGACAACGCGACAGTGCCAGTTGTCTTGATGTTCCCAGTGAACGTTGACGATTTGAATGTGATGGTGTTTGTAGATGACGACCACGCAATTACGGATGAGGCTGTAGCATCAATGGCGACGTTGATCGACCCAAAATCAACAGTCGAACCATTGATTGTGAAGGGTGAAGCGCTCAGGCCACCCAGCAGTGGATTGTCGATGCGCAAGCATGTCAGTCGATCATATAAAGCCTTTGAGCTATCTAACGATGCATAGGCCCTTACCACGGACTCTGACGATTGAGTAACATTGGCATCGACAGACATTAGCAACGGGGATGGGACAGCATAAGAGCCAATCACATCAGACACCGCCGATGACAAATCAAAAATCATCGGCTGGTAGCCGTATTTCAGCAAGTATGCTTTTTGACCAGTCACAGACTGCTTGGCCCAGCTGTTAGCCGACGTTGCCGACCAAGCACACGTTACAAACTCAATGGTTTCATTGCTAGTCACCGAATAAGTCGCTGATGACGACAGCATCTCAGACACGGATATGTCAACAATTGACTTTTGTGGGTTTGTCGCATTACGCGAATCAAAGTAGGTGAACTTTGCACTATTTGCACCGATTACTTTGTAGCATCGGTAGCCGCCGCCAACAACCGTTAAATTGGCCGATGCGTTAGAAATACCTGTCGCTGCAAACTTGTTCTGAGTCGTCGAACCGAGCAAGTAAAGCCAGTGCGCGGCAGAACTTCCACCGCTATAATTGTCCGCCCATGTTGTCGATGTTGGCGATGTGCCCTGGTAGTTTTTAATTGCGTCGAACGAGGAATTGATGTGCATCTGGCTGAGTCCGTAGACTCCAATCAATGTACCCTTTGCATACTTGCTGCTCGTGAACGAGCAGCCCATAAATAGAGCCGGACTCGTTGTGCCAACTGCTGTAACTTTACCAAGCGAAACGCCAGCATATCGACCCGGAGCAAATTGGCACATGTCAATTTCTTGCTCCGTAAAATAAGATGCGCCGATCTTCACACTCCCCTGAATCGACTTAACTTTCACGTTAAGCAGATAACGCGGGTCACCACCTCCAGGATTTCCGGCTGTGTTGTATCGCAGCCCGCTATTAACAAGCGTAATCGAATCTCCAGACAAAAATTCTCGGTTTGATACAGCCCGCAGGCCGTTTTCAATAATGTCGATATTTCTGAATGCAGGATCAACAGCCGTTGCGCTGATGTTGATATTTTTGTTATTCAGATCAATGACGATGTTTCCAAAGCCAGCCAGATCGGCTGTTGAATCAATAGTCATGTTCGCTTGCAACACATAGACGCCATTAGTCTTTAAAAGCCCACCGCCGCCGACCGCCGAATCCCACTGAGCATTGGTAACTACGCTGCTAAGCGTCAAAACTCCACCGCTGTATGTAACTGACATTTTCTGTTCCTTTAGATCTTGGTTGCGCCCATAACCAGGGCGATGCAATGCAGCCCTTGCGGGCTGACGCGCCATGCTTCGTGCAGCCCGATAGCTGCGCCGCAAAATTCGCTACAAAAGTCACGCGTGGGGTGCTCGCGCAAAAGCCAAGGCACGGCAAAGCGGCCCGTGCCATAGTAGTCATATCCAGCACTCTCTTCTTTACGCACCCCAAAGTGATCTCGCACTTGCTGCTCAGTCACCCAGTGCAGGTGCAGCACATCCCACTTTTCGCGACTGAGCTGCATTTGCTTCATGCGAACGCCACCGTCCATACCGCTCGATGAAAAGCACTCAGCCGTAATCGCAAATGGATTTCCAATGCAGAGTTCAGAGTGCGAGTACTGCGCTTTGTCGAGCGTGCGGATACCCACGTTGATGAGACCCGCAGGGCCTGAATGCGTGCCTTTGTAGCTGGCCAAGTAGACGGCGGCGGTCATACTCAAGCGCCTGCTTCGGCTGCTGTGCCGTAGTTCAGTGTGGTGCGATTAGCCCACGCTGTTGCGAGCGTGATGCTCGCGTTGTTTGTGGCGCTTGCATAAGCCATCTGGCTTGCTGTGTCGGTGTAGGTCTTGCGCACCATCAACCAATCTGTGCTACTGGACTTTAGGATGTACTTTGTGCCTTCTCCTAGGTCTTCTGATTGAACGAGCCGTGAGACATCGCCCAAAATCTTGACCAGTGGCACATGGGTGCCATCCCCTTGCTTTTCTACAAGCGGGTCTGTGCCGCCCCTAAACCCCTCGACTACTTGTGTCATATCAGTCCCTCAAAATTCTTGCCCAATGATTGCGGCGGATACCGTGGCCCATGTGTACAGCTCGCGCAATGGCATGGCCTTAACTGTCGGCAGTGGCTGGTGCATCACATGCGTCACCAGGGCCACTGCACGCATCACGCGCATTATTTTTTTGCCTCTTCCGAGGGCGCACCCCCATCGCCTTGCGCGGCCTGTTTGACATCTTCGGCCACAGCGGCCTCGTCGGCCTCTAGCAGTTTGTTCACCTGCTCTTCTGCACGGCGATAGTCTGCGCCGTGCAGTTGCTTGACCAGCGCCTCGTCGGTGCCTGCCACGCTGGCAATCAGCGCAATGCGCTGCGCCACGCCACCGCGCTGGTCAAAGGCCAGATAGTCTTCGGCCCGCGTGTGGTCGCGCAGTGTCAAGCTGTCGATGGTCGAGCTGCCCACGGTGATGGGGTGTTTGAGTACGAATTTCATGGTCACATCTTCTCGCTGCTATTGCTCATGAACATCACCTTGGCCTCGCCCTCACTGATGGGCACGGTCTCTACCGCAAAGGCCTGCGGCATCAGGTAGACCGAGCCATCGGTGAGGCGCACCGTGATGTCTTCGCTCGTCACCGCGTTGTACTTGTCCACGTCCGTGCCGGGCACCAAGTTGAGGTTGAGCTCCAGCTTTGCGGGGGTGCTGGTTTCGTGGTAGCCGCCGTCCTGGGCCAAGCGGCCTGCCTTGTGCTCGCGCTTTTTACCGCCGGGCGTGAAGGTGCCTGGCTTGTCAGCCAGCGGCAGCTTGCCCAGGCTTGGCACGCTCACTGTTTTGATGCTTTTTAATTCGGGCATGTTTAAACCTCTTTCAAAGTGTGTTTGTGGGTGATGTGTGCGTGGCCGTTAGACCGCTTTGCGGAATGCCGAACGCCCAGCAATGATGTAGAACGGGCTCAGCAGCACCGGGTCATCTTTGAAGTTAAAGCGGCTCGGGTTTTGTGGGTCTTGCTCCACCACAAGCGAGTCTTTGTAGTAGTCATAGTTTTGGCACCAGCCGTACTCGCGCATCAACACGTTTTGGTACAGGCTCAGCAGATATGCACGCACATCGTCCTCGGTGGTGATGCGCAAGCCGGGCTTGTAGCCCTCATTGCTCTTGGCCGCAGCAGACCCGCGAAAACGCTGGATGGCCCCCATGCGCTGCTCGTAGCGCACGCGCTCCATGGCCTCGGCGGTGTTGATGTCCAGATACGCATCGTCGGTGCTGCCGTCGCTGCGCGTCTGATACATGCTGATCAATCGGCTGATGGCGCAGCTGCCGTCTCTCGCCGCATCGAGCACGCTCATCCCTTTGAACAGCAAGCTGTTGCTCTGCGTCCAGTCAAAGTTGCTGACGCACACCATGCCCGGCAGTGGCGTGCCCTCCAGGCTCTGCACCGGACTGTTGTACATCTTGGGCGCAGCAGCAGCAGCAACGATGGCCGCAGCCTCCCATGTGGGCGTGGGGTTGATGCCCAGCGCCAGGGTGGCAAGGTGCTCATAGTTTTTGCTGTTGCCATACGCCACGGTGGCGGCATAGTCGCCGCGAAATGTGGCAAACCCGCGAAAGCCGTTTTGCACGGGCGGCTTGTAGCGTGCCTGGCTCTCGGCATGCCATGCGGTCAGGGTGGCCGCGTCGTTGATGCCCAAAGCCACGTAGCGATACCAGCGCTGCCCGATGATCGCTGCCAGATCACCCGGCGCAGGCGCACCCGTGCCGCTGCTCATCGCGGCAATGCCCAAGCTCAGCCCAGCGGGCGTGTCCTCTTGGTACAGGTTTAGGCGCAGGTCAATATCGTTGCCACATGGCCCCTTGTGTCGCGCTGTCAGCGTCACCACCGCAGCAGCAGCGCTGGCGGTCACGGGCAGGCTCCCATCGGCATTGATGGCGGCTGCAATCGCCGTGGCGACGCCGGTCGTGGTTTGCGCCGCCGTCACGCCCACACTCACCAGATAGCCCGCCACATACAGCGCCAAGGTGCCCGCCGCCGTGGGGCTGGCCGTCACTGTCAGCGTGCTGCTGGCGGCTACACCGGCGGCGTTGTCGGCATAGGGCAGCATGTAGATGTCCAGCGCGGTGTCCACCTTGCGATAGCGCTCCACCATCTTTGCCAGCATGCTGCCCACCCCGGCCTTGGCCTTGGCATCGGTCACGCTTGACACCAGGGTGATCTCGCCCGCCGCAGCGGTGCCGCTGGCGAGCTTTTGGCCCACGATCAGCACAGCGGGGATATCGCCGCCCAGGCCTGCGCCCGATGCGTCGATCTCGATGTACGCACCGGGCTTGCGCAGCGCGGCGGGGATTTGTGAAAATGAGACAGTCATAAAGTTGCTCCAGTGTTGAGGTCAGGGTTTTGCACGCTCTCAAAAGCGGGCGGGTCGGGTAAATAGTTGTTGAGCGTGGCCCCCACGCTGTAGCGGTCACGCCACCACAGGTCTCCGTCGGTGTACTCAATCACTTGGCCACCGCCAAACTCCACCGGCTCGGTCGAGCCCGGCAAGCGCCAGCCGCGCAACAGCTGGTACACCGCATGGCGGTAGCGCAGCAGCGCATCGTCTGTCTCGCCAGCGGTGGCGGTACGAATGTTGGTAATGGCTATCACCACGTCAAAGGCCACAGTCATGCTGTCCAGCACCTCGCCCATGGGCTTGGCAGGGTCAGCCGCACGCACCACCCAGCAGCCAGGCAATGGCAGGTTGGTCACAGCGGCTAGCTTGGCAAATTCAGCTGCGCCTGCCACCTCGCGAAACCAGTCACGCTCAAATCCTGCAAGCTTGGCAGTTTTGATTCGGTCAATGATGGGCTGCAGACTTAACATCACCACCCCTCGTTGCCATCGTCAACATCAGATGAGCCAAAACGCCCAGGTGACGATGACATTTCCACCATATCAGCCACCTCGCCAGCCGTGGGGGGAATAGCGTCAGCAGCTGGGATAAGGTCTACCAAGCCACGCTTGTACTGCTCTAAAAGCTTTAGCACACCGTCATAAGCCAGCGCATCGGTCTTCTCCAGTCGCTCTATGCCTTGCAGGTAATAAAGCGCAACTGTGCAGCACATGCGCGTGAGCAAAGTTGATGCAGCAGAGGTCGGCACGCCATAGCTCACGATCAGCTCATGCGCATCGGCCAGCGCTTGATCAATCGTGGTCAGCGCAGCAGCCACGGCGGTTTGCACCTCTATGGGTTCGCTTGTGATGCTGCCACCCGTCAAAGCCGTGCGCACCACATCGAGCGCCACCATGGCCATGTCAGCCGGTACGGCCAACTGAGCTAGGCGGCGCGCATTGCAGCGCGTCAGCAGGGCTTGGCGGGTAGCAAACATCAGCGGCCTTTCGCGGCTTTGCCAGCGTTGGACTTGTCACCCGCGGGCTCCACCGTGTTTCCTTCGCCTTGCGGCGCATCAGACTTCGGTGGATCACCAGCAGCAAGCGTGTCAGTCGAGGCTTGCTCGCGCAAACTTTCAGCCTTTTGGCGAAGCTCAGCGGCAGCTTGTGCATCAGCCTCAGCTTGTTCGTGCAGGGCTTGTGCATCAGCTTTGGCCTGGGCTGCAGCATTCGCCACAGCTTGCGCCTCGACCAACTTTGCTTCGGCATCTTTGCGGGCCTTGTCTGCGTCAATAGCTGCGGCATGGGCTTGCTCTTGCAACTTGGCAATTTCTTCAGCCTGGGCTTCGCTGCTCAACACTGCTTGCTTCTTGGCAGCGGCTTCGTCGGCGTTGTAGTCGTCGGGCTGCTCAGTCACCACTTCCAACATTTGCTCGGCATCCAAGCGTTGGCGCGTGGCCAAGTCGATGTCGTCCAAACGCTTCCAAGCGCGGGTAAATGCAATGCCGCAACGCAGGAATTGCAAAGGCCCGTTCTTAGGGGCGATACGCACGTAGATAGATTTGCTCATCATGTACTCCCTTAGTCCATCCAAGGCGTCACAACCAGCTCAACACGCTTGTAGAGCGGGTTGTCTGCGCCATTAGCCAGCTTTTGTGTGGTGATGAGGTTTTCAGCTGCCACGCGGTTAGACACACCCACTAATAAGGTGTCAGGGATGATGCCCAGCTTGCGGCCACCATCGCCTTTGCACTTCATCATCGCGTCATACGCGTCGTTGAAATTTTGAGTAGTCAGTGCAGCCTTGCTGCCAAATGCGCATTGCCAAAAACCATAAGCGGCATTACCACGCCAGCGGCCACCGAATGAGTACACATCCAAGTCAAACACGTTTTGGTTATTGGGCGATGTGACCGACTCCAACGTAGCAGCCACACGCTCTTGCAGATACAAGGGCTTAGGTGCGCGCTTGGTGCATAACAAGACCCACGGCGCAGATGTGCCAGCTTGCATGTTGCTCACGGGTGTCACTGCACCGGTGCCATCTTCATTTGCGTAAACCGGATGATCGGTATCAAAGAAGTATTGGTCGTCGTAGCAAGCAGAGGCAAACCCAGCAGCCAATGCTTGAAAAATCAAATCGTTTTTCAGATCTGTGGCCGATTGACCATGACCTTCCGCCACAGTGCCGTAGTGCCCGAAGCTGTTGTCTTCAATGTCCGTGCGCTGCACATCAATGGTGGCTTCAAACTTTTTGTTGAGCACCGTGTAGGCTTTTTCGGCCAACGCTTTGTGCAAGCGGCTGCCCACCCACTCGCGGAATGCGGGGAACTGGGTAAGCCATGCATAGGTGTTGCTTTTGTCGTCACTAGTGATAAAGCCAGCCACCTTGCGCCAGTCATCCGGGCTAAGTGCGAGGCCTGCATTGAAGCGAGCTTTGAGCGTTGTTTTTAACGCGTCGAGTTGTGCTTGGGTCAACATGTGTTGCTGTCCTTTTGTGAGTTAGAAAAATTGAGGCCTGCGCTTAAGCAGACTTTGAAAGTGGCTTGTTATCGCGAGCAGCCACAAACGCCTCGGGCGTCACACCCATGCGGGTGCATGTGGCCAGCTCCACCTCATTCAAGCCGTGGCTGCCTTTGTCGCCAGCATCGGCCTGACGCTCTTGCTTCACCAGCGGAGCGGTAGCGTCCAGGTATTCAGTCAGCGCCGCGAGGCTTTGCTTCTCGGCCCACGCTTTTTGCGCAGGGGCCAAACGGCCGCTGGTCAGAGCTGCGGTCAGCAGCTCGGCATGCTTGGCTTTGTCTTGCTCGGCTTTGAGCGCAGTCAGTGCGGTTTGCGCGGTGTCGCGCTCAGTCGTGAGCGTGGCAATTTGCGCGACTTGCGTCTTGAGCGTGTCGCGCTCGCTGGTGAGTGCAGCAATTTGCTGGTCTTTGTCCATGTCGTCGTCCTTTGTCGATTTAGATGGGGGGATTAAAAAAGTCGAGCGCGACATCGCCGCTCGCTGCGTGAGCGGGTCTAGCCCGTCAATGCCTGGTGTGTTGGTCAGGGCTACAGAGATAATCTCTAGCACCTCACCCGTATCTGCGTAATAAGTGAAGACCGCGCTGATATAGCGGCACTTCTTTTTAGCAATTTGCTCCTGGGCGTCGACCACCCAGTCGATTCCGGTGGCCCATAGGCCATCCATACTTGCACCGCCTTCGCGCCATTCAAATGTTTTGAACCACCCAGCAGCAATTACAGGTTGACCGTTTTCGGCAGCGCGTAACGACTGGTGTTCGTAGTCAATCAAGAAATCATTTTTTTGTGCATCAGCACGTGCAATCACGCGGGCAGCAATTGCCGCATTCAGCTGCCACGCATCGCACTCTTCAGGGCGGATATCCATCGAGCGGAAGGGCCCAGGCGGCAGCAAGTGCGCCTCGGTGGTGACTTGCACCACACCCGCATCATCGGGCTCACCCACGCCAAGCTGGAAAACCAAGCTGGCGGTTTTGACTTGTTGACCTTGTTGCTGACCTTGCTTTTTTGACACCCTGTGCGCTCCATCTTTTGTTCGATGGAGGCAGTGTCAAATTTATTGATCCGTGTGTAATCGCAGGAAATGTTTCGCGCCGCATTGACCCAGCCAAATGATCAATCGATGTGCGGGCCTACAAGCCACTTCTTGCATGCATGGCCCCGTTGGTATGGGCAGCGAGACAAAGGGGCCGTTTGAAGGCTATTAAATGGGTATTTGCAACACATGCAAGTTACCCAAGCTGGTCTAGCTAAATAAATCTGTCTGCCGACGAGAAAAATCAGCCGCCGCTGCATCTTTAGGGCGTACAGCTTCGCCCTCGGCTTGCCTAAAAATATTTGTCACTTGCCGCGTGGTCAACGCGTGGGCTTGGGCTATGTCGCGCACGGTGCGCTCACCACGGTCACGGGTAATTTGCTCGTTGCGGTATTTCAAAAATAATTTATCTACCTTCGGCAGCGTGATGCGGCGGCTCTCATTGAGGTGTGGGTCAAGCGTGATGCGCAGGCGATTGAGTTCATCGGGGGTCAGGCCAAACGCCGCTTGCTTGATAGAGGGCACCCATATCGGAGCACCGCCGCGCCGCTCCAAGAAATCACGCGCACGTCCAAAGCCAAGTGCACGCACCACCGCACGCAGTACAGGCGGCAGTGTGCGCAGCAGCTCATCATCCACCTGTGGCCACGCAGTGGGCTCAGGCGCACGTGCAGCGGCACGGTGCACAGGCTGGCGGGCTTGGCGCTTGGTCATAAATTACTCGCGGCCCATCCAGCCCTTGAGGGCCTCGGTCAGTTTTTGGCACTCTGCCACAGTCAGCACATCAAGGTTTGGCACGCTGTGCATGGTTTGGCGCTCACACCAGCGCAGCAGTGCCGCACGGCTTGCGTTTTGCACCTTGCCAGCTTGGCCCAAGCGCCCCCACAAGCGCACTAGGTGCGCAATGCGCTCGGGCACCATACGCGTCACGCTTGTAGCCCCTTGCTGCTGTGCGTGCTGGCGATGCACACGCAACCAGCCACGCTGCGCGTAGTCACCCAGCACGGCCTCTAGCTGCATGGCATTAAGACTGCGGGCACTCACACGGCCTTGCGTGTCGGGCAGCGCAATAGCGCCGTGGCGCTGTAGTAAGTCGCGGTGCATCTGGTCATCCCAGCATGGGAGTGTTTTGCATGCCCATGTTTTGGCAATGCCTAGCAGTTGGAGTTTGTGTTTGATCATGCTCGTCACAGCTTCTTCTCCAAATAAGCAATCAAGCTTGTAGCAAAGCACCAGCTGATCAAGTTGTCGGCGAACCGCTCATTGATTAGTCGGTGCTGCTCTAAGAGGTTTTGTGTTTGTTCTAAAGTCATATCAGTGGCTCTTTGAAAAAGCCCCTAGCCCGAGAGCCAGGGGGTAAATAGATCAAGGCAACTTGATCTAGGAGACAACTTGTTTAGTGCACCAAAGCCAGCTCAGCCGCCGCTTGCTTAGCAGCTTCTACCCAGCAGCTTTGCGTGCCTTCGTCCAACTCATTCCACGCGAATGCATGACCTGCTAGACCTTCTTCATCCACGCGCTCTGCTTGTTTGCAATATGCGTGATACATCGACGCTGCAATTTGTTCAAAGCTTTTATGCCCCATAAATGTCTCTTCCTTTAACTTCATAACTGCCACTTTTCATGTGGTTGCTTATCGAGATAACGATGTGCTCGGCCATGTCCAATGCCGCCGTATTGATGAAATCCCCAGTGGGAAGTGGTGGATCAAAATTGATTTCAATGTCCACATCACGGGTGTTTGTTGTCGACGGCCGGTCTTTCACTACAAACGTAACCGTGTATGCGGGGCCGTTAGAGTTTTCAACTTTTACGGCCCCTTGATTGCGCACATGCTCAATCGCCTTGCTGGGGTCAGAAAATTTCCAATCTGGCCATTGGCGAGATTCATTTTTTGTTTGTTTCTCGACAAGCGCGTCAATGATTTGCTGGGGTTCCGCGCCGGAGCGCCACGCTCCGTCTAATGCCAAGATCACGACATCAATCCACTCAAACAAATCAGATGGCGCGGCAAGCACCTCAATCAACTCTTTGCGGATGTGATCAACGATGCCTTGGCTTCGAGCTCCGGGCCCGAATGTATGCACGCTGAATTTGCGTTGACGTTCTAAATGCGCCAAAAAATCAAATTTGTTTGTACTCATAACGACGCCACATCCAAGCTGATAGCCACATACTCACCCGTGCGGTCATCACGCTCATAGAACCGAACGTATGGTTTGGTGCTGGCGACGTTCATGCTGTCGCTGATAGCGGCCATTGCACGCGTCCACGTTTCGTCTTTAATATCCAGGCGACGCAAGCCAAGCACACGGCTTGTTGAAATCTTGCCTTCGCGGTCAACCTGGAACGCATCATTCACCAGCACTTTGATGTTGGCGTTGCTGCCTTTGGCCCACACGTGGATGCATTCATCAATGAGGACTTTGGCCGCTTGCAGTCGCTCATCAAAAACAATGTTTTCAGCCATCTGGCGCACCACCTTGTAGCGGCCATCAAAACTCACCAAAGTGATGTTTCCTTTTTTGCCGCCATGCTTCACGTCGTACTCTTTGAGCGACTGCTCCAAGAACTCATCAATCATGCGCATGGCTTCCAGCTTCACGCCCGCCATGTGTGCGTTGAGCTTTTTAGCTTCTTCACACAAGCTTGTAGTCACCATGGTGCGCAGCTTGTCGATAGGTTTTACTTTTGCCTCAGGCACCAGCGCACCTGCCGCATTCTTCATGTAACCCTTTGGAATTGGTTGTTCTTGGTTAGACATCATTCGTCCTTTCATTTAAAAATTAATGTGCAGCCTGCATCTTTTGGTTTTTGTTTTTCACAACTTCATCCAGCTTCAGCTGCACTTGGTCATGCTGACCAAGCTCGTGGTGAGTTGCCAGCACCGTGCACCACTCCAGCACGTGGTTGTGGCGCACGGCCAAGTCATGCATTTGCTCTACAACTTGCAGCAGCTTTGCATTAGTGCGATGAAGCTCTACACGTAACTCTGGCACCGTGTCAAATGCTTCGGGGTTGCACATCGTCGGTGCAGCAGTAATCGTGTTCATTAATCCATCCATTCTTCAAGTTCTATGGCGACATCAATGCCCACGGCCGTTAAGCCGTACTGCCGAGCGCCTTTGCGACTGTCCTCTTCGTGTAGCTCTTGCGGCGCGATCGCAATCAACCCGTCGTCAACTAAGCTGGCCGCGGCCGTAAAAATGCTTGCGGTGGTCGTATTGGCATGTTGAGCAAGACCATGTACGCCTGTCACGCCAAGATCAAGTAATGCAAGCAGCACTGATTGCTGCACGTGGCCAGATACCTTCATGTCGTCACCCGCGCTTTCACTGTTGAGGCTTTTGTGTAAGCGGAATACCCATCGATTAACCCGCTGATAAAGCACATGCACAAAAACGCGCCAACACAGATCAACAACCACCGCACCAAGTACTTGCGATTGCGTTGTTTGTAGTGAGGCCCATCCAGCTCACCCGGAGCAAATGGATATTGAGGCGATAGGCTAGGGCCGCGTACGGGTACGTGTGTGTAAAACACATCGCAGCTTGAGTCGCATTCGTGGCGGTGTAGGCACATGCCTACTTGAGTACAAGTTCGGGGCATTTCATTCACCTCCACTCAAGCCACGCTTTGTAAGCACAGCGCTTGCTTTGCCACGGCGTCCACCAGCTTCACGTCAAGCGCACGGCCTTTGCGAAACTCTTTGATAGCTGCCAGCAGGCCCTCTACCAACATGCGGGCGCTGCCTCGGCTGTATTGGTACAAGCGGGCCACCACGTCATCGGACACATCTTCGGTGCCAAGGCTTGACTGCACCAATGCAGCAGCGTCTTCGGCATTGATGCCTTTGATGGTCTCGGGCCAAAAGCCGCAGCGGCTGCGAATCTGGTCAAACTGCCCGCGTTCGGGCTTGATCAGCCCCGTCAAGTACTCAGTGCCCGCTAGCACGATGCCGATGTTGGACAAGTCGCGCAAGCGGCGCAGCGTGTGCAGCTGGTGAGGTGTGAGCGTCTCAGCCTCGTCCACGATCAACAAGCTGTCTGTGCCTTTGAGTGCATCCACCACGGCGCGAAACTTGTCATCCATGCTGCCCTTGGGGTCAGCCCCCAGCACGATGCGGGCGAGCAGGCGCACCAGGCTTTGCGGGGTCATGGTGGGCGTGGCCTCAATCATGTGTGTGTTGGGGTTGAGGCGCGTGTAGCGCTTGAGGGCAAAGGTCTTGCCCGTGCCCACAAAGGCACTCAGCACTGCAAAGTTTCGATAGCGTCGCGCCATACCGCAGGCGCTGAATGCCATCTTGTAGACGCTGGTTTCTACAGCGGCTACGCTGTCTTGCCCGCCGTCATCAAAGTTGCGCATGGCGCTGTCGATGTTGGCCAACAGCTTGCTCGGGCTGGTGGCGTAGTTGCCCTTCAATATTTGGTTGATAGAGCTGGCACTGATACGGCTCAGGCGAGCCAACGATGCTTGGCTGTAGCTGTGCTCATCCATCCATTTGCGGATGCGCTCTATCAGCGCGATATCGGCGATGGTGTAGTGCTTGGGGTGAATATTCTCAGTCATCAAGGTCTCCTAATGTTGCGTTGGGGGCTGGCTGGGTGGTGAAGGTCTCAGTTAAATCAAGCGTGATGTCTTCATCACTGGCTGGCTCTACCGCGTGGTCAATCAGCAGCGTGGGCATGTGGTCGATCACGTTTTGGGCTTGGGCGTCCACATCTATCAAGTGGCCAGCACGTGCATGCTGTTCGTCCATCTTTTGTTGCAAGCGCTTCACCGCATCCGATGCACGCAATTCGCGTTTTTCGTCAAGGCGTGATTTGTCGATGGCGTCGATGGTGTTGACGTAGTGCGCATCACACACCCAGCGGCCAGCCTCGGTGCGCACCACGGCCACGCTGTTGTCGAGCAGGTCGTACTCCAGCAACAGCTTTTGGCCGTTGAACGCCAACAAATCGGGGTGGCGGTACATGCGCTTGCCATGCACCAACATGCCTCGGCGCACAGTGAGCACAGCAGCTTGGCGTTTGAGCTCGCTCACATCAGCAGCTGGGGGCAATGGCACCAAGCCCGCCCACATTTGTGCAATGGTTTGGCTGGCATCTTCGGGGTGGGCACGCTGAACGTAGCGGCCCAGCCACTCATTAAAGGCCACAGAAAAATCTTGCAACGTGGGCAGGCGCATGCGGCCTGCACGCACCTCGGCCACCACATGGCTGAGTGCTTCGGGCGATGCATCGGTGCCACAGTAAAACTGGGGCATCCACAGCTTTAAAAAATCGTCTTTGACTTTGCGGAAAAAACGCTCCACCCAGCCTTTGCCGTGCGGGTTGCCCGGGATGGCGTTGATCACTTGCTGCACGCCCGCGCGGTTATAAAAACCCACCACGTCGTCGCTCATCAACTTGTTCTTGTAGCCGCTGCCGTTGTCCACGTAAAGGAAAGGCGGCACATGGTTGTGGCGCGTGAAGCACTCAGCCCACATGTTTTGCACAGCATAGGTTCCCTCATGTTCATCCGCACGCCAGCCCACTGGGTAGCGGCTGCGCATGTCGATGGCCACGGTCAGCTCAGGCCGCCACAGCTTGCCAGTCACGGGGTGGGCTAGGTACACGTCGGCACGGTAGCCGTCGGCCACATACACATCACCCGGTAGCGCGTTTTGTGTGCTGCGTTTGATATAGGCTTTTTCGGTCAGGCGGTACAGGTTGCGGCCAATGCGCGCGGGGCTGTTGCGGCCCAGCATGGCGGGCACGCTAGACAGGTAGCCACGCACTTGGTCATAGGTGCAGGCGTAGCCATCCACCTCGGCCAAGTAGCGCCACACGGCCGCATAGTCGGGTTTGCTGGGGTTATTGAAGTACTCCAGCGCGGGCCCCCACCATGCAGGCGTGGCGTTGATCACTTTGCCTTTGTGTTGCTCAATCAAATCAATGCGAGAGCCACCGTCTTGAATGATCTTGCGCCACTCAAATATCGGGTTGCGCGTAGGGGCAGCGCGGCCAGCTTTGGCGCAGGCTTTAAGAGCCAGCACCATGTGTGGGTGCAACTGACCCAGCTCGGCGCGGGTAAGCATCAGCTCTATCGCACGGCGTGCTGAAAGGCCTGTTTGCTCAATCGTCAGCACATACGTCACCACATCGTGGCGTGCCACGGCTACAGCACGTTGTGCATCGCTGGCCTCGCGCCACGGGTCACGTTGGCGCAGGGCTATCACCGACGCTGTGGGCCTCAAGGCCAGTGGGCGGCTTGGGTCAAGCGGTTGCATAAGGGCGTTGCTGGTACGCATGGCGATCAGCCTTTGCTGGCCTCAGATTTGGTTTTAGCGCCCTTGGGTCGGCCTACGCCGCGCGGGCCTTCTTGGGCGCGCAGGTCGGCACGTGTGGCAGCAGCCACTTTGGCTTGGCTGATCATCGTCTCCCACTCAAGCGTCCAGCGCACCACCTCATCGGGCGTCAGCATGTTGGGGGTAGCAGCCTGCTCTGGCATGCCCAGCGGCATGGTGGCTTGCACATGCTCTAACAACGCTGTGGCACGCGCTACAGCAGCATGTGTGGCAAACCAAATTTGCTGCAAACGCAGCTCCCACTCGGGAGCATCGGGGCTGTCTTTTTTGACTTCTTCAAACAGGGCTTGAAGGCTTTGTAAATTGATTTCAACGCCGCCTTGATAGGCCAGCACTTCGTCGCGCACCATGTGGGTGAGTGGGTCAAACTCGCGCTGGACTTCTTTCTTTTTGAGTTTTTGAATCACTGCATCGCGGTGGTCTAGCTCGGCTTCTAGGCGTTTGGTGCGTTTGCCTGCGTCGGCTTCAAGTTCTTTGATGCGGGCGCGTAGCTCGCGCACACTTAGGCCATACACATCTGAGTCTGGTGAGTCGATCAAGTCGGCTAGAACCTCGGTATCAGCGTTTGCAAGCATCAGCACCTTGGTCTTTGGCAGCAGCAGCACTTCTTGGCGCTTGTCCGCAGGTAGGCTCGTGACGAAACGAGCAGTGGTCATCATTTCGCGGGCTCGTTGTGGCGCAAGGCCCATTGATTCAATGCCTCGCTCAAACTCACCATGTGCCAGCTCAGCCTTGACGCCCAACAACAAATACCCAGCTTCCACCACGAGGCGTGCAGCCATATTGTAAGCTAGCACAGCCAGACCACTTCGATCTTCCACAGTGCCCGAGCTCACCACACCAAA
>JACCDR010022993.1_pt1 | contig 40795 bp, 34 predicted proteins | sample 7446431 | NCBI WGS metagenome assembly JACCDR01 (sample SAMN15323443, study PRJNA562643) | freshwater metagenome | isolation source: river surface water | place: USA:Blue River Watershed | collected 2017-08-17
CAGTGACCCTTTTTGGCGTTTATAGGAATATTTATTTCAATACATTTTAGGCCTTCAATAAGGCTATCTTTACATCCATTACATTCGTTTGGGTTGCTCCTGTTTGGAGTAGCCCATTTTTTTTGAAAAAATGATATGAATTGTGTTCTTACTAAGGCACTTTCAATCGCCATTGATTCGCTTTGAGCAATTATGTTGGCATCAATTATAGCTCCCGTTACATCGGTTGGAGCATCGCTTCCGTCTGTGCTTCCACTCAGTAACACAAGGTTCTGGTTAATCGCCGTAAAAGAAGTTTGTTGAAGAAGGGATAATGCCTTTAGAACAAAATTTTAGTGATAATATGGGTGCTTCAACGAATGGCTTTTTGCCAATGTTTTACTTGTAGCATTTCGATATGTTTAACCGATTCTACTACGCCAAATTCTTCAAAGCCACATTTTTTTAAAACTTGCTGCGAAGCAAAATTATCTATGGGCGTATCGGCCAAAACTGTTTTGAGGTTGAAATCCATCGAAGCCCAATCCAGCAAGCACGCAAGTGCTTCTGAGGCGATGCCTTTTTGGCGATATTTTGCATCAATAAAATAACCAACCATCGTAACGCCGTCTTGGTCGGGAAGCCCCGAAAGCCCAATGCCTCCTACCGAAACGTTTTCGGCAGTCCAAACAATCTCCCAGTTGGTGTACCAAAAGAAATCGAAGAAATAACGCTCGGTCATGGGTAGCCAAAAGTTTTCTAAGGCATCTTGTGTTTCGGTCTTAAAAAAATCTTCTATGTCCCAAGCCGAGGGAGTCAAGCCAAGTTTGGCTTCCATAACGTTTCGTCCTTGGGTATGCCATAATTGTAGTAAGTCATGGTCGAGCGGAATGAGCTTCAACCGCTCAGAGGTAATATCTATCATGTTGTAAAAACAGCAAATGGTTCTTGTAAAATTAACGGCAAAGTAGCAAATCTACCAATCAAACCCAACTACCCAACCCATAATAAGGGGCAGACAACCCCTTTTTTATGACTTATTTTATATTTTATTTCTAATTATTCCAAATTACCTTATCGCTTCGCTTGTCATATTGGTGCATATCGAATAATTGCAGGGATTTACCGATGAAAACTGCGTTTTGGTCGAAAATAGAAAAATTCTCATATCAAACTGTGCCACATTTGTGTTGAAAAAGTAGCATTTGGCTGATTAAAAGGCTTTTTCCTTTTATCTGCTCTTTAAACCATTTGTACTTTTTGTATGTCTAATCAGACAATATGTAAACAACTTTGTAATCGAAAAAGGTATAATTTCAATAGTAAAACAGATGAAAAAAATTCTTCTCCTTTCTTTTCTTAGCCTAGGAGCTTTTGATTTGATGGCACAGTTTCCTGGTATGCCTGGTGGCATGGGTGGCAGTGGCACTCGCCAGCAACAGGCCATTCCGGGTACGGCTCAGGCTGCTCCCAAAGGTTCTGCCAAAATATCAGGTTATGTAATCGACTCTGCTGCTACCAAAGCTGTAGAATTTGCTAGTGTGGCTCTTATCAATAAAGCTACCAATAGACCCGTAGATGGTACTGTAGCCGACGAAAAAGGTAAGTTTTCGCTGACGAAAGTTGCCACGGGCGAATACACCATTTCAGTGAGCTTTTTGGGCTATGTCACGAAAAAATTTACAGTAAAAATTCAAAACAAAAACGAAGAGATTGATTTGGGTGTCATTCGCCTGAGCCAAAGCTCGCAGTTGTTGCAGGAAGTAACTGTAGAAGGACAAAAAGCGGTAATTGAAGATAAAGTAGATAGATTGGTCTATAATGCCGAAAGAGATGCGACTTCTAAAGGTGGCGATGCGTCTGACGTATTACGTAAAGTACCAATGTTGTCGGTTGACCTCGACGGTAACGTGTCTTTGAGAGGTAGCTCTAATATTAGAGTACTTATCAACAACAAGCCTTCTACCATTGTAGCATCAAGTGTGGCAGATGCGTTGAAGCAAATTCCTGCCGATATGATTAAAACCGTAGAGGTAATTACCTCGCCTTCGGCAAAATATGATGCAGAAGGTTCGTCGGGTATCATCAATATTATTACTAAGAAAAATACCTTACAAGGACTTACGTTAAACCTTGATTCGAGTGTAGGTATCAGAGGGGGCAACTTGGCACTCAATGGTAATTACCGTAAAAAGAATATGGGTTTCTCGTTGGGTGGTTTCGGTAGAGCGAATTACAATATCAATGGTACTTTCGACAATACCCAAATTACCACGAACACCACTGATAATAGCAAAGCAACCAACGTGCAAAATGCCGATACTCGTAGCAATGGCTTGTTTGGTAACTATCAATTAGGTTGGGATTGGGACATCAACAAAAACAATAGCATTGCTGCTTCTGTTCGCTATGGTGTTCGTAACCAACACAATTACCAAGATTTGCTTTGGAACAAACGTTATGTTGGAACAACGCTTTCTAGTCAAAATTTACGCAATGTTGATGTTTCTGATTTGTCGGGTACAATTGATGCGAATATCGACTATACGCATACGTTCAAAAAACCGCAACAAGAATTTAGCATTCTTACGCAATTTAGCCGTAACAACCGTACCAACGATTTCTTGAATAATAATTTAGACCCTGTTTCTCAGGCTGTATTAAGCCGCTTGAAAAACAACAACGATAGTTACAACCAAGAAATTACAGTGCAGGCAGATTACCAAACGCCTTTGAGCAAAACACAATTGCTCGAACTTGGTGCAAAAGGGATTTTTAGAGATGTAAATAGTGATTACAAATATTACTCGGCTTCGAGTGCTACCGCCGAATATGTATTGTTGAATAACGCTACGGCTTCGTCAAACGTGTTTAATTATAGCCAAAATATTGTGGCTTCGTATTTGTCTTATACGGCATCGTTAGGTAAAAAATATACGGTAAAAGTAGGGGGCCGTTACGAATACACAACAATTGAGGCGAATTTCAAAACAGGCGATACCAAACTAACGATTCCTTCTTATGGGGTGTTAGTGCCAAGTTTAAACCTTTCTCGTAAACTAAAAGGAGCAAGTACCTTGAAGTTTGCCTACAACCGTCGTATTCAACGCCCTTCGATTCAGTTCTTGAACCCCAACTTGAACGCCGCTAACCCTTTGAGTATTTCTTATGGTAATCCAAACTTGGCACCTGAATATACCAACAACTACGAGCTTACGCTGAATACTTCGTTGAAAGGTACATTCTTGACGGTGGCTACTTTTGTAAGAAATACAACAGGAAGTATCGAGAGTGTAAGAGATGTGAAAGGCGATACTATTCGTACTACCTACCAAAATATTGGTAGCCAAGATGCTTACGGTTTCAATGCTTTTGCCAACGTAAGTTTGTCAAACAAATTGATGATTGGCTTAGGTGGCGACGTATATTATGCCAAATTGAGCAATAACGTTCAGAATCCATTGTACAATGCTTCAAATTCGGGTTGGGTAGCCAACTATCGTATTTTTGGTAGCTATAATTTAGGAAATAACTGGGGCTTGCAAGCATTTGGTTTCTATCGTTCTACGCAAGTGCAGTTGCAAGGTTTCCAAGGTGGCTTTGGTATTTATAGCTTGAGTGTGAAGAAAGATTTCAAAGATAAAAAAGGAAGCATTGGTTTTGGGGCAGAAAACTTCTTTACACCTAACGGCTTCAAAATCGTAAACGAAATCAGTTCGCCAATCATCGAACAAAAAAGTACAACGCTTTTGCGTAACATGAACTTTAAAATCAACTTCAGTTATCGCATTGGTAAAATGTCGTTCGATGCTCCAGTGAAGAAGAAAAAGTCTGTTAGCAACGACGATTTAAAAGACGGTGGTAGTGGCGACAACAACGGCGGAGGTCAACAACAAGGTGGTGCGCAGCAAGGAGGCGGTCGTCCGAGATAAGCCAGTAAAAAGTATATTTCTTCAAAATCCCGTGAGGCAACTCATGGGATTTTTGTTGTGTTACGGCTAACGTTTTTCAGGCTTAAATCCCTTTTTTCTTATCCGAAAGAAAGCATTTATCAATTCACATAGGTACGGTTTTGTTTAAGGGCTTTTGATTTCTATGAAAAAAAACGTAATTTCCTTTTTTCATAAAACCTTCATCATACCATGTCATTCAAAAATATACTTGTCTTTTCCTCTTGTTCTTTGGTGTTATTGGGGGCTTGTAAACAAGCCAAAACGGTTGTTGCCACTACACCACCTACCACTACAGCAGCCACCTCGAAAGAAAACCAAGGCTTTTATCAGTTTCTCAACGACGACCCTGCGGCTTCGCCCTTTGTAGCGAAAAAAGCACCCGTATTCGCCCAAAACGGCATGGCAACTTCTGCCCATCCAGAGGCATCAAAAGTGGGGGTTGCGATACTCAAAATGGGAGGCAATGCCATTGATGCAGCTATTGCTACCCAATTTGCTTTGGCCGTAGTGCATCCTTCGGCGGGCAATATTGGAGGTGGAGGCTTTTTGGTTTTTAGAGATAAAACAGGTAAAGCTTATACATTAGATTACCGTGAAAAAGCACCTGCGTTGGCTTCTCGTAATATGTACCTCGACGAAAAAGGAGAGGTAAAATCAGGGCAACCAAGTTGGAATGGACATTTGGCTAGTGGTACGCCTGGTTCTGTAGATGGATTGGTATTGGCTCATAAGCGTTTTGGTAAACTTTCGTGGAAACAAGTGCTTCAACCAGCCATTGATTTGGCCGAAAATGGGGTTCGGCTCACGGCTAAAGAAGCCCTCGGTCTCAACCGCATCAAGCCCGATTTATTGAAATATAATCCGAATGCCCAACATAAATATTTCATGAAAGAAGACGGTAGCGAGTGGAAAGAAGGAGATTTGTTTGTACAAAAAGACCTTGCCAATACGCTCCGAAAGATTCAAACAGAAGGAAGAAAAGGTTTTTACGAAGGTGAAATTGCCCAAAAATTACTGACAGAAATCAAGCGTGGAGGAGGAATTATTACACAAAAAGACCTCGACGATTACCATGCTGTTTGGCGAGAGCCAGTTGTCGATTCGTACAAAGGACTGAGGGTAATAACCATGCCTCCGTCGTCGTCGGGAGGAATAGCCTTGATGCAATTGTTGAAATTTGTAGAAAAATATCCCTTACAAAAATGGGGTTGGCATACCGATTCTACTACCCAAGTGATGATTGAAGCCGAACGCCGTGTGTATGCCGATAGAGCCAAATGGCTCGGCGACCCCGATTTTGTGAAAATCCCACAAAAAGAACTTCTGAGCCAATCTTACCTTGAACAACGCTGGCAAGATTTTTCTTTTGGCATGGCATCCGATAGCAAAAAAATTGCAGGAGGGGCTATTCCGGGCTACGAAAGTTTTGAAACGACCCACTCTTCCTTTGTGGACAAAGACGGCAATGCTGTTGCTATTACCACTACACTCAACAATTCGTATGGAAGTAAAGTAGTTGTTGATGGAGCGGGTTTTTTAATGAATGACGAAATGGACGATTTTTCGATTAAGCCGGGGCATCCTAATTCGTATGGATTAATCGGTAATGAGGCCAATGCCATTGCTCCTAACAAACGTATGCTTTCGTCGATGACTCCGACAATCGTAGAAAAAGATAAAAAGCTATACATGGTTTTGGGTACACCCGGTGGCTCTACCATTATCACATCTGTATTCCAAGTGTTTTTGAATGTCGTAGAACACCAAATGGGTATGCAAGAGGCTGTGGATGCTTTTCGTTTTCATCACCAATGGCTACCCGACCGCACTACTTACGAAACGGGTGGTTTTAGCCCACAAACAATTCAGAAATTGACCGAACGAGGCTATAAAATGGATATGCAAAAAAATACCATCGGGCGAATGGATTGTATTTTGGTGCATCCTGATGGAAAAATAGAAGGCGGTGCCGACGTAAGAGCCGATGATACGGCTGTGGGATACTAGGTTTTATCCATAAAAAGTTTATCAATAGATACCACTCTATAAAATGGTACGAATGTCGTTGTAACAAGCAATAGCTTTGTAGGCAAATTTTGTTACAACGATATTTTACTATGAAAAAAATCTATTATGTAAGCTTTTGGTTTTGTGTAATGGCCTTTTGTGGTTTGGCACAAAAGCCAAGTATTGCTCCAATCAAAGTAGCTTTTGGCAAGGTAGAACGCTACGAAAATTTTCCCTCTCAATGGGTACAGGCTCGTACTGTTGATGTGTGGCTTCCCGAAGGATATACCCCTCAAAAGCATTATGCGGTGCTGTATATGCACGATGGACAAATGCTCTTCGACTCGACAAGTACTTGGAACGGGCAGGAATGGGGCATCGACGAAACCATGCAGGAGCTTGTCCATAAGCAAGCAATACAGGCTTGTATTGTCGTAGGTATATGGAATACAGGCACAGGCCGACATGCCGATTACTTTCCTCAAAAGCCTTTTTACCAACTCAGTCAGGCACAACAAGCCTATATACTTGGGCTAAACAAAGGCAGTCTTCTTGTGCAAGGGCCTGTGTCAGATGCGTACCTCAAATTTGTGGTACAAGAATTGAAGCCCTTTATAGATACTCATTATGCCACTCGACCGCAACGCAAGCATACCTTTATGGCTGGGTCGAGTATGGGGGGACTTATATCGCTGTATGGCATTTGCGAATACCCTCAAATTTTTGGTGGCGTAGCGTGCTTATCGACTCACTGGCCCGGTATTTTTGAGCAACAAGATTACATTCCCAACGTATTGCTAACGTACTTACAACAACACCTGCCATCACCTCGTAGCCATCGTTTATACTTCGATTATGGCACGGCCACTCTTGATGCACTTTACGAAAAACACCAACAAAAAGCTGATAGCCTCATCAAGCTACAAGGCTATACTACGCACAATTGGCAAACCTTGGTGTTTCCTGGTGCCGACCATAGCGAAAAAGCGTGGCACAAGCGACTTGCTACGCCAATCGTGTTCTTATTAGGAAAAAAGGTAGGTAAAGAATAATTTGTTTGTTTCAGAAACTAAAATCATCGAACTTCACGTTACGAAAACAAAAGTTAAATATCACGATAATGGCTCACAAAAAAGTTCTATTGTTCTTGCTCGCCTTGTTGTCGCTTCAGGCGTTTGCAGGAAAAAACCCTGCTAAAATCAAAAAAGATGAAGGCAGTGCCACAGGCATTCAGTTTTTCCATGGTTCATTTAAAGACGCATTGGCAAAAGCAAAAAAAGAAAACAAGCTTGTCTTGATGGATTGCTACACTACTTGGTGTGGCCCTTGTAAATACCTTAAATCAAAGGTTTTCACAGACAAAGCGTTGGGCGATTATGTCAACCAAAAATTTGTTAGCATTGCCATTGACTATGAAAGTGCTGAAGGACTAAAGGTTGCTCAATTGTATCCAGTAGAAGGTTATCCAACTTTATACTTCTTGGATGGTGCTGGAAAAGTGAAAAAAATCATGCTTGGCGTACCCGAAGGCGGTGCAAAAGACATTTTGAAAACAGCACAAAAATTAAAATAAAAAAAGCTCCTAGCAATCTAGGAGCTTTTTTTATGAAATTACTTTTTTCAAGTTTGAAAACACAATCTTTAAACCAGGGTCTTTTTTGGTACTCACATTCTGTAAAATCAGCATATTTTTGCCATCAGGTAATTTCCAGATAACCGACTTATTTTCGGGTGTTCCTTTACCGTATTTTTGTTCAAAATATTGTTGAAATTCGGCAAAAAGACTATCCACCGTCAATTGTTTTTCAATATATACATCGATCGAAATCTCTGCCACCAAGTCGTCATTACCTCGAACGTACAAAATATCAGCAAAATTTAAGTCGGTATTATCAAAATATTCGGTATAGCCCAAGCCATTATCGGGCTGGGTTTCAGAAGGTAAAGTAGTTTCTTTAATAAGACTCAAGGTATCGCCAATGCTCACCCCTCTTGCCATGCCTTGGTCATTTTTGAGAATAGCCTGAAAGATAGGGGAGTAGTTTTGTAAGGTAGCCGACGTGCTATGGGTTATGTCAGAAGAACTTTCTATCTGCGTATCGTTTTCGTTTCGGGCATTTTGGCAGGCAAGTAATACCGTAAACGATAGGAACAAAGAAATATATAAGTTAGTTTTTTTCACCGATGTTGAAATTTGAAAACAAATATCTGTGTACAATGTTGGCAAAACAAGCATTATATACAAAATATAGACAAATTTACAAAAACTTTCTGAGTATCAGATGTACTTTGTCCAAACAAATAGCATCTTCGCTTTCCTTTAGGCATTTTGTCAATCATTCATTTGGACTTCTCTAATAAACAAATCTTATACGTAAGGTCAAACAGAAAATTCTTCAATAAACTATCACATATTTATGTGATAGAGTGGATAATTTTATCTATTTTTCACAAAACTATTGTAAATTTATTCGCAGAAGTCATGCACCTCAACAGCATTTTAACGTCTTATTAAACTCTATAACTTTTAAAATGTAATTTACTGATGGATTCACCAACTATTAAAATTATTGTTTATGAAGACAATCCCGATTTGCGTGAAAGTTTATCTGTATTGTTGAACAACTCGGAAGGTTTTGAATTGCTAGGAGCTTTTGTTAATTGCGAAAATGTAGAAACCCAAATAAAAAACCTACGACCCGATGTGGTATTGATGGATATTGATATGCCTGTAGTAAATGGCATCAATGGACTCAAAATCATTAGGCAGATTTCTTCTGAGGTAAAGGTATTGATGTTTACGGTTTTTGACGACAACGAACACATCTTCCAAGCCATTTGCAAAGGTGCTGTAGGATATATGTTGAAGAAAACACCTGCCCCCAAACTGCTTGAAGCCATTCAGGATGCCAACGATGGGGGGGGACCGATGACATCGAGTATTGCCCGCAGAGTACTACAGATGTTTGCTACTAACGCAGCAAAACCTGAACCTGGTAGCTACAAATTAACCGAACGTGAAATGGACATCCTCGGTTTACTCGTGCAAGGAAATAGTTATAAAATGATTGCCGATAAACGAAATATTTCCATTGATACTGTTCGTTCGCATATCAAAAAAATCTATGAGAAGCTCCATGTACATTCGCAAACTGAGGCGGTGGCCAAGGCTTTGAGAGAAAATATTGTTCCTAATTCAAAAAGTCTAGAATAGTCTCACCCTAACCAAGACAAAGGCAGTGATAGCAATACCACTGCCTTTTGTATCTATAATCTGCTTTTTAGGCTATATCATCAAGCGATTCGTCCATAAATCACATGATTGTGTGATTGACAACCATCAAAAAAACAAAGAGTTTTGTAGCGTAATATTGTGTCAAAACAGACACCTAGAAAACCGAACAAAATAACGAATGATGATGGTAACACAAGCTACTACTTTTGACCAATCTCGCTTCAACACCCGCAAACTTGAAGCCCGTATGCAACGATTCGAGTCGCTACGAAGGCACCAGGATTTTATTACCTTCAAAAACGCTCCAGAAAAGTATCTATTATTACCCCTCCGCTGTAAAAAATCTATCCTCATTCCTGTAAAAGACATCGTTTATCTACAAGCAATGAGCAATTACACAGAATTTTTTCTAAATAATGGAAAAAAAATAATGGTATCACGTACAATGAAAGAATTTTTGAGTAAATTAGATGCCGAAATGTTTGTGAGAGTTCACAAATCTTTCGTAATTAATTTGAACTATTTATTGCATTTCGATGTTAGAGAAGAAATGTTTGTCCAACTCGTTGGTGATGTAAAGCTTAGTGTGTCGAGAAGAAAGAAAAAAGAGTTTCTGGATAAAAGAAAATCTTACGTTGGACGATAATACAAAAATATTCCATAGAAATTAGTGGTTAGGTATTTAGGAAACAAGGGCGGCCCTTGTCGCCCTATGTTTTTAAAGAACTAACTAATAAAAATACTAAAGATAATAGGTGTAGAACTATTAATTTGCACAGGGGGGTGTTCTTAACGCCTCCTTTCGTCTTTTATATGGATTTAGTTTTTAAAATTCTCTGCTCAAATTAAAGGCAAATGTTCGTTGCTGTAGGCTATTTTGTACGTAATGAAAACGTAGAAAAAGGTTGTAGTACGAAATCAGGTCGATGCCTACGCCATAGCTGTACAATAACTGGTTGGCTAAACTGCTTTTGTTTTCAAATCGGAAATTTTTATATACATAACCCATATCAAAAATCAAGTTAGGATACAGTTGCAATGGCACTACATTAAATTGAGGCAACTTCAAAAACTTGATTCGGATGTTTTTGTCTAAAAGTTTATACCGAAGGTTATTTTTCGACAAATAATAATCTTGCCCATCCACTACCGCCAATTCAAAGCCCCGTACCAAATCGGCACCATAACCTAGCCCTCTCAACAAAATAAAAGGCTGTTGAGCAGGCCACGAAAACTTGGCTTTGAGCATAAAGCTGCTGAACCATCTTTTGCCCAAAGGCAGGTACTTTGTGCCACCAATGCTTATATCGAACTGGTTAACGTCATCGAACGGACTTAGCCCCAGTTTGTTGGCTACAAGTTCGTAACGATACCCACGCAAAGGATACACCACGTTATCCCTAAAATCGAAGCCCCAAGCGTAACTTAGTTGGAAGTAGCGTTGCGAATTAGCACCACCACCCAAGTACTCGGCATTGCTGTGGCGAATGGTGTCGGCTATCCAATTGTAGTTATAACGCAGTTCGAGGGCGTGACTGCCATAAAACTTGTTACGGCGACGCAACGAAATACCCGCCCAAAATCGTTTTCGTAGCACTAGCTCCGATTTGATATACGCCAAGGTATCGTGCAAGGTATTGTAAGCCACATTTTTGTTGGTCGTATAAGACAAGTTGATGCCCATTCCCGTGCGTTTTTGGGCATCAATATAAGGAATCCGATAAAAAAGCTCTATTTTTTGGGCAAAGCCACCTTCTAATCTCAAGATGAGCTTCTCGGCTCTGCCACGCATATTTCCGTGGTTGATATGGATTCCCCAAATCAGGCGGTCGAGGCTATGCCCTCGTTCCCACCATTCGCTATAATTACGGTCGGCCAGTTGGATGCGAGGATATACAAAAACGTACCATTGTTCTACTACTTTTATACGTAAGCTAACCGCTCGCTTTTCCGAAAACTGAGGCTCTATTTGCACCTGATTGAACAAACTGGTATTGAAAATTTTACGCCGATTGCGTTCTAGCACCATTTCGAGCGTAGCAGCCCGTAAGGTATCGCCGATGGCAATATCTAGCTCTCTTTCGATGATAGCAGCTTTCGTCTTTTTATGGCCTTCAATCCGAATTTCATTCACTACCCAAGAAGAATCCTGCTGGTCGAGTCCTAAACAACTCGACAGCACTGTAAAAAGTAATTGCAATAACAACATGGTTAGCTAAGACCCTAAAGCCCGTTTAATACATTTGTTTAAGAGGTTGATTTTCAATGATTAATACTTTTATCTATCGCCAAAATACTTTTTAAGCCAAACCTGTTTTTCATAAAAATTGACAAAAAGCGAGAATTATCTCATGAAAAGTATAAAAAATCTTCCTAAAAGATAATTTATTGTTTAATATTGTTGTAATAACTTGTACGAAAAGCCTGTTGAAGGACGAATACATTTTTTTTAATTAACCATTTTTATGACATTTATAAAACCTCGTTTATCTTTTTGGCAAATCTGGAATATGAATTTCGGATTTTTTGGGATTCAGTATAGTTTTGGCTTACAGCAAACCAACATGAGTCCGATTTATTCTTACCTTGGTGCAGAAGAATCATCCCTTCCTTTATTGTGGCTGGCAGGACCCATCACGGGGCTTATCATTCAGCCAATTATCGGTGCAATGAGCGACAAAACCTACGGAAGATTTGGGCGACGCAAGCCTTATTTCCTAATAGGAGCAATTTTGTGTAGCCTATGTTTGTTGTTTATGCCTTTTAGTCAAACCCTTTGGATGGCGGCTGGTTTACTTTGGATTTTGGATGCGGGCAACAATATTGCGATGGAGCCCTACCGAGCATTTATTTCCGACAAGTTACCCAATACACAGCTTTCTTTGGGCTTTTTGATGCAAAGTTTTTTTTGTGGCTTAGGTATTACGCTCGCCAATTTTACGCCTACGATTTTTGAATGGACAGGCATCGAAGGGCAAATGGCTTCGGGGATTCCTTACCGCACGGTGGTGGCATTTTTGATTGGGGCAGTCGCCTCGATTGTCACTATTGGCTATTCGGTTGCTACAACGCCCGAATATCCTTTATCAGACGAAGAAATTGCCAAAATCAAAGCCAGTGCTACGGGTTGGTTGGCTCATTTCCGTGAAATTGTAGATGCTTTCAAAGAAATGCCCCAAACGATGCGTCAGTTGGCTGTGATGAAGTTGTTTCAATGGTTTGCTATGTTTTGCTACTGGCAATATGTAACCAAAACCATCTCTCAAGCTATTTTTGGCACAAAAGATCCCAATTCTGATGCTTTCCGTCAAGCCGATTTAATTACGAGCCAAATCAATGGATTTTATAATATTGTGACATTCTCGTCAGCCTTTGTGCTGGTGTGGTTTGCCAAAAAATTTGGGGCAAAATGGGTGCATTTCGTTTGCCTTATTTTAGCAGGCGTTGCTATGCTTACGATTCCACAAGTACACGAAAAAGAGCTGCTGTACGCACCGATGGTTGGGTTTGGTATTGCATGGGCCAGCATTATGTCTATGCCTTACGAAATGCTTGCAGGAAGCATTCCTGCCGAACGCACGGGGGTTTATATGGGTATTTTCAATATGTTTATTGTAATTCCGATGATGATTCAAATACTGTTTACATGGCTTACCTACGACTCGCTGTTGGGTGGCAATCCTGCCAATGTATTACGCATGGGTGGCGTGTGTATGTTGTGTGCAGCAGTAGCCGTAACTTTTGTAAAGGTTGTCAAAACAGACGGCAACGACACAAGTGTAACAGGCTTTGGTGGCGGTCATTAGGGTTAGTAAACAACTGAGTACATAGGGTTTTCCCTTTTTTTAATTTATACTAAAATAAAGTCATTCGTGAGTGTTCATGAATGACTTTGTGTTTTTATTTATACAATTATTGTTATAGCAATTATTTTTTAAATTTTTATAGGCAAAAATCCTCAAAAAAAATATAGCTTTGTAAAACTAAGGTTTTCGCTAAGAAAAAAGCTTCAAAACAGCATTGAACAAGGGTTAAAAGCTTCATTATCATTCATGTTGCATTTTTTGGCTTAGAAAAGTGACGAAAAAAAGGTTGTTTGTGAAAATTTAACATTTTCAGCAAATAGGTGTAAAAGTGTAAAGAAGGAGAAATGAAAATTTATACCAAAACTGGCGATAAGGGTACAACTTCGCTTGTGGGTGGCACACGCATTGCCAAATCGGATTTGCGTATTGAAGCTTACGGCACTGTGGATGAGTTGAACGCCTATATAGGCTTACTCAACGATTTAGAGGTAAATGCCTCACGCAGGGAGTTTATCAAAGAGATTCAAGATAGGTTGTTTACGATAGGAGCATTGTTGGCATCTGAGCCCGACCAACAGAAAAAGCGTATTCCAGACTTGCATTTGTCTGATATTGCAGCACTTGAGCAAGCCATCGACAGCATGAACGAGCAGTTGTCGCCCATGCGTTTTTTTATTTTACCCGGAGGACATATCGCTGTTTCGTATGGGCACATAGCCCGCACGGTTTGCCGAAGAGCCGAAAGGCTGGTGGTGCGATTGGCCGCCGAAACAAGTGTAGAAGAACTCGTTGTACAGTACCTTAATCGGCTTTCTGACTATTTATTTATCCTTTGTCGAGTGATGGCAAAAGAATTAAATGTAGAAGAAATTCCGTGGAAACCCCGATAGAAGCATAAGTATGAATGCTCAATGGTGAGTGCGGAGTTGTGAATCTAAAATCAAAACACTAATTCACAATTTTGCGTGATTACTTAACAGGGTAAAAGATTTTTTGATGACGGATTTATTTTAGATAAAAGTCATGCCGAAATCAGTAAGCCCCAATTTCCATAGCTTTAGCATTTTGGTAGAGTGCTGAGGAGATAGAACAATCGTTGCATAAGAATAAAGTAAAGTAATATGACAGACACAGTGCAAATTGAAATCCATCCGATAGAGAAGTCGAGGATTGATGCGGTTGATTTTGACAACCTTGTTTTTGGACGCTCATTTGCCGACCACATGCTTGTGGTAGATTATAAAGATGGTGCATGGCAAACACCTCAAATTGTGCCTTACGGCCCTATTTCATTTTCTCCTGCGATGATGTCACTGCATTATGGCCAAGCGATTTTTGAAGGGATGAAGGCATATAAAAGTGAAACTGGCGATATTCTGGTCTTTAGACCGCACGATAACTGGGCTCGTTTGAACAAATCTGCGGTGCGTATGTGTATGCCTGAAGTTCCTGAAGAAGTGTTCATGGAAGGACTTTCTGCTTTATTGAAGCTCGACGCTGCTTGGATTCCTGCCAAGCCTGGCTGCTCAATGTATATTCGTCCTTTTATGTTTTCTACAGATGAGTACGTGGGTGTAACGCCTTCTAAAACGTATAAATTCATGATTTTCAACTGTCCTGTGGGGGCTTATTACAGCAAGCCTTTGCGTGTAAAAGTTGAAACGCAGTACATTCGTGCGGCACATGGAGGCGTAGGTTTCTCGAAAAATGCAGGAAACTATGGTGGCTCATTGTATCCTACACAACTAGCTATACAAGAAGGATACGACCAAATTATCTGGACAGATGCCGCTTCTCATCAATTTGTAGAAGAAGCAGGTACGATGAACTTGATGTTTGTTATCAACGATACCTTGGTGACAGCCCCAACAGGCGATACCATTTTGGATGGTATTACACGTAAATCTGTACTACAAATTGCCCGTGACTGGGGAATGCCCGTAGAAGAGCGTCAATTGTCGGTAAAAGAATTGGTAGAAGGTATCGAAGCGGGTACAGTACAAGAAGCTTTTGGGGCTGGTACGGCTGCGGTGATTGCTCCTATCGCTACGGTTGGTTTTGAAGGAAAGGACTATCAGCTTCCAGAAAGAGCAACTGATGCCTTCTCGAAAAGAGTCTATGAAGAAATCAACGATATTCGTCTTGGTAAAAAAACCGACGAAAGAGGTTGGGTTTTCAAAGTATAGTTGCAAAATACATACAACAAAAAAGCCTCAGTTTTAGCTGAGGCTTTTTTGTTGACTAAAAACTAATCACTCAATAACTTAATTACTGTTTATCTGCTGCCATCACCAACGATAGATTTTGGCGTGCCACAATATCATATATTTTGGCTAAATCTTGTACGGTACGGTCTTTGGCAATACGCAAAATCACCGTTTCGGCATTTTTGGCTTTGGCTTGTTCGCCGAGGTAGCTTTCGAGGTTTTCAAAAGGTACAGGTTCGTCGTCAACGTAGTAATGGTTGCCTTCATCGACGGTCAAGCGTAAATTACCTTTGGCTACCGTTTGTTGTGCGGTACTTGATTCGGGCAGTAATAGCCTAATCGCATCTGGACTCGCCAGTGTCGAAATCATGAGGAAGAACATCATCAAAAAGAATAAAATATCCGCTAATGCCCCTGTTTCTACCTCCGATTGCTCTCTGATTCTTTTTCTAAAATTCATGGCAAAAAAGGTTATTTGGTCGCAGGTTTATGAAGCATATCAAGGAAGTCGATGGCTGTTACTTCCATTTTATTGATGGTTCTGTCTATCATGGTTGTAAGAATGGTATAAAACAAATAGGCAATGATACCCACCACAAGCCCCGTAGCCGATGTAACCATTTTTTCATAAATACCACTTGCAATGGTAGCAATGTCGATTTTGTTTGCAACAGAAATGCTATGAAAAGTACGAATCATCCCCGAAACTGTACCCAAAAAACCAAACATCGGAGCAATTTTTGCGATAGCCGACAAAAATCCTAGATTTTTCTCCATATTATAAATCTCTACACGAGCCGTATTTTCAATGGCATTTTCGATGTCACGAATAGGCATTCCAAGGCGAGAAAGTCCTTTTTCGAGCAAACGAGCAATAGGAAAAGGAGAGGTTTTACAATAGCTCATTGCTCCTTGGATATTGCCTGTATAAAGCATTTCCTTGATGGTAAACAAAAACGTACCATCAAGCTTAGACGTTTTGCGGATATACAAATAACGTTCTAAAAACAAAAACAAAGCAATGAAGAACAGCACAAAAATAGGCACCATTACCCAGCCTCCTTTTTCAAGCAAGCCGATTAGGTTGAGGTCTTCGCCCGTTACTACTTTCTTCACGGTCTGGGCAGCGGTTGAGTCTAATGGAGTAGTTTGCAGTAGGATTGTCAGCAATGTTGTCATATTTTTTACACATAAAACGGCTTCAATTTGTATAAATTTTACAAATGATTCCGTCGAAAATACTGGTTTGAAGATTGATTACAATTCAGAAATAAAGCAATAAGTGCTAGTTGGCTGCTTAGGCATGAAAGAGAGCGATAGCCTTGGCTACTGACCGAAATAGCCATACCTTTACTGCTTACTAGCTACAAGTTTAACGAAATTTTTTAAGTATATAACATCTTTAGTGCCAAATTTTCCCTGATTGCCGAGTTGTAGGGTATTTTATATCCTTTCTTTCAGCATATTGGCTAAAACTCCTTCTTTTAACGCATAAGTAGATACTTTAATTTGATTTATTTGGTATTTTTTTAAGATAAAATCAATTAAACAAACGCCTACCACAATCATGTCCACTCGCAGTTCTATCATGCCCGGTATAGCCAAGCGTTGTGCTCTGTCTTGCGAAACCAATTGCAGGAATGCCTGTTGGAAAAATGGCAGCGGTAGCTCAAATGTTACTTGATTTCGAGGAGGAAAAGTCCCTTGGGTTTTGTGCCAATACATATCGGCTAAGGTTTCAAATGACCCTGCCGACCCTATTACACAGGTAGGAGCATATTGATGCACGGCATTGGTCAACGGAAGTAGCTGTTGCTCAAGGTATTCACGCAGTTGTCCTACCGAACGAGGCTGGATGGGGTCGCTGTGCATGAATTGGTCCATGAGGCGTTGTCCACCTATTTCAAAGCTTTGTTTCCAATATATTTTTTGTTGGTCACATATAATAAACTCGACGCTCCCGCCCCCAATATCTATAATCATCGAAGGCGTTTGCCCGATAGGTGTCCCTAGCTTTACGCCTTCATAAATCAAACTGGCTTCGGCATCGCCCGAAATGACTTGTATTTCAATGCCCGTATGCGTTTTGATGTGTTGGCAAAAGGCTTGGGCGTTGGCGGCATTACGCACCGCACTGGTAGCAAATGCCGATACTTCCGACAATGGCACGCCTTCTTTGGCCAATATTTCGTTGAAATAAAGCAAGCCTGTTACGGCACGCTGTATGCCTTCGGCCGTAATAATGCCTTGCGAAATACCACCTTTACCGATTTTTGCGGCATAACTATCTTCATGAATGATGCTAAAATCAGCTCCTTGCTGTGCTACGATGAGCAACTGAAAAGTATTCGTGCCTAAATCAATAATGGCTTTTTTCATGCTATTTTTTTTACAAAACTAAAATAACTTTGGCTCTCAGCCTTAACTTTAGCCGAAAAACTTCTGCTTCTTTGCGATAAAACCCGCCATGCTATATCTTTACATCATGGTTTTAATCACAGGCATCACAGGTTTGGTTGGCAGTTTTGTTGCTAAATATTTACTGGAAAAAGGTCATCCAGTAGCAGGGCTCAAACGTCCTCACAGCGACTTATCGTTGCTCGAAGGATATACGCAACAAATTACATGGTTTGAGGGCGACATCCTCGACGTATTGGGTTTGGCACAGGCTGTAGCCCAAGCTACGCACGTGGTTCATGCGGCTGGTATGGTATCGTTTGCCCCCAAAGACGAAGCCTTACTCAATAAAATTAACATTGAAGGCACTGCCAATGTCGTGAATGCTTGCTTAGAAGCGTCTGTTCAAAAGTTGTGCTTTGTGAGTTCGATTGCGGCTTTAGGTCGAAAAACGCCTACTGCTCATCTACCCGGACAGCCCATTATTATCGACGAAAAAAGTACTTGGGAAAACGACGAACTCAATTCGCATTATGCCAAAACCAAATATTTGGCCGAAATGGAAGTTTGGCGAGGCATTGCCGAAGGCTTGTCGGCTGTTGTTGTCAATCCGTCTATTATTCTTGGCGAAGGCGATTGGCACAAAACCAGTACCCAACTTTTTAAATACGGCTATGATGAACCATTCTTCTACCCGATGGGTTCTATTAATTACGTCGATGTGCAAGACTTGTGTACTTGTATCGAGCGTTTGCTGTGGTTGCCAGTGCAAGGAGAACGCTTTGTGATTAATGGAGGCAATATTTCTTACCAAAAATTCTTTGGTCTTATGGCAGAATATTTTGGTAAAAAACCACCCCAAAAAACGCTCAAACCTTGGCTGATGCAAATAGCGTGGCGTGCAGAAGCCCTCAGAAGTTGGCTTACTGGCAGTACACCCCTGCTTACCAAAGAAACCGCTCGCTCGGCAACTCATCACTTTACGTACCGCAACGAAAAAATCCAAAAAACTATTGGCATCACATTTACGCCAATAGAGGATACTCTTCAACGAATATGTAAAGTGCTTCAATCAAAAAAAGCTAAATAAAAGACATTTAAACCAGTACGTGATTGCTTTTTAAAAGATTTTTCTTATCTTAGCAATAAGCCTCAACACAGGTTTGAGAGAGGTGTAGCCCTTCTTTATGCCCTGTGTAAGGTAAAATTATCTTCGGTTAGATTGCACGTGTATCTCAGCCCATTATCAATGTATGGAACAAGATTTTGAAAACCGTCATGAAGACATAAGCCACTCTGTTAAGCGTTTTGAAATGATGCTGAAACAGTCGGGTCATGCCTTTTTCGACTTAGATACCTTCGAGCTGATAGTAGAGCATTATATGGAAGAAGGCAATTTGAGAGCAGCCAAACAGGCCTGCGACATTGCCCTCGAACAATACCCGTATTCGTTAGAGTTGATGTTGTGCAAAGCCGAGTTGCTTTCTACATTAGAAAAATACGACCAAGCCTTGGCCTTACTCGACGTAGCCGAAAGTTATAATCCGCTTGATACCGATATTGTCATGCTGCGTAGCTCCATTTATGGTATGCAGCGACAGTTCCAAAAAGCAATTGATTTGTTGTTAGACATCCTCGATGCAGTAGAAGAAAAAGATGATATTTTCTATCAAATTGGGGTTACGTACCAGTTATGGGGAAGGCATGATAAAGCTGTGGAAGCCTTCAAAAAAGCCATAGACGAAAATCAACAAAACGAAAATGCGCTGTACGAACTGGCTAATAGCCTCGACGAGCTAGGGGCTTTGGAGCAAAGTTTACCCTATTACGAATCGTTTATCGACAACGACCCGTATTCGCAAAATGCTTGGTATAACCTTGGTATTGCGTATTCAAAATTGGGTAAATTCAAAGAAGCCGCCAATGCCTACGAATACGCTGTGGCTATTCAAGACAGCTTTTCGTCGGCTTACTTCAATTTAGGTAATGCCTACATGAACCTGAGTGATTGGAAAAAAGCGGAGGAAAGTTATCGGTTTTGCCTCGAACATGAAGAGAAAAGCCCAGAGGTATATTGTTGTTTGGGGGCAAGCATCGAGCGACAAGAACGCTACGAGGAGGCCATCAAATACTACCAAGAGGCTATCAAGCTCGATGATAAATGGGATGATGCCTATTATGGTGTTGGCGTGTGTTTGTTTGAAAAAAACAAATGGTTTGAGGCGATTCATTTTTTGAAAAATGCCATCAAACTCAACGAATTTAACGCTTATTACTGGCTCACCCTTGCCGATGCCGAAGCCAATTTAGGTAATTTGCTGGCAGCCCTCGAAGCATACCAAAAAGCCACCGAACTCGACCCGCTCAATGCGGAGGCATGGATTAAATGGTCGGTGCTAAACCACGAGCAAGGCGAGTTTGACAAAGCCGCCGACCTTATGATTACGGCTATTGACCAACTGCCAGAAGAAGCCGAATTACATTACAGGGCTTCTATTTACCTGATTAAAGCAGGAAAGTATCGAGAGGCGTTTAATTACCTAGAAACGGGACTTATTCTCCATTTTGAAGGCCATTCGATTATGTTTGAATACTTCAAAAATATCGAAACACAAAAGGCTATTTACCGTATTATTGAACAATACAAACAAAAATAAAAGCTAGAGGTTTTCTCTAGCTTTTATTTTTATGCTTGCTGTTTATTCTTCTTTGTCGTCCAACAAGCCTTCTTTTTTCGCTTGTATTTTATAATCGTGCAATTGCACTGGTTTTTCGTTTTTCTTGATTTTCATGTTTAAAAATTCAACTAATAACGAAAAAGCAATAGCAAAATATAAATATCCTTTCGGCACAGTTCCTACGTGTGAACCTAAAATGGCTACTTCTGAGCCATGCGCACTTTCGGCGATGAGCATAAACCCAATCATAATCAAAAATGCCAAGCCCAACATCTGAATAGAGGGATGATCGTTGACAAACTTCCCTACAGGGCCCGAGAAACCCATCATAATGATGATAGACAAAACCACCGACAAAATCATCACGGGCAAATTGTGGGTAAGACCGATAGCCGTAAGAATAGAGTCTATCGAAAACACAATGTTAATCAACGCAATTTGCAAGACCACATTCATCAATTTACTAGCCGCCGAGCCTTTCGGACGCTCTACTTGGTCTTCTTCTGGATTACCTTCTAATTTGTGGTGTATTTCGGAAGTAGCTTTATACAACAAAAACAAGCCTCCGACAAAGAGAATCAAACTTTGTCCAGAAATACCAGCCGAAAGCCAGCCCCAATCAATGTGAACAAAAGGTTCTTGTAATGAAATAATAAACGATAAGCCAAACAACAGCACTACCCTGAATATCATCGCCAACAACAAACCAATATTACGAGCCTTGGGTTGGTCTTTGATGGCCAATTTGTTGGCTGCAATGGATATAAAAATAATGTTGTCGATACCTAGCACAATTTCTAAAAAGGTGAGGGTCAATAAGCTAATGATGGCATCTGGACTGAGCAGTTGTTGTATCATTTTAGTTGGGTTTAAGAATTGTATTATTTAAAAGTTTTTAGATAAGCCGCAAACCTTGCAGCGTTTGTACAAATCTATTGTGTTTTAGGAATAAAAAAAATTCCATTTTCGATAGAAGGAAACATTTATCTATAAACTTATCAAAAAGTTATTTTATTGGTAAAAACTTTCGGCGTTGGTCAATTGCCTTAAAAAGCAAAAGAGAAGAAAAATTCAAAAAAAATTGCTGATTTAACTCATTGATAACAAATTGTTTAAAAATAAATCTGCACAAAATAGCATTTTTTTTACGCATAACACTTGCATTGTATCTTTATAAGCTGTAATTTTGCACCACGTTAAAAGAAACGACAAACACACAACAAATTGGTTTCATAGCTCAGCTGGTTCAGAGCACCTGCCTTACAAGCAGGGGGTCCTAGGTTCGAATCCTAGTGGGACCACCAATTTTTTGTTTTTCTTGGTTCCATAGCTCAGCTGGTTCAGAGCACCTGCCTTACAAGCAGGGGGTCCTAGGTTCGAATCCTAGTGGGACCACTTCTAAAAGCCCTCTCACGAAAGTTTGAGGGCTTTTTTATTTTACCCTATTTTATTCTGGAGTATCAATTGTGAATTGTCAATGAATGAATTAGTGTTTTGATTTTCAAAAATCTATAAGTTTTAAGTACCAATATGAAATTAGTGAGCATAATATTCATGGCATGACTGGAAATATTTTACTCATTATCAGTAATTTATGATTTGAGTCATGCCATGAATAAATTTGTCTAAGCACTTAATCAAAAATATCTTTAATTAAAAACTTATATTCAAGTAGTTAAAAATGAATACACTAACGCACAACTCACTCAATAAACCTGTGCGGCTGCCTTGAGTCGATTGCCCATGGTGCGTCGCAAACGCAAGGGGGCAAGCACTTCTACGCCTTCGCCGAAACTTAAAATCTCCTTTTCCAACTCAAAGTTGAGTTGTAGCCTCAACTCCACCGTAAGCCCCAAATGATTCTGCTCAATGATTTGTTGCGAATGATGGAGCGGTTTGGTTCGTACATAAGGAGCATGTATATGCGAAAAACGCAAAACAACCTGCTCTGGTTGCTGCTGACTGATGGTTACGCCCAATACGTGTTTATAAAATTCTTCTTGTACAATTGTAGTATTTTCGATGTAGGACGCTTGAGATTCGTTCGATAAATCGACGATGCGGTCTAATGCCAAATGAATCACCGACTCTTTGGCATTCCTGATGCCCACCACAAACCAGCGGTTTTTAAACTCCTTCAACCACCAAGCATGAAATGCAAAAGTCTTTGCTTCTCGTGCTTTAAATGACTGGTAAGTAATACGCAACACCTTTTTTTGAAGGATAGACTGATACAAAAAGTCGAGGTACGACAAGCCTTTGAGGTTTTCGTTTTTTTCAAAATTGATGATAGACACACGCTTTTCTTCGTTGCTATGGATATGTTCTTCGAGTTTGCTCACAACCTCGCTCAGTTGGTCGAAATGAGAAAAGCCTTTGAATTGCTTGAGTAGCACCAAGGCTTCGTTCATCAAAGCCAAATCGTTTTGGGTAAGTGGCACTTTCGTAATACTGTACTGAGGGTCGGAATAGGTGTAATATTTTTTATCTACCACCACAATAGGGGCTTCATAGCCAAGCTTATCGCTTCGCATCATTTGTATGTCTGCCTGAACAGTACGCAGGCTTACGCCCTTGTCGATGCCCTCGTATTCGTACAAAGCATCCGAAACTTTGGTTATCAAATCTTCTAGCGTCCATCGGCGTTGTCGGTTCTGCAAACAAGCGTCAATCGTTTTATACCGAATCAAGGCGTTTCTGTTGGTTGGCATCGTGTAAAGTGTTTTTTTTCAGAAAAATAAAAAAAATATTTTACTACGCAAAAAGACTGCGTAGTAGCCTTGCAATTTTGTAGCGTCAATTACGAAACGCATATTTTCTAATATACCAACAACATTACAAATAGCCTCGTTTGTAGTTCAGCCCTAAGCCTAGCCAACAGGCACAACACCATGAATCTGATATGATTGCCCTAAAACATCTCGCAAAAGCCTTACAAACATACACCTACGATGTAGGGCTTTTCGAGTAAAAATGTACTGACAAACCTAAAAAAATACAACCATGGAAAACAAAGTATTTGCTATCTCAGGAGATAAAAAGTCTTCTTTTATCTTGGATGAATCTTCTTTGAAATTTTCAAGTAAAGACCCTGTTTCTTGGACTGAATTTCAAGAATCTTGGAGTAAGATGCTTACGCTTGCCACCAAATTAGAGGTAAAATACGATGCCATTACCGCCATCAAAAAAGAAGACAACGACGATACCGTTGTGATAAAATACAAAGGCATAGGCGGTCTTCCGAGCGAATGTGAGTTTAGTTTTTCCGACGCAAACGACAGAGAAGCATTTTTCACATTTTTTGAAAAAGAACACTATTTTCAAAGAAACTACGAAGCCTTAACACCCTTCAAAGCTATCAAAAATTACTTATTCGGATTTGCCATAACGATTGCTATCATCATTTATACATACTTTGAAGCCATTGCTATCGCTAACGGAACAGCCGAAAGAAGTACAAGTAGAAAAGGACGCTTATTTCAAAACATTGCAGACATACTTGGCGACAAAGGTGTGATAATAGTTGGATTAATTATATGTTCATTTTTTGTTTATATCATTTGGACACGTTTCAAAAATCCGCCAAATCAGTTGTCGCTTTTACCACCCAACAGGTAGTTCGAGTTTTAGTATGTTTTGTATGCTGTAGTCGTGCAAAATTAGATTGAATCAAAATTAAGTGTAAGTTTCTGAAAAATAACAGTTTAGGTTCTCAACGCAGTATTCAGCATTCATACTTATAAACCTCTTTAGCTGGGTAAACAAAACAATTCCCTTAAACACCGCTCGAAAACGCCTTGTTGCACAGCAGTGAGGTGTTTTTGGGTAATTTTTTTATTCATGGAAACACAAACTTTCACCATACAAGACCTTCAACGCTTGGGTATTACCCATGAAGAAGCATACGCTAAATTTTTGAGAGTAGCCAATGGTTTACTCAACAACGGCGTTTATCCCAAAGAGCATATTATGCTCAAAATAGCAGAAGTAATAGAATCGCCAAAAAAATTTAGTTTTTCAAAAAATAAATTTACTAACCTTGCGATTTACGCCCAACACTTAAAAGATATAGGACAAGCCTTATGTTTGTCGGATTATGGCAAAGCACTCATCGAAGCCGAAAAGCAAAAGCCTCAAATGATTTTGGATAAAAATCCTCATCAAGAAACAGGCACTTACGCTTTACGAGAAGAAGCCCTTCCGTATCATATTTTTGGGGCATCTTATATTGAACAAGGTGCTTTAGACCAAATGCAAACAGCCATGAAATTGCCCATTTCGGTGGCTGGAGCTTTGATGCCCGATGCTCATCAAGGCTACGGCTTGCCTATTGGCGGCGTATTGGCAACCGAAGTAAATACCGTGATTCCGTATGCGGTAGGCGTTGATATTGCCTGTCGTATGTGCATGAGTATCTTCGATTTACCGGCTAGTGTGTTACAAAAAGAAGATAAGTTACTCAAAAAACTATTGCTCGACCATACCTTTTTTGGGATGGGCTCGGAGTCGGGGAAAAAGTTTGATGACACGCTATTCGACCGCCCAGAATGGACAGCCACTAAAATCATCAAAGACCTGAAAGACAAGGCATACCGCCAACTCGGCACGTCTGGCACAGGCAACCATTTTGTAGAATGGGGCATGGTAGAAATTTTGGCAGAAGACTCCCTCATGAACGTACCCCAAGGAAAATATTTGGCATTATTATCACATTCGGGGTCTAGGGGTTTGGGCGGTAATATAGCCAATTATTACTCGAAAGTAGCGATGAGCAAGACTACGCTACCCAAAGAAGCCCGACACCTCGCTTGGCTTGATAGGCAAACGAACGAAGGACAAGAGTATTGGTTAGCGATGAATTTGGCAGGCGATTATGCTTCGGCGAACCATCATGAAATTCATAACAAAATTGCAAGAGCCTTGGGACATACGCCTTTACAGCGTATCGAAAACCATCATAATTTTGCTTGGGAAGAAACATTAGCCGACGGCACAAAAGCCTTGATTCACCGCAAAGGAGCAACACCTGCGGGTACAAACGACCTTGGTATTATTCCAGCATCTATGACACAGCCAGGGTATATTATCAGAGGAAAAGGGCATAGTGAAGGCATCAACTCGGCTTCGCATGGGGCTGGGCGTAAAATGTCGAGAACCAAAGCCCTCGGAATGCTCACCAAAAATGATTTGCAAGAAGCTTTAAAAAAGGCACAAGTGCAACTCATCGGTGCCGACTTGGACGAAGCCCCACAAGCCTACAAAGACATCAACAAAGTAATGGCAGCCCAAACGGAGTTGGTACACGTTTTAGCTCAATTTTCTCCAAAAATCGTCCGCATGGCTGATGGAAGAGAAAAAGCGGAGGATTAGGTTATCTAGCATCAATTAACCCAACACATACCTAAAAAGATGATTATCTACGGCAGTAAATCAACCTTAATTACCACGGCACTTGTTCCAGAAAGCTGCTCAAGTTGTGGCACGCATAACAGCGTAGAAATGGCTGTTTTTCAGAAATATGGACACGTTTTTTGGATACCCTTTATTCCTACAGGAAAAACGGGCGTAACCCAATGTGCACATTGTAAACAGGTACTTGAAAAAAAAGAGTTTTCGAGTAGCTTGAATCTTTTTTATCAAAATTTGAAGGCAACTAGCAAAACACCTCTTTGGACTTTCACAGGACTTGCCTTGTTGCTAGGCTTGATAATTTGGGGCAGAATCAATGGAGAACAAGTAGCTGAAGAAAGGGCAGCATTTATTTCAGCTCCACAAAAAGGTGACATTTACGAAATAAAAACCAATGACGGAGCATACACTTTGTACAAAGTAGCATCACTGAAAGGGGATACTGTTTTTATGTTAGCTAGTCAGTTTGTCACGAATAAACACAAAGGACTTAACGACTTGAAAAGCAAAGGAGTCGAATCTTTTCTTCCAATTCCTTCACCTATCACGAAAAGTGAATTAAAAAACATGTTAGAAAAAAGAGAGATAATAGGTGTTGATAGAAAGGAATAGATGTTTTTCATAAACTACTCATAATCAATTACTAATAAAGGCTTGATAAGGAAAATTCGCTTTTCTTTATTAAGCCTTTATTGGTATGGTCGGCACCTGATTTTTGTTGTTCTTTAGTCGAAGCATTACATATAGCTTCTATATTTAAAAGTATTTATATTTGTATCAATCAATACATAATTATGGCACATACATATTTATCTTTTATTTCAGACGAGCATCTTTTGGCTTGTATTAGTAACCTATACAAAGCTTATACAAAAGCTAAAGCAGACATTAGTAAAAAGAAGTTTTATAGTAATAAAATCGATTCTTTCAAGTTAACATTCGATACTAAATTTAACCAACTTGATGAAGAAAGTTTGATTCAAGCTGAAATATTACGCCAAATTGATAAATCAATTAATAATTCTATCGGAACTTTTCATGAAGAAATTTTAGGCGGTATTCAGGGTTATGAAAAAGGATTGTTAAGCGGTTTCGACATAAAAGCAACGGACAATACGCTTTTTGCTGACATCAAAAACAAGCATAATACCATGAATAGTAGTGCTGCCGAAAGTTTATTTCAGAAACTTGCACGCTATGCCGATGACAATAAAAAAGCTAAGTGCTATTGGGTTCAAATTTTAGCAACCAGTAGTTTTTGTGAAAAATGGCAAGGAATTATTAATGGTAAAGAATATAGCCATAGTAGAGTATATAAAATTTCTGGCGACCAATTTTATCACCTTTTGACAGGACAGGAAGACGCTCTATTTCAGTTATATCGAGTATTACCTATAGCCATAGATACTTTTCTAAACACTATTCAAAAAAATGCACATCGAATAGAAAACTCTGCTTTAGATGAAATTAAAGAAGGTATAAATCAATCAGAAAGAAGTATCATAAACGAAATTACCTTTGAAAACTATCATTATTACTTAGGATTTGATAAGCTATAATGTTGGTTCAAAAACCTAATTACGGCGTAGCCAATCTCTTTACCTAGGTTAACTGGCACTGCATTTCCTATCTGTTTGTATTGTTGAGAAACCGACCCAGCAAATTGCCAATCGTCAGGGAAGGTTTGTATCCGAGCATATTCTCGCACGGTAAATGGTCTTGTTTCGTCTGGATGACAACGTTCTGTCTGTTTTTGAGCAGGCGAACACGTCAAGGTAAGACAAGCTTCGTCCCAACCAATACGGCGAGCCATTCCTGTTTTTCCACCTCCTAAATAAAAGCTCTTACCCATAAATTTCATTTGTATATCAAGCGGTAAATCACGCCAATAGCCTTTAGGAGGAACTAAATCTAGTACGTCTTTTTTAGATTTAGGATATTTTGCTCCATCAGACAACGGTACATCTGCTTCATATAAATCTCCTTTTTTTAGGGCATCAGCCAGTGTATAAGTACGTTTGTAAGGCTTAGGATATTCAAATATTTGTGTAATATCTTTGCGTACACCTACCAGTATAAGGCGTTCTCTTTTTTGAGGCACTTTGTATTGCGTAGCTTTCAAGACCTGCACTGGTACTACATTATAGCCTATTTCATCCAAAATAGAAATCATCCCTTGCAGGGTTTTACCGTTGTCATGACTCAATAATCCTCGCACATTTTCGCCAATACACAGTAAAGGGTTTACTTCTTGGACAACCCTTGCAAACTCGTAAAATAACGTACCTCTCGCATCTTCCAAGCCAAGTTTTTTTCCTGCATAACTAAATGCTTGACAAGGAAACCCACCCGTTACGAGGTCGATTTTATCACGATAGGAAGAAAAATCCCAAGTCCTGACATCTCCTTCTAGTACATTCCAATGCGGTCTATTTTGTCGGAGTGTTTTGCAGGCCCACTTATCTATTTCATTCAAAGCCTTGCATTTGAGTCCTGCTTGCTCCAAACCGATAGCCAAGCCTCCTGCTCCTGCAAAAAGCTCCAAAACGTTATATTCATGCGTAGGTACAACAAAATTCGAGACAGCCTCATGGGCTTCTTTCGACAAAAAATCTGAAAATATTTGAAGTTGCTCTTTAGCATATACTCTATAATTACTCAACGGGTCTCGTACTGCCGACAGTTTCCCTTCTCTATCCCATCTTCTAAGCGTTTCCTTACTACGTCCCAACAACTTTGCCGTTTCTTCTAATGTTAGAAAATCATTCATAACCTACTTATTTAACCTTACACAATGGTTACAAAAATAAAATAAGTTTTCTATAAATAAAAATAAACAGATAAAAAAAGTATCTTAAATACGAGGAGATTCTTTTGTTTTTTCTCGTATTTTTGGCTAACGAACAAATTTTTTATCATTATGCAGCCTTTAGCCGAGCGAATGCGTCCGCAAACCTTAGATGAATATGTTGGTCAAAGTCATTTAGTTGGCAAGAATGCCATTTTACGCAAAGCTATTGAAGCCGAACGGATTCCCTCTTTTATCCTTTGGGGACCGCCAGGAGTAGGCAAAACGACTTTGGCAAGTATTTTTGCCAAAACGCTCAAACGCCCTTTTTACGCACTTTCGGCTATCAGTGCTGGTGTAAAAGACATCCGAGAAACGATTGATTCGGCTAAGAAGCAGGTGTTTTTTGATACGCCTTCGCCTATTTTATTTATTGATGAAATTCACCGCTTTTCTAAATCCCAACAAGATGCTTTGCTTGGTGCTGTCGAGCAAGGCATTGTTACGCTTATCGGTGCTACTACCGAAAACCCTTCTTTTGAAGTGATTTCGGCTTTGCTTTCTCGTTGCCAGGTTTATGTATTGAAGCCACTCACCAAAGACGAGTTAATACTGTTGCTACATCAGGCTTTAGAAAAAGATGTTTTACTTAAAAACAAAGACGTTCGGATAGCCGAATATGAAGCAATATTACAATTTTCGGGTGGAGATGGCAGAAAGCTGTACAATATCTTAGAGTTAGTTACAAACTTTCAGCAAGCCAACGAATCGCTTGTGATTACAAATGCAATGGTTGTCGAAAAATTACAACAAAATATTGCGTTGTATGACAAAGATGGCGAACAACATTATGACATCATCTCAGCTTTTATTAAATCTATCAGGGGCTCCGACCCCAATGCGGCGGTATATTGGTTGGCAAGAATGATAGAAGGAGGGGAGGACATCGAATTTATAGGCAGGCGTTTAATGATTTTGGCTTCAGAAGACATCGGTTTGGCAAATCCCAATGCCCTTTTGATGGCAACCACTTGTTTTCAGGCGATTCGAGCGGTAGGGTTGCCCGAAGCTCGTATTATTTTGTCGCAAGCAACCATTTATCTAGCGACTTCACCCAAAAGCAATTCGGCTTATATGGCCATCGGACAAGCACAGGCTTTGGTGCGTGAAACGGGTAATTTGCCTGTACCGCTTCATTTACGCAACGCACCTACCAAGCTTATGAAGGAATTAGATTATGGTAAAAATTACCTGTATGCCCACGATTACACAGGCAACTTTGTAGCCCAACAATTTTTACCCGAAACAATCAAACAGACTAAACTGTTTGAGCCACAGAACAATCCAGCAGAAGAAAAGTTAAGACAAAAATTGAAGCAAGATTGGGAAGGTTTTTATGAATATTGATTTTTTGCCCTCGTTGAAAATCATTCCAACGAGGGCGGAAATATTATAGCAGGGGCTTATTTACCTGTTTGGAAGCTCACTTCTTTTGATGCCTGATTCCCTAAATAATCTGTTCCTGTAAACTTGATGGTATATTTGGTGTTGGGTTTAAAGCCCGTGATGGTAGAGCTATACAGCTTTTGGGCTTGGCCGTTGATGCTGTAATAAATGCTTTTCAAACCAGCCAATGTATCTGTTCCAGCCAAGGTAAAGCCTACGCTAGAAGGATATACATCCAAGCCTTGTTTACGGCTGATACTTCCTACAGTAAAGAAGTGGAACAACTCTGGCCCTTCAACATCGCTTAGGAAGAAGAACGATTTGATATTTCGGTTGTTTACGTTGTCGTAACCAAAATATTCTAAGGTATGGAAGCCCGATTTTGTCATTTTAATTGGCGACAAATAATCGCTTTCTATCAACTCTTTATCGAAGCTATAAGTAACTTTCTGCAAGCCCGATTCGGGGTCGTTGGCTAATAATTTGATAAAGTTATTTGGCCCAAGCAAGAGTGTATCTTTTCTAATCACCTTATCACCGATGATTTCATGGTTCAGAATAGGGCCAGTCAAATCTACATATACCTTGCTTACGTTGTGTTTAAATTCCTCATAGCCTTTGTCGGTAATACCATTGGTTTTGTTATTCAGTTTATCTACAGAATAATACTTGATTTCATGTATGCCCGAAACACTTGGCAAATAAAAAGGATTGCTGTAGTCAACAAATGGTTGATTGTCGATAGCATATTTTATTTCTTTAACCCCCACTTTATTGTCAATCGCCGTCAATTTAAGCTTTGTTCTACCCGAAAAATAGATGATATTATTGGCAAGGAATCTATCGCCTAATATATCGGCCGCCATCAAAGGCGAACTTTTATCTAAGAAAAACTCAACGTTTTGTTCTTTTTCGTAATTATTTACATTGTCGGTAGAATAAAACGAAAGCGTGTGTTTTCCTTCTGATAAATCGGTAAAAGGGATATTTTTTCCGCCATAAGGCATAAATTTACCATTGTCAAATTTATAGAATGTTTGTTTCAATCCCGAAATGTCATCATCCATTGTAAGGTACATTTTACTGGTAAACGAAACCACATTGTTATCAGTAAAACCGTTGATTGTGAGCTTGGTTTCGGGCGAAGTATTATCGACGATAAACTCTTGGCTTTGTACTTTTCCAACATTGCCTACACGGTCGGATGAGAAGTATTTTAAGACATAATTGCCTTGTTTCGACAACTTTTGTTCGCCTTTGTAGATTTCAAAAGGGCTTTCATTGACCGAGTAAAAAATAGATTCTACGCCACTGGTTTTGTCTGTAGCCTGGATAGAAAAGTTGACAAAAGGCCCAAAATATGTTTTGCCTAATTTACTCACATATTTACTAAAGCCATTGTACAGCGTAGCACCTGTTTCGGGGGCAACGCCATCGGCATAGATTTCGAGCATTACCTCTTGCAAAGGCTTTACGAGTTCTTTGGTAACGGGGTCAATTGCATTTTTTGAACGAATATAGTTTACGCCTTCGGTGTCTAAATAGAAAGGCACAGAATACTGCTCGTTTGTGGATTTGGTGAGCAATTGTTCGGCTTTATCGGGCGTAGTCGAAACCCAGATATAGACGGGAAGCTTTTTGTTCCAGTACAATTTGCCTGTATTGGCATCTTTGTAATATTTGGGTTTTGTGGTTTGAGCCGATGCTTTCGAGAAAATAAATGCCAATACAATGGCTTTCAGTAATTTTTTCGTAATCATTTGTTTGCATTCAGGGTTACGGTGATAGTTGTGCCAACGTTCAATTCGCTGCTAACAGCAAGGCTACCACCACATATTTTCACAAAGTCGTTACATAATACAAGTCCAAGTCCTGTGCCTTTTTCGTTGTTTGTTCCGAAGGTGGACTTGTTACTTTTCAAATTAAAGAGCGTTTGTACTTTATCTTCGCTCATACCTACGCCACTATCAATTACTTTAAACTCCAATAAATCACCATTTAAACGCCTGCCCTCAATCTTTACCGTGCCTTTAGCTTTGGTAAATTTAATGGCATTTTGCATCAGGTTTCTGAATACGATTTTGGTCATTTCGGTATCAGAACTGGCTATCAAATCGCTTGGTACTTGGTTGAGTAAAGTGATATTTTTACCTTCTGCCAATCGTTGTAAAAGATTAACGTTTTCTTCTACAATTGCCCGTACTTCTACAGGTTTTAGCACGGGGCGTAATTCTGCCATTTGGGTTTTGGCCCAGTTGAGTAGGTTTTCGAGGATGGTAGAAATTTGCGAATTTTCTACGCTCAATTCTTCCAAAATCTCTCGTACTTCGTCTGGAATATCTTCAAAATCTTCTAACAACATAAAGAAGTTATTGAGCGAAGCAATAGGGCCACGCAAGTCGTGTGCAATGATAGAAAAAATCTTGTTTTTTACATCATTAGAAACCGCCAATTGTTCTTTTTGCTTGGCAATTGCCTCGTTTTGTTCTTGTAACTGCTGGTTTTGTTCTCGTATTTTTCTATTGTTGACATATACAAGCACCGCAATAATCATCACCAAAAGCATAATAGCAAGCGACAACCACCAAGTACGCTTGTATATTTCCTTTTGTGCTTCAGCAACGGCAGCTCGTTCTTTTTGGAGTTTAACAACGTTTTCTTGCTTTTCAATCAAAAGTTGTTGTATATTAATTTCCTCTTTTAGGTCAGAGTTGGCACTTAACACTGTATCGAGTTGCCGTCCAGTTTTAAGCAGTTTCTTTTTTTCTATTTCTAACTCATATTGTTTAATAAGTACCTCTTTTGCTTTCAAATCTACGGTCTTTTCAGCCAACTGTTTCTTATAACTTTCTACCACGATTTTGCCTTTTAACTCTAAATCATTAAACGATTTAAACAAATCAAAGTATTTGCGTGCTTCTTCGGCGTTGCCCATTTTGTCATACGTTTCGCTCAACATAGCGTAGCTACTGGCTAGTTGGCTATTCAGCTTGTTTTCGAGCGATAAATTAAGGGCTTCTTTGAGGTCGTTGACAGCCAAGTTGTACTTTTTGAGGTTGTTGTAAACTGTGGCACGGTTTACGAGCGTAGCAATAATACTCACGGGTTCTTTGCCAAGGCGACGAGTAACAAGTGTGAGTGAAAAGTGGGAAAGGGCTTTTTCGTATTCTTGTACATCGGCATAGAGCATCCCAAGGTTGTTGTGAAGCATGGCTATTCCGTTGCTATTTTCGATTTTGGCATTGAGGGCAAGGCTTTTTTCGTAGTAGTAAATGGCCTTGCGGTATTGATTGGCATTCCAGTAAATGTATCCTATTTTATTCATTGCATCAGAAGCTTCTCTGACGCTATTGGCATTGATAAATGCCTCATACTGATTTTGATACAAAATTACCCTGCCCGAATCTGACCTACTCAAAGGCAATACTTGCGCCTTTGCATTAAGACAAACGAAAAATAGAAAGGAATATAATAATGTTAGTCTTCTTAGGTACATTTGCAACAAAAAATAAGAATTATACTTTTACAAAAATAATGCTTTCGTCGTATAGTTGATATAATACAGGCTATATTCTTAGGACTACTGTTAAAATAAGTCCGAAAATATCATGCCATAGATGAATTAAAGGCTTAAATTTTATTTTTTCTACGAAACTAATCGCATAAAAATCAAAAACTCCAGTGTCGTAACCGATACTGGAGTTTTTGTATAAAAGCTTTAACTTTTGTTCTGCACTAACTTTATTCTGCCCTATTGTCTTACAAAATAAAGCGTGTTGACAAGAAGTTAGATTCTTGATTTTCAACAATTTGATTTACCAAGACTTTGTTTTCTGGCGTTAATTTTGTTGCCACCACCGTTCTGATAGAAAACGAACGCAAAGCCGCCGTCACCGACAATGTTCCTTCTGCCGAATCTTTACGACCTGTAAACGGAAACGTATCTGGTCCTCGTTGGCATTGTGCATTGATATTGACACGAGAAACTTGGTTTACGGTAGCATCAATTAGTTCAGAAATTTGGTGAACGTCTGTTCCAAAAATAGAAACTTGCTGTCCGTGCGAAGACGCAATGATATAATCAATGGGTTCTTCGATGCTATCAAATGGCACAACTGGTACAACTGGGCCAAATTGTTCTTCGTGCCATACCTTCATTTTGTTGCTTACAGGGTACAACAACGCTGGGAAGAACAACGATTTGTAGCCTTCGCCGCCGCCTTCGTTGATGATTGAAGCACCGTGCATTTTGGCATCTTCAAGCAATTCTTTCAAATATGCAGGTTTGTTTGGCTCTGGTAGTGGCGTAATATTTACACCTTTTTCCCACATCATGCCAACCTTTAATTTGCTGATTTCTTCGGCCATGCGGGCATTAAATTTATCCGCCAAAGAACGATGAACAAACATAATTTTCAAGGCAGTACAACGTTGTCCATTAAACGACAATGAGCCAAGCATACACTCTTTTACTGCCAATTCGAGGTCTGAGGTTTCTGTTACGATGGCAGCATTTTTGGCATCTAGTCCTAAAATAGCACGCAAGCGGTTTACTTTAGGGTGCATTTTTTTCAATTTGTCTGCTACCTTCGACGAGCCAATCAAGGTTAATACATCAATTTTTCCAGACTCCATCAAGCTAGGAATCACCGAGTTACCACGACCATACACCGTGTTGATTACCCCTGCTGGAAACGAATCTTTGAAGGCTTCTAACAAAGGATAGTGCAATAACGTACCATGTTTTGGTGGTTTGAACAACAAGGTATTTCCCATGATAAGGGCAGGAATTAACGTGGTGAACGTTTCGTTCAAGGGGTAATTGAAAGGTCCCATACACAACACCACTCCAAAAGGCGAGCGACGCACTTGTCCAATAATTCCTTCTTCAATCAAGAACGTAGAAGACTTACGGTCGATGTCTTTCAAGGCATCAATCGTATCGTAAATATATTGTACAGTACGGTCAAATTCCTTTTGTGAATCGCCCAAGGATTTACCAATTTCCCACATCAACAACTTCACTACTTCGTCACGTTTCTGAATCATTTTATGCGTAAATTTCTCTACACATTCAATGCGTTGCGAAACGCTCATCGAAGGCCATTCGCCTCTACCATTGTTGTAGGCTTTTACGGCGGCATACAACACTTCAATGGCATCGGGAGCATCGGTAATAGGATACGACCCAATGCGTTTTTGTACCAATCCTTGTTCCGTTTTTACATACACTGGCGACCACACATCTTGTGTTTTGCCCGTCCACTGACGCATCTCGCCATTGACCAAATATTCTTTTTGCTCAATTGGCTCAGTAATATTATAAGCTGCTGGGATGTCGGCTTCAGTTGGAAATAAAGCTTCAAATTTTGTGATACTACTCATAATAATATGACTCTGTTTTTTGGTTCAGAAAAAAGTTTATTGTGTGCTTTCTTTAACTTAAAATTGTACAATTTTATTTCTTAGATTTCTTGTCAAAGTTCAAGAAAAAGAAATTTAATAGCGTAATACTCTTTTATTTTCTTAGAATAAGTAAATGGTGTATTGAAAAAATTTAAAAATAGACTTGGTAGCTTGCCTAGAAAGAAGTGTGCAAAAAGCGAAGTAAAGAGGCGATTTATATGCAAAAAACGTTTTTTGTTTGTTCGGATATTGGAGTAATAACGTGCTAAAGCCAAGCGTAGTAGCTTGCTAAAAAGTTGCCCTGCCAACAGCAAAGTACCTATTGGCAGGGCGGTTGATGAGCGTTATTTTTACTGCGTTTTCAACTGGTATTTTCTCCGAATTTTGTTGATTAAAAATTTCTTTTGAGCCGTAAAGCTTTCGGGGTGCATTTCGTTAAAAAGCTTTTTCAATTCGCCAAAAAGCTTGGGGTCGTCCCAAAGAAATGTTTCGGCATTAATATTTTTTTCGGTTAAATATGTTTCAAAAATCATGATTCATAGAAGGTTATATCGAATTTGGGATGATTGATTTCGGATGTACGTAGCCATTGGCATCGACCTGTTTTTACAAAGCTGGCAACGCCTTTTTCTTCAAAAGTATCCAAAGATAAACGAAACTTAGCAAAGACAAAAGTGCCGCCACCGCATAAGGAATGGGCAGATTGGCAACTATACCTTGGTACAACTTACCGCCAGCTACCGCTCCAATGCCAATGCCTGCTTCGAGGGCTATGTACATCGTAGCAATGGCACGCCCACGGTATAGCTCGTCAGACAAATCGACCGTCCAAGCGGTAAGCGTAGGCGTATTGAAACCCCAAGAAAATCCAAAAAGAACTGATGCCACAAAGAACCAAAAGACCGAATGGCTAAAGCCGAGCAAAAGCATCGCTCCAATCAAAAACACACTCGAAACCATTAAAACAGGCACCCGACCATGCCTGTCGGAGCTTTTGGCAAAAAACAACCGCACCACCAACGAAGCAATGGTATAAACCGTAAAAAAAATGCCTTTGTTGCTCATGCCCAACAGCTTAGTTTGGTCTGGCACTAGCGTTAGTATCACACCAGAAGAGAAAGACACAAACAACATGACTAAGAATGTAGGCAATACCCTTGGCTCAAAAATATCTTCCCAGCCAATTTTGAACAAACGCCAAGAAAAAGCCTGTTTTTGGGTTGGAGGTAAGGTTTCTCGCATATTGACCAAAATCAAAATGGAGAGTAAAGCAAAGGCTGAGGAGGTGTAAAAAAGTGCATCTATCGAAAACGTATCAGCCAAATAGCCGCCGATAGTAGGGCCAAACGACATCCCCGTTGCCGTAAAAATACCCAGCATCCCTTGGGCTTCGCCTCTTCTATCTTCTGGAATAATATCGGCCACATAAGCCGAAGTTGCTGTAGGTTTTGTACCTGTAGAAAAGCCATGCACAAAACGTAAAAACAAAAATCCAGCTACGGTATGGATAAACGGATAAATGCAACCGCATACAAAACACACCACCGAGCCAAACGCCATGATGGGTACACGCCCAAGGGTATCGGTCAGTTTGCCAGAAAAAGGCCGAGAAAAACCTGCCGTGAGTGTAAATAAAGAAATAATGTAGCCAATGTACGCCTTGCCGCCCATGCTACTCAAATAATCGGGCAACTCAGGAATCATCATCTGAAAGCTTGCCGAAAACAAAAAGTTACTTAAACATAGCAACCAAAATTGAAGGGTATAAATGGATTGGGATTTTGTCATCATGTTTTAATAAGCCGCTCAATCATTGCTCAAATAATTGTAGGAGCGTAAAGGCTGCATGAATGGGTAATTGTTCTCCATTCATTACAGCTTGCTCTAAATTAGGCAAATGTTGAACGATGCTAGGATTTGTATAAAATCGTTCTTCGAGTGTTTGTTTAATAAATTCGTGCATCCACGCCAAATTTTGATTCTGACGTTTTTGGTAAAAGAAACCATTTTTTTGTAAGATTTCTCGGTGTGCTACAATCGTTTGCCAAATGTCGCCAATGCCTGCATGGGTCAATGCCGAGCAAGTGAGCACTTGCGGACTCCATCCGCTACTATTGAGCGGAAAAAGATGTAAAGCATTTTGATACGCTACTTTTGCTTGTTGTGCCTGTTGTTCATTGCCCGAATCGGCCTTTGTAATTGCCACCAAATCGGCCATTTCCATGATGCCTTTTTTGATGCCCTGTAGCTCGTCGCCGGCGCCTGCAAGCATCAAAAGCAAGAAGAAATCAACCATGCCATGCACAAAAGTTTCGGACTGCCCCACGCCTACAGTTTCGACAATAATCACCTCAAAACCTGCGGCTTCGCACAAAAGCATGGTTTCTCTCGTTTTGTGCGTTACACCTCCTAGCGATATACCAGCCGGCGAAGGCCTGATGTACGCCAGTGGGTCTCGGGCAAGCTCTTCCATGCGTGTCTTATCACCTAAAATACTTCCTTTTGAAATCTGACTACTGGGGTCTATTGCCAGTACCGCAATTTTTTTTTGCTGCTGTGTAAGGTACTTTCCAAATGTTTCGATGAAGGTACTTTTACCAACGCCTGGCACGCCTGTGATTCCCACCCGAACCGCCTTGCCTGTGTGTGGTAACAAGGCTTCAAGCACTTCTTTTGCCAGTAATTTATCTTGAGCTAATTGGCTTTCAATCAGTGTTATAGCACGACTTAGCACAATTCTATTACCAGCCAATACACCTTCGATGTATTCTTGGGCAGTTAGTCTTTTTCTCATGGTTTTTTAGGTGCTTGTTGCTAGACAAGCAAGGTTTTGTTTTGTTAATTTTGAGGAAAATAGTATTCCAAAAGTTAGGTTTGTTGAAAATAGCGTTTATCCAACACCTCGGCAATCCACAAATCTTCGGGTGTTGTGATTTTGATATTTTCATACGAACCATCAATCAAATGAATGGCAAAGCCTGCGTGTTCGACCACACTGGCATCGTCGGTAAAAATCGGTAACTCGTCGGTTTCAAAAGCTTGGCGAAGCACCGACAACTGGAAGGTTTGAGGCGTTTGTATCAATCGTACACTGGCCCTATCCACAGCCTTTCCTTGTACTCGAATAGAATCTTTGGAAGGAACGCTCACCACCGCCGAACCTACAGCCAGTGCGGTTTCAAAGCTTTGGTTGATGGTGTTGGCATCGGCAAAAGGACGCACGCCATCGTGAATCGCTACCAGTGCCTGGGCATCGTCGATAACCGACAGCCCGTTTTTACTTGATTCAAAACGAGAAGCACCGCCATTGACCAAGCGATGCGGAATTTGCTCGGCAATAGCAGCGTGTTCGGCACAAAGCGATTGCCAATAAGCTTGATGGGCTTGCGGCAAGACCAAAATTAATTCTATTTGTGCATCCGCCTGCTTAAAACGCAACAGCGTGTGCATCAAAATAGGCACGCCGTTGAGTAATAAAAATTGCTTGGGTAATTGGCTTTTCATGCGGCTGCCGCTTCCTCCAGCTACAATAATGGCATATTTTTTCATAGAAAAGTACATAAAAAAAGTCGCAAGGATTTTGTCATGAAATCCTTACGACTAAAAGATGAATCATTTTTTACTAAATGATTAACATGGCATCTCCATAGCTGAAGAATTTATATTTTTCCTTGATAGCTATCTCATAAGCCTGCATGACGAGTTCGTAGCCACCAAAAGCCGAAGTCATCATAATCAAGATTGATTCGGGCAAATGGAAGTTGGTCAAAAGTGCATTAGGAATACGGAAATCGTAAGGAGGGAAAATGAATTTATCTGTCCAACCTTCAATTGGCTTCAAATGCCCATCGGCCGAAACCGACGATTCTAAGGCTTTTAATACCGTTGTTCCTACGGCACAAATGCGTTTGTTGGCATCAATACCTGTATTGACAACCCCACAGGCACTTGCGTTGATAAGGAAATTTTCGGAATCTGTTTTATGCTTTGTCAGGTCTTCCACATCAACTTGGCGGAAAGTTCCTAAGCCTACATGCAGCGTTACTGGCGTAAAATTTACTCCTTTCAACTCCATGCGTTTCATGATGATTTTGTTGAAATGCAAGCCTGCGGTTGGTGCAGCTACAGCCCCAACGTGTTCGGCATAAATGGTTTGGTAGCGGTCTTCGTCGGCTGTTTCAACCTTTCTTTTGAAACGAATTTCGTCGGGTAGCGGCGTTTCGCCCAATTCATGAATCGCTTTCATCAAGGCCTCGTGGTCGCCATCGTACAAAAAGCGAATGGTACGGCCACGAGAAGTGGTATTGTCAATTACTTCGGCTACCAAATCACTATCGCCAAAGTACAATTTATTGCCCACACGAATTTTACGAGCAGGGTCCACTAATACATCCCAAAGGCGGTGTTCTCGGTTGAGTTCTCTTAAAAGAAATACTTCAATTTTAGCCCCTGTTTTCTCTTTTTGTCCAAATAAACGGGCCGGAAAAACTTTTGTATTGTTAGTCACCATTACATCTCCGTCGTCGAAATACTGGATGATGTCGGAAAACATTTTGTGTTCAATTTGCTTAGTTTTACGGTTTACGACCATCAAACGAGATTCGCCACGGTTTTCTGGTGGGTACAAGGCGATGAGGCTCTGTGGTAGGTCAAATCTAAATTCCGAGAGTTTCATTCTGGTAGTTTTTGCTGTTTGGTAATTTTATAAGGCAATTAAAGTAAAGTAAAATGTAGGTCTTTCTTAGCGAAAAACTCATTTTAGAGAATGCCCTGCCTTAGTCCGATTCTTGCAAATATACAATTTTACAAAAGGGTTTGTCAACATATATATTTAATACTCAGGAAAAAAATCCAAATCGACTCCATTTTGGGTCAAAACCGTGAGGCAAGCAATGGGCTGGCAGTGGCATCAGCCAAGTTAATTCAAGTAGATTTTTCGGTAGGTCATACTCCTAAAAGAGTAAGTTTTGTAATAGACGCTAATCGTACTAATGGGATAAGAAAGATTGAGTTGAGTCAAAGAAGTGGTCATGCTACGAACAGACTTGTTTGATAACATAGCGTAAAATGGTTTGGGTTAAATGGAAAAGTTCGTTAAAATAAGTTTATTTCTAGGTGATTCCCAAATTATTAGCTCAACAAGTCCCAATTATTTAGTAAACGGTAGCAACTATGCCTCGCCGGCTTCGTCAATCCACGATTGAGGTAATGATTTGCTTGTTTTTGCACCCAAACTTTTGATTTTCTCGGCGGTGCGTACCAAATTGCCTCGCCCTTCGATGAGCTTATTGACGGCGGCATGATAGGTGTCTTTGGTTTGGTTGAGTTGCTGTCCAATTTTTAGTAAATCGTTGGCAAAGCCTTCAAACTTATCGTACATTTCGCCACTCAAACGAGCAATTTCCAACACATTACGGCTTTGTTTTTCCATTTTCCAAACGCTCGCAACCGTGCGTAAGGTTGCCAACAAAGTCGTAGGACTAA